>ERZ773013.778-NODE-778-length-19806-cov-3.597894_pt1 | contig 19806 bp, 30 predicted proteins | sample MGYA00511670_ERZ773013 | MGnify/ENA primary metagenome ERZ773013 (study PRJEB29015, sample SAMEA2738120) | human oral metagenome | biome: human oral; feature: human-associated habitat; material: saliva | place: China | collected 2257 ... | reverse complement strand
TCGATGATCACGACGGGCGCCGGTTGCGCGGATGGCGGGACTTGAGCCCGAGCTCGCCGAGCAGCGGGTCGCGCTCGACGGCGGGCTGCCCGATCGTCCCCGGCAGCTCGTCGTGCTCCCTCTTCGCGGCTTCCTCCCTCGCCTCCCCCTCGCGCGCCCTCTGGGCCTTGCCGAAGACGTCGGCGGCGCCCTCATCCAGGAGCTGGTCGCGCCACTCGGCCGCCAGCGACGGCGCCACGCCGTTCTCGCTCGCCACCTGGCTCAGGACCTTCTTGCCCTTGTAGACCTCGAGGGCGACCCTCATCTTGAACCTCGGGTCGTACTTCTTCCTGGTCGTCTTGCTCATGTCGCCTAGCCCTTCCGCGCCTCACGGCACATCCTAGGGCTTTCGGTAGCTCATGCTCAAGTGTGTCTAGATTTGGCCAGCCACATTAGGAGGACGCCGCGAGCCCTGGCAGCGTACAATCGCGAAGACACACACGACTACGGAGGCCTTTGCTTGGGACAGCTTCGCAACATGGCTCACATCTTGCTGGCGGTGCTGCTGGCAACCACACTTGGCGCTGCCCTTCTCGCCTGCAGCGAAACCGGGGCAAGCGAGGGGGGCGTCTCGTCCTCCGCCACCGCCATTGAGCGGGACGGCAGCTACACGAGCAAGGAAGATGTGGCCCTCTACCTGCATATATATGGGGAGCTGCCACAGAACTTCATCTCAAAGACAAGGGCGCGCAAGGCCGGTTGGGACCCGCAGAAGGGCAATCTTGACGAGGTGTGCCCCGGCAAGAGCATCGGCGGAAGCGTCTTCTACAACGACGATCACTTGCTGCCAGACGCCCCAAATCGAACGTGGCATGAGTGTGACATAAACTATCAGGGTGGAAGACGGGGAGCCGAGCGCATCGTGTACTCGAACGATGGGCTCATATACTACACGCCAGACCACTACCAGACCTTCGAGCAGCTCTATTAGGAGAAGACGTGGCAACCGTGAAGATCCGCGAGGCGGGCCCCACCTCCGAGCAGGAGATATTCCAGCAGATTGCAAAGAAGCTCCGGTTCCCCGACTACTTTGGCAACAACTTCGCAGCCCTTGAGGACTGCCTTGGCGACATGACCGAGAGCACCCGCGTCGACGTGGTGCGCTACCGCGATGACCCCGATCCCAAGCGCCGCGCCTTCTTTGGGACGCTTTGCGCGGTGGTTGCTCGCGTAGCCCTGGAAAACCCCAACGTGCATCTCACGATGTACGAGAAGTGCTAAAGTGAGTCGAAAAATCCTATCGATCGATACCTTGGGGGGAGCCATGGGGGTTCCAATCATCGCCAGCGCCGCCGCTGCCCAATCTGCTGTCGCAGAGCTGATGAGCAACGAGGCTGAATTCGTCAGCTTCACCCTCACGGAGATTTGCAACGATGTCCAGGTCCCCGCCTCGGCGATTCATGACGATGTGTGCGCGGAGATTCCAACTGCCCTGTCGCAGTGGGAGCAGACCGTCTCCAGCAACGCTGACGCGGTCAACCAGATATACGCCCAGCTGCAGGAGGCCGATAACGCTGCCGCAAGCAACATGCTCTCCAGCCAGCCAACGGCTTGATTGGGCGCTCGCCTCCAAGTGTCTCACCCGCCACGGTACGAAGTCCGGTGAAGTTCATGCGAATCAATAAAACGGCTGCAACAGATGTGCTTGAAAGGAACGTGACCGAGCTAGACAAGCAGATTGACCGTTGCGATGCAGAGATAGACAAATTCAACAGCATCCACCTCGCGGGCTTCTCAGGAAAGGCGCCCCTGGCACTTATCTCCCAGATTCGCGGACAGGTTCCCGTTCTCCATGCGTACAAGGTCTTCTTTGAGTCACTCAGGGAGGCAGAGAAGGACAATGCATCCGAGATTGGTTGTCTGCCGGAGACAAGCCCTGGGGTCCTTGATACGGACGAGGCACAGGACCGCATTGGCCAGGCCCGGGAGGAAATCCGTCGGCTTGAGGACGAGCGCGACGAGACCATCGACAACCTCAATAGGGCAAGCGTGCTCTGCAGTGTCATCACCATAGATGACTCTGCAGTCAGTGCCTACTACTCACTATTGATCGAGGCGCAGAACCTCATCATTCATCACTACGAGTCGATCCCAGAGGCCTACGACGCCTACGGAGTGGCAGCCCAGCGCATCTACGAGGGGGTGGATCGGGCGCCATTCGATACGGCACAGCTCTCAGTCTCCTCCTACAACGCAACCCACTCATGGGGAGTGCGGGGGCTCGAGGCGTATCTCCCCGTCGACCAAGCCAAGCTCTACGAAGGTTTTAAGACCGTTGGTGACCTGCTGACTAATGACATGACGCTCAAGAAATCCGACATGCAGTCGGTTGGCCTTCGCGTTGGGGCCGTAAAGGGAACGCTGAGCGGGGCAAGAAATGACATCACCGCAAAAGCGGGAACATTTGGAAAGTTCAAGCTTACCGGAGAGGGGAAACCAGAAGCGAAAGCAGGCGCATATATACAGGGTGAATATACGTGGCTGCATGGAAAGGCCGCCCTAGAGACCAATGGGGCGAAGGTGGACGCAGAGGGGAAACTTCTTACGGGAGCGGCAAAGGGAGAGCTTGGCGGTACTCTCTTCGATGACGAAGGGAACATTCGTCCCAGCCTTTATGCGGGTGCCGAAGCCTCTGGATCTTTTGTCGAGCTTAGCGGTAACGCACAAGCTGGCGACAAGCACAATAATGCGCATATCAACGGTAATTTCAAGATTGGTACCGCCGAGGCGAAAGCAAACGCTCGAATTGATACAGGCGGGGTCACGGCAAAGGCCGAGGCCGGTGCCTACGCCGTGAAAGGCGAACTCTCTGGGGGAGTCACCGTCCTCGGCATAAAGCTAGATGTCAAGGCCGAGGGAGGGGCCGGAGGAGCAAGCGTTAAGGCTGGAGGAGAGGTCACCCGGCACTCGGCGGGTTTCGAGATCGGGGCAGGGGCAGGTGTGGGCGCTGGCTTATCCGTAAATATCGATTGGGGTGGCTTCCCTGCCGCAGTGAAGGACTACTCTGTAAAATGCTGGAACAGCGTATTCCATTAACCTGCGATTCCTGCACTATCTAGTTTCCTTGAACACGCTGGGCTCAGTCAGAAAGGACGGGTTGAAATGTACGAGGACCTCCTACCAGTTGGATCCGTTGTCCTTCTCAAAGATGGCAACAAGCGCCTTATGATTACCGGCCGCGTGCAGGCCAGACGTGGTGACACGCATGTCTACGACTATTCGGGATGCCTCTTCCCAGAGGGGCTGACCGGTGTGGACTCCCTCTACTTCTTTGACCACAGCGCAATTGACACCGTCTTCTTCATTGGGTTCCAGGACGAGGAGGAGCTTGCCTTCAAGAAGCAGCTCAGCCAACTTGGGGAACTCTATGTCGACAACGATGGCAACATCGTGGCACGATGATCGAGTGACGATGCCAGAGGCAATCGCTGGTGCGAATGCGCACTACGCACACTCCAACTCTTCGTCAGAAGTGCTCCCGAGCAGGACACGCGCCGATACCGAGAGGCACATTGGCGAGCTTGTTGCCGCTCGTAACAACGTAGCCGCGGCAAACGAACAAGTCCAATCGTCGGCAAGGCATGTGCTCTCCGACATCGAAGAGCTGTCGTACGTCTTGGGAAGATACTTCCCCGACGAGCTTTCCTCACTCGAGAGCCAGATCAACACCACTCGCTTCGACCTCGAAGAGAGTCTAGACAGGATGTATGCACAAGTTGGGATTGAGATTATCAATAGTGCCTAACCCATGCCCCTTTTGGATGCTCGACGATGCCTAACTTTGTTGCTGCAATTTCCCTTATCTTTAGGAGGACGATATGCCAGACGCACATGCAATCGCGCACTTCCTGGCTGCCGGGAACTCGCCCGAGGAGATGCGCCTGACGGCGATCGTCATGCTCTCCCTCGCGGCCGCCCTGGCCGTGCCGCTCGCCTGGATGCTCCGCAGGCAGGACGAGTCGGCCGGCTGCACCGCCCACGCCGTGGGCACCGTCGTGGGCGGAGGCCACGTCGCCTACGGCAACAACCTCATCCCCAGGTGCGCCTACGAGGTCGGGGGCGTGCGCTACGAGGTGGAGGGCCCCAGGTTCGAGTCCGGCACCTTCGCGCCCGGGATGAGGTGCAACTGCACGAGCAGGGAGGGCCTGCCGAGGACGTTCAGGGGGCCGGCCATAGCCGACAGGCTCGTGGACACCCGCTCCAACGACGGCTGGTACGCCATGAGCGCGCTCTCCGCCCTCTACCCGGTGGGGTCGGGCGTGGACGTGTGGTACGACCCCTCCGACCCCTCGCGCGCCTACGTGCAGAGGCCCGTGCGCAGGTACCGGGTGGGGATCATGAACCTCCGCATCTGGGTGATAGGGCTGGCCGCCTTGGGCGCATTCTTTGCTTGGCTTGCGGTCAGCATTGCCTAATCGCGGCCCGCGCCCGCGGAAGGGAAAGGAGGACAAGAGCCATTGCCGCCGCGTGACGAAGCCCGCACAACGTACTCACGACCCCCTACCGCACTCCCTGCCCCAGCGGCGGCATCGGTTCCCACGCAGGGTCGCGCAAGGCCTCCTTGGAGTCTTTGTAGCCCGCCCAAAGCCTTGCCCAGCTGGGGCCGAAATGCCCGCGGTCAACCAGGGCCAAGCGCAGGAACTCCTTGGCAAACGAGAGGAACGTGCCAAAGCCGTAACCCACGGGGTTGTAGTCACCGTGCAGCATGAAGTAGCGCGCCATGTAGCCGCGGTTGCGCATGATGTGGTAGCGGGTCATATCAGAGGTTGAAGAGATCTGGCGCATGCCGGACGCACCGACCTCCTGGTGACGTACCTCTCGCGTTCTTCTCAGCACAAAGTCTGGCACCAGCACGGGCTGGCACACCTTGCTGGCAAGGTAGCCGTAGACGGCGTCATCGTAGTAGATGAAGAAGCGGTAGTCGGGCAGGCCTATCTTCTCAACAACGCAGCGCCGGAAGAGCGCCCCCTCGAAGCACATCACGTTTACGTCTATATGGTCCGCACCGTTGAAGCCAGCACGCGAAAGCGGATTGTAGATGCACAGCGACGTCAGGAAATGGTGCTGCCAGAAGAAGGGCGTGCCATCATAGTCGTAGCGCTGGCCCTGCACCACATCATACCTGGCCGACCATGGCTCAAGACGCTCTAGGGCATCGGGAAGCACAGCCACGTCATCATCCATGACCCAGAACCACTCTGCTCCAAGCTCGAAGGCACGTCTCACGCCCTCTGAGAAGCCACCAGATCCCCCAGTGTTGGTCTCCTGCGGGTCGTAGACCACTCGTGTCGTCCCGCCCGCAGAGTCGGGCTCTGAAGAGGTCCCGCCCCGCTGCGAGGCAACGCGCGCCGAGAAGTCCGCAACCATCTGGGCCGTCTTGGCCGAACCCTCGTTGTCCACCACCACAACGCGCCATGGCGCAACGGTGAGCTCCGCGATCGAGTCAAAGAGACGCCCCAGGAGCTCTTGTCGCTTGAAGGTGACTATCACGATTGCGAGACGATCCATGTGCCATCCAAGGTCGCGGTGGTCAGTGCGGCATGCGAGGCGTGTCTCGGCAGGGGACCACGTGGCAGGCCGACACCGAGCCGCTCAAGTCACTGTATTATAGGGTACGGCTGCGGGCGCACCGTGGCGGTCGACGGCAGGGAGGTCACGTGGAAGCCACGAATGCAGGCGACAGGGCACCCAAGGGCAGCGGACGCTTCTCGCACAAGGTCTCAGTGGTGGTTCCCACCTACAACATGGAGCGTTACCTCGACCAGTGCCTCACCAGCATCCAGATGCAGCCGTTCGCGAACATTGAGGTCATCTGCGTGAACGACGGCTCGACCGACGGCTCCCTTGGCATCATGCGCGAGCACGCCGCGCGCGACCCCCGCATACACGTTATCGACAAGCCAAACGCCGGTTATGGTGCGGCGTGCAACACCGGCATAGACCGCGCCACCGGTGACTACGTTGCCATCGTCGAGCCGGACGACTACCTTACGGGCAACATGTTTGGCGACCTCCTCGCCTTCGCAGATTCCCTCGACGGCGGCCCCGTGGACATCGTGAAGTCATCCTACTGGCGCATTTTCAACTCCGGTACCCCTAGCGAGCTGCGCACGGTTTGTCTATACCAGGATCGCGTAAACCCGCCAAGCCAACCGTTCGCAATTGGTGACGGCGTCGAGCTTCTCGAGCACCACCCCTCCATCTGGACAGCCCTCTACCGCAAGGCCTTCCTCGACGAGAAGAGCATCCGCTTCCGCGAGTACCCTGGTGCCGCGTGGGCCGACAACCCCTTCCTGGTAGAGACCCTCTGTCAGACGAACCGCATTGCCTACGTAAACCGCCCCTACTACAACTACCGCGAAGACACCGAGGAGAAGCTCGTTGCCTCTACGCGCAGGGACCCACTCCTGCCAATAAAGCGCTGGAACGACATGCAGGACATCGTCGAGCGCATTGGCGCCACTGACCGGCGGGTTCTTTCGGCGCAAACCAAGCGCGCAATCAACTACTGCGGCCTCGCCATCGACGCAGTTGGGCTGGACTACCCCGGCGTGCGCGAGGCCGTCACAGACGTCTACCGCAAGCTCGACTACGACCTGGTAATGGAACAGCCGCTGGTCACACCGGCAGCAAAGCGCCTCTACTGCGAGCTTACGGACAGGCCAGAGCCAAAGATTGGCCGTCTCTCAATGCTGCCTGCTGCCGCGGGAGAGGTGTGGTACCGCCTGTGCCATACAAGTCCCAGCTACACGTGGTTCTCTATCACGAGCTTCCTGCGCCACCGCAGGGGGCGCGCCGGCGGGGACGAATAGCCAGCGGCACCTAGAGCGACGTGCAGAACGGGCCCAGGCCCCTCTCGCCGCCGCGCTTCATAAACGACGCAAGAAAGCCCTCGGTGTATGCAAGGCCGGCGTTGCCGGACTTGATGGGACCCTGCATGGCCTTGGCGCCCATGCCACGGGGCCGTGCCACGTCGGCGGCAAGGCGCGCGCGATCGGAGGAGACCATCTCCCCCACCAAGCGACGGCGCTCCGCCGCAGAGAGACCAGAGCGATCGGAGAAGACCCCTGCCACGCAATCGACGAGGCACTCGAAGTAGCGATTCTGAATGAGCCCCATGCTCGTAGGGTCCCCGTCGAGGCCCCAGTGGTGGTAGACGCCCACAAGGGTGCCATACTGTCGCTCAAGGGCCCGGTAGCCGCGCACGGAGAAGCCGGGCAGCCGCTGGGGAGAACGACTCTCTACGTGGTAGCGCACGCGCCCAGTGAGGCCAACCCGCTCGACGTCGCGCACGTAGCCAGCAATAAACGAGAGGGCGTCCGTGCAGTCGCCGTCCGCATCGGCAAACGAGAGCCCCAGCTGTTCGACGCGCGACCGCACGAACAGCTTTGCACAAGGCGACGAGAGAAGATTACCTTCGAAGAGCTGCCAGGCACCCGCGCGAAAGTCATGCTGAGAGGGGAAGACATAGGCGGGCTGGTTAGCCTCAATGGAGTCCTGGCGACGCCCGTCCCCCAAAACAGTTGCCGAGAAGCCCGTGATGGCCAGCTCGAGAGAAGACTCCTCTGCCAGTCCCACGAGGTCTGCCAGCAGGTCTGGATTCGCCCAGCCGCTTGCATCAAAAAAAGCCAAGTAGTGGCCACGCGCACGAGACATGCCCAAATCAAGGGCAGCGGCCGAGCCGCAACCATTGGTCTGCACAAGCGAGATGGTAAGGTCTCGTTGCGCCATGTTGTCAACAATCTCCAGCGTTCCGTCCGTCGAGCCATCGTCCACCACAATGGTCTCATGGCTTCTCAACGTTTGGTTCTGAATGCTCTCGAGCGCGCGACGAATCGTGGCGGCATCGTCACGCGTGGCGATGACAATCGAAACAATGGGCTTGCTATGCGCGGTGCTTGGCATATCCTGGCGCGACTCTCCTCCCCGAAGACCGTCCCAGAGGACTGCATTGCGATTCCACCAAATAATGAGGAAAGGGTATCAGCCGTTCGTGGAGCCTGCGTGACAATCCCAGGCAACTACCATTACTACAAATAAAGTCCGGGAGAGGGGCACGGCACTTAAACCTGCAATGCCATTCGCCGACCGTACCGGGTCGTTCGCCGCACGCGCGTGCGCTATCCCTCGTTGCTCACAAGCGTGCCCACGGCAAGCCCAAGCGATGCTTGGTCAATCACACGATAGCCCGTCGAGACGCTATTGCCGCTCTCGTCAGTGGTGGCCTCATCCACCATCGGCGCGTCAACCTTAGAAAGGCCGTCGGTCCCTGCCGATTGGACCTTCTCGGCCAAGTCCAGGATTTCCTGCGACGACATGTCGGTGCGTATGGACGAGAGGAACTCGGTTGCACGACCAATGAGCGAGTTCACGCCTACGCCGGCGAGCGAGCGCACCTCGTCCCAAACGGCGCTCGTCGAGACTATGACGTGCGTGACCGGGAGGTTGGCCGCCGTGGAAAGAGGAGAGACGCAGGCTGCGGCACCCGAGGCGCTAAAGAGCTCTGCGAGCGTAGTGTCCTGCCCGTTGTAGGAGACTTTCACGTCTGTAGGAATGGAGACGAGCTTGCCCGTGGCAGCGGTCTCGTCATACACCAGCAGCTCCGCAGAGGACAGGTTGGCTCCCCCCGAAGCCGAGGCATCAAGGTTGTCAGTAGTGAGCAGCAGCACGCCCATGAAGGTATCGCTCGAGACGGTATAACCCAGGTCCGACACGGATGGCGTCCTGCTTACGGAGGAACTTAACTTGCTATCGCCAAGGTGCGATTGTGCCTGAGCACGGCTCCATGCAGTAGAGACCACGATTCCGCATACGACAAACACCACAACCACCACGATGGTGGCAATGAGGTTTTGGTGCGGGTTGTCGCGGGGAACGTCGGTTCGCTCGAAACGCTCTCGCTGCCTGGCCATGAAGCCCTCCCGTCATCCAACGTCTGGAGCCGGGAATCCCGGCATCTAGAAGAGGATACCTGAAGCGGAGACGAGAAGTCCCACGACGACCCCGACCGAGTAGACAAAAGCCGTGACGGCAACGTTCTGGCGCACGTTGCTGTTGGTGCGGAAGAGCACGAGAAGCCCAACGCCACCCGATGCGAGAAGGCCCGCGACCATGGGGCCGGCACCAAGGACACCGTCAAGGTAGAGCTCGGTGATGGCAACGGAAGCGCCGCAGTTGGGGATGAGCCCCACAAGCGCTGCCAGGAAGGTTGCCCGCACGGGGTGGCTTCCAAGGAGCTGGGCGAGTGAGTCCTCTCCCATAACCTCGATGAGCAGGCCAAAGAGGAACGTCACGAGCAGAATGAACCCTGTCACCTGCACGGTATGAACGGCCGCAGAGCGCACGATTGCCCAGTGGCCATGACCATGGTGGTGATGGTCGTGCGCCGCATCACCGGAGGCCGGCTCGGAAGGCGCGTTCCCCTCTCCCTCCTCGTCCTCGCAGTGGCAGTGCGCGCGCTCGCAGAGGTCGTGGATGTGGGGCTTGGGAGTGCCCACATGGCGCACCGCGTGCAGCACGGCATCCAGCAGCAGGCCCACGATGATGCCCACAACAACCTTGAGCAGCATGATCGAGAGCAAATGACCCACGGGCTCCTGGTGGGCGAGAAACACCGGCACCATCTCGTCCGAGGTCGAGAGGATCACCGCCACCAAGGTGCCAACCGTCACCACGCCGCCCGAGAAGAGCGTGGCCGCCATGGCCGAAAAGCCACACTGGGGTATGGCACCGAGAAGTGCGCCCACAACGGGACCGGCGTGCCCTGCGCGCACCACGATTCCCTGCATGCGACCCTCCGTGGTGTGCTCGAGCGCCTCCATGGCAAGGTAGGTCACAAACAGAAACGGCACGAGCTCAAGCGTATCGAGCACCGAGTCGGCAATTACGTCGACGAGCATGTCCAAAGCAAATCCTCCAACACAACAGGCACTGGGCTAGGCCCAGGGCGCGAGAAGTCCGTCGGGGTATTCTACCCCGACAAACGTGAGACCCTGCGCCGGAGCGCACGGCCCCGCAGCAGCTCTATCTCGCGCAGAGAGGACCTGCTCGACCCAGGAGGGGTCGCGGTGCCCCCTTCCCACCTCCACAAGAGTCCCGGCAATGGTGCGAACCATGTTGTGGAGAAACGCGTTGCCCGTGACGTCAATGGCCACGAGGGGCTCCCCGGCCTCCACCACGCGCGAGACCTCCACGCACTCGAGGTAGCGGCTCGTGGGCTTGCCCTCTGCCGAGCTTGCCTTGCAAAAGCTCTTGAAGTCGTGCTCCCCCACCAGATAGGCAGCTCCCTCTTGCATGGCGGTAACATCGAGGCTCCCGCGGTACCACCACGCATGGTCCCAGGCGAGCACAGGGCGCGCGTCACCAGCAGCTATGCGATAGCGGTATGAGCGCGAGGTGGCGTCAAAGCGTGCAGAGAAGAGTGCATCGGCGCGGTAGAGACCCCGTATCGAGATGTCGTCGGGCGTAAGGGCCACGAGAGACCGCGAAAGCGTGCGCTCGGCAAGGTTAAGCTCTTTTTCGTTCACTGGAACGCTCACGAACTGCGAAAGCGCGTGGACGCCAGAATCAGTGCGCCCTGCACACACCAGCTCGATGTCACGGCGCAGAACGGTCGAGAGAGCGCGACGTAGCTCACCTGCCACAGTACGGATTCCCGGCTGTTCCGCGAAGCCCGCAAAGCCAGCACTGCGGTAGCCCACGCAAAGCACCAGCGTACCCGCAGCAAGAACCCCCTCTACCAGCGGTACCTCCCGCTCAGTTCGACTCGGCCGATGAATGGATGGTGCTACTGACATGTGGCTGACACTCTCTTTCTCCAAAGGCTTGCACGCATGGAGCTTACCACGTAGTTCGAAACAGGCCACACACAAGAAAGGGCCCCAGCCGATGGACTGGGACCCTTCTGAATACCTTAAAAAAACGGGCGCTACTCGGCCTTCTCCTCTGCTTCGGCAGTAGCCTCCTCGGCGGCAGGCTTCTCAGCCTTGGGCTCCTCGGCGGGAGCAGGAGTAACCTTGGTAACGGTTGCCTTAGGCTCAGCCTTGGTCTTGGGCGTGACAGCCTCGGTCACGAGCTCCATGATGACGACCTCGGCGCCGTCGCCCTTGCGGGGGCCAAGCTTCATGATGCGGGTATAACCGCCATTACGGTCGGCCCACATGCCCTGAGCGGCCTTCTCGAAGACCTCGCGCACAACCTCCTTGTCGCCAACCTTTGCGATGGCGAGACGGCGGGAGTGCAGGTCGCCCTTCTTGGCCCACGTGATGACCTTGTCCACGTCGGGACGGATGGCCTTCGCGCGCGACTCAAGGGTCTTGATGCGATCGTTGGCAAGCAGGGCAGTGACCAGGCTCTTCTTCATGGCCTTGGTGTGGCTGGCATCGGTGCCAAGCTTCATGCCCCTCTTCTTGTTGTGCCTCATGTCTAGCTTCTCCTATGCGATGCGAGCGGCAGCCTAAGCCTTGAGGGAAAGTCCCATGGACTCGAGCTTGTCCTTGACTTCCTCGATGGACTTGACGCCAAAGTTGCGGATGTTGAGAAGATCGTTCTCGGAGAACTCCACGAGCTGACGCACGGAGTGAATGCCAGCGCGCTTCAGGCAGTTGTAGGAGCGGACGGAGAGGTCCAGATCCTCAATCTGCTTGTCGAGCTCGGCGTTGTCCTCCTCGGCGCCCGTCGCGAAGATCGACTCGTCCTCCTGGGGCTCGTCTACGTCTGCGAGGCCCATGAAGGCCGTCATGTGCTGGTTGATGATATTGGCGGCCTCGACGATGGCGTCACGCGGGCTAATGGAGCCGTTGGTCTCCACCTCAAGCAGCAGTCGGTCATAGTCGGTGTGACGACCAACGCGGCAGGGCTCGACGGACTTGGCGCAGCGACGCACCGGCGAGTAAAGCGAGTCAACGTGGATGATCCCAATGGGATCGCTCTCACGCTCGTTGTCATCGCCAGAGACGTAGCCGCGGCCAATGCCAATGCGCATCTTCATTGAGAGGTGCGTATCGGCACCCAGGGTGCAAATGACGTGGTCGGGGTTCACAAGCGTGAACTCAGAGGGGATCTCAAAGTCCCCACCGGTGACCGTCATGGGGCCATCAACGTTAATGGAGGCAGTTGCCTCCTCGCCAGTTCCCATGGAGCGGAACACAAGACCCTTCACGTTGAGGACGATATCGGTGACGTCCTCGTAGACACCCGGCACGGTGGTGAACTCGTGCTGCACGCCATCAATCTGGATTGCCTCGACTGCTGCACCCTCGAGGGAGGACAGCAGCACACGACGCAGGGAGTTGCCGAGCGTGTCACCATACCCGCGCTCGAGCGGCTCTGCGCTCACGCGTGCGAGGCTGTCGCTGATCTCTTCTACCGACACAGTAGGCCGGATGAACTCGGACATTGCTACCTCCAAACTGTGTCGGGCTTACTTGGAGTAGAGCTCGACAATGAGCTGGGCGTCGATGTCGAGATCGATCTGGTCACGGCTGGGAAGCTGGAGGACGGTGCCCTGAAGCTTCTCGATGTCGACCTCAAGCCAGGCCGGCACTGCCATGTGCTCGGAGGAGATGAGGGCCTCCTTGATGGGGAGAAGGTCCTTGGCCTTAGGGGCCACGGCGACAACGTCGCCAGCCTTCACCTGGTAAGAGGGGATATCCACGCGGTGACCGTTCACGGTGATGTGACCGTGAAGAACGGTCTGACGAGCCTCCTTGCGGGTACGGGCAAAACCAAGACGGAACACGACATTGTCGAGCCTGGACTCGAGGATGGTCATGAGGTTGTCGCCCGTGATGCCCTCGCGCTTAAGAGCCAGCTTGTAGTAGCGGCGGAACTGCTTCTCGAGAACGCCATAGATGAACTTGGCCTTCTGCTTCTCGCGGAGCTGCGTGCCGTACTCGCTCTCCTGGCGACGGCGCTGCTTGGGCTGGCGGTGAGATTCCTTGTTGATTCCCATGACGACGGGATCGATGCCGAGCTGACGGCACCGCTTAAGGACAGGCGTCCTGTCAACTGCCATTAGTGGTGTCCTTCCTAGCTACACGCGACGACGCTTGCACGGACGGCAACCGTTGTGCGGAATGGGGGTCTTGTCCTGGATGCCCGAAACCTCGAGGCCAGCAGCCTGGAGGGAGCGGATAGCCGTCTCGCGACCGGAGCCGGGGCCCTTGACGAACACGGCGACCTTGTGAAGGCCGTGCTCCATGGCTGCCTTAGCAGCGGCCTCGGCGGCAAGCTGAGCCGCGAACGGGGTGGACTTACGGGAGCCCTTGAAACCAACGGTTCCGCCGGACTGCCAGGAAATCACGTTGCCCTGGGGGTCGGTGATGGAGACGATGGTGTTGTTGAAGGTGCTCTTGATGTGAGCCTGTCCAACCGCGATGTTCTTGCGCTCAGAGCGGCGCACGCGGGTGGTACGGGCATTCTTCTTCTGCGGCATTGTGTTATCCCCTTACGCCTTCTTCTTTGCACCGATCTGACGCTTCTTGCCCTTGCGGGTGCGAGCGTTGGTGTGGGTGCGCTGACCGCGAACGGGGAGGCCCTTGCGGTGGCGAAGGCCACGGTAGCAGCCAATCTCCATCAGACGGGCAATGTTCTGCCTCACCTCGCGGCGAAGGTCGCCCTCGGTGGTGTAGTTGGCATCAATGTAGTCACGAATCTTGGTGACCTCGTCCTCCGTCAGGTCCTTGACGCGAGTGGAGGGGTCAACACCGGTGGCAGCGCAAATCTTGGTAGCGCTGGTCTGGCCGATGCCGTAAAGGTAGGTAAGTCCGACCTCAACACGCTTGTCACGCGGAAGGTCGACGCCATTAATACGGGCCAACGTGAGTCTCCTCTCAGTTATCTAGCCCTGACGCTGCTTGTGGCGCGGGTTCTCGCAGATTACGTATACCTTGCCGTGGCGACGAATGATCTTGCACTTGTCGCACATCTTCTTGACCGAAGGACGTACCTTCATGTGTCTTTCCTTCCAGTAGACAGTACCTGTACTGGTAGTACATCTGGCCTGACAGGTGGTGCTGCCCGGCACTATATCTCATCGCCCAGCCGCAGGCGTGAATAACCAACTGTTGTGCGCAGCGCCTACTTGTAACGGTAGGTGATGCGACCCCTCGTGAGGTCGTACGGTGAAATCTCCACCACAACCTTATCGCCGGGAAGAATCCTGATGTAGTTCATCCGAATCTTGCCCGAGATGGTGCAAAGGATGGTCTTGCCGTTCTCAAGCTCGACGTTGAACATGGCGTTAGGCAGGGGCTCGATGACCTTGCCTTCAAGCTCGATAGCATCCTGTTTGCTCAAATTCAACCCTCTCAACGCTGTGACAGCGACCAAATATCTTACCTAAAATCCTCACAAACGTCCACGTTGCACTTAAATCGCACAACGTGGACGCAAACTTTATGCAAGAGAGAGACGCTATGCGTCCTTCTCGCCACCCTGCATCTTGCACCAGGGGCCTACTTCATCTGCAGTAAGGATGACAGGCCCATCCTTAGTGATGGCGATGGTGTTCTCGTAATGCGCGGCGGGAAGGTTGTCGTTGGTGACAACGGTCCAGCCATTTGAAAGCGTATGCGAGTCGTAAGACCCCATAGTTATCATCGGCTCGATTGCGATAACCATTCCCACCTGCAGGCGAACGCCCCGTCCTCGCTTACCGTAATTGGGAACGTTGGGATCCTCATGCATAACATGTCCAACCCCATGGCCAACGTAGTCGCGCACCACACCATACCCATGGGACTCAGCGAGCTCCTGGATAGCAGCGCCCACGTCACCGAGGCGGTTGCCGGGAACTGCTTGCTCGATTCCTGCCTTAAGGCAGTCGCGGGTTACCTCACAAAGGCCCTTAACCTCGTCGGAGACGTTGCCCACATAAAAGGTCCAGGCATTATCTCCCACCCAGCCGCCTAGGATGGCTCCAGTGTCAATGGAAATGATGTCGCCGTCGCGTAGGGCAACGGCAGGAGAAGGAATTCCGTGGACAATCTGTTCGTTCACAGACGAGCAGATGCTTGCGGGGAAACCGCCGTAGCCCTTGAAGGTGGGCGTTGCACCATGCAGGCGAATATAACTCTCGACGATCTGGTCTATCTCACGAGTGGTAACGCCGGGACGAACCATCTCCCCGGCACGACGAAGGGCCGCCTTGGACACTGCCCCGGCGGCCTTCATCTGTTCGATCTGCTCTGGCTTCTTGATATGAATCATACGGTGAGGAGCGCCCTTACATCGGCATAGACCTCGTCGACCGGCCTGTCTCCATCGACCTCCTTGAGAATCGAGTGGCCACGATAATACTCAACGAGAGGAGCGGTCTGTGTCTGGTAAACGTCCAAGCGCTTCTGGATGGTCTCCGGCTTGTCATCGTCTCGCTGGTACATCTCGCCCCCACAGCGCGGACACACGTCGACACTGGCTGGAGCGGTGTAGCCGCAGGAGCGGCAAGTCCTACGGGAGCTAAGACGATTCACGATAACCTCGGGCTTTACATCAACGAGAAGAGCGGCATCTAGGTTACGATTCATAGCTGCCAGCTCAGAGTCGAGCGTAACTGCCTGGGCAGTGTTGCGGGGGAAGCCATCAAGGATGAAGCCCTCTTGGGCGTCGTCGGCCTGGAGGCGCTCCTTTACGAGGTTGATTACAAGCTCATCGGGAACGAGCTTGCCGGCGTCCATATAGGACTTGGCCTGGAGCCCGAGCTCCGATTGCGCCTTGACTGCAGCGCGCAGAAGGTCGCCAGTAGAGATGTGGGCAATTCCAAACTCCTCCACGAGCTTCTGTGCCTGCGTACCCTTGCCTGCACCCGGGGCACCGAGCAGAACGATGTTCATGTGCATCCTCCTTTGAAAAGGTGCCGGCCACAAGGCCGGCACGCAGCAGAACGGATTACCTACTTAAAGAAGCCTTCGTAGTTATGCATCTTGAGTTGGCTCTCGAGCGAGGCGATGGTATCCATTGCCACGCCAACCATGATGAGAACCGAGGTTCCGCCAAACGACTGGATGAGCGTGTCGTTGGTGAACCAGAAGATGATGGTCGGTACCACAGCTAGAACCGCCATGAAGAGCGCGCCGGGGAGCGTGACATGGTCGATCGTGCTCTTGATATAGGCCGCCGTCGCGGCACCGGGCCTCACGCCCGGGATGAACCCACCCTGCTTGCGAAGCTGGTCGGCTGTCTCCTCGGGATTGAAGACCATCGACGTGTAGAAGTAGGCGAAGAACACAATGAGAACCACAGAGAGGCCCCAGTTCAGCCAACCCGAGGAAAGCGCGTTGGCGACTGCCTGAATCCAGCCCACACCAGGGAAGAACACCGCAATCTGAGCCGGGAAGTACAGCACAGCGGAGGCGAAGATGATAGGCACAACGCCGGCAGTGTTTACCTTGATGGGAAGGTACGTGTTCTGGCCGCCCATAACCCTGCGTCCCACGACACGCTTTGCGTACTGCACGGGGATACGACGCTGGCCGCGCTCTACGTAAACGATGAGCGGGACAATCGCGATGATCACGAGGAGCGTGATTCCCGTAAGCAGGGCGTTGCCGTTGGTGGTCACCGAGGAAATGAGCGCCGAGGGAAGACCGGACATGATGTTCGCGAAGATGATGAGAGACATGCCGTTGCCAACGCCGCGCTGGGTAATGACCTCGCCCAGCCACATGATGATCACCGCGCCCACGAGCATCGTGAAGACCACGATGAAGTTCTCAAGTGCCTCGGGAATCCCCATCTGGGAGAACGTCACGCCAAAGCTCTTGAAGTAGAAGAGATAGGCAATGGCGTTGAGGAGGGCAAGGCCAATGGTGAGGTAACGGGTATACTGCGTAATCTTACGCTGACCAGACTCACCCTCCTTAGCCAGCTCTCCCAGAGAGGGAACCACTGCCTGGAACATCTGAAGGATGATCTGGGCGGTGATGTAGGGCATGATGCCCAAGCTGAAGACGGACATGCGCGACAGGGCGCCGCCCGAGAACAGGTTGAGCACCGCCATGGCACCGCTCGAGGAGACGCCGGCGGCATATGCGCTCAGCATCTCCTGGAACGGCGCTCCAGGCACGGGAAGGTACGCACCGAAGCGGTAGAGAACGAGGACCCCCACAGTGAGGAGAATCTTCTTCCTCAGTTCCGGCACTCGGAAAGCGTTGGCGATTCCGTTTAGCACGCCGGCTCGACCTTTCCTCCGGCCGCCTCAATCTTGATCTTGGCCGAGGCGGAAACCTTGTCCACCTTGACGGTGAGCTTCTTGGTGAGCTCGCCGTCACCGAGGACCTTCACGGGAACATAGGTGCGCTTGATGACGCCCTTGGCAACCAGGGACTCGGCATCGACGGCGTCGCCGTCCTCGAAGACCTCCTGGAGGCGAGCGACGTTCACAGGGGCGTACTCGACGCGGTTGGGGTTCCTGAAGCCGGGGAGCTTAGGAAGGCGCATGGCGAGCGGCTGCTGGCCGCCCTCGAAGCCGGCGCCCTTGCCGCCGCCAGAGCGGGAGAGCTGACCCTTGGTGCCGCGACCGGCGGTGGTGCCGTGGCCGGAAGAGTTGCCGCGGCCGATGCGCTTGCGGTTCTTCCTAGAACCCTCTGCGGGGCGCAGATCATTGAGCTGCATTTGGGTGACTCCTAGTTCTCTTCAACGGTCACGAGGTGCTTGACCTTGAAGATCATGCCTCGGACGCTGGGGTTGTCGGGCAGGACGGCGACGTCGCCAATCTTGCGAAGGCCCATTGCACGGCAAGTGGCCGTCTGGTCCTTCTTCACCTGCGTCACGGCGCTGCGGACGAGGGTGACGGTAAGCTTCTTCTCTGCCATCGCTAGTTCTCCTTCCCGACAAACATCTCGGAGACGGTGATGCCGCGGCGTTCGGCGGTCTCCTGGGGGCTGGAGAGCTCCTTCAGGCCCTCGGCAGCGGCCTTGATGATGTTCATGGCGTTGTCGGTGCCAAGGGACTTGGAAAGGACGTTGGTGATGCCAGCAAGCTCAAAGAGCGGGCGCACGGAGCCGCCGGCGATGACGCCAGTACCCTCGATAGCCGGCTTGATGAGAACACGGCCAGCACCGTAGTGGCCCTCGACCGTGTGAGGAACGCTGCCCTCAGCGGTGACGGGAACCTTGAACATGTTCTTCTTGGCGTCCTCGACGCCCTTCTGAATTGCCAGGGGCACCTCAGTGGAGCGGCCCATGCCCAGGCCAACGTTGCCCTTGCCATCGCCGACGACGACGAGAGCCACGAGGGACATGCGACGGCCGCCCTTTACGGTCTTGGAGACGCGGTGGATGTAGACGACGCGCTCCTGAAGATCCGTGTCCTGCTGGCGCTTACGATCACGTGCCATTGAAACCTCCTAGAACTTCAGGCCCGCGCTGCGGGCACCGTCTGCCAGAGCCTGGACACGACCATGATAGATACGGCCGCCACGGTCGAACTTGACCGCAGTAATGCCCTTCTCGATGGCGCGCTTGCCAACGAGCTCGCCCACAAAGGCGGCAGCCTCCTTGTTGGAGCCCACCTTGCCAGTTGCGCGGAACTCGGGGTCAAGGGTCGAGGCAGAGCAGAGAGTCTTGCCCTCGGTGTCATCGATGACCTGTGCATAGATGTTGGCGTTAGTGCGGTGCACGCAGAGACGGGGACGCTCTGGGGTACCGAAGATCTTGGCGCGGACGCGACGCTTGCGACGCGCGAGGCCAGCTGCCTTCTTCTGATACTTGTTCATTCCTTCTCCTTAGTCACGCCACCACCTGACAGGGTGATGGTCTTGTGCCTGGTCCTAATACTACTTGGCGGCCTTACCGAGCTTGCGGCGGATGTGCTCGCCCTCGTAGTGGATGCCCTTGCCCTTGTACGGCTCGGGAGGACGCTTCTCGCGGATCTCGGCGGCAACCTGGCCGACCTGCTCCTTGGAGATGCCCTTCACCGTGATGTGGGTGTTGTCGGGTACCTCGAACGAGATGTTCTCGGGGCAGGCAAAGATGACGGGGTGGGAATAGCCGAGAGAGAGATCGAGGTCCTTGCCCTTGAGCGCGGCGCGATAACCAACGCCCGTGAGCTCGAGCTTCTTCTCGAAGCCCTCGGAAACACCGACGACCATGTTGTGAACAAGAGTGCGGACGAGGCCCTGCTGAGCGTTGGACTCCTTGGACTCGTCGACGCGGGCGACGTTGAGGACGTCGCCGTCCTGGGTAATGCTCACCAAGTCAGAGAAGGTGCGGGTGAGCTCACCCTTGCTGCCCTTGACCGAGACGGTGGTGCCGTCGAGGGTCACAGTGACTCCAGCCGGAATCTGGACAGGCTTCTTACCAATACGAGACATTGTCTCCTCCTATCTTGATTCAGCGGGAGTTACCAAATATAGGCGATGACCTCGCCACCGACGCCAAGCTTGCGGGCGTCGCGGTCGCACATCATGCCCTTGGAAGTAGAGATAACGGCAGTGCCGAGGCCACCCAGGACGCGGGGGAGCTTGTCCGCCTGCGAGTAGATGCGAAGGCCCGGCTTGGAGATGCGACGGATGCCGCGGATGACGCGGGCGCGCCTGTTGCCGTACTTAAGCGTGATGTGAAGGGTCTTCTGGGGCTTGGTGTCCTCCACCGTATAGCCCTCGATGTAGCCCTCCTCTTTGATGACGCGGGCAATCTCAACGAGCACCTTAGTCGAGGGCATGGAAACCTCGGCCTTGCCCGCTGAGTTCGCGTTGCGGATGCGCGTCAGCATGTCTGCGATGGGATCAGTGACCTTCATTGATTCTGTCTCCTTCGTTAGTGATGA
>ERZ773013.773-NODE-773-length-19842-cov-6.711022_pt1 | contig 19842 bp, 14 predicted proteins | sample MGYA00511670_ERZ773013 | MGnify/ENA primary metagenome ERZ773013 (study PRJEB29015, sample SAMEA2738120) | human oral metagenome | biome: human oral; feature: human-associated habitat; material: saliva | place: China | collected 2257 ... | reverse complement strand
TGGGTGTTCCCGCAAGGGCAGAGCCTGCCATCTTCTTGGCTATGAGCGCCTTCAGTCTCTCTAAGAGCTCGCGCTTATCGGCGATCCCCATCTTTTTGATCTGCTGCAGTATCATTGGATCCATCCGGGCCCTTCGATCCTCGATGACTTTGTTTGACGACATGCATTGTAGGCAAAGGCCCGGACACTTTTGGGCCCTTCTCAGGTCAATTATGGTCTAACAGCAAGTCTTCTATAAAGCACTGACTACCTGCACTGGTCTATCTTTTCTACTTGCCTACATAGAGGGCACCCTCACCGAAATCATTCCTTTACTAAAAGTCAGATTAAGCTAATATATTTTCATAAGTTAGCTCTAGCTTACTTATTGATAGTTCTCCTCCCCTCAACAGCAGAAGATCTGAACAGGCAAGACAAATAATGGGAAAGGACGGTACACGTGAAACCATTGAGAACACGATTGCTGGCGCTTGGGCTGACAGGCGCCCTGGCGCTCTCCCCTACACTGGTGGGATGCAGCCAGCCTACTCAACCACAGCAGGAGTCAACTCAGACTATAGAAAGCGACAGCCAACGACAGACGATTGAGATCAGCAGCAAGGATGACTTCAATAAGATCTACGACGATCTGAGTGGCTCCTATATCCTCACCGCAGATACCGACTTCGGTGGTGACACGATCGACTCGATCGGCGTCTTTGAACCGAAGTCCGACGCAGAGGAGGATGCCGAAACGCCTAATCCTGATCGCGCCTTTACCGGCACCTTTGACGGCAACGGCCACACCCTATCAAACTTCACGATCGATGCCGCAGACCAAAACGGTGTGGGCCTGTTTGGTTGTGTGACCGGTGAGAATTCTGGCGTACAGAATCTGCACGTAGAGAATATCACTGTAACCGGTGGCAACTGCACCGGCGGCGTGATCGGCTATGCAGACTACGGCGCTCAAGTCGACAGTATCACCCTCGACGGGGACAATTCCGTACACGGCATCTCCCTGATCGGCGGGGTTGTCGGAGCTTCACACGCGGACATTACAAACTGCACGGCGACCGCAAACGTCACGCTCGCGCAGGCTGAGAAGCAAGGAGCAGGCGTGATCGTCGGCGGACAGGAAGATGGGAATCTGGAAAACTGTATCGCACACGGAACCGTTACCGCCCCTGATGGCTGCTACAGTATCGGCGGTCTGGCAGGCTGCTTCCACAACAGCCAGTATGCGAGAAACTGCACTGCGGAAGATATCACGATTGAGACCGGTGACAACTGCTGGCTGCTCGGCGGTCTGGCAGGCCATTCCGGCACTTTTGAGGGTGACCCGACGTTGGTTGAGAACGGAAAAGTACAGAACGTATCGATCACCACCGGCGAAAACTCAGAGCGTATCGGCGGAATTACCGGTGGCGGCTTCTATGCTTCTGCCTTTAAACAATACTATCCGGAGCCTTCAAAATCTGAGATCAAGGATTGCAGCGTTTCCAACTTCACGGTCTCAAACGGCAAATACGTCGGAGCCGCGGTGGGCTACACCTACGGTACAACCACCATTGACGGATTTGAGGGAACGATGACCTGGAATGGCTCAGAGAGCACTGAGGCAATCGGCGCAGACCAGAGCGTCAGCTTGGATGAGTTGATCTAACAGCAGCTATAGAGCGTTCCACGCTCGATGAGATCCCTCCTATATGAAATGAGATCTTTCTCTTTTCGTGGGCCGGACTGCGTGCGGTGTATTCCGTAGGTAGTCCGGTTTTCATAGAGGGATAAAAACAGAGGGAGGGCTACAGTTTCCAACATAGGACGCTTTAAATCGCCTAGCTCTAAAGTTGATGATGTAACGGCATTGCGAGAGGTGAGGCCATAGATAGGAAAAGCAAGATACACGCCCAAGAGTGGGCTCTTATGGTCACCTCATTTATCGACGCTGCGTGCGGCATTATAGACAGTGATGGCATTGACGGCGTTTCGATCCGTAAGGTCGCCAGCAAGGTGGGCTGCAGCAGCGCTGCGCTCTACCTTTACTTTTGGGATCTCAACGGGCTACTTGCGCTTTCGACCATCACCTATCTCGAGGATTGCTGCAAGGACTTGGCAGCTATCGACCGCACCAGTATGAGCGACAAGGGATGCTACTACACCTACTGGACAACCTTCTGCCACAGCACCTTTGCGTACCCAAGGATCTTTGAATATTTCTTCTTCGAGAGTGAGCCTGAGCGAGTGAACAAAACCGCCAAACGCTACTACTCTGTCTATCCGCAAGAGCTCGCCACGATCAGCGACGCGATGCTGGACCAGATGATGTCCGGGGATCTCTTCCGCCGCAATTACCGCGTACTGGAAGCCTGTGCCCACTCGCTCGGGTATACCCCGAAGAAAACCCTGTGCAATCCGTTCATCAGTGCAGTGACATTTATCACTGAACCATGTGACCTCGATCTACACTCCTAGAGAAAAACAGGGATCATTCTTTAGATCTTCAGCACGTAGACGCCCGCATACTTAATGTCAGCCTCATCGAGCGCTTTCACGATCCTGTCCTTATCCCCAGGCTCTGCTTTCCAGGAGAGTCCGCAGCCTGCCGAAATCTGCTCCGGGATCGGAATGATGCGTCCCGGTAGACCGCGCGCAGGCAGATAGCTCTCTGCCTCCATCGCCGCTGTCGCCGAATCAAATACAATCACACAGGCAAGCTTTTTAACCAGTGGCACTACATGCCCTTCCCATCGTTTGGGATCTGTTCCTCAAAACCAATCAAAGAGTAGTATAGCCAAACTGTTTGTTATCACAGCTCATATCATTTCAACTCATACATCGCATGAAGATGGCTCCTGACACCAGTCAAGAGCCATCTTCAAACCAAATTTGTTTATACAGGACTAGTCATCATCCTCTGCGAGCTGCGCCGCAACCTCGTCGGAGACCTTCATGGTGGAGTAGACGTTCTGGACATCGTCGAGGTCCTCAAGGCGGTCGATCAGGCGCTGTACTTTACGGGCATCTGCCAGGTCGAGCTTGACCGGGGTCTTCGGAATCATCGTGAGCTCGCTGCCCTTGACCTGAATACCCTGGTCCTCAAGACCCTTCTGAACATCTTGCATCTGATCGTACGGGGTGTAGACGATCCACTGGTCGCCGTCGTCCTCGTAATCCTCGCCACCGGCCTCTGCGACTGCAAGCATGAACTCGTCCTCGTCGGTTGCGTTGTTCTTATCGGGCACCTTCTTATCGTCGGAGTGGATAACCTTCTCCACGGCGATGGAGCCCTTACGAGTGAACTGGAAGGAAACGGAACCTGCCGTACCGAGATTGCCGCCTGCATGGGTGAAGGCAGAACGGACGTCAGCTGCGGTGCGGTTCAGGTTATCGGTCAGGCACTCGACGTACAGGGCGACACCTGCGGGGCCGTAGCCTTCATAGTCGACGTTCTTGTAGACGACAGAGTCTGCACCGGAACCAAATGCTTTATCGATTGCGGCCTTGATTCTCGCGTTCGGCATAGAGACCATGCGGGCACGCGCGATAGCTGCCGCCAGTGAGGCGTTGTTATCAGGATTCGGATCGCCGCCGTTTCTCGCCGCAACGGTGATGTTACGGGAGTGCTTTGAGAACAGCGCAGAACGCTTTGCGTCGATAGCAGCTTTTTTATGTTTAGTAGTCGCCCATTTAGAATGCCCGGACATGCACATCTCCTTTTCTCAAGAAACGATCAAATAATACTAAGAAACAGACCTCATTGCAAATAGGCAGCTCAGACACCTGCCACTTTGTGGAAGGCCTATAGAAGCCCGCTAGAACCGCGCGAGTACCCTTCTTAACGAGCGTCCCCAGGGGATCCAGATCAGGAGCAGAAACCCCGTAGTTGCAATCCCATGCACAATATCGAACGGGATCCCCGCCGCGAAGGCAATTCCTGCGGTGGCCCAAGTCAGCGGCCGCACATATCCCAGTATGTACCACCCGTTGAGGATGAGCCCAAAGAGCAATCCGGAGAGAAAGCCCGCTATCGCCAACTGCCAGCGCTTGTCCAGCAGATGGTGTGCAGCTAATACTCCTGCTATATACCCGATTAAGCCCCAGGCATACATCTGTAGCGGCGTCCATGCCCCCTGTCCGAAGAACATGTTTGAGACCAAAGCGGCGAGCGCTCCGGTCACAAAGCCATAGCGAGGGCCCAAACAGGCTCCGGCGAGGATAACGATAGCGGAGACAGGCTTCACATCGGGGATCGCTGCAAAGAGGATCCTCCCTGCCGCGGCAAGCGCCCCCAGGCAGACCGTTGGCATAATCTGCCGCAGGGTCGGCCGCTCTCGCTCCACTTCCTCAAAGAGGAAGCCGCAGCAGACGAGCGCCGCGAGCAGGGTGAGCCCACCCGTGAAGTCGCTTGAGGAGAGCGCTGATATTGTCATCACAATCGGAACCAGCAAGAGGATCGGCAGTTCGAGGTGATGGAGGACACGCTGCGCTTTCGTCACGATGTCTGCCTCCAAACCCAACTGTGCGCCAAGAACTCTTTAGTGGGTTGCGTCACCGTAATCCCCTTGTCAAAGACTAAGGATACCGAAGTGGCGAGTACCGCGACCAGCCCCACATCGTGGGTGGCCACCACAATCGTCGCGCCACCTAACTGCGCATGGTGCAGCGCTTCCATCACCGCAAAGCGCGCCTGTCGGTCCAATCCTTTGGTCGGCTCATCGAGCAGCACGAGTGCGGGTTGGGTCAGCAGCAGCTTCGCCAATCCCAAGAGTTCCTGCTGCCCACCCGATAGGTCAAAGGGGTGACGGGCAAGGAATGCGGGACCACTGGGCAGCCTGAGCTGCTTCAACATTGTGATCGCATCGTCCTTCTCATACCCGACAGTCTGAGCCCACTCCATCAGCTCTTCCTCCACACTCTCATGGGTGAAGAGTGCCTGAGGATTCTGTGGGAGAAGTACCTGCGAGCCTGAACAGGCATTGCTGATTTTGCCCCGCTGCCCTTTCTCCATTCCCGCGATCAGTTTCAGGAGTGTGGACTTACCGGATCCGTTACCGCCGACTAATGCACGGATCTCCTGCTTTGATACCTCAAGGCTTGCGTCTCTGATCACCCAGGGAGCGGTGCGGGAATAGCGGAAGGAGAGATCTTTCACGGTCACAACTGGCTCATCCGATACCGGAGCGGGCTTATAGGGTTTGGGTTGCGGCAGCTGACTCAGATAGGTTTGCTCTTCCGCTTTACTGAGCTCACGCACACCTGCGACACCCCGATCGTTTTGCTCGAGCATAAAGAAGGTATCCGCATAGGGTACAAAGGGCTCCGGGTCGTGGGTTGCCACGACCACGGTGATCCCCAACTCCTGGTTCATGCGATAGAGCAGGGAGATAAAGGTCTGCCGTGCCAGCGGATCAAGCGCGCTTGTCGCCTCATCCAACAGTAGCAGCTTCGGATGCATCACCATGAGCGCCGCCAAAGTCAGGATCTGTTTCTATCCTCCAGAAAGTTCACTCGTCTTCTTGTGGAACCAGGGCTCAATTCCAAAGAAATAGCAGGCCTCAGCGATACGCTGGTGCATCTGCGTCTGTTCGAGCCCTAAGTTCTCAAGCCCAAAGGCAAGCTCGTGCCACACCGTGTCACACACGATCTGATTCTCGGGATTTTGGAAGACGTAGCCGACGAGCTGCACACTCTCCCGTTCGGTGATTGTCGGCTGTTCCTGCCCAAACAGGGTGATGGTACCCTGCTGGATCCCCTTCGGTTTGAGTTCGGGTTTTATCAGCCTCAGAAGGGTTGTCTTACCTGATCCTGTTGAGCCTTGAAGCACACAGAAGGCTCCAGCCTCTACACTAAACAAAACACGATCCAAGACCGGCTGGGTGGGTCTATCCTCGTCGATCGCGGGATAGGAAAACGATAGATTGTCTACGCGGAGTGCTTCGTCATCCATTGCGTACATCTCTCCAAGCGTATGCATCAATGGCAACCGGTATCAAAGGGAATAAGCACAGAATCAGGTACGGCACATACCCCCACCACAGGCGCAGCTGTGGCATCACCGGATAGAACTCCCATGGACCCACTGCGGCAACCGCGCAGATCGCATTGAGAATCCCAAAGATGATCACCACAGCTATGCAGGCCGCATCCCGATCCGTGAAGCGCCAATTGTGGTAGCTGCTTCTGGTATCAGCGATACCCCAGCCCCGAGCGCGCATCGCATCGGAGCGCTCGAGGGAATCTTCCAGCGACCAGCTCAAGAGAATACCACCGGCGAGCACCTGGGCCCGCTTTCGGGAAGGATGGTGGGCATGGGAGGCGCTGCAGGCATCAGAGAGCCCGACCGCCAGACGGAACTGACGGCAGAGCTGGGGAACCAGCTGCAGGACAACTGTGAGCATCGTCGTGAGGGTCGGAAATCGTTTGCCAAAGACCTCCATCAGAGCATCTTCACGCACCAGCGTAGCTCCGATCTCAAGCCAGAGCATCACGGCGACCAGCGCACACCCCATCGTAATCCCGTAGCACAAGCTCTCAAGAGTGATACGTATCGATCCAGCACTCACCAGAACAGTGGTCCCCAACTGTGTGATCAGCGCATTGAGCAGCGCAATCATACAGATGAGGGGGATCTGCCAGGACAGCCGGGCCCTGGTTCTCCTGAATCCTTTAAGCGTGCCGTGGACGATGCAGCCGCTCACCAGCGAGATCGCCACATAGACCGGCTGCATCACGAACATCGTGAAGCAAAGCATCACGACCGTATAGAGGAGCAACACGGTGGGGTGAATTGTCTCAAGACTCTGTTGGACACCGTTCGATTCCATACGTATCTGCTGAATTCCCCCTAATAATGCACTTCCACAAAGGTCCACACGACTTGATCGCCGTCGTGCAGAGTATAGCCGCCGGCGCCTACATCCGGCTCAATCCCGTTCACACTGTAGACCCAACCGGTATGCTTACCGGCAGAGACACCGTTGATACCGGTAACATAGATCCCCATAGAGGTCATCTGGGACTGTACAGAGTTCCCACTCGCCTGCAGGGCATCCCACACGGTTGAACCCTCCTGGATCCGTACCGTGCGGCTCGTCGTACCTCCCCCACCGTATGAACCATCAACCTGGACACTCACTGAAATGGTCCCGTCATTTTCTCCTGAGGAGGCATTTCCTCCATTATTTGAAGACCCTCCATTATTTGAAGAAGATGTCGTGCTTTGTGATTGCTGCGCCGAAGAGCCTCCGGTAAGCAGACTGCCCTGCTCTGAGCTCTGAGAGCCGGTGCCAAAGGCATCTTGACTCTCTTGGCTCTGTCCGTTCTCAGAGGAGGTCCCATTTGTCTGTGCTTCGCTCTGCTGTGCCTCCGTCGTCTCGGCTTCTAAGTCTTCCTCATCCACGTCCGTGGTAACCGGAATTTCGGAGCCATCAGGCAGCGTGATTGTATGGCCTTTTTGCTGCGCGATTGAATCGTCGCTGAGCTCCTTATAAGTTGCCCCTGAGAAGGTATAGCTATCGCAAGCATCAAGGATATCGTGCAGGTTGTCGGCAATCGTGTCAGCAAAAGTACCCTGTTCGATTGCAAAGCGGACCGTACCCTCAGCATTCTCCGCAATCCAGACCGCAGAGACCTGTCCACCTGCGCTGTCACTCAAAGCATTTGTGAGGCTCTGGGTACGTTGCGCAGTGAGGAGGGCCATCTTCTTGGCTTCATCCTCTTCATTCTGCTCAATCCAGACTTTATTGTTGTCTATCGCAATCGTGACGCTGTCTGGATCAACTGAGACATCCTGTCCATTGACTGATAAATTCTGCAGCGCTGAGCGCACCTGATCTTCAGTAACGCTCACCTGTTGTTGCTGCCCTGCTTGGGTAGGTTCAGTTGTCTCGAGTGAGGCACCGCCCTGACCCCGAAAGGCAAAGATGAAACCCACCACTGAGGCTGCGATGATCACAATCGCCAGAATGATCAGTCCACGTTTGGGATGCGGATTTTGTTGGGGCTGCTTGTCAACCTTGTCGATATCTTCAGGTTCCTGATTCGTGTTGTGAACTATATAGTCATTACTCACGCATAAGTCCTTTTCTTATTTGAATTGTGGAATGCAGCGATCAGAATAATAACGCCTGCGATAATCCCGATGATCGGGATCACAAAGCCCGGCAGAGACGAATTCTCGGAGCTGCTCACATCGCCGCCAGCGTTGTCGCTCTCGCTATGGCCGTCAGCCTGTTGGCTGTTGCTAGTATTCCCATGCTGGCCGAGCAGACTTCCGGAGGTTCCAGCGGAATCTTCTTTCTGATCGCTTGCCTGCTGTGTCTGCACAGGAGCTGCACTGGAAGAAGTCACGTTGGCATTACTGGCAGGAGATCCGATTGCAGCGGATGGAGCGCCAAAGAACACTCCACCTCCAAAGCCTCTGGGATTCTTCTGTACTAGGATGAAACCGTTACCCATAGGTGCCTGGCCATCATCTTGGTTCTCAGATCCACCAGCATTGTTGTTATTTCCACCCGGTTGTGAGTCGGTTGAGGAACCCGAATCAGTTGCATTCTGCTTCCACTGCGCATACAGCGTGGCACCGGAGGCAGGTAAGCTCTGTCCGAGCGGCGACTTACCCTCTTTATCAAACGACCAACCAGTAAAGGTATATCCTTCACGGTATGGAACGGGCAGGTCTGCGATATGGTAGAGTTTTACGCGGGCAATTGAGCCTATAGAGCTTCCACCTTGTGCGTCAAAGAAGACCAACCCACTCGTTCCCCGCTTCAAGGCAAAGAGATAGCCTGAATCATTTGTGTAATAGAGCGTGCCATCCTTACCCATCACTGGGGAAGCAGTGCACCAATTCTGATAGATTTTATCCTGAGGGACATAGAGCGTGGAGGAAGGGCCGAGCATTCCCTCACGGTAATGGACAACATAGATACCTCCTGGGCGATGGTTGAGCGTCACATAGATGGAAAGATCTGAGCCACTCTGAACCACGAGCGGAGTCGATTGGACCTCACCCTCCCCCACGTTGATCACCCGCACCGCGGAGGAAGCGTCTGCAGTATCGATAGCAGCTACAACGCCGGTTTGACCTCTAAGACCTCCCACAAAGACAACCGTTCCTGCAGCAACCGGAGAAGATGTGGACTTATTCGCAAAGTGGACTGAGCGAACCTCAGAAAGTTTCCCCTTTTGTAGCTTGAGGATATGCAAGGTACCAGCAGTATCTGAGACCGCAAACGTATCATCGGACACCTTGCCTATAGTGGAGTTGATTGAAGTACCTAAGGAGACCCGAGAAAGCTCCTTCCCGTCCTTCCCATTGAGCAGATACACATTCCCAAGTTGGTCACCGATTATGAAGGTATCGTCGACATGTACGGCGCCGCACCAGTAGAACCGGTCGCGAGCGATCGCTTTGTGCCAGCGAGTTTCACCGTTAAGGTCAGTGCTTACGAGAATGCCAGTCTCATCCTCACGACTTGAATAATCGATATCGCTGAAGGCTGTCAGAATACGTTTATTCCCAACGCTCACAGAGCTCAGAGCTTGCAAGTTTTCGAAGCCATCCGGGCTCAATGTCCCTTTCGTATCAAGCCTCGGTGTACACCACGCAAGTTTTAAATCGTTAGCAGTATAGGCACGAAGGCTGCCATCATCGAACGGAATTACGATAGATCCATCGACGTAGGCAGGACGGCAGAAATAGGAGTAGTGGTTCGCAATCTTGACGGATTGCTGCAGCTTTCCAGTCTTCTCATCAATTTTCATGAGGTTGCCATCCCCCACCATATAGATGGAGCCACCGGCAATGATCGGATCAGATGCGCCCATTCCTACATGGAAAGGCTTATCCCAAGCAGGTTTCACATCATCCGCGTCAGGAGCTGAATCCTCGACCACCGCTTGGCTGCTGCCGCCGTTCGCAAAGCCTCCCCAATCTGCTTTGACTGAAGAATCAGGCTTGGCTGTTGGGTCAACCTTGACCGGATTGCCTCCAAGGCTTCTGGCATCCGGCGTGCTCTCAACGCCGGATGCAGAGTAGTACCAGACAATGGTGGTACCTTGCGAGAGATCTATTGAGGACATTCCCTCCTGGGCTGGTTTCCCATCAAAGAAGAGCTGCCAATATTTGCCAGAACCACGGTCAAATTGGTATACCTTCCCGTCGAAGGGAGAGGTGATTGACTTGAGGAACGCCCCGTAGATGCTGCCTTCTTGGATATCGGCAGTAAGCCCAGCTTTACCAAAGGTCATCTTGGTCAACTCTTCGGCAGTATGCGTCTTCCCATCGCTATATTCAACGCTCTGCGTCTGTAACCAGTCCGTATCGTTTCCCACGGCGTCAGGACCGATCACTTCGATCGTGGCCGTGATTGGGTCTGTATCAGGAATATCTGCTGCGCTTTTTGGTGTTTCGGGTACCGTAGCTTGCTCAGGCGAGGTGTCCTGTGCAGTGTCAGCACCATTAGTTACTGCCTGTGCTTGTGAATCTGCTTGTACGGGATCACGTCGAACTTGCTCTGAAGATTCGACGTTTGAATCCTGTGCACTTGGCTGTGCAGTGTTCTTCGAACTGTCAGCGGCGCCGGCCACAGTATGGCCCGGTTCAACTGTTGTCACATCCGAAGCTGCTTGGGGCCTCGACGGCTTCGCGATGGAGCGCGATACGGGTTCGGTTGTTGCCACATCCGAAGCTGCTTGGGACTTCTGTGTATCTGTCTCAGCCAAAGCTGGTAATGGCACCATACTCAGACAAAGCGATACGCTGACAATCCATGCAGTAACAGCCTGTCCCCGTCCCGGACGCCTGCTACCTACCCACCGTTTCATGTCTTCTTCTCCTTTCCCATCAAAGGAGAGAGACATCACAGATACCTGGATGGCACCACTGTGCCCATCCCGCTACTTCCTGTGATAAGTCTCCTTCCCCCATGCCCGGTCAGATACAACTTACAAACGCTGAGGCAGGTCTCCTGACTTAACAAGTGGAACTGAAAGCTTCAGTCCCCTGTTCAGACCCCTTCTCAGGCAGATGCCCAATGGGATTGCGTCTGAGCATAGCTCGTATCACAGTAGTGGCGGCTGTGTCGGATTCGCACCGGCTTCCCTTTTAATCACGTGCAGAGAGTGCACGTGAACCACAACATCTCACGGTTTTTAACCCTTCAGTATAGAACACTGGATATTCTATTCAAGGGATCTGTGTAGCGGGGATGTAAGATCACTTGGTGTGGTCTACCAGATATCCCACCTGGGGCAGCTGCTCCTTGTGGGCAAAGACTAAGATCAGGATACCGATAATGAAGATTGGGATGGAGAGACATTGCCCCATCGTGAGCCAGTCAGTACCCAACAGATACCCCAACTGCGCATCGGGGAGACGGACAAACTCAATCAGGAAGCGGAAGATTCCGTAGAGCAACATAAACGTACCGATAAAGGTACCCCGTGGACGTGGAGGACGCTTTCTGCTCAGGGCAAAGAGGACAATAAAGATAACGAGACCTTCGAGGATCGCTTCATAGAGTTGGGAGGGATGCCGGTAGACGTGGCCACCATTCTCAAACATCACACCCCAGGGCAGATCAGTCGGCTTACCCCAGAGCTCGCCGTTGATAAAGTTGGCGATACGGCCAAAGAAGATGCCGATCGGAGCACCGCACACCGCTATGTCCGTCATGCTCATCATTGAGATATGCAAATGGTGGCAGACGATGCCGCCACCGATGAGTGCTCCGACGAACCCCCCGTGGAAACTCATGCCACCCTCAGAGAAGGCAAAGATCGAGGCAGGATGCGCCAGGTAGTAGCCTGCGCCGTAGAAAATTACATAGAAGAGGCGGGCCCCCAAGATCACGCCGAGCGCCGCGCCGATCATTATGGAGAGCAGATCGTCGTCGGTGATATTGAGCTTCCAGCGTTTGTTGAGGGAGCGGATCACCAGGTAGGCGCAGATAAAGCCTGCGAGGTAGGCGATCCCGTACCAGCGAATCGAGAGTGGTCCGATCTGGATTGCGACCGGATCAAGATGTTGGTAGATGTCATTGAGCCACATGAGATACCTTTTCTTTGCATAAAAAAAATCGGAGGCTCTCGGCCCCCGATTGAAGTGACGAGCGTATTTTAGTTTACATCATTGCCTGCACGCGCGTGACACCGGGTACATGCTCCTTCAAAATGCGCTCGATTCCCATGGACATATCATAGGAAGAAAGCGGGCACCCCGCGCACGCCCCTTGCATCTCCAGGGAGACGACACCGTCTTTATCCACATCGACGAGCTCAATGTCACCGCCATCTGCCTGCAGACTTTGACGGATCACATCGATGGTCGATGACAGCAATTTCTTATCGACAGCCACGAGAACTCTCTCCTCTCTTAACGACGCTCAATTCAACGCATCGTTTGGGGTAGCCACACTACCCTCACCTGTGTTTGAAAAGATAATACCCCTCTCTGGCTAGCAATTACAGAAAAGTTTGCCAGAGCGGGGCCGCATAGAATCTTTCCGTTTAAAACTAGTCAATTCCGACGAAAAGATGACCTGAGTTGGCGCCCTGTTCGCGTGGTGCGACAGCTCTACCCGCCTGCGCAGCATGTACCGCGCGGACAACGCGCGCGACCGCAAACTTGGTTTCCTGTGGAGTCAGAAGCGTTGCATCCGCCATAAATCTTCTCATGCCAACCTGGTAGAGCTCCGGAATCTGTGGGGTAGCATCGAGCGGATTTGCCGCATAGAGGTGACTTCTGCCCTGAAGGTTTGTCCTTACCGGCAGTTCCTGCCCGTCGATATCCTTGAGCGAGAGCCGCTCCTGCCGAAGCTTGCAGTGCGCACAGTCGTGGATGCACTGGTCCGCTACCTGCAGAATGCAGTGTTCGCTCGTCATTGCCCTTGTCCTGCCTGAAACGACAAGCCCACAGGGAACCGAAGCCAGCTTAGTGAGGGCCTTGAGCTCCTCTAAGGTGAGCTCCGGCGAGAACCAGAACCCTTCTGCTCCCGCCTGCTCAAGTGCTACCAGGGCAGATTCATTGTGCACCGGGATCAGCTGGCGTACTTCGGCGAGCGCACCGCGTTCCTGCGACAACGCAAGCTCAGAGACATTGCCGACAAGCACCCGCTTACCCGGCTGTATCGCCGGATCGATCCGTGTATGATCCATCTCGCGACACACTTCATCTGCTATCGGGATTATGCCTTCGGGCCACTCCCCCTGTGTCAGATCATCAGTCCTGGCAAAGAGGACGTCTGCCCCCGCTTTAAGCGCGGCTTGAGCGCACTCAGGTGTAGCGACCGTAGCAGAGATTTCTGCCTCAATAGGGCCCACACTGAGGGGATCCTGAATATCATGAGTACTCCGTACTTCACGCAACCGTTCCTGTATTCTCCAAGCATGAGGGACCAGAGCAGTGTGTTCTACCCGGCTCGTATAGGGCTTCAAAATGTTGGCAATCAAAGCCTCACAAGCCTGTGCGCGCACCTTGTGCACTGCAGAGAAGCCCATACCGCAGCCAGGATCGAGCTCACAGCTCACTTTCGTAGGCTCAAAGGGAGTCTGTCCCATCCGACAGACATGCTCGATCAGCTCTTCTTTAGCCACCGCTTTAGTGCGTGCCTTTTCCACAACAAAACCTTCAGCAGTGGCAGCGATGCCGTCCTTGGTCGTGAGCGCCACGCGGAAGGGTTGCCCCAGCTGGGCAGAGATCTCCACAGAGACTGGGCGCTTACGGGTGATCTGTTCATGCAGCGCCTCCTGCGCTTTATCAAGTGCACTCTTGGAGCGGATCACTCGAACCAGCGACCCCTTCTCCATCGCCCGTGTCGTCTTGACCTCAATGTCGGTCCCTGCCGGCGCGTTGTTGCGCGCATAGGCAGTCAGGAACTGTGAGGGATTATCCTGGGGTCTGATCTCGAGCAAGTCACCCTGCTGGACCGGTTCATTCAGCTTAATGGTCACTGAGGCCTGGGAGAGATGTCGATTGCGGCGGCGTCCCCCATTGGAGCCACCCCTTCTCACGAGGGTATCCTCCAGGCGGTGGGAGTCTACAACCTCCCCTACGAGCTCGCCCCGGTTGTTGGAGCGAGCGTAGCTCATCATCGAATTATCGTGGATGCCTCTGAGGTAGCCGTCGGTAAAGCCCCGGTTGAAGGACCGTTTGAGGCGCCGCTTGCGCTGCGCTTCCTCCTCAGCAGTAGGCTTTCTGTTGCTATCGGCGTCGTCCAGCTGTGCTCGGTAGGCACTCGTGACTGCATAGACATAGTCCGGGGCTTTCATACGTCCCTCGATCTTGAGCGAGGAGACTCCGGCCTTCTCCAGCTCCTTCAGGTCATCAAAGGTGCAGTAATCCTTCGGGCAAAGGGCGCGAGTGTTGCCCTTGGGAGAACGGACCTTCCCGTCCTCATCCACCAAGGTATAGGGCAGCCGGCAGGGCTGCGCGCACATACCACGGTTGGCGGATCTGCCACCCGAGAGACTTGAAAGCATACAGAGGCCAGAATAGCAGAAGCACAGGGCACCGTGCCCAAAGACCTCAAGCGGCACGCCGACCCGCGCGATCGTTTTCATCTCCTTCAGGCTCAGCTCACGGGAAAGCGTCACCCGGGTGACGCCGAGTTTCTTGCACCACTCAACACCTCGGGCGTCGTGCACATTGGCCTGCGTCGAGACATGGACCTCCATCTCGGGCCAGGTGCGCCTGACTTCGGCAATCAAGCCCCAGTCCTGAATGATGAAGGCATCGGCACCGAGCAACCAGGCACGGCGGATGACGCCTAATACCTTGGGCATCTCTTCAGTTTTGATCACGACGTTGACGGTCACATAGACTTTGACGCCCACGAGATGGGCAGCCCGGCAGGCAGCTTCGAAACTCTCGTCGTCGAAGTTGTCCGCATTGCGCCGGGCATTGAAATCGTTGCCGAAGCCACAGTAAATTGCATCGGCACCCGCAGCCAGGGCAGCTGCAAACGGCTCAGGGCCGCCTGCCGGGGCAAGCAGCTCTAATGGATGATTTTCAGCCATTTAGACAAGCCTTGCCCAACGCTTTTTGCCGGACTGCAGGATGGTCTGACCCTGGAAGAGTGAGGGATCGACATTGTAGAACTTCGGAGCAATCTTCTTGCCATCAATCTTGACGGAGCCTCCATCGATCAGGCGGCGGGCTTCACCGGTGGACTGGGCGATCTTCACATCTACCAGAAGCTTTGCCAGATACACCTCTCCCCTATCGTTGACAGCAGCCAAGCTCGCCGGGAACACCGGGATATCCTCAGGAACCTCATTGCGCTTGAACTGCGCGTCGAAGGCCTCCTCAGCTTTCTTGCCGGCACCGGAGCCGTGATAGAGGTCACAGATGTTGCGTGCGAGCTCACGCTTGAGAGCATACGGATCAGCAGTACCCTCTTTGAAGCTCTGATCGATCTCGTCGATGCAGTCGATAGAGCAGGTAGAGCACAGTCTGAAGTAAGTCGGGACGAGTTCATCTTTGATGGACATGAGCTTACCGTACATATCGTCGGCAGGATCGGTAAGACCTACATAGTTCTTATAGGACTTGGACATCTTCTTGACGCCGTCGAGGCCTACCAAGAGTGGCATGGTCAGCACCACCTGCGGCTCCATCCCCTCATCGCGCATCAGGTCACGGCCTGCAAGCAGGTTGAAGATCTGGTCGTTGCCTCCCATCTCCACGTCAGCCTTGACCATCACGGAATCGTAAGCCTGAAGGACCGGATAGATGAACTCGTGCAGCGCAATCGGAAGCCCTGCCTCATAGCGCTTGTGGAAATCCTCACGCTCGAGGATGCGTGCGACGTTGAACTTGGATAGCAACCCCAAGAGCTGGTCCAGCTTCATCGGCTTGATCCAGTCCCCGTTGTGCACGATCCTGGTCTTCTCCGGATTCAGGATCTTCATGGCCTGTGCCACGTAGGTCTTCGCATTTTCGTTGACCTGCTCCTCCGTCAGCGGCGGACGGGTAGAGTCACGGCCTGAGGGGTCACCGATCAGGGCGGTGCCATCGCCGATGATCAACGTGACGTGGTGCCCCAGATCCTGGAACTGACGCATCTTGCGCAGCGGCACTGCATGGCCGAGGTGCAGATCCGGACTCGTCGGGTCGACACCCAACTTGATGTTCAGCGGCTTGCCCCGCTTGAGCTTCTCTTTCAGCTCATCCAACGGCACGATCTGCATGGTGCCTGAAGTGATAACTTTCAGCTGTTCGTCGACTGGCGGCATAGTGTATCTCCTCTATGTATCGAAACCCCACGGTTATATAGGCTATATATTTTGCAGTGATCTAGCATACCGCAATTTCAGATCGTGCCAGTCTGAAGAGACCGCCACTGCTGAACTACATCTGATTTCGGGTTTTGTTTCAGCGATGTGCACACCTTCAGCACTTTTCAGGCACACGGCACTAAACCTGATCAGTGAATCAAACGTGTGGGTATATAGAGCTTATTAAGGCCGGATCACTGCACCTAACACGTACCGTTGTGCCTGGTGAGGCGTTCGGGTACCACGTAGGGGTGTCAGATCCGCCCGCTGCTAAATTGGGTCTCAACCATCGTTTACGCTTTTGATATGATTTAGGGTAGCTTCCAAACAGATGTTCTAGGCTGGAATTTCCTTTGGGAGCCTCTTGTACAGAATACCTACAGAAAAGCACTATTTACGTGAAGTGACTGAGGTATGCCGACCCTCCCTTTTGGAGTCTTATGAACATTCCATATAATAGTTGGTATCTATGTGGAAGGGGAACTTCATGGGCATTCGCACACGGCGCGCTCGCAAACATTCTAAAACCCATGCCGTAGCTCTTAGCATTGCCGGCATCTTCGGTTTTATCGCGCTGCTTCTGATCGCGCTGGCGATCTCAGGTACACAGCTGGTCAACTCCTGGCTTCAGGACTTGCCAGACTACACCTCGGCTGGTGCGTACCTCTCATCTGAGCCGACTGAGATTTACGACGCAAACAACACCCTGATCGCTGAGTTCTATCAGCAGAATCGCAGAAACGTCGACGAGAACCAGATCTCCCCCTACGTGCTCAAGGGCATCGTGGACACCGAAGACATCCGGTTCTATCAACACAACGGCGTCGACCCCCAGGGCATTCTGCGTGCTGTAGCAGTCCAGCTTGGCGGTGGATCCGAAGGCGGCTCCACTATCACCCAGCAGCTGGTCAGAAACACGGTCCTCTCCGATGAGCAGTTCGACTACTCACTGCGCCGTAAGGTCCGTGAGGCCTATATCGCAATCCAGATGGAAAAGCAGTACACGAAGGATCAGATCCTCACGATGTATCTGAATACCGTGTATTTCGGCCACTCCGCTTACGGTATCGAAGCAGCTTCCCTCACCTACTTCAATAAGCACGCCAGCGACCTGACCCTGTCTGAGGCAGCCACGCTCTGCGGCCTTCCGCAGTCCCCTTCGACCTATGACCCTACCCAGAACTACGATGCGGCCCTTGACCGCAGAAACACTGTTCTGGACCATATGCTTACTGCAGGCGATATCTCCCAGGAGGAGCACGACGCCGCACAAGCTGAACCGATCACGATCAACGAGGGCTCAGTGGGTATGGACTCAAGCGGCACCTACCCCTATTGGACAGACTATATCCGCGACCAGCTCTCCCAGGACTTCGACCAGGACACCATCTACAAAGGTGGCCTGCGTGTCTACACGACGCTTGACCCGAACATGCAGCGGGCAGCCGAGACCGCAGTCGCAAACCAGATCAGCTCGAGCGGTAACTCCCGCCTCGACTCTGCGCTGGTAGCGATTGACCCTCAGACCGGCTACATCAAGGCTATGGTCGGCGGCAAGGATTACAACTCCGACCAGTTCAATGTCGCAGCCTACGGTGAACGTCAGCCGGGTTCCTCATTCAAGACCATCACCTTAACGACAGCGATCAACCAGGGCATGAACCCCAATATCGTCCTGAACTGCAACTCCCCGCAGCAGGTCACCCCGACCTGGTGCGTTGAGAACTACCACAACAACCAGTACGGCATCATCTCGCTCGCCCGTGCAACGGAGCTCTCCTCCAATACTGCCTATGCACAGGTGGCGGTCACGGTTGGTGCCGACAACATCGTGCAGACCGCAAAGGATCTCGGTATCGACGAGGACATCCCCGTCGTCCCCTCCATCACCCTGGGCGCGGCTGGCGTTCCGCCCCTGCAGATGGCTGAGGCCTATGCGACTCTCGCTTCCGGTGGCGTCCACAGAAACCCGGTCGCGATTACCAAGATCGAGGACAGAAACGGCAATTCCGTCTATGAGCACCAGGACGACGGTCAGCAGGTTGAGGACACCTCAACCACCTGGGCAGTCACCCAGGTTCTCGAGGGTGTGGTCCAGAACGGCACCGCTGCGCAGCCGCTGAGAAGGCTCTCGATCAACCAACCGGTCGCCGGCAAGACGGGCACCTCTGAGAATGACCGTGACCTGTGGATGATCGGTTATACCCCAAAGCTCTCTGTGGCGGTGTGGTGCGGTTACAGAAACGATAACGGCGACATGGTCACCATCAACGGTGCTGAGGGTTGGCCAGGCGTCAGCTCGGTTCCTATCTTCGTCAACTTCCTGAACACTGCACTCGCCAACACCCCGCGGCAGGAATTTGCGACGGCAGCGGCGCCGAACTACAAGGACAACTCCAGCTGGAGCATCGCTGTGAGCGGCGGCAGCTCTTCGAGCAACTCCCGTTCAGGAAAGTCGAGACGGTCCAAGACCTCCACGACGACATCCAACAACCAGGATTCAAGTTCGACCACCGAGCAGACTTCTGCGAACGCGAACGCGACCGAGACAACGGCGTCCTCGACGACCGAGCAGAATACTGACCGGACTACTACGACCGAGCAGAACACTGACCGGACTACTACGACCGAGCAGAACACCTCAACGGAAAAGACGACGTCCGATACGACGAATACGAACGATAACAACAGCGGAGCAGAAGGCGATTAGCTGCAAGCAACACCTGATAGCAATGGGTCCCCCATGTATTTGGGGGAGCCCATTGCTTGTCGCCTATAGCGTAGTGCTAATCCTTCTCTCTGCGCGGTAAGCACAGCTTCTTGATGATCACCACAGAGCGCTTGGCGTCCTCAATGGTGGGGGCGACGACCAAGACCGTATCCGTTGCCTGCAACGGACCCCACCTCTCTGGGCGGCTGTGCCGCATCGACAGCAGCTGCGACGCCCGAAGCGATGCCGGGCTGCGACTTGATCACGACCAGATTGTTTGCCCTGTGAATCTTTGCCACAAATTCGGGCACCATGCGCTACAGATGCGGGTCTTCAGACAGGACGCGGACGCCTTCTGGCAGCTTTCTCAGACCCATATCTGAACACACGGCTGCCTGAGTGCAATCAAAGCCCTCGTTTTGCAGCGCTTTTACTGACGCTCGCTGGGTACTGATGGATTGCGTCCTCTCAATCTACCTGACAGTATCTCGTCGATCACTGTGTCTCTTAACTATGATGCCTCACTGTCTCCGCAGATAGAATACAAGAACGCGCATCAAATATTTACAATATACAGATCACTTTGCGCTTTTCTTTATTCTACCCGGCTCATTCGCATGTATGAAAATTATCTATCGATACACGCGTGACGGTAGGCACAGAGCGTGGGCAGCGCCGATCACCCTCCCACATCGGTGCCTCAGCGTTGCGAAAACAGATGTTTAGGAGTGTATACCAAAAAAACAGACAGCACATGATTGTGCCAAACAAGCTCCCCGCTTGCGGTCAGAAAAAATCCTTTCGACTTGCCCAGTAACTCGCTGTTAGACCATAATTGACCTGGCGCCCCTGTCCTTCCAATAGCTCCAGAA
>ERZ773013.771-NODE-771-length-19862-cov-8.133236_pt1 | contig 19862 bp, 17 predicted proteins | sample MGYA00511670_ERZ773013 | MGnify/ENA primary metagenome ERZ773013 (study PRJEB29015, sample SAMEA2738120) | human oral metagenome | biome: human oral; feature: human-associated habitat; material: saliva | place: China | collected 2257 ... | reverse complement strand
CTCTTTGATGTCCGTGACCTCCTCCGGTCTCTCGTCAATCAGGAGCACAATCAGATGGATTTCCGGCGCGTTTTTCCGGACCGCCTTGGCGATTTCCTTGAGCAAAGTTGTCTTGCCGGCCTTCGGCGGCGCGACAATGAGGCCTCTCTGTCCCTTGCCGATCGGTGCAATCAGGTCGACGACCCGGAGGGCGAGCGGGCTCTTGTCGCCGGTCGCGAGCGGAATGCGCTTGTCCGGAAAGACCGGCGTCATATCCTCGAAATTCGCGCGCCTAAGCTCCGCCGCGCGGACGCCGTTTACCGTATTCACATAGAGCAGCGCGCTGTAGCGCTCCTTTTCGCCGCGCAGGCGCTTCACACCGGTCACAAGGTCGCCGGTTCTCAGGCGAAAGCGCCGTATCTGCGAGGGCGACACATAGACATCCTCCTCGCCCGGCAGATAATTTGCCGAGCGCAGGAACCCGAACCCGCCCTCGCTCACAATTTCCAGTAAACCGGAGGCGAGCGTCCCGCCGTCCGCCGCGTCGCGAAGGCTGTCCGGCAGTTCCGCGACCGCCTGCTGCACTCGCGTGCGCGACAAAGCCGCCAGCTTTTCCGCGAGCTCCTGCTTCCGAAGTCCCGTAACACCGTGCAATCCGCGCTCTTTTGCGAGTTCCCGGAGTTCCGTAAGGCTCAGATGCTCAAGTCTTTCTTCCGCCATGCTTCTCCTCTCCCGCCGCTTTCAGGGCGGCGAGACGCGCTTTGATTTCCGCTTCCTTTCCGTTGTCACTCGGCGCATAAAAAACAGTTCCGCGGAGTGTCTCCGGCAGATAGTCCTGTGCCACATAGTTGCCCGGGTAGTCGTGCGGATACCGGTAGCCCACGCCCCGGCCGAGCTTCTCATGCCCGCGGTAATGCGCATCCTGCAGATAGGACGGAATCGGCGCCGCGGCCGTGCGCGCTGCGAGCTCTGTCGCAGAAAAAATCGCGGTCGTCGCCGCATTCGATTTCGGCGCCGAGGCCACATAGAGGCAGGCCTGACTGAGCAAGAGCTTTCCCTCCGGCATACCGATGCGGTCCAGCGCCGCGGCCATGCTCTCCGCGACGACCAGCGCCATCGGATCGGCATTGCCCACATCCTCCGCCGCGCAGATCACAATGCGCCGCGCGAGGAAGCGCGGGTCTTCGCCCGCATAGAGCATGCGCGCGAGGTAATAGACCGCCGCGTCCGGGTCGGAGCCCCGCATGCTTTTGATGAAGGCGGAAATCGTGTCGTAGTGGTTATCGCCGTCTTTGTCGTAGCGAATCACGCGCTTCTGAATGCAGTCCGCCGCGACGGAAAGTGTGATGCGAATGCAGCCGTCGCTCTCCGGCGCCGTGGTCTTCATGCCGAGCTCGAGGGCATTCAGGGCGGTTCTCGCATCGCCCGCGGCGGCATCCGCAAGAAAGGCGCAGGCCTCCTCCGTGAGTTCGGCGCTCCAGTTTCCGTACCCGCGCTCCTTGTCCGCCATGGCGCGGCGAAGCAGCGCCGCGATATCCGCCGCCGCAAGCGGTTTTAACTCAAAGATGCGGGAGCGCGACAGCAGCGCCGCATTGACCTCAAAAAAGGGGTTTTCGGTCGTTGCGCCGATCAGCGCAATCGTGCCGTCCTCGACATAGGGGAGCAGAAAGTCCTGCTGTCCCTTGTGAAAGCGGTGAATCTCGTCGACAAAGAGCGTGGTCCGCCTGCCGCGCCCGAAATTCTCCTTGGCGCGCTGAATCACTTCTTCCATCTCTTTTTTGCCGGCCGTCGTCGCATTCAGGCGGCAAAAATCCGATTGCGTCTCGCGGGAGATGACCTCCGCAATCGTGGTCTTCCCGCAGCCGGGCGGACCGTAGAGTATCATGGAGCCGACGGCATCCGCCTTGACCGCCCGGTAGAGCAGCTTATCCTTGCCGAGAATGTGCGCCTGCCCCGCAATTTCTTCGAGACGCTGCGGGCGCATTCTGACGGCGAGCGGCGCTTCCTGCCGAAGCGCATTCTCCCGCATGTAATCAAAGAGGTCCATCAGTTCAGCCGCTCGCTCTGCAGGAGATTAAAATCCCGGTAATTCAACTGCTCATGCTCGAGCTCCGAGAAAATGTAGCTCTTGTCATAGACCCCGTTCTCGTTGTCGTAGTTGCTGGTATCAAAGATCAGCCATCTGCCGTCCAGCTTGGATGTGCCGAAGATATGCATGATGCCGTTCTCCTTGTTGGTCGCAATCATGCTGACATAGGAGAGCCCCGCACTTCGGAACAGGAGTTCCGTAAAACCGTTATAGCCGACGCAGGCAGTCTTCCGCGAACCGACAACGTCCTGCAGGCTGTTCTGCTGTATCGTAAAATCGTAATTCAGGCGACCGGCCACATAATCGCAAATCCACTGCGCCTTGTCGCGCGCGCTCTTTCCGGCGGTCTCCGCCTTGACCTCGTCGACCAAGCCGAGGAGGCGAACCAGACTCTGATAATTCCGATAGGCCTCGCCCTCGGTAAACGGGCGGTTCAGCTCAACCCCGGCGAGAATGCGCTTATCCCGGGTATTCAGAATGACCCGGGCGTTCGGGAAGAATGCGAGCCCGGACAGGAGCTCATAGCTCAGCTGCTTCCGGTTCGTGGCCGCGCCCTCATAAATCAGGAGGTAGGACTTTCCGTTGTTGTCGACATACTGGTTCTCCGGACTGTACCAGACGCTGTTTCGGTACAGCTGCCGCTGAATATCCCGGCGAATCGGATCCGTCTCATAGGAGAGCAGACGGTCCACCGCCTTGTCGACATCTTCCTCGGTATAGCCGTAATCTGCCCGGCGGGGAAGCGCCACGCTGTCCGGCTGCAGTGTCGTTTCCACGGTCTGCATCAGTTTCGTCTCCGCTGCGTGTGCACTGCCCGGCAAGCTTGCAGCAATTCCAATTCCCATCCCCAGCGCAAAAAGCGCTCCTTTCCACTTTTTTATGGACAATTTCATTCCTCTTTCTTATAATAACCGTATCATTAAATACTTTTCCCTATGGTAATAGGGGATATTATTATATCGCAGCTTTGGCAACTATGTCAAAACAGAAAGGACTTTTCCATGAACAATGACGATCACGAGCGCCGTGTCGCCGTGCTGATCGATGCCGAGAACATCGCCCCGAAATATCTGCCGATTGTCCTCTCGGAGGCCAATAACCTCGGGAGCGTGAACATCAAGCGCATTTACGGCGACTGGACCATGCCGCAGATGAGCAGCTGGCGCACGGTGATTCTCGACAACTCGATTCAGCCCATCCAGCAGTATTCCAATGTCTCGGGGAAAAACTCTTCGGACTCGGCGCTCATCATCGACGCAATGGACCTTCTGTACCAGGGCCGCTTTGACTGCTTCTGCATCGTCTCCTCGGATTCCGACTTTACCCGCCTTGCCGCCCGCCTCCGCGAGTCCGAAGCGTGCAATGCGCTCCTGCATATCCGCGCTGTCCTCACCCGGGCGGCACATACCCGCAAGGTCTCCCTTGACCTCCGCCTGCAGTAAGTTCTCCTACATAGACCTTCTGTATCGCGCGAACCAGCCGAATTCCGCGCTGCCGGCGACCGCGGAGAAGACCGCCGAGAGCGAACACAGCGAGAAAGCCGCCGCATCCACCGGTTCCTCCGGCATGGGCATGCGCCTAAAAGCCGTTCGAAAAGCCCTGATTCAGATTTGGGAGGAAAATTCGGACGAGGAGGGCTGGATTCCCTCGAGCCAGCTCGGAAACTTCTTGAACAAGCAGTTCCCGGACTTTGACGTGAGAAACTTCCAATTCAAGAAATTTGTCCCCTTCATCGACTCCACGAATCTCTTCGAGAAGCGCACCGAGGGACTGCACGTGAGCTTCCGCTTAAAGTAAATTCGGCAATGCGAACGCTGCGGGCTGCAGCTTCAGCGCAAGTCCGGCCATAAACATTCCGAGTAACACGCGGACAAGGAGAAACACGATGAGACCCATCCAAGACGCAAGGAAGAGCAGGCGGTTGGCGCGCGCAATGTCCGCTGTCTCGATTTCCCGCAGCGCATCTCCGATGTAGGGCTTGTCCTTGATTTCACCGAAATACCGCGCCGGTCCCGCGAGCCGCACGCCCAGAGCCCCCGCCACGACACTCTCGGTCTGCGCCGAGTTGGGACTCGCGTGGCGGTAGCGATCCCGTCGAAAGATGCGAAGGGCATTGCCCGCATCCTGCCCGCCGAGTGCCGCCGCAACCATCAGGAAGCACGCGGCAAGCCTTCCCAGACCACCATTGCCAAGGCCAGGGTCTACCTCTTGAGCGGCAAGCTCCTGAAGCGAAGTACCCATCTCTTTAAGACCCTCTGCAACAACGTCGGTAATACCAAGATTGAGCAGGTAATTTTCAAGCAGGGGTCCAAGCAGGAACTCTAGGGAGAAGTAATATACCTGCTTGTTTGCATGGATATAGGAGGTTGACTGAATTTCTCGCGCCTTTTCTGCAATGAGGTGAGCAAGAACGTTATAGCGCTCCTGATCAGTGCACTCTCCATAGTATTTGCCAAGAATCTTGATGAACTTATCGCGATACTGCTCTTCAAAATCTTGTTTATCGGTAAAAATGTTTTGTCCGTTATTTACGGCCATGCTTCCCCCTCTTTGGAAGTTCTTTCTCAAACGCTAAAACAATGCCACCAAGCGGAGGAACAGACAGTTCTACCGAATAATCTCTTCCATTCCATGCCACTGGCTTGGTGGAAAGCTTCTTAGTATTCACAACACCCGAACCGCCAAATTCTTTTGCGTCGGAATTAAATACTTCTTTCCACACACCTGCAGAAGGCATGCCCAAACGGAAGTTCTGATGGGTTGCAACGTCAAAATTGATGAGAATAACCAGGTCCTCGGAAGGTTTTCTTCCGTGACGAACAAACGAGATGATTGATTGCTCATTATTGTCTGCGTCAATCCAATCAAATCCACGGTTGTCGTAGGCATACTGCCAAAGTCCTGGATGGTTCTTATAAAAATGATTAAGAGCCTTAATAAATGCCTGCTGATGAGCGTGAGTTGGATACTCCTCAGTCAGGTAATACTCAATGCCCTCGTAATAGCGCCACTCAATAAACTGCGCAATCTCGTTGCCCATAAAGTTGAGCTTAGCGCCCGGATGAGTCATCTGATGAAGCGCCAAAGCCCTCATGCCAGCAAACTGTCTCCACCAATCTCCAGGCATGCGCTGAATAAGGCTGCACTTACCATGAACAACCTCATCATGGCTGAGTGGCAGCACAAAATTCTCATTGAACTGATACATGCTGGAGAAGGTCAGAAGACGGTGGTTACCTGGTCTATAAGGGAAATCAGTCTGACAATAGTGCAGCGTATCATTCATCCAGCCCATGTCCCACTTAAGGTTAAAGCCAAGTCCCCCAACCTCGGGAGGATAGGTAACCAGCGGCCATGCTGTGGACTCTTCTGCAATCATCAAAATATCGGGATGTTCTTTTTGAGCAGTCTCGTTACAGAGACGTAAGAAAGCGCTTGCATCCAAATCTTCCTCTGTGCCCTTATGGTTAAAGCGCTTCTGAGAAGGATCATCGATACCAAAATTTAGATACAGCATGCTGCTGACACCATCGACACGAATGCCGTCAGCGTGATAGTCCTGCAGCCACATGAGCAGGTTAGAAACAAGGAAGCTTCTAACCTCACCACGAGTAAGATCAAACTTAAGAGTTCCCCAGTTAGGATGCTCTTTTTCTTCAAAGAGCTTGGTACCATCAAACTCCGCTAGACCATGAGCATCTTTGCAGAAGCCTCCTGGGACCCAGTCTAAAATGACGCCAATACCAGCCTGATGGCAGCAGTCAATAAAGTGTTTGAACTGGGCAGGATTGCCATACCTTGAGGTGGGAGCAAAATAACCCGTTACCTGATAACCCCAAGATCCATCAAAAGGATGCTCCATAACAGGGAGAAGCTCAATGTGGGTGTAGCCCATATCTTTAACATAGGCTACCAGCTCTTCTGAGAGGTCATCATAGGTGTAGAAGGAATCTACGTTGGTGTCAAAATAGTCCTTGGGTTCTTCGGCCTGCTCTACATTCTCTATATCAGCAGAATCTTCCTCTTGGGCAGTCAGGTCAGTATGCTGCTTCCAGCTCCCAAGATGAACTTCAAAGATGTTAAGAGGACTATGCAGGAACTTAAGTGTTGCACGCCTTTTCATCCATGCTTCGTCTTCCCAAACGTACACGTCTGGGTCAAACGTAATAGATGCCGTATGTGGTCTGACCTCCGCATAGGTACCATAGGGGTCAGCCTTAAAAATCTTCTGTCCAGAAGCGGATACAATCAGGAATTTATACAATACTTCCGAGGTGATTCCTGGAATAAAACCTTCCCAGATTCCGCCGTGTTTTGAACGAGAAAGAACGTTGACGGTATCATCCCAATTATTAAAGTCTCCAACAACAGAGACAGAGGCTGCATTGGGAGCCCAAACCGCAAAATGATAACCTTCAACTCCATCTTCTTGAACCGCAGGGTGTGCACCTAATTTCTTGTGGCTCTGGAACCATTTTCCTTGCGCAAACAAGTATGTATCCTGGTCACTCACTGCTAACGATGCATTTAACTCTGCCATGCTCACCCCCGCGCTTATCTATGAAATCTACGAATTTTATAGATTTGTTATCCATAAATACTCGTAGTTGGTAGTTACTAAGATAAACCATTACAAGGTAAAACACGGTGACAAACAGTCAATATAACTTTCACCGATAAAAAACGACCGTACGCGTTATTTTTTGTTTTTACCGATTTTTGTTAATAATAGTGAATAAAAATTGCAACTAAGAGAAATGGCAGCTTATCCAAATAAACTGCCATTTGATACAAAAATTTTTTATATAACCGTGAAGCGACTTAAGAAAGCTGGCTCCTACAAGTCCTCTTCCTAAAGTGATTCTTCAGATTACTTATAACTACATCTTGCGTGGTACAGCCGTCTCAGCTGAAGGAGCGTGTGCAGCAATTACATCAAGAGCTGCTGTCTCTTGGTCCTTCTCGCCAGAAGCAACTGCCCTACCATATGCGTCGGTATCAAGAATTGCCTGGCGGAAGCGATCAGTTGTAAATCCATAAGGAGCGCGACCCCACTCGTTGGTCTTCTGAGCTCGCTCAACAATGATGTCCAGGTCAGCATCAACTGATTCTGGAGTAATGTCCAGATTGGCCAAGGTGGTTGGGAGACCAAGCTTTCTATTAAGCGCCACCTGCTCCTCAAGTGCCTTAAGGTTGCCGTCAAAGGCATAAAGAACGCAGGTACCAAAGGAAACAACCTCACCATGAAGGTGTTTCTCGCCACGCTCGCCTAGAGCAGTAAAGGCATTGTAGAAGGCATGGGCGGTTGAGGAATTGAAGTAATACGCACCACGCTCAGCACCAATGTTGGTGGTCATGTTAGACACAACACCAGCGGTAATGATGATGTTAAGAACAACGTTTTCAAATGCTTCAGAAACAATACCAGCGCGCTTATCTGCCAGTGCCTGCTCTGCATTGTCAAACAGAGGCTCAATACAAGCACCTGCGGCAAGAGCTCGTCCCATAAGAGGACTGTGGAGCAGCTCAACTTCTCTGGAAGAAAGTTCAACCTCAGAGCCCTTAGAGAAGGCATCGCCAATTCCTGCCCAGAAGTACTCATCCGGGCTCTCTACAATAATCTGCGTATCAATAAAGGTATGAACGGGAAGCTCAGCAGGAATGAAGTACGTATCTGCAGAACCATCCTCTTTATAGAAAACAGCAATTCTTGTTACAGGAGCGCAGTTAGAAGCAAGTGTTGGGAAGGTAAAGTATGGTTTGTCCAGGATGGTTGCAATCTCTTTACCCTCATCAATTGCGCGACCGCCGCCAACAAGGAAGAGCATATCAGCAGAAATAACCTCAGGCATCGCTGCAATTCTCTTGGCATTTGCGTGTGTAGAGTTAGTGCCGTAAGAAATCCAAGAAGAAATAGAAACCTCAGAACCCGCAAGTGCAGCCTCAAGCTTGGGACGTGCCTTCTCCATTGCAGTTGGTCCACCAATGACTACTGCATTTTTGCCAAAGCGCTTAACAATGTGCAGTACCGACTTATAAGCATCAACACCAATGGTGTATGAAGGCAGATACTCCGTAAATGTTCCGCGAGATTCCATCTTTTCCATAGCGTCCTCCAAAACCTATCTCAGAAAAGCGAGAATATAACTTTACCTGAACTAGTTATGTTTTTGCAGCATAAATCCTTGAACGAGCATTTCCTCTGCCTCTTTATAGGCTGACGAGAAAAACTCTGTATCAAGCATTTGATACTGCGGAGAGCTCACACTATTCTGGCGATTCTCCTCTGCAATGCGCTGTATAACCTGAAGTGTTTGCTCAACATCTGAATGCGTAAACCCATACTGTGGATGAGCCGCAGCAACTGCAAAGAGCTCATCAGATGCTTCTGGCAGACGATTCATATCAAGCGAGCGCCCATAAACATCAAAATCTGCTTGCTTACGAATACGTGCATCTTCTCCTGTCGGAATATGATGAGCGCGCAAAAATGCCCGTGTATGAGCGTTATACACATGGTCGCAAACAAGGTGGCACCAAATGCCCACGATAAGCTCTCTGAGCTGGCGCTGATCTACTAAGCTGCGCTGTTCAACTGAACAATACGACACATTTGGCTGGATAAAGTCAGTCTGTAGCAGATATTCGGCTGGGTTAAGACCGCCCATAAAGTTTCGCTGATAGCGCTTGTAACTTGGAATAGGCAAACTTCCTGGGTATGACTGATGGCTTCGACCGTATCTCACCTTGTGAGAATAGTCTGGAACCATAAACCCAATATGTACATCAGGCGCAACGTTTCCAAGCAGAAACGCGTCAGGGTAGTGAATATCTACACCCAAGCAACCGGCTCCTTTCTCAAGGAGCCGGTCAGCATGAGCAATATGTACGTTCCAACTTGGCACTACAATTACCTGCTTATCCGCGAATTTCTCCGCCGGTAGAACGAAGAACCTTCTCCACAAGCTTTGTATGGGTCTTCTCAACCTCTTCTGAAGTAAGCGTTCTGTCGTCTGCGCGATACGTAAGCGAGAAGGCCATAGACTTCTTGCCTTCACCAACACGCAGGGCATCGCGGTACACGTCAAAGAGTCTGATGTCGCAGAGGAGCTTGCCACCTGCAGATTTTAAGCGCTGAATCAGTTGCTCTGCAGTAACACTCTCGTCAACAACAAGTGCCAGGTCAATAGAGATACCTGGGTAAGTTGGTGGCTCAACAATAGGAAGGTCTTTCTGAGAAAGACGCAAAAGCGACGCAACAGAAATCTCAAAGGCAATGACTGGAACCTCAATGTCAAAGTTCTGGAGCGACAAAGGATGAATGTTTCCAACCCAACCGATTGTCTCGCTTCCTGCAAGAATCTCAGCAGCGCGACCAGGCTGCAGCCAACCGTATTGCTCTGGCTCAGCTACACGGAAACGAACCTTAGGGATGCGAAGTGCCTCAAGCAGACCCTCAACAATACCCTTGGCGTCAAAGAAATCGTAGGCTGGATACTTAGCATTCCAAGCGTCATCTGCTGGACGACCAACCAATACGCCACAGACATAGCTTGGCTCATCTGGCTGGCTCTTATCCTTATGTCCAAAGAGTACGCGGCCCAGCTCATACATGGCAATATTAGAGACACCATGAGCAAGGTTGTATGCAATAGAGCGTAGAAGACCTGGAACAATGGAGCGACGCATCTCAGACTGGTCAGCAACAAGTGGGCTAATAACCTTTACAGGGACGCCTCTTCCCTCTTCGCTCATACCAAGCTTAGAGAGGTCATCTGGACTTGCGAACAAATATGACTTTGTCTCGTTGAGGCCAAGGGAGCGCAGCGTACGGCCAATCTTTCTGATCTGACGCTGATCTGAAGTCAAACCACCTGCATGGTTTCTAGCAGCAGGAAGTGTTGCCTCAATATCGCCTTCACCCCACAGGCGAACAATCTCCTCAATAAGGTCAACCTCACGCGTAAGATCTGGGCGGTTTGTAGGAGCAATAACGCTCAGCTCTCCGTTATCTGCAGGAGTAATCTTGCAACCAAGGCTCGTGAGGCGAGAAACCATAAACTCTTCTGGAATCTGAGCACCTGCAAGGGCACAGACGCGCTCTGGGCGAAGCGTAATAGTTACTGCCTCTTTTACCTTTGGGTATACGTCAACAATACCAGGGCAAACATCAGCACCACAGCACTCCTCAAAGAGTGCGGCGGCAATATCTGCAACAGATGCACAGCCGTTTGGATCCACAAGACGCTCGTAGCGAATAGAAGCCTCACTCATCAAATCAAGGTTTCTACTGGTACGGCTAATGTGACCATTATCAAAGACAGCAGATTCCAGCAGAACATCGACGGTATTCTCGGTAATTTCAGAATCCAGGCCACCCATAACGCCAGCAAGTGCAATAGGAGTCTTACCGTTATCTGTGATGACCGTCATATCAGAAGTGAGCTCACGATCTTCTCCGTCAAGCGTCACAATGTGCTCACCATCTTTAGCTGCACGAACCACAATGTGATACTTGCCATCTTCCTTGGTAAGTTTTCCAAGGTCAAAAGCATGCAGAGGTTGACCGGTCAGGTACATAACGTAGTTAGTAACATCAACAACGTTGTTGATTGAGCGGCCACCACAAGCTGTAACGCGACGAGCAAGCCACTCAGGGCTTGGGCCAATCTTGACGTTACGAACCACGCGAGCGGTGTACCTTGAGCAGAGCTCGGGATCAGCAATAGTAACATCTACCTGCTCAGATGCATCTGCACCAGACTCAGATGAAACGCTTGGAAGCTCAATGTGAGTATCAGTGTCATAGATTGCAGAAACCTCAACAGCCATACCTGTCATAGAAAGGCAGTCGGGGCGGTTAGGGGTAATCTCACAATCAAGAACAACGTCAGACATGCCCAGGTAATCCGTAAGTGGCATACCAATTGGAGCATCCTCAGGAAGAATCATAATGCCGCTCTGGTCATCGCCAAGACCCAGCTCGCGAGAAGAGCAGTTCATGCCGCAAGACTCAACGCCACGCAGTTTGGACTTTTTAATCTTAAAGTCTCCAGGAAGTACCGCACCGATCATTGCGGTAACAATGTGGTCTCCCTGATTAAAGTTCTGAGCACCGCAAACAATCTGTAGAGGAACAGGATTTCCGTCTTTATCCACATTGTTTTTGCCCACGTCAACAAGGGTAACGTACATGTGATCAGAATCAGGATGAGGCTCTTTGCTTACAACCTGAGCAGTAACAACATGGTCAAGATTTGCGCCGACACGCTCTATAGCCTCAACCTCAGTACCAGTGCGCACAAACTCGCGCTCAAGGTCTTTTGGGTCCTGAGGAAGATCAACGAGCGTCTTCAGCCACTCATAAGATACACGCATGTGATTGCCTTTCTAATAAGACGCTGATGATTAGAACTGACGCAGAACTCTCTGGTCACCAGAGATAAGCATACGCAGGTCAGGAAGGTCGTAACGAAGTGCAGCAACACGCTCAACACCAATGCCAAAGGCAAAGCCTGTGTACTTCTCGGAATCAATACCGCAGTACTTGAAGACATTAGGGTCAACCATGCCGCAACCAAGAATCTCAAGCCATCCAGTGTTCTTGCAGAAGCGGCAGCCCTCACCGTGGCAAACACCACAAGAAACATCTACCTCACAGCTTGGTTCAGTGAATGGGAAGAAATGAGGACGATAGCGCGTTGCGCGATCTTTGCCAAAAATCTCTCGAGTAAAGTGGTCAAGCGTGCCTTTGAGGTCGCCAAAGGTGATTCCCTCATCAACAACAAGACCTTCCATCTGCGTAAACTGTGGCAGGTGGTTAGCATCTGCGGTGTCAGGACGGAATACCGTGCCAGGACAAATCATATAGATAGGTGGCTCTTTTGTCTCCATAGTGTGTATCTGAACACCGGAGGTCTGCGTACGAAGAAGAACGTCAGACTCGCCCAGTACGTGTGACTCTTTTCCTTCTGGCGCATTATCCACTACGTAGAACGTGTCCTTACCAGAACGGCTTGGATGGTCCTCTGGAGCATTCAGAGCTGTGAAGTTGTAGTAGGTAGTCTCAACATAAGGGCCTGTCTCAATGGTGTAGCCCATGCTGATAAAGATGTCTTCCATCTCCTCACGTACCTGCTCAATAAGGTGCTGGGTACCAGGATTCAAGCGACGACCTGGAAGGGTAATATCAGTTGCCTCCGCATTAAGCTGGGCTTCAAGAGCTTCTCGCTTTAATGCAAGCTGACGCTCACGAATAGCGGTCTCAACGTTTGCGCGAACGGTGTTTGCAAGTTGACCCATTTGAGGGCGCTGATCTGCGGGAACCTGACCCATCATACGCATAATTGCTGTAAGAGAGCCCTTCTTTCCCATTGATGCAACGCGCACCTTCTCAAGTGCTTCAAGGTTTGTTGCCTTAGCAATTCCCTCAAGTACCTGCTCGCGAATTGCCGAGAGTTCCTCAGACATTCCCATGTAATTACCCTTTCAATAGAAAACCGTCCCTGAGCATATGCCCAAGGACGGAAAATTTCCGCGGTACCACCTCGGTTGATTGCGCAGTTTTCTCTCTGCACAATCCACTTTGAAGCCTAGTCTCGTTAGGCAGACGACTTCCCTACTTAGCAGTAAACTGCCGTTCAAGTTGTAGCTCAGGAGTGAACTCTACCAGCGTTGTGTAGGTGTTTCTCAGCCACGAACACCCTCTCTGTTCACAACGTGCTCCGGCAAACCTCTCCGTCAACGCACTTTGTTCAGAGTATCACACTGTGCGAGTTTTGAGCAGCAGCACAACCCTTTTTACCAGAAAGATAAACAAAAGCGTAACAACCGCGAGAAGAACGATGGTTCCTCCAGGTTTAAGGCCAAGCTCATAAGAGACAACAAGTCCACCAAGTGAGGTCAGCATACCCACCGTGCTTGCATACAGACAACATTGCTTCCAACTGCGAGAAATCTGCAGAGCGCAAGCAACAGGAACCACCATCATGGATGAAACAATAAGTGAGCCAACCGTTCTTGCTGCTACGGCAACCACCAAAGCTACTGCGATAACAAAGCCAAAGTTAATAAGACTTACGGGCACACCAACACAACGGGCATGACGCTCATCAAAAGACATCAAGAAAAGTTCTTTTCTAAGGAAGAAGCAGAATGCGACTGCAAGTACGCTAATGACCACAATCATCTGAACTTCTTGCTCGCTTACCGTCAGAATAGAGCCAAACATAAAGCTGTTGAAGCTTGATGAATTGGGAACAAAACCTGACAAAACACCTGCTAGACCAATGCCTGCTGCCATAACAATAGCAACTGCAAGCTCTGACTGATCTTTAAAGTGACGACGCACTCCCTCAACACAAAGCGCACCACCCAAACAAGCGGCAATTGCTCCGGCAACAGGATTAATACCTGCAATCATGCCGCCTGCAACACCTGCAAGAGAGGTATGTGAAAGAGCATCGCCAATCATAGAAAGGCGCTTCAATACAACCGTAACGCCTACCAGCGGGATAATTGCTCCCAGAAGAATTCCTACAAGAATTCCTCGCTGCATAAATACGTATTCAAACATTTATGCCCTCCTCTCATGCGAGTCTTGGGCATCTTGAACAACGTCGGACGCAGGACCAAGGGACTCCGTTAAAGCAAAATCATCTAATTTTCCGCGATTGTGGTCGTGGACATGATGAGAGTCAAGGTCACAGTGAGCGCCATGAACTGCACAGTGATCATGACCGTGACCCCTACCTGCAATTTCTGTAGCTTTGTGGTCAGCAACTTCAACAACTCGACAAGCCAGCGCATCAAGAGCTGCAAGATCATGCGTAACAATAAGTACCGCAAGATCTCGAGCTGCATGGGCTTCTCGCACTAGGCTATAGAAATGATTGCGACTCTCTTTATCAAGGCCAGTAGTAGGCTCATCCAAAATGAGCAGCGAAGGGTTTCCTACCAGTGCGCAGGCAAGGCGAACTCTCTGGAGCTGTCCTCCAGAGAGTTCCCTAATAATACGCGTGGAAAAGTCAGTCATACCTACAAGGTCAAGTGCCTCAAGCGTGCGCTCGCGACGCTCTTTTGCGCTCATCTTTACCTTTTTGGCACGAGCATACTGACTTGCATCTACTAGCTCGACAACGCTTGCAGGAAAGCGATTAACCGATTCTGAAGGAAGCTGTGGGACATAGCCTACACGCTCCCAGTCTTTAAACCGAGTCGAGGGCGTTCCAAAAAGAAGTGACGTACCACTTGTAGGCTCAAGTTCTCCTACCACAATGCGTGATAATGTTGATTTGCCTGCGCCGTTATCACCAATAAGCGCGCAAATCTCACCTTGATGAACGTCTAAATTTACATCGCTTAAGACGCGCGTCTTCTTGTAAGAAAAACTCACGTCTTGAAGCGAAACGGCTATCTGACTTTCCTGCAACACGTCCTCCAAACATCCAGCCTAAGCTGGCAACACACTATGCGAGAGCGCCCTCAAGAGCCTTGAGGTTCTCGCGCATAACAGAGAGGTAATCCTCGCCTGCCTTGAGCTCCTCGTCAGTAAGACCCTCAAGTGGGTTGAGCTCTTCAACACGAGCTCCTGTTGCCTCAGCAATTGCCTGAGCAACCTTAGGACTTACCAATTCCTCACTAAAAATAACCTTTACATTATGCTCTTTTACAAACTCAGTAATCTCTTTCATTTCCTGAGCATTTGGCTCAGCATCTGCCTCAACACCCTCAATAGGCATCTGAGTGAGACCATAAGCCTCGCACAAATAACCAAATGCCTGGTGAGAAACAACAATGGTCTTGTTAGGTAGTGAATCCAGACCCTTATGGAACTCATTATCAAGCGTATCAAAGTCTGCGTTTGCCTTATCAAGATTGGCAGCATACTCTGACTTGTGCTCAGAGTCCTTCTCGGAAAGTGCATCACAAATATTCTTCATCTGAATCTTTGCATTCAGAGGGCTCAGCCAAACGTGAGGATCAGTTCCGCCATGGTCGTGATCGTGGTCATGATCATGGTCGTCTTTCTTCTCCTCGTGATCGTGATCATCGTCCTCTTCAAGCTCAAGAAGTTTGACGTCTTTGCTGGTCTCAACTGCTGTAAGTTTTGTGCCAGAACCAAGTCCATCAAGTACGTCCTTGACCCAGTGCTCCATACCAGCACCGTTGTAAATCAAGAAGTCTGCTTCCTGGATAGTCTTCATATCCTTGCTGGATGGCTCCCAATCATGTGGCTCAGTACCTGCTGGAACGAGGCATGTTACCTCAGCATGATCGCCAGCGATGCGCTTTGCAAAATCGTACATAGGATAAAAACTTGCAACAATGCTGAGCTTCTTCTGGTCTTTATTATCAGAAGCTCCTTCTTGCTTTTGAGCCTCAGGCTTGCAGCCAGCAAGAATAGCACTCACGCCAAAAGTGGAAGCTACAAGTGCGCTACGACGAGAAACGGTTGGATTCAAATTCATGTTACATCTCCCAAAACTATAAAAACCAATACGGTGTAGTGCCAAATTCTTCAAACAAAATCGTGCGATTGTCCTCACTACCAAGCATAAAAACATGGCGAGAAACCCATGTTTCTCCTTACTTCTTTGCCTTTCTACTTACTTCTCATCATCTGAACATGCATTCATGCTTCCCCTTTAGCACGAAAGCGGGCTGTCTTCCGACAGTCCGCTTTCTAAAAGTTAGCCTTAGTATACATATTCCAATTAAAGTCAACGAAAAAATTTTTTATCTTTTCCGTAAACGGAATTGGAATAAACAAGTTAACTGTTTTATCTCTTGCTAACCTACTGATCTTTCTCCGCGTACGGAGTAATTATCAGATTTCCACTATTATACTCACCCAAATAAACCTCTGAAGCAGACTTATAACCTTGATGCTCAAGTTCTCTTTCAAGCCAATTCTCTTCCAGGTCCAGCGTCTCAAGAATGTTTGTCTGAACTTGTCCGTCAGTAATAAGCGGGAATCTAACGTTCTCTTCTCCATTTTTAACAATAATCAACTGTCCATTTTGTTCAAGAATGGCACGCTTAACGTCTGAGATATAATTCACTCCTGCCTGGCGAAGCTTCAGCGACACATCGTAGGCAGTGAGACCCATAGACCTACAGTTGTCTACAAGCAGCTTGCCCTTATCAATAACAATAACAGGACGTCCATCAATCAACTGCTTGACCAGCATATTGTTTGTTCTCAACCATTTGAGAACCATAACAATAATGAGCCAAATAAGCAGGACAAGGGTGAACTGCAAAATGGTAATTGAACTGTTGTAGATCATGCCGCCAACAATGCCGCCAAGTACAAAGTTTTGAACCTGGTCAATTGCTGCAGTTGGTGCTAGGTTTCCTTTTCCGCTGACGTTAATTGCCAGAACAAGCGAGAAAAGACCGATGCACAATTTAATGGCAACTTCTAAATAAAAGTTCATCGATCTACTCCTCTACATGCTTAATGTCATTACCAATGAGATTGACCTGTTCAATGACATAGTCATTCTCGGTATTTTTCAAAACGTGATAATACTTACCGTCAACCTCAAGATACGAGGGATTTCCCTGGCTATCAAAGGCAACGTACACGTGGTCAAAATCAACCTCAAGACGTCGAGCAAAGCTTTCTTGTGAGGAAACAATTGACTCATAGTGCTTACTTGTCTGATTAACCTCTAGCACACGATCAAGCTGTAGAAGTCCAAGAAAAATTAATGAAAACAGCGCAATAAGCGCCAGCTCACGATACTTAGAATTCTTTCTATCACGCATGTAATGCACAAGCGAGAAGATCATGAGAAGTGCAACAAGGCCAAATAGAACAAGCTGAGTCCAGTCAAATACTGTCGCATGGTGAATTAAATAGTTATGGGAATAGAACTCCATAGGCTTCCTTTAATTTGTGTTACTCAAGATCTGCTGCTTAAGCCTTGTAAACGCTCTTTCCTCCAAGGAACGTCTCTTCAAGCTGAAGATCTTTTGTAATAACAATAAAGTCAGCATCATATCCAGGACGGATGAAGCCACAAACATCATCAATTCCACAGGAGCGAGCTGGGTTTTCTGAAGCCATACGAACTGCCTCTTCAGCAGATACAATGCCCCAGTCAAAGACGTTCTTCACGCCTTCAAACAGACGAAGGATTGAACCTGCAAGGCTGTGAGACTCATCCATCAGACGAGCAGTTCCACCTTCAACAACAACAGGGAAATCGCCAAGTTTGTACTGTCCATTAGGCATACCACCTGCACGCATGCAGTCTGTAATAAGAACGGTATGGTCATATCCCTTTGCATTTACCAGAGCGCGAACAGCGATAGGATTAAGGTGATGGCCGTCGCAAATAGCCTCTGCATAGGTACCGTGGGTGGTCATTGCAGCACCAACCATACCTGGCTCACGATGGTGAAGACCACTCATGCCGTTATAGGTATGAACAAAGATGTCTGCACCAGCGTTTACGCAGGCAAGAGCTTCCTCATACGTTGCATCGGAGTGACCAAGTGCCACATGAACACCGCGGTCTGCCATCTCTGCACAGAACTCTGGAGCGCCATCGCGCTCTGGAGCAATAGCAATCTTGGCAATCCAGCCGTCAGCGCGCTCCTGCCACTCATCAAAGACCTCTACATCTGGATCAAGGAAGTACGCAGGATTCTGGGCACCCTTGTGTTTCTCGGTAAAGAAAGGTCCCTCTAGGAAGATGCCCTGGATGCGAGCAGCATCAATACCGTTGGCTGCAATACCCTCTGCGGCATCTGCAACAGACTCACATGCATCACCTGTCTGCTCAACGCTTGCGGTCAGCGTTGTTGGCAACCAAGAGGTAACACCGTTAGAAAGCAAACCCTGTGCAATCTCAATAACGCCGTCAGGATCACAATCCATAATGTCATGGTCAAGAAAACCGTGGATATGTGTATCAACAAGACCTGGAGCTATCCAAGAACCAGTGCGGTCAATAATCTCGCAGTCTGGCTTCTCTTTAGTGAAATGACCAAATACACCGTCTTCTACGAGCAAATATCCTGGACCAGAAGTTGCTCCTGGCAAAAAGAACTTATCTGCTTTAACTGCAAATGTACTCATACGTACCTCAATCATTCTCAAAAGGACGCGCCATAGGCACGTCCTTCTTAGTAATTCCTATAGTGAGTGAATTGTAACACCCTTAACCACTCGATTAACCTGACCAGTTGGAGAAGGTGTGTCCGGTTTGTTATTAACACGAACCGAATTTAAAAGTGCCACCACTTGAGCAACCATTACAAAAGGCAGAGCCAAATAAGGTGCTGGTAGAGGCTCTGTAAATACTGGAAGACTAAACGTTCTTCCCGTAAAGTTTGTTGCCCCCTCTTGCTCAATACCAATGGTCAAAGCAGCAATCTGGTCTCCCTTAATCTCGTCAAGAATATCCAGGTCATATTGACGCGTATAAGGATTGTTGGAAACAAAATCAAACACCAGGGTATGCTCGTCGACAAAAGACTTTGGTCCGTGACGATATCCCATCGAGGAATCCCATGACGTTGCATTAATACCAGCTGCAAGCTCCAAAATCTTAAGCTGAGCCTCATGAGCAAGGCCCACAAAAGGACCAGAGCCCAAATAGGTAATGCGGTTGAAATCGCTCTTGAGCCACTCAGCAATCTCTTCCTCGCGCTCAATTACCTGCCTACCTAGCTCAGCAGCATCAGAAATCCAAACCTTCTTCTGTGAGTCATCAGCACTATCAAATACAAGAGTTGCAAGAAGTGTCATACAGCTATAAGAGCCGGTCATAGCAAAGCCCTGGTCATTTGCGCCAGGAATAAGAAGCAGCAATGTATCGTCTTTACCTGCAGATTCAACAGCAAGTTTTCCTTCAGGAGCACAGGTAATATTGATGAGCAAAAGATTTTTGACAATCTTGCGAGCAATATTTACTGCAGCAAGACTCTCTGGACTATTACCAGAGCGTGCAAAAGAAACCAGGACCGTTGGATCATCTGGATCAAGGCTGCCATAAGGATCAGAAACAATATCAGTAGTTGCAACAGACGCAAACTCAAAAGAGCTCTTCTCGCCATGAGAACGAAGATACGAGGTAATGGTATCGCCTACATACGCCGAGGTACCTGCACCCGTAAAGACCACGCGTGTACGACGTCCATTACCAAGATTACGGGCGCGCTCTACAAACTCTTTAATTGCAGAAAGGTTTTCTTGATAAATCCCAAAGGTAGATACCCAAAGCTCAGGCTGCTGCTTAATCTCGGCAGTTGTAATATGAGCGCCTAGTGCCTTTAGCTCTTCTTGGCTCTTCTTAAACATTGATATCCCTTCTCACAGTTATTTAACTGCGTGTATGTACAATCTTGTATCTAAACTGATCCGCACGAGCCACACTCAAGGTGAACTCAACAATATTGTTTCTGTCGTTGTAGGTTGTGCGCGTAAGGCTCAAAACAGGTGAACCCTCGGAAATTTGCAATAAAGTGGCGTCATCCGAGCGAGCAATTGAAGCCTTGAACTCCTCTTCTGCTACGCCAATCTTTATGTTGTAGTCTTCTTCAAAAATTTGGTAGAGAGATTTTTGCTCAACATCATGGGCAGTGAGCGAGAAAAACTGTGAAACTGGAAGGTAGGTAACTTCCAGCATCATAGGCACATTATCAGCGCTTCTTAAACGTTTGATGCGGAAGAGTTTCTCGCCAAGAATAACGTGCATATGCTGGGCTAAAAACTTATTAGCCTCAATACTGTCAAACTCCAGAATAGTTGTCTTAGAGACACGACCTAACTGACGCT
>ERZ773013.768-NODE-768-length-19903-cov-6.536024_pt1 | contig 19903 bp, 15 predicted proteins | sample MGYA00511670_ERZ773013 | MGnify/ENA primary metagenome ERZ773013 (study PRJEB29015, sample SAMEA2738120) | human oral metagenome | biome: human oral; feature: human-associated habitat; material: saliva | place: China | collected 2257 ... | reverse complement strand
GACCTCTACGCCGCCACCCAAGCGGGCTCATCCCCGCGTAGGCGGGGAAAACGCGGTAGTGGCCTTGATAACCTGCATGGTGTCCGGCTCATCCCCGCGTAGACGGGGAAAACAGGCTGGCCGTGCGGCTCGCGTCCGAGCTGGGAGGCTCATCTCCCCGCGTAGGCGGGGAAAACGTGGCGGTCGTGTGCCGCGTCGTTGCCCGTGCGGGCTCATCCCCGCGTAGGCGGAGAAAACCGTGTCGATCATGGCTCGCACGTCGGGTGAGGGGGCTCATCCCCGCGTAGGCGGGGAAAACAAGGACGCCCTAGCGGCGGTCAAGGGGACGGCGGGCTCATCCCCGCGTGGGCGGGGAAAACGTCAGCAGGACGTAACCGTCCAGGACCTCGAGGGGCTCATCCCCGCGTGGGCGGGGAAAACGTTCTCTCCTGCGGCAAGCATTTCGGCTGCCAGGGCTCATCCCCGCGTGGGCGGGGAAAACACTGCGTGCAGTGCAGGTCGGGCGCATGTGATGGGCTCATCCCCGCGTGGGCGGGGAAAACGTGATAACACTCAGCAATTCTTCCCACATTTTGGGCTCATCCCCGCGTGGGCGGGGAAAACGAAGCGCGCGGTGTCGCGTGGCATCCTCGCGAGGGCTCATCCCCGCGTGGGCGGGGAAAACACCGTCAAATCCTCGCCGACGTCATCTCTGAGGGGCTCGTCCCCGCGTGGGCGGGGAAAACGTTTTCCAGGTGATACGGATCTGGCCGCGTTCGGGCTCATCCCCGCGTGGGCGGGGAAAACGCGAACGTGACCCTGCCCGTAGGCGTGCAATGGGGCTCATCCCCGCGTGGGCGGGGAAAACCAAGGGAGGGACTACGCTACACCAAGGCTCATGGGCTCATCCCCGCGTGGGCGGGGAAAACGCGCTCTTGATCTGCCGGTTGAAATCGGCAACAGGCTCATCCCCGCGTGGGCGGGGAAAACTCCAGGACTTCGCCGCCCGCCTCCAGGCCACCGGGCTCATCCCCGCGTGGGCGGGGAAAACTGCAGGCGTACCTTGGTACGCCGATGGACGGCGGGCTCATCCCCGCGTGGGCGGGGAAAACCTCTCGTCGGGCTGGCACCCCTTGAAAGGGCCGGGCTCATCCCCGCGTGGGCGGGGAAAACTCACCCGTGGTTGTGTCCGATACAACCCATACGGGCTCATCCCCGCGTGGGCGGGGAAAACTTCTCCTAAATAGGCTATCGGTTAAATTGTCTGGGCTCATCCCCGCGTGGGCGGGGAAAACACCAAGACGATCAAGCTCAACATTTTCGAGCTGGGCTCATCCCCGCGTGGGCGGGGAAAACGGTTTGGATGCACGTCGGTGGCCGTGGGATCAGGGCTCATCCCCGCGTGGGCGGGGAAAACCGGCGTGGCTTCTTCGGTCTCTGCGGGCTTGGCGGCTCATCCCCGCGTGGGCGGGGAAAACCACGGCAACTCCGTTACCAGGGTTCGGCGCCCGGGCTCATCCCCGCGTGGGCGGGGAAAACTGAATACCCTGCCACAGGAGGCCAGCCCCGGCCGGCTCATCCCCGCGTGGGCGGGGAAAACATCCACTGATTGCGGGTGAGAGTATCGACGGTGGGCTCATCCCCGCGTGGGCGGGGAAAACAGCAGCGCCGCGTTGGCCGGCGCTGGTGCGTCGGGCTCATCCCCGCGTGGGCGGGGAAAACGCCGGAAATGCCGGGCATTGACTGCTCGACAGGGGCTCATCCCCGCGTGGGCGGGGAAAACCTGATCAGCGCTTGCAGGACCTGGACCCCCGCGGGCTCATCCCCGCGTGGGCGGGGAAAACGGTGAGCGCCACTCTGGCGATCGCCTGACACTTGGCTCATCCCCGCGTGGGCGGGGAAAACTCCCACCCGTCCGTGTCGGGTGAGGACGCGCCGTGGCTCATCCCCGCGTGGGCGGGGAAAACGTCGTTGCGACGTCAGGCATGGCTTGGGCAATCGGCTCATCCCCGCGTGGGCGGGGAAAACGTGATGTTGAGGTCGCTCATGCTGAGCTCGTCGGGCTCATCCCCGCGCGGGCGGGGAAAACTACGCGCCGTTTTTCTCCAGGGCCTCCTGGAGCGGCTCATCCCCGCGTGGGCGGGGAAAACGCATGTCGCATGAGCACGTTCAGGTCTGAGGGGGGCTCATCCCCGCGTGGGCGGGGAAAACGGCAAGTGGAGCCAGATCGGTGCGCTTGGCGTAGGCTCATCCCCGCGTGGGCGGGGAAAACCAGTCACGACGGGCGCGACGATCAGCGCCCCCGGGCTCATCCCCGCGTGGGCGGGGAAAACATCTCCGGCCTGTTTATCGACGCCGCCGCGAAGGGCTCATCCCCGCGTGGGCGGGGAAAACTTGATGCCGTCCCAGACGCTGGAGACGATCTGCGGCTCATCCCCGCGTGGGCGGGGAAAACTAATCCTTTCCACTGATAGAGAATCCCAGCTTGGGCTCATCCCCGCGCGGACGGGGAAAACCTATGGGAGGACCGCATCCGTGCCCTCGAGCACGGCTCATCCCCGCGCGGGCGGGGAAAACGACCCGTCCTCGCTCAGCTCAACCGGGTTGTTCGGCTCATCCCCGCGCGGACGGGGAAAACCAGTTTGGGCACAACAACGGCGCCAGATGCAGCGGCTCATCCCCGCGCGGGCGGGGAAAACACCATGCCGGGCGCGGGCCCATTCTTGTGTTTCGGCTCATCCCCGCGTAGGCGGGGAAAACATCGACTCCTGGGAACTGCCCGAACGCCACGTGGGCTCATCCCCGCGTAGGCGGGGAAAACACAGTCGGCGGCTGCCCCGCCCTTACGGCGGCGGGCTCATCCCCGCGTGGGCGGGGAAAACAGCACATCGACTCCTACCCCTCCTCGATGGAGGGGCTCATCCCCGCGTGGGCGGGGAAAACGATTTGACCGAGCCAATCATGGAGCTAATGCCGGGCTCATCCCCGCGTGGGCGGGGAAAACAATCCTTCGCCGACGGATTCGACGGCGCATCCGGGCTCATCCCCGCGTGGGCGGGGAAAACATCCTCACGACCGGCGACTACGACGGGAACTTGGGCTCATCCCCGCGTGGGCGGGGAAAACGCGTTCCATTCCATGCCGAGCACGTCCCACCGGGGCTCATCCCCGCGTGGGCGGGGAAAACGCAGGGGTTCCCGATGCGAGAACCCACGCACGGGGCTCATCCCCGCGTAGGCGGGGAAAACACGACCGACGCTGCCATGAAGAGCCGCGCCACCGGCTCATCCCCGCGTGGGCGGGGAAAACGTGTCACGCACCGCATCGATGTCGTCTCTGATGGGCTCATCCCCGCGTAGGCGGGGAAAACAACGCCGCCGATTGGCCGACCGCGCCGGCGGGGGGCTCATCCCCGCGTGGGCGGGGAAAACTCGACCCCGAAGAAGTTCCCGTCAAAATTCCCGGGCTCATCCCCGCGTAGGCGGGGAAAACGCCGTCCAGAGTGCCTGCGCCCCGGCCTTGATGGGCTCATCCCCGCGTAGGCGGGGAAAACGCGAACTTCCTGGGCGCGGTCGTGTCCTCGCCGGGCTCATCCCCGCGTAGGCGGGGAAAACGCCATTGGTGTTCTCCTAGTTGCTATTTGTCAGGGCTCATCCCCGCGTAGGCGGGGAAAACGAGCGTTTTGTGAGTGTTTGTGTTGAGGAGGAGGGCTCATCCCCGCGTAGGCGGGGAAGACTGCTGATGCGCGTCGGGGCGGGGTCTGCGTAGGGGCTCATCCCCGCGTAGGCGGGGAAAACAACGGCGGCGGCGACCTCGGGGGCGGGGGTACGGGCTCATCCCCGCGTAGGCGGGGAAAACGGGAGGCCGACCTGGCCACTGTCGAACGCATGAGGCTCATCCCCGCGTAGGCGGGGAAAACGCCGTAAGGCGTTGCTCGCCGTCGTTGCGGGCGGGCTCATCCCCGCGTAGGCGGGGAAAACGGGAGGATGCAGACGGCCACGTTTCGCTCACCCGGCTCATCCCCGCGTAGGCGGGGAAAACGCGCGTGACTTTGCCGGTGATTACACCGGTGACGGCTCATCCCCGCGTAGGCGGGGAAAACCAATGCCCCGCGCGAACAGCCTTGCCGAGTTGGGGCTCATCCCCGCGTAGGCGGGGAAAACGCATCGAAGCCGGGCACGTGCGAGAAGAAGTGCGGCTCATCCCCGCGTAGGCGGGGAAAACTTATTTCATTTCCGCATCACCTAGGCGCGCGTGGGCTCATCCCCGCGTAGGCGGGGAAAACGAAACCATGGACCTCTACGCCGCCACCCAAGCGGGCTCATCCCCGCGTAGGCGGGGAAAACGCGTTTGTCGTCGCCTACAACAAGAGCGAGACAGGCTCATCCCCGCGTAGGCGGGGAAAACCACCCATGAAAGGACTGATCATGGCACCCGATCGGCTCATCCCCGCGTAGGCGGGGAAAACCCGAGGAATACTGTCGTCTGCGAGACGAGGAGCGGCTCATCCCCGCGTAGGCGGGGAAAACGGCGCGCCCAGGCGGTCAACCTTGCGGGCGACGGGCTCATCCCCGCGTAGGCGGGGAAAACCGCCACTGGTGTGACGCGCTGGAGGGAGTCGCCGGCTCATCCCCGCGTAGGCGGGGAAAACATATGCGCGACCTCGGCGCTCGGATCGACAACAGGCTCATCCCCGCGTAGGCGGGGAAAACGCTGCGCTGGCTGCTGCCGTGGGCATCGGCGGTGGCTCATCCCCGCGTAGGCGGGGAAAACTAGGCGCCCGCGTCGAGGAGGGCCTTCTGAATCGGCTCATCCCCGCGTAGGCGGGGAAAACTCCTCGTCGCCCTTGTCGGACTTCTTGCCCGCCGGCTCATCCCCGCGTAGGCGGGGAAAACGTGATCTGCCACTGGTGGAGGGCGAGGCCTGATGGCTCATCCCCGCGTAGGCGGGGAAAACCTGGATACCGTTCCACAGAAGCTCCGCCCCGGCGGCTCATCCCCGCGTAGGCGGGGAAAACGTCTTGCGGATGAATGAACGCCCAGCGGTGTACGGCTCATCCCCGCGTAGGCGGGGAAAACGGGCACGCGCGTTGCAGACCGTGCTTCCGCAGGGGCTCATCCCCGCGTAGGCGGGGAAAACCAACCCGTCTCCCCGGCGAACTCTCCCGCTGGCGGCTCATCCCCGCGTAGGCGGGGAAAACGTACAGGGTAGGAGCGCTGACTGGGTGCAGCGCGGCTCATCCCCGCGTAGGCGGGGAAAACGGCAGCGCCCAGGAGGCGCTCGTAGGCTGTGCGGGCTCATCCCCGCGTAGGCGGGGAAAACACGGCGACCAGACCGTTGATGGCCTCAACGACCGGCTCATCCCCGCGTGGGCGGGGAAAACGTCTCCCTATCCTCGGCCCGGGGGCTGTCGCCCGGCTCATCCCCGCGTGGGCGGGGAAAACTGGGAGGGCCGCCACGCTTCCCCGCGCGCTTCCGGCTCATCCCCGCGTGGGCGGGGAAAACACCGCGCCCATGACGGTCACAGTGCTAGAGGCCGGCTCATCCCCGCGTGGGCGGGGAAAACCTCTGAGCCGCCCACGCCTCGACGGCGGCGGAGGGCTCATCCCCGCGTGGGCGGGGAAAACCGTTGCGGACGCGGCCAGGGCCTCGAGGTGATGGGCTCATCCCCGCGTGGGCGGGGAAAACCCTCCGTGGCCTTAGCCTTCTTCTTCATTCCTGGGCTCATCCCCGCGTGGGCGGGGAAAACTTTCTATGTGTTTGTGTGCCTTGTTGCACATCGGGCTCATCCCCGCGTGGGCGGGGAAAACCAGATTATCCAGCTTGATGAGGATACCCTGCCGGGCTCATCCCCGCGTGGGCGGGGAAAACGCGCTGCTAATATCATCAAGGATACTCATTCTGGGCTCATCCCCGCGTGGGCGGGGAAAACTCAAGGTATTCCGATTCATCGGGACGTCCCATCGGCTCATCCCCGCGTGGGCGGGGAAAACTGGCGAACACGCCAGAGCAATACGTCAACGGCCGGCTCATCCCCGCGTGGGCGGGGAAAACCGCTCCTCCGCCGTGGGGGCCTCCTGGCCTTCCGGCTCATCCCCGCGTGGGCGGGGAAAACAGTGGGATCAACGCGTCCCAGGCGGCTATCGCGGGCTCATCCCCGCGTGGGCGGGGAAAACATCCCCGTCCCAGCTCGCCACCCAACTGGGGTGGGCTCATCCCCGCGTGGGCGGGGAAAACCCTGTGGGAGCGGGTCCTAGGCGGCGCGGCTTGGGCTCATCCCCGCGTGGGCGGGGAAAACGACTTCGATACTGGGCGACTGGCAGGCGTGTTGGGCTCATCCCCGCGTGGGCGGGGAAAACAGAAAAGGTAAAATAGGGTCGCGCGTATTTATCGGCTCATCCCCGCGTGGGCGGGGAAAACGGTTTTTGGTGGCTAGGATGGGTCTGGTAGGGGGGCTCATCCCCGCGTGGGCGGGGAAAACCTCGGCGGTCGCTTGTGGCGTCCGTCCGAGCCCGGCTCATCCCCGCGTGGGCGGGGAAAACAAAACGCCTCGCGTAATTCTCCCCCTGAAATTGGGCTCATCCCCGCGTGGGCGGGGAAAACCGTGAGCGTGATCAGGTGGAGCATGGGTGTACCGGCTCATCCCCGCGTGGGCGGGGAAAACCCGTCTCTCTCACTGACCGCGTGTGTAATTTAGGGCTCATCCCCGCGTGGGCGGGGAAAACGCGTCGAATCCGGGCGTGCTAGCAAACCACTCCGGCTCATCCCCGCGTGGGCGGGGAAAACTTGTAGTTCGGGTTGTACATAATACTTCCTCGGGGCTCATCCCCGCGTGGGCGGGGAAAACCTGACAGCGTGTGAACTGCGCCACATGTTGGTGGGCTCATCCCCGCGTGGGCGGGGAAAACCCTCGCACACACGCACACGCGCGTATAGCACACGGCTCATCCCCGCGTGGGCGGGGAAAACGTGAGGAATCGCATCTCGCGGACGGCCGCATCCGGCTCATCCCCGCGTGGGCGGGGAAAACAGGTAGCACGCGAGACGCGGGTTACGGGTGACGGGCTCATCCCCGCGTGGGCGGGGAAAACACTGACCGTCGACGCCCCAATGATGCAGGACGAGGCTCATCCCCGCGTGGGCGGGGAAAACGTTGGACGCTTGGTCCTGACGAGAACCCAGCCGGGCTCATCCCCGCGTGGGCGGGGAAAACGTGTCGAGGCGGCAGGTGAACCGCCCGTAATCAGGCTCATCCCCGCGTGGGCGGGGAAAACGGGGGTCAGAGGATCGTCAGGGAGAACCCGGCGGGCTCATCCCCGCGTGGGCGGGGAAAACGTCAGGTTCGCCGGCGTGCCCTGCGCTTTCTCGGGCTCATCCCCGCGTGGGCGGGGAAAACGCCGACCGTCGTCGTTGCGACGTCGGGCATGGCGGCTCATCCCCGCGTGGGCGGGGAAAACACTTTCTGACCTGCGCTTTTATCAAGCGGATCGGTCAGATCTTGGAAACCCTTGAGCTTGCCGTCTCCTCTGGAAGTTACTCATTGTGCGACGTTTACGCAACTGACGCGCCGCAGGATCAGGCTCGGAATACTGGCCTCGCCCTTCCGAGTAGTAGGGCCGCATCATGAGGGTCAGTCCGTCAAAGTCGACGGGCTTCCATGGATCGCCCCAGGTCAAAAAGGCCAGGCCCTGCTCGTTGCGCGCCCGATAGACCATGACAGCCCTCCCCGTCCTCATGTTCTCCGTGACGATCTCCCACAGACGCTCGCGCACACGAGCACTCAGAGTCCCGACGAAAACGCCGGGAGAAATCTCCATAAGCCACCGCGTCACGTGACCCCGCAGGCCCTCGGGAACCGCAGATAAGACGAGAACGATCACGAGAATTCGCCCTCTTCGTAGGAGACACCCGCCGCGACCGTTCCCTCGCGGTCATCCCACAGACGTAGGTCGTCCACGATGAGGTCCTCGTCGTCCTCGACATCCAAGGCACCAGACACCGACAAAAGCCCCTTAATGTCGGCAACACACCGCTCCAGGAGCCGAAACTCCCGAACTGCGTCACGCACAGCCTTCCTCGCTGCACTACCCACGGCCTCGTCCGAGAGCGATGCAGCCACATCGAAAGCAATGGGGATAGTGAGGTCAGCCTTGTACAGGTCAGCAATGTCATACACGAACGAACGGTAGGTTCCGTTGTGAACGAAGCCCAACCCCGGACTACATCCAAGCGCGACAATCACAGCGTGAACGACACCATAGATCGCCGAATTGGCGGCCGACAGCGCCTGGTTCACGACCGACCCGTCCTCGAAGTTGTCCGGGTCATACTCGCGCCTATCCCAGGGCACACCCGTGCGCTGGGAGTGCTCACGGTACAGGCGGCGCACGCGAGCTCCCTCGCGTCCGCGCAACTGCTGAAGACTCAGCTTCGACACGTCCTCGCCCGCAAAACGCATCAAATACATGTTGCGAGCGACGGTCAGCCGCATCGACGGATCGCTGACCGCCCGAGCCTGCGCCTCCAGCAACCGCGAGGATCGCGATGGCGGGGTGCCGTGCGCGTAGTACCGCACCCCGTTCTCGCCCACCCACACGATGGTCGAACCACTCTCGGAAAGCACCGAGACCGCCGAGTGCGTGATCCGCACCCCTGGTCCCAGCAGCAGCACCGACAGCGCCGCCGCTGGGACGTGGGCTATCCCATGCCCGTCGGCCACAGTGATCGCGTTCGAGTCCCGGTTAATCGTGCACCGCTCGACGTAGAGGAACGTCAACCGGTCCCGAACGCGCACCAAGTCCTTCGGGTCAGGGGGCCTCGCCCCGGGGATCGGTCTCATGCCCGGGCGAGTGTCAGCAGTCCGCAGCCGTACGCTTTACCCCGGCCCACCCCATGAACGAGGCCGTGGCGAAGAGCGTCCGGATCCGTCACCTCGAGCACTCCCTCGAAAGTCGCGACAGCGAGCGTCACTCGCGCGCCCTGCCGCTTGAACTCGGCAATGCTACGTTCGACCCCATTAATCAAGAGGTTCGCCCCGTCGACGCGGCGACCATCCCGATCCTCCAGGACGGGCAGATCCCCACCGTACTCGGCAGAAGTCAACACACGGAATCCGAGTCGCTCAGAGCGATCCAAGACCCACTGCGTCTGCTGATCCTGGGTCACGTGAGCGAGGACCTTCCTACGTCCCCGCGTATTGACCTGACTCGCCTCCCGGAACGTCGGATTCACACAGAGACGGAACCCCCACCTCTGGCCGGCCTCAAGCCGATCGAGGAAAACACCCATGTCGCGGACGAGCACTCCACCATCGGTTGCGTATCCGGCTTCCTCGACGATGTGCGAGGGATCCGGGGGAACCGGGCTCGAGATGAAGAGCGCACACGAGGGGCTCCCCTGCCGAGAAGGACCACTTCTCGCGACTGGAGGACGATCCAGGCGCCACAGCACGCGAGGCATTCCAGCACCCTCCAAGGCGCCCGGCGGGAAACAATTCATGACGGCCGCATGCAGAACCTGACGGCTCCGCATGAGCTGCCGAGCACCCCTGCGGTGCGGGTTGAGGTAGATGCGTGTCAGATACATCAGAGCACCTCCATCGGGTCATGGACGAGGCCCGGGCCGGCGTTCGGCCGCGCCTCCACATACTGCGGATTTTCCAGATCGACGCGCGCCTCCTCGACAGTTCGCAGAGTGTAGGTACGGCGTTCGGAGTCAAAGCTGATCGGCACGTCCTGGATGGTGTGCTCGAACGAGACACCCACGTCGGAAGGGATAATCCCCTGATCGGCAACGACGCGGACGGACACGTACTGCTCGTAGCGCTGCTTCTTTTGGTAGAACGCCGAGGCCATCCACGGTGTTTCCCGCACGGCCTCCCACGCGTCCCCTCGACGCACGGCGAGGCGCAAGGGCATGGTTGGCGGACACGAGCGACGACCGAGGTACAGAGGGAATACCGGCCGAAGAATCGCCTGCGACAACCCCTCGATCACGTCATCCGGTCCCTCAACGAAGGCACCGAACGCAGCATCCGCCCAATAGAAGCGGTCAGAAAGAGGCATCGACGTGTCACCCCGATGCGCCGTATGAAAGTCGCGGAGCAACTGCCCCGGCTGATCCACCCGCACGGCGAAACGAAGCTCGGCCAGGTCCTCGATCGGATCGCTGCGCCTGCGTCCCTGCGCCGCCGCGAGCAGACCAACCAGCGCGCTCTTCGTGGGAAAAGCCTCCGTCGACCTGCGCGTGAATCGACTGGATGAGCCCCATGACTGCATGGGGCCAGCCAGTCGCAAGACGAGTACCGAACTCATCGCTCGCCTCGCACAGCGTCCACCGTCGCGCTGCCCAGATCAACCAGGCGAACCTGGGCACCCAGTGCGGAGAAACCCTCGCCCCGAGGCGTGGTCCACGTGGCGAGAGAGGCGACGGGCTCAAGACCGGTGAGGTCGCGCAGCTTGGACTCGAACTCGACGAAACGCTTGACGGCAGGCTCGGCGAAACCGCGCTGCCCCGCGACGATCGGTTCTTCGAAGGCGCCCGCCATGTTGATCGGCTGGTCATTACGAACCTGAACCAGGACAGCGTCGGGCAGAGTACGGTTCGCGAACGTCGTGATCTTACCGGTCGGCATCGACCGAACAAAACTATCCACGAAGAGCTCAATGGCACGATCCACAACCGCATCGTCTCCCAAGTTTTCGCGAAGCATACCAACGTTGATCGTCGCATAGCGGTACACCGTCGCGGATGCGAATTCGATGGTACCGATCATGCCCGCTCCCTCGTCGGCCTCGTCGTTGCGCTTCTTCTCGTCGTCGACGGCCGTGTAGTAGTCGTACTCGCGCTCAACCGCTCCGACACCGATCGCGTGGGAAACCTGGCAGGCAGCATCCACGTTCAAGGCATTCGGTTCGGCGACCATACGACCAAACAGAGCAATATCGATAGAGTGATCCGTATTCACGAGGCTACGCGGCTTCAGCTCCTTAAACGCTGCCGCAGGATCATCCTCGTGAGCAACCGAAATCAACGCATCTGCGACGTGCTCGATCTGCTTGGCCGACAGGAACACGAGGAATCCGGCTTCCTCCAGCTCCTTATCGCTCTTGGTCTTGTTCGGCTTAGCAAGCTTGAAACCGATGGCCTTCAGCCCCATCTCGGCGAGGTCGACAGCCTGCGACTCGAGGTCCGGACGCCTATCGACGATTGAACGCGCAACTAGCTCGACAATCTTCTTCGTGCGCACACCGTAATTTCCATCGGCGATCTTTCCCTCGAAGTCCTCACGCGTCGCACGCTTGATGGCCTGCGACGACATGCGCATACGCTGGACTCCGCCGAAGGTGGCGGTCTTCGGAGCACCCGTATCATCACGGTTCGGGTTCGAGGGCGGGAGGGTCTGCAGGACGTGGATATCAACGAAGACGGACATTGTCTTTCCTTTCACAAATGGAGTTTGTTTGATTGCGGCGCCTCGACGTCACTCGTCGGAGGCAGAGTCGGTCTGGATAGTTTCAGTGGGACGAGCGAACTGACGGCCCCAGTTACGCATGACGGACGTACGATGACGCGGGTTCTGCCACGTGTAAAGATCGGCTGCCAGCTGCGCGTAATCACAGGGGATCTCGGCAGCCTCGAGCTGAGAGACGAGCGAACGCAGATGCACGAGAAGCCCCTCGAAGGTAGGGGCCTGAACAGCCGCGGAAAAACGCCGATAGATTGGGGTCTCCTCGGCCCGCTTGTCGCCGCTTTGTCCCTCGGCTACGACTCGGATCGCGGAAGCGAAGCTGCGCGGACGATCCGACGTGTCGTGCATCGGCCTCGTATTCGATCCCTGGTGAAGCGCCCAGAGAGTAAGAGCACCATGGACAGCCTTCTCGCCTCTGGTCGGCTCGTCGCCCAGATAGCCGGGGCGGCCATCTAGCGTGAGGTCCCACAGCTCGGGCACCGTTCCAGCTTCTCGTGAAAGCGCTCCCCTCAGCTGCGCGCGAAGAGCGCGTGCCGACGGAGTCTCCTTCCAGAGTCGATTCACGATCAACCCACCGACGCGGCCATACACCGCGCCGCGCGTCGACAGACCTTTCACACCGCCATCCGGAGGGGTCTCCGGAGCAGCATCATTGCTGGTCATTTCGTTCCTTCCTGATTGGTGTTGTGCACCGGGAGACGCTTGTTGAGCGCCGACCGGAAGTAGTTTTCGGCGATACCGACATTCATGTATCCCCTGCCGGTATCCCGGCCGATGATTGCCGACGACGACGCGCCCCTCACAAGCGCCCCCTGGATGCCAACGGCGTGCTGACGCAGGGAACATTCCCACCGACGTCCAGCGTCCCGCGCACCTTCGCGGCCATCAACCTGGGTCAGCCAGGTCCTAAAGTCGGTGTCGACTGCGCTGAAGAAGAGTTCCTTGGCGCGGTCTCGGGCCCCGTCACCGGCACCCTCTCCGCTCTCGCCCGCCGCACGCGCGAGATTCGCCGCAAGATTCCCCACGTCTCTGGCAATCTCTTCGGTCAGGCGCACCTGTCGGTCGATTTCGGCTGACAGATCCTCGTGTTCAACTCGCATGACAGCGACCGACAGCGTCAGCTCATCCGAGTAGATATCTTCGAACGTCGCTTCCTGCGGCCCGTAGGTGACGCCAACAGCCTGAATCCGCATCACCTTGGGATAGGTGGTCTCGATCGAGGCGTTGTCGAGCTGGTAGTGGAAGGAAAGCGTCGCCGAGGGGAGGAACTCCTGTTTCGGCTGCTTGTCCACGCCCTGCACGGTCGTCACGGTGGGAAGGGTTCCGGGCAGATTGCGCCAGAGCGCGCGGCCCGCCTCGTATTTACGAGGCATGTAGACGTCCTGCTTGAACTTCTTGGACTGCGGTGTCGAGTAACGCCACAAACTCTGCGGCTCATAACGATACATCTGCTGCGGCGCTAGTTTGTCTCCCTGAGCAAGGACGACTCCCGTGACACCTTCGCGGTTCCCCACGAGCCTGACGCGGCGCGAATGCCACGTGAGCAGGCGCGGAATGCTGATGTCTCGGGGGGTGCCTGACGGATCGAGCAGCGAGTAGTCTCCGCGCACCGCGCTCTCCGCTTCGGAGACCTCCCAGCTGCATGCTCCCCACTCGGTTGAGCTTTCGACGCCACGCAATTGTGCGGCATCGGTGGGGACCAAATTCAGGACCAGCGTCTCGTCCAGATCCTTGCCCTTGAGCCACACGAGTCCAAGGTGACCGCACCACGATGGGCCGATCGGATATCCTTTCCCTCCCTTGACTTGAGAATCACCGACTGCACCTGAACGGATGCCCGACGGATCATACGCCTGCGCGTGAACCAGCCACCGAGCAGCTTCCGACGGGGGAATACACGCGAGAGCACGCCCATGTCGCGTGGTGAAAAACTGCTCGCCGTTGGGAACATCGGCAATCAGTTTTTCAAGCCCGGACACCGCGTCCTTCGCGGTCCGCAAATCCGCAACCTGCATGAAAGGAAAACGACCGCCGAACAGGAAGAAGCGGTCTCTCCACCGTTCGAGATACTCGATCATCTGTTCCGTCGGAGCGCCTTCGTCCCACTGCCTGACCCAGTCGCGTGCATCGCGCGGTGGCGCCACACGATACGCGATGGCCAAAACGAGTCGCTGGATCGCGATGCTCTGCGTCGGTAGCTCACACGCGAGATCGGCAATCTCTGTCGTGCGCCGAAGAAGCTCCAGCAGCCCGACGTCGGCGATGGTCCCGTCGAGGAGCCGGACGGGTATCCACGGCTCGTCGAGCAGGTTGTACTCAGGGTTCTTCATTGACCCTGCACCTCCATTCCTTTTTCTGTGGAGTATGTGAATGTGTGTCCGCACAGGTCGCGCGTGAGGCGCTCCCCGTCGGGGGTTTTGTACATCGCGAGGATCAGTTCTCCCGCCAGGAACGGGTGCTCGCGACACGCCCATTCCGCCGTAATGGGATCATCCCAGATGGCACCTGCAACTGCGTCCACCGCCTGGTCGACGCTCTGCCCGCGAGCGCGCAACGCCCACGGTGGCAAGGACACGCTCCACGAGCAGATGTCGGCGACGCGCCCTCGAGCGTTGTATTCACTGACTTCGAGTTCTTCATCGTCGGTGGCCTCTCCGGTGAGGGGTGGCGGCACCGGGGTATTGCCCAGCTCGGGATCAATCGCGACGACGAGGACGGGTATCTGGTCTTCGCCGTCTCGCACCGCGGCGCGAGCTGCGACAACTCCCGGTCCCTTGGTCTCCTCCCCCGTGGCGGCGTTTCCTTGGAGCTTCTCTTCGAGCTCGGGTGCCTGCCATCGTGGAAGATTCGCGCCGTCGAGGCACCACGTGCTGGCCCGCATCCGTGATTGCGCGGTACTTCGTTCTCGTTCGTCGAGCGCGGTGTCGAAAGCATCGGCCCATTGAGCAGGTCCGACGGCTTCTACGTTGGAGTAAGCCAGCTCGGTGAGCTGCGCGTAGTCGACGGGTTCACGGACCGTAATCTCGCCGCGATCCGAGAGGATTCCGAGGGTGCGCAGAACCGCGTGTCGCGGGTAGACGTGGTCTGTCCCTGTCGAGTAGGCCCACGGCACAGCAAAGAGGTCCTCCACCAGCACCAGGCATCGGGCCTCGCGCAGCCCCACAGGACGATCCGCTCGCTCATGTCGATGCAGTCGCCCGATGCGTTGCAGGATCAGGTCCATTGGCGCGGGGTCCGTGAGCATGAGGTCGAAATCGACGTCGAGGCTCTGCTCAATCACCTGCGTTGCGACGACGACGTGACGCTGGGGACGCTGTGTGGCCCCCTTGCCAAAGAGTTCGAGCATCCGGCGGTCACGCGCCGCACGCTCAGCTGCCAGGAAGCGCGAGTGCAGCAGGGTCGTCTGCTCGCGCCCAAACACGACCTTCACCGCGTCATAGGTCTCCTGCGCCTCGCGGACGGTATTGCGAATAACGACAGCGCATCCGCCATCAGCTAGCTCGCAGTCCAGCAGTTCCGCGATCTCCTGGGGGGATCCCACCGATGTCGGGATGATCCGCTTGGCTACCTCTGCCTCGCCGTCAATCTCGTGGACGTGCACGCCCGTAGCTGACACCGTCGAGATGACCGGATACCCGATCATGCCCTCGACCAACTGAGCGCCTTCGCCCGACGATCCACGGCCTCGTCGATAGGCGTCCAGAAGCGCGCGGCGACGCGCGGGCGGCAGGGTCGCAGACAGCAGGACGACGGGGATCCCGTACATGCCGAGCCACGTGAGGGCGGCCTCCAGGTAGGTCTCCATGTACTCGTCTGCGGCATGCACCTCATCGATGACGACGACCTTGCCCATGAGCCCGAGATGGCGCACCAGCACGTGACGCGACTTGAGAGCCGCGAGTAGTACCTGGTCGATCGTGCCGACCACGACGGGCGAGAGCGTCGCGCGCCAGCGCTGCCCCATCCACCGGCTCGCGTGAAGGCCCAGGTCCTCCTCGTCGTCGTGCACTTCGAGGGGGCTCTGGCCACTCTCGAGCAGACGCATGAAAGACTCGTTCAAGCTATTCTTCCCATGCGCCAGCTGGATGCCCAGCCGCTGCGGCTCATCGCCCAGGATGCTCGTGAGCCAGCTCGTCACGCGCTCAAACATGGCGTTGGTCGTGGCCTGTGTGGGCAGCGCGACAAACACTCCCTGCAGGCCGCGAGCACGCATCAGAACCTCAGCGGCTGCAAAAGCCAGCTCGGTCTTCCCGGACCCTGGCGGTGCCTCGACTATCATGAGATCCGGGTCTTCGGTAGAGGCGATCTCCACGGCCTCGCGCTGGGCGCAGGTCGGCCGGTACGAGGCCGGCCACCCGAAGCGACGCCGATAGAAGTCTGCGGTTGGTTCCCCGAGAGTGGCGGGTAGGCGCATGGGGGCAGGAAACGCTGCTCGCTTCCATCCGCGCGCTGCCCGTTTGCGCTGTTGCCCGGCATCCAGCTCCGGGTAGAACCGAATCGCACATTCCTTATCTTCCTTGTCGGGGCGGGGGCGCAGCGGAAAGTAGTCCTCATTTGAGGCGAGCCAGTCCGCGATGACGAGCGCCGAGGCATAGGCGGAGGCGACGGCAATGGGGAGCTCGGGCAGCGCGGTTCCTGGCGCTTCGAGCGGAAAGCCGCTGCGCTTTGCCATCCACCGAAGAATCTCCGCGCGAGCCTGCCCCCATCGAGGGTCGTCCTGCTCCGACCCCTCTTGTGTCCTGTATTGCTGGCGCGCGACGTTGACCGCACCCGCATCCGGGTAGCGTCCGTGGTGAATTCCTACGAGGACCGCCCAATGAACGGCGTGCGCAGCGTCGCCTCCGCCGCGAACAATTGCCTCCTGAAACGCGAACTGACTGACGAGGCCGTGGGGAAAAAACCTGCGTTCCGGATAGTCTGTCTTTCGCATGACGCCGAGCCCCTGGGCGCGAATGAAAGGTGCGAGCTCCGCTGACTGACACGCAAATTGGGGGCTCACCTTACCGACGTCATGGATCCCCGCCAGGAACACGAACGTCGCCCGCGCCTTCGCCTGGTCCCCATCCCACACGGAGGCCATGAGACGACGATGATGCTCACTCACATAGTCATCAAAAAGATGCCCTGCAACATCTGCTGCATCCATCAGGTGCTGTACGACGGAGAGCCAACTGTCAGCGTTACCACTCTTCGCCCAAAAGCAACGGGCAAGGTCGGACAGATCCGAAGCCGTGAGGGCAGGCTGCGCGGCAGGAAAAACCGGCGGTGCCGCAACCGGACGAGGGGCGGTCGCCTCACTACCTTGTTTCTTTCGGGCCATCATCTCTACCTCGAGTAGATTTCGCTTCCTACGCAACCAAAACACGCTACGATGAGTGAGTCTGGTTACTCTGAAATTGTTGAGCCCAGCAGCCCCGACGGGGCAGCCATCACCCCGAGGGGTTGATAGGTACACGATAACATCAAAATTTGCCTTATACAACGCATGTTCGGCATAACGTCTTCGCTGCGCGAAGGAAAGAGCCCAACCATAGAAAAATCCCCGCTTTCGCGGGGAAAACGTCCTCCTGATGCATCGCATGGGTTCATCCCCATACAGGGAACACGGCAGCCACAGCCACCACACGCGCTCGCAGGACCTCACAAACGTATCACCCACCCAACCCCCGCGCGCCTTGACGGCACAATCGGCATGATCCTGAAAGAATGGGGGTATGTCGAACGAGTCGCGTGAAAACCTGCAGGGTACGGATGGCCAGGACGTGGCTGACTTGACGGCTGCCGCTGGGCAGGCCGTCGCGGAGCCGACCGCCGCTGCTGCGGTCGACGCTGCCGTCGAGGGGGCCACGGCCTCGTCGACGACGGGCGCGCAGGACGAGGCCGTCCTGACTGACGCTCAGCAGCACCAGAACTCCCCGTACGCGCACAGCCCCCAGAGCGGCGCGCAGGCCCCCCAGTACTCTCCGCAGCCACCGGCTCCTCGCCGGACGCAGAGTAAGGTCATGGTCGCGCCGGTGCCTGCACGCGTGCCCGCGACTGAGCCGCGCCCGTGGTACCGTTCACGCCGCTCGTTTGCGGCGAAGGGCGGCGGCGGCAAGGTCCTGGTCGCCGGCCTGGGCCTGACCTACACGGATCATGCGACGGGCGCGCTCCTCCTGGCGAACGTGGACATGGGTTTCCGCGCGCGCACGCTGAGCGCGATCCTGGATCCGACGGGCCGCCGTGCTCGCGCCCTGTTCCTGATCCTTGCGGGCCTCGAAGAGCCGCAGGCTGGCCGCATTATCGCTGCGCCGTCGCGTTCGTGGGTGGCGCGCCTGGCGGGCCGCATCGGCTCGGTGGCGCTGATCCGTATGGATTCCCCGCTGGACGAGACGCTGACGATCCGCCAGAACATCCTCGAGCCCCTGTCGGCAACGGGTTCGATCGCGGACTGGGATAACCTGGTGGGGTCACTCCAGGTGACGGGTCTGGCGCAGCGCGTTGATCGGTATCCCTCGGAGCTGACGCCGTGGGAGCGCTTCAAGGCGCTGATCGCTCGCGCGATCGTGTCCGGTGCGGAGGTGTTCCTCATTGAGGATCCGATTTCCCTGCCCGATGAGGCGCGCACCGAGTTCGAGCCGCTCCTGAGGTCGCTGACCAAGGCGGGCTGCGCGGTCGTCGTCTCAACGCCATCCCCGGAGCTAGCCGCCTCGACGGACCGTGCGATTCTGCTCACGAACGGTCGAGTGTCGCTTGACGCGCCGAACCCCACGCCCGTGATCATCGCGACGTCCCTGGAGGCCAACCCGGAGGATCAGAGCACCCTCCGTGCATCACTCCCCTCCCCCTTTGACGAGGTCGTGGCTGGCACCTCCGGTTCCCTTCCCTCCTCGGTTCCCGCCCGCCGCTCGATTGGCGCGGCGACGAACGCTCAGGATCTTTCTTTTGACGAGGCCCCTGTGGACGAGCCGGTGCTCATTGCGCCGGTTGAAACGAACGCTGGTTCGGCCGACAACGCGCCGCTCCGCGACATCCCCGCGGTCGATTCTGAGGACCCAGCACAGGCCGAGGATGAGGTCTCCGAGCTGGTCGTGCGCGCCCGCAAGATCCTGTCGGATCTGCCGGGTCCCATCGCGCCGAAGGAGTAACGCGAGGAGTAGCGTACGGGTCACTGCGAGCCGCCTCTCTTCATGAGAGACTAGGCTTATCAGGCGAGCCGTCGCCTCGTTACCCCGCACGCGCAGGAGCCCCTATGACCCAGTCTATCCCCCAGCCCGGGCAATACCCGCCGCCCGAGGCTTCCACGCAGCACGCGCCGCAGCACGCGGCTCCCGCATCCGAGGCACGCCCCAGCATTGGCAGCCTCGTCGCGCTGGTGACCAGCCAGCTGTCGGGAATTCTGCGTGACGAGATCGAGCTCAATAAGACGAAGGCGCGCGCTTTCGCCGCCAAGAGTGGTAAGGGTGCGGGCCTGCTCATCACGGCTGCCGTCTTCGCGCTTTTCCTACTGGGTTGGACTCTCCACACGGTCGAGGTCCTCCTGTCCCTCGTGGTTCCGGCGTGGGCGGCGGCACTGATTGTTGTCGTGATCCTGCTGGCCATCGTGGCGACCCTGGCCCTGGCCGGTAAGAACGCCCTCCAGAGCGCACAGAGGCACCGTCCGGATCCGGCTGCATCGGTGGCCGCTACCAAGGAAGCTATCGAGAAGGGACTGGGCAAGTGAGCAACTCCGTTGACCCGCGCACCGTGACCGTCGGCGAGCGCGCCGCTCAGCCTTCCGGCCCGCGCACCGCAGCCCAGATCGAGGCCGACCTCGAGCGTCAGCGCGCCGAGCTGGCCGCCACGATCGATCAGCTCTACGCGCGCGTGCAGCCCGCCACCCTCGCCCAGGAAGCGAAGGAGGAGGCCGCCGTGCGCTTCAAGTCCTTCAAGGAGACCGCGTCTCTGACTCTTCAGGACGCCGTCGGTGGCAACGCGGAGGCCATCAAGAAGGTCGCCGTCGTCGCCCTGTCCACGGTGGGTGCCATCGGCGTCCTCGTCCTGCTGGCCACGCGTAAGCCGCGCCACGCACGCCGTCAGGCTCGCCGCATCGGCCGCGAGGCCGCCAAGCAGACTCTCGCCGCGCTCGCGAAGGCCGACGAGGCCGTGGACGCCTAACTCTTCCTCCTTTCCGTGTGCTCCCCTCGCTCGGGCATCCCGCTCGTGCGAGGGGATTGCGCATCTGCGCGCCTGACAGATTAATCCGTAATACCGTTCACATGACGCTGCGCGTCGCGCACGTTTTCGGCGTGTTGCCGGGGATTCACCCCCTTCGGGTCAATCCGCTCTGCGCGCAAAAACCGATCCAAGGTGAGGTCAAGCCGTTCCATTAGCTATGATGGTCCCACGAAACATTTTGAACACCCAGGGAACCGCTTGATGCGGACCCGAACGACGCGGAGGGGGTCGACGCCATGGGGCGCGGCCGTCAAAAGG
>ERZ773013.765-NODE-765-length-19964-cov-11.734040_pt1 | contig 19964 bp, 15 predicted proteins | sample MGYA00511670_ERZ773013 | MGnify/ENA primary metagenome ERZ773013 (study PRJEB29015, sample SAMEA2738120) | human oral metagenome | biome: human oral; feature: human-associated habitat; material: saliva | place: China | collected 2257 ... | reverse complement strand
AAGTAAAAGAGGAATAAAATGAAACCAACAAACATAGAATGGGAAGATGTTATTCAATTTGAGGAAATAAAAGGTTATGGTCAGCATATCTGGAGAGATGGTAATCATTTTTATTACGTTACTGAGGAGGGAGGAATTGCCCCTCAGCGTGTGGTTTATGAATTCCCATTAGAACTATTTCAATTATTAAAGTCTGGGGAAAAAACACTTAAAGAAATTCATTTCAAGCTAAAAAACTACTGCTGGCCACCGAACGTGACACAAGAAGAAGCTAATAAAAATTTCTTTAGGCAATTTCCAGAAGCTTTAAGAGGAAATCCTAAAGCACAAGGCTTATTTACAAAGTCTGAACTAGAAGAAATATTACCTGAAGGGGCTGAAATTCTAGCGAGCAAAGATTAAAATAACTCTTTATATCTATGTTGGAATTGAAACAAATAAGAGTTTACGAATTAAGTATTGGTAAGCTCTTGCTTTAATTCTCACCTATAAGAATTCTGTAGTGAAAATCCAACAGAGCATTTACAATATCAATTATCCCTTCATGAACCGAAATATTCAATCTGAATTGCAAGTGAAACGAAAGATGAATTAAAAATCAGTGAGAGGACTATTTTTGAGGTATTTTTGGGAAGTCAAGAGGACAAACTTTTCCAGAAGTATCTCAGAAGGGCTAGAATAGCCTCACAGGATGCTTGGAATAAAGCTAGTGGGTGCATTAAACTTTATGACAGGTTTTTTCGAGAGGAACAAATTCGCTTATTTAATATAATTGATCCTAAATATGGAGAGAAGAAGGAAGAATAATAAACTAAATTGAAGGAAAAAATAAAAATTATAGAAGCTATAAAAGAAGGAAACGTTGAAGATATACTTCGCGGAAGACAAAAGTATCGAATTGAACCTCCAACTTTTGTTCCAGACGTTTTTCCTACAGATATTAATCAGGTACTGTTTGAATATTTTTATAAACAAAGTGATATTAAAGATATCCAATCATCATTAGAGAACGCTTTAATTAAATTAACAAAGAGTTCCGCTACAGATTTGTACATTTCAATATTATTTTTCGACTCAATACTCTTTATGGAAGATAAAGGTATTGCTACATTTAAAATTAATACTTCCAAAATAGCAAGTGAAATAGCAACTGGAATACAAAATTTTCGGGAACAGTTAACGAAAAATATTACTTTTAATAATGGATTAACAAAAAAAGAACCTATGAATGTAGTTGTTCGTTTCAATCAGCGTTATAAAAATAAATATAATTTTTCAATTCTTGAGGATTAGAAATAGGCTAGAACAAATGATAAAAAGACAATATAAATTATTCAAGAGTGTCGACGACAAAATAGCACTCACCGTCCTATATAACAGAGAAAATTATAAAATTTTAACAACCTTTATGATGACGGAAGTTCATACTTTTATCCGGATGTTCGCGAAGCTTTGGAGAATGTCATTTCTGGGAATATGGAAGAATCCGCTTTTGATGGTAATTTATTGGGGATCGAAGTTGGAAAAGATATAACTGAAGTATATTATCAAATGGATGATGAAAGTCTTGGTGAACCATATTTTATTTCAACTGATGAGCTATATAAATTAGTGATTGAGTGGAAAGAAATGGAAGATAGAATGAGAAGAGGTGAAGATATTTTTCCAGTGACTTTAGAGGATTGATGTTGAAAAACTCTACCTTGTACCCTCTCCTCTAGCTATTCCACCTATTTCATGCTAGAATAAAGAAAAACATATTTGGAGGCATTATGAATCAGACAGTGACTTATTTGCAGGAATTGACAGCTATTCCTTCCCCGACCGGTTTTACACGGGAGATCGCAGACTATTTGGTCAACACCATTGAAGGCTTTGGGTATGAAGTGACTCGGACTGCTAAGGGTGGGGTAAATGTGACCGTGCCTGGTGTGATCACAGACAAGCAACGCTATGTCACAGCCCATGTGGATACCTTGGGGGCTATTGTCCGCGCGGTGAAAGCAGATGGCCGCCTCAAGCTGGACCGTATCGGTGGTTTCCCTTGGAATATGATTGAAGGGGAAAACTGTACAGTCCATGTGGCTAATACAGGAAAGACCCATTCTGGTACGATTTTGGTCCATCAGACTTCTTGCCATGTCTACAAGGATGCAGGGACTGTCGAGCGGACCCAGGATAATATGGAAGTCCGTCTGGATGAAAAAGTAACTAACGAAAAAGAAACCCGTGCTCTTGGTATTGAAGTAGGTGATTTTGTCAGCTTTGATCCCCGGACCATTGTGACAGATACTGGCTTTATTAAATCTCGTCACTTAGATGACAAGGTGAGTGCGGCGATTCTCTTGAATCTTCTGCGCGTGTATAAGGAAGAACAGATCCAATTGCCAGTAACGACCACCTTTGCCTTCTCAGTCTTTGAAGAAGTGGGGCATGGGGCTAATTCTAGTATTCCAGCTGAAGTAGTCGAATACTTGGCAGTGGACATGGGAGCTATGGGAGATGACCAAGCGACGGATGAATACACGGTATCCATCTGTGTCAAAGACGCTTCTGGACCGTATCACTACGAATTCCGTCAGCATTTAGTAGCCTTGGCAAAAGCTCAAGAAATCCCTTATAAGTTGGATATCTATCCTTTCTATGGATCAGATGCCTCTGCAGCCATGAGCGCAGGAGCAGAAGTCAAACATGCCCTCCTCGGAGCAGGTATCGAATCTAGCCACTCATATGAGCGGACTCACTTGGATTCTGTAGTCGCAACAGAGCGCATGGTCGATGCCTACCTCAAGAGCGACTTAGTAGATTAAAAATTGGAACTACTCTCCGGAGTAGTTTTTTTAAAATACTAAAATTTTCTGAAAATTCCTTTTCTTCTGAAAATCTTTGTGGTATAATCTTAAAATAAACTTAAAATTTCTTAAGGAGTTTTACATGAAAAAAAGAAATGTCATTGCACTTGCGGGAGTTGCTCTCCTTTCAGCAGGTATCCTAGCGGCTTGTTCTGGTGGTTCTAAATCATCTAGCTCAAGCAACGGTCAAAAATTCTCATATGTCTATGAGACGGAGCCTGAAAACTTGAACTATATCACATCTGGTAAAGCAGCAACCCACGATATCACAGGAAACTTGATTGATGGTTTGTTTGAAAATGACAAATACGGTAACTTGATTCCATCTCTTGCAAAAGATTGGACAGTTTCGCAAGATGGCTTGACTTATACTTATAAACTTCGTGACGATGCTAAATGGTATGATTCAGAAGGCGAAGAGTATGCGGATGTAACAGCTAAAGATTTCGTCACAGGGATCAAATATGCGGCTGATAACAAATCAGAAATGCTCTACATCATCCAAGATTCTATCAAAGGCTTGAATGACTACGTCAGTGGTAAAAATAAAGATTTCTCAGCTGTAGGAGTAAAAGCAGTTGATGATCATACCCTTCAAATCACTTTGAACCAACCAGAATCTTACTGGAACTCTAAATTGACTCTTGGGATCACTTTCCCTGTCAACGAAAAATTCGTGAAATCAAAAGGGGATAAATTCGCTCAAGCAAGTGATACTAGCTCCCTTCTTTACAATGGTCCTTACATCTTGAAGAGCTTTACTTCAAAATCTTCTATCGAAATGACCAAGAATGAAAACTACTGGGATAAAGACAAGGTCTACATCTCAGATGTGAAATTGGAATTCTACGATGGACAAGACCAAAGTAAATTGGCCAAATCATTCGGTGAAAATGCTCTTAGCTTGGCAAAACTCTTCCCAACTGGATCTGGTTACTCAGAGCAAGCCAAAGAATTCAAAGACGAAATCACCTACACTCCTCAAGATGCTGCTTCTTATGTTATTGGTACCAACATCGACCGTCAATCTTACAAACACACTGCTAAGAAGACCGATGAAGAAAAACAATCTACTAAGAAAGCTCTCTTGAACAAGGACTTCCGTCAAGCGATCAGCTTTGCCTTCAACCGTGAAGCGTATGCTGCTCAATTGAACGGAAAAGACGGAGCAAGCAAGATCATCCGTAACCTCTACATTCCACCAACATTTGTCCAAGCTGATGGTAAGACCTTTGGTGAAATGGTGAAAACTCAATTGGATACCTACGGAGATGAGTGGAAATCTACTAAACTAGACGATGGTCAAAATGGTCTCTTCGATGCTAAGAAAGCGAAGGAAGAGTTTGCAAAAGCGAAGACTGCCTTGGAAGCAGAAGGTGTGAAATTCCCAATTCACATCGATATGCCTGTAGACCAAACCACACCATCAAGAGTTCAACGGGTACAATCCTTCAAACAATCAGTTGAAGAAGCACTTGGTAAAGAAAATATCGTCATCGATATCCAAATGCTTTCGAAAGAAGACCTTCAAAATGTGACCCTCTTTGCGCCAAATGCGGCTGGCGAAGACTGGGATCTCTCTGATAATGTTGGATGGAGCCCTGACTACCAAGACCCATCAACTTACATGGATATCTTGAAAGCTTCATCTGGTGAAAATACTAAGACTTTCCTTGGATTTGACCCAAGTGAAAACAATGAAGCAGCTAAAAAAGTTGGTCTGTACGACTTTGAAAAGATGATCAAAGATGCTGGTGCAGAAACACAAGACGTCAACAAACGCTATGAAAAATATGCGGCAGCGCAAGCTTGGTTGACAGATAGTGCCCTTGTTATGCCAACTTCTTCATCAACTGGACGTCCATTCTTGACACGTATCGAACCATTCTCAGCTCCATTTGCATGGACTGGTGGTAAAGGAAAAGACCACGTGATCTACAAAGGAATGAAACTCCAAGATAAAGCTGTGACAACTGCTGACTACAACAAAGCCCTTGAAAAATGGCAAAAAGAACAAGCAGAGTCAAACAAAAAAGCACAAGAAGATCTTAAGAAACACGTCAAATAAGGATCGATAACCGAGGCTGATGCCTCGGTTTTTTTTGGATCAGATGAACATCTGTTTGATATAAAAACGCTTACATAGTATAATAGGAGTGTTGATTACAAAAAGTAAGGAGACTGACATGAAAAAGAAAACAATGGTTTCCATTGTCGCATCAAGTTTATTGATCGCACCGATGGTCTTGCATCAAGTAGCAGTAGCAGATGAGCAGACAGAAGAGCTAGCCCCATCGACAGAAGTGGTCCATGCTCCATCTACTGAGGCAAGACCGACAACAAGTGACGCAAGTACTGTCACTAGTGAAGAAGCTGCAAGCTCGAATGAGGCATCGCTGGATCGGACGGCAGTTGCAAATCAAGTAGCCCCTGCTACAGAAGAACACACAAGACAAAGTGAGCCTACGGTCCCAGTAGCAAGTCCAGCAGCAACCAACAGGGAAGCTGCACCTCAATCTGCTCCTGCTTCAGAAGCTCCGGTAACAAGTCAGGATTTGGCAAAGGTCACAGGTAGCACCCTTGCAGAGGATCAGACCTCTAAAGAGTTGACGGTCCAAGATGCTGTTAATGGCTTGCTCCAATGGGCAGCAACAGATCCTAGCCAATTGGGCCAAAGCCAAGCAGATCGCGAACGCTTTGCCAAGAGTTTAGGCTTGATTGAAAAATCAGAAGATCTGACTCGTAAGGTTAGTCAGCCAGAATTGGCCAAGATGTATGAAACAGCTAAGAAACTCTACGATGCCTACCGGGCTGAAAAGAAAAGTCCGCTCTTTTTAAATGGTCGTGCCCAGCCGATTTTCCCTTATACGACGGGAGAAAAATCAGACCAAGACTACAAATATGAAGACAGCCAAATTGTCCGCTTCCCTGTCTATGTCGAAACGGACTACGACACCGACGCAGATGGCAAGCCTGACTTAGTCAAAGCCATTGTTCAACTACCAAAAGCAGTAGCGCAAGGTGATTTTAAGGCAGCCACTATTCTGGAAGCGCGCCCTTACGTAGCGGGGACGCTTGATGAAAACTACGTGACCCTCGAAAGTTTGGGGCTTCCAACGGACGGTAGCTATGACATGAAGAAACTGCACAGCCAACCTGCAAAGAGACAGCCAGTAAGCAGTGAAACAACAGTAGAAGCAGCCAAAAAAGCCAAGGCATCGGATTGGTATTACTACAGTCCCTACGAGTATATCTATGACTACGAAGATCTGAACTGGTACGACTATTTCTTGGTCAGAGGCTATGCCTTTATCTCTAGCGCCGGACTTGGTACCAAGGGATCAGAAGGATTTAACACGACGGGGTCTGATCTCGAAATCAATGCCTTCAAGAATATCATCGAATGGGTCAATGGCAAACGCAAGGCCTACACCGATAAGACTAGCAATGTTGAAATCAAGGCGGACTGGGCAAGTGGCAATGTCGCTATGACCGGTCTCTCCTGGGCTGGAACCACGACCTTTGGTGTGGCGGCAACAGGCGTAGAAGGTCTAAAGACCATCGTTCCGGCAGCAGGAATTGCCTCTTGGTATGATTATTTCAATAGCCAAGGAACCCAGTTTGGCAATGCACCTTATAGTGACCTTTCATGGCTCTCCCTCTACGTTAGCACACGGATGCTGGACCAAGACGACTGGGCAGGGATTTGGCAAAACTATTCCAACTACATCAACCAATTGAACAAGGACCAGTACGCTCATGATCGCAACTACAGTGATGTCTGGAAGGAGCGGGATTATACCCTTCATCCAGAAAATCTCAAGACCAGCGCCCTGATCGTCCATGGCTTGAATGATGACAATGTCAAGACCAAACACTTTGAACTCATGTACGATGCCCTCAAGAAAGCAGGACAAGATGTCAAGCTCTATCTCCACCAAGGAGATCACGTCTATCCAGCGGCTATGTCACGGGGATACGGCATCACCGCCAATGGTCAGGACTTTTATGACCTGCTCAATACCTGGCTGACCCATTACCTCTACGGTGTGGACAATCACGTCGAAAGTTTGCCAGCGGTTCTAGCTCAAAACAACTATGATCCAAGTAAGTGGACCAGCTATGATAACTGGAAGAGCAGTCAACGTCTCTTCTTGAATGCAAGCTCGAAACGGCTAGAAGAAACCATTTCTAGTGATTATGCGGCTGCAGGTGTTGAGATCGCTAACCGTAATGAAACCGTCAGCAAAGCCTCCTCTAAGGCCAATCTGACCTTTGTTTCTGATGTTACTGAGGACACTACGATCAAGGGCCACATCCCCGTTCATTTCAAGGCAGCTCTTGCCAAGGGTCAAGGAAAGAATTTCCAAATCAATGCCCTCTTGGTAGATGTGGCAGATGAGGACTTTGACGTGGTAGGAAATGGTAGCGTCAAGCAAGATAAAACAGCAGACGGTTTCTGGATGGGAAGCAATTTAAGCAACCTATCTGTTGCCGAATACGAAACCATCAAGACCAAGTACAAGGTGATTGCAAAAGGGTGGATCAACCTTGCGAACCCTGAGTCTGGCTACGATTCAGCAAGCTCACGCGCTAGCATTGAGCCAAAGGTGGGAGAATACCACGATTACACGGTTTATCTCCAACCAAATCTCTATACGGTTAAGAAAGGTCACAAGTTAGCCCTAGTCTTTAACACCTATGACCCATCTGATTTAACGGTGGAGCATCCCTATGAAGTGACCTTCAAGACAGATTCTATCCAGGCAGCGATTCCAATTGTTGAAAAGACCCGCGCCCAAAAGGCATCCTATGTACCAAGTGCAACAGATACTGACTATGCGAAATTGCCAGAAATAGAAGGAGCTGCTCTAGTCGCTCCAGAAGTGCACTACAAGGAAGAATATACGCTTCCAACTCCAGAACACCTTGTCCAACCAAGCCAAACTCTTCCTGAAAAAGCAGAGCAGATGCAAATAGGATCAGCAAGACAAGAGCTCTCTCTTCATACACTAGCTGTATCTTATGGACCTCAATTTGTTTCACAAGGATTGGCAGAAGATCCTCAAGCTGCAACTCTTGTAGTGGGAGGAGAGAAAGCAGATCATACGCTTCCTCAAACAGGGAGCAAAGACCATTCTCTGGGTCTCTTAGGGGTGATCAGCCTTACAGCTTCTAGTCTCATCTTTTGGCGCAAAAAGAGAGAAGATGCCTAAGGAGTCCCCGTAGCAAATATTTCTAAAATGGCATCATTTAGTGTAAAATAAAAGTAGAAATGCAGAATCAGTAGTCACTACTGAAAAAGGAGGAAATATGGCACACATAATCACAGATGCAACTTTTGAACAAGAAACCAGCCAAGGCCTTGTCTTGATTGACTTTTGGGCAACTTGGTGTGGTCCATGCCGCATGCAAGCTCCAATTTTGGATCAGTTGGCAGAAGAAGTACATGAAGATGATTTGAAAATCTGTAAGATGGATGTAGATGAAAATCCAAATACAGCACGTCAATTCGGTATCATGTCGATCCCAACTCTTCTCTTTAAAAAAGATGGACAAGTTGTCAAACAAGTGGCTGGAGTTCATACGAAAGCCCAATTGAAAGAAATCATTGCAGAATTGAGCTAAAAAGAGAGAGTGGGACAGAAATCGGTAATTCGTTAGAATTCGATTTCGTCGTCCCACCTCCGCACAGTTGAGTAGGGCTGTAAAAGCTGATGAAATCAGCGTAGTAGAGCCCACTCAACCACTGCGTCTTGCTCGACAATCCAAAAATAATTGAGAGGCTAGGACTTTTGTCCCAGCCTCTTTTTGATGCTCTTTATTTCTTTCAAATAGACGCGATACCCATTGACAGCGCTTTCTTATAATGCTAAAATGAAGCTGTATTTCCTATAAAATTTTTACAGGAAAAAATTCTCCTAGGAAGATGTAGATCCTAGGAGAACATTACATATAAAGGTTATTGGCCCTCTGTATCTTGGGCTACCCAGACGCTGACGGAGCGTTCTGCCACTGGGAATTCGGCAGTACCGTCTTCTTGGACTTGGACGGTTTCTGAGCAATTTTCAAGGACATCATAGTAGGTAAGGCCTGCGTAGGATGATCCGATCTCCATGACTTTTGCAGTAGCTTGGTTATTGGAAATCAAGCAGGCGATTGGTGCTGTTTCTTCTGTACCTGAACGTGTCCAACCGATGCAATTAGGATCATCGAAGTAGTCCGTTTCTTCCCCATAGGCTAGATCTTTACGAACCCATAAGAGTCGATCGAGGACCCCTTGGAAACTTTCTTGCGCAAATTGGCCCTCGATACCGTAGTAGTCTCCATAGAAGACACAAGGCAAACCAGCTTCACGAAGTAAGATCAAGGCATAGGCTGCAGGCTTAAACCATTCTTGGATGGTAGATTCCAAGGCTTGCCCTCGTTGGGTATCATGGTTGTCCACAAAGGTTACGGCCTGTTCAGGATGATTGAGCGCTAGTGTTCCGTCAAAAATAGTTCGAAGGTCGAAATTTTCACCTTCTTGACTAGCTCGGAAGAGATTTTGGTGGAGGGCCACATCGATCAAGTCGTATAAGTAGTCAATGCTTTCCAAGTACTCATCGTTGGTTTCTGTGTCCCCATTCCAAAATTCACCAAAGACGTAGAAATCTTCACCATACTTTTGGGTGATATTGTGGATGAAATTCTTCATAAAGAAGGAGTCAATGTGTTTGACTGCATCCAGACGGAAGCCCTCAACCCCTGTTGTTTCGATAAACCATTCAGCCCATTGGTCGAGATTTTCTACAACCTCGGGATGTTTGAAATCGATATCGGCGTACATGAGGTAATCGTAGTTTCCGTTTTCCTTGTCTACCAGATCTCCATGAGCCCAACCTTTGTTGTCCCCTTGGATTTGGTAGATCCCATTCTTATTACGAGAAGCATCGTAGTCAGTACCGGTGAAATGGTACCAATGCCAGTGGAAGTCATTATAGGCGCCATTTCGGCCATCAAAGGTGAATTTGGTCCATCCTTGAATGGTGAAAGGTTCGGTAAGGATCTTGTTTCGATCCATCGGATCGACCTCAACGACCTCGAATTCTTCTAAGCCATCTGCAGCAGCTTTGTGGTTAAGAACGACATCGGCCATTGGTTGAATCCCTGCATCTTTGAGGGCTTGAATGGCTTGAAGATAATCGTCTTTGAAACCGTATTTGGTACGAACCGTTCCTTTTTGATCGAACTCGCCCAAATCAAAGAGGTCATAGACTCCGTACCCAACGTCATTGTTAGAAGTAGCTTTAAAAGCAGGCGGCATCCAGACTTTACGAATACCCAAGTCTGCTAAGTGTTGCGCATCTTCAGCAAGACGCGTCCAGTGGTTCCCATCAGCGGGCAAATACCACTCAAAATATTGCATTAAGGTTTGATTTTCCATTTTTATTTCTTCTTTCATGTGAATGTCCCTATTTTACCAAAAATAGTTGGATGCGACAAACTTTTGCGCTGGAAGCAAGCCCTTTCTAGAAAAGAAATCGCATACATGAAAGAAATGAAGTGAGAATATAACATAATAGAGTCAGGCTCCGCTAGGACTGACTTTGAAAATGGTGAAAGGAGACCATTTTATGAAAAAAACAACTCTTGTTTCTCTACTCGTTGCAGGTTTACTGATTAGTCCTGCTGTACTCGCCCAGCATGTGCAAGCAGACCAAGTAAGCAGCACAACTACTGAGGAGACGGTTACTCCTTCTACGGCAAGTCCTGAAGTTACTGAAACAGTGACCTCAACACAAGGAGACACTAAAGAAACCGTACATCCTGAAAAAGTGGAAGAGGTTTCAGAAACTAACCGACCAACCACTTCGCCAACCGCTCCGACAACTACTCCGACGACTGAGCTACATGAAGAACCTGCGTCAAGTCCAGCGGTAGTGAGCGCCCCAACTGTTGAGCCCACTCTAGCCAATCAGCCAAACCCTGCGCCTGCGACGCCTACCGTTGGCAGTCAAGAGGAGCGCGCGATTCCAAAAGTAACCCAAGGAGACTTGGCTGAAATTACTGGTGCAACAGTAACCGACCAGGATCGTGAAAAAGAAGTCACTGTGACGGAGGCAGTCAATCAACTATTGAACTGGGCTTCAACCAAGGAAAATCAAGTCGGATCTACTGATAAAGACCGATTAGCTTTTGCCAAGAGCCTAGGGATGGTCAAGGAAGGAGTGGAGGGATCTGCTCCAGTTACTAATCTCACTTCAATGGTTGATGTAGCCAAACAGCTTCGTGCCGCTTACCGCGCAGACAAGAAGTCACCTCTCTTTTTGAATGGCAAAGCACAACCTATTTTCCCATTTACGCCAGGAGACGATCCGGAGCATTACTCCTATGACAAGAGTGACATCGTCCGCTATATTGTTTACGTTGAAACCGATTATGATACCGATGGCGACGGCAAGCCTGACTTGGTCAAGACCTTTGTGCAGGTGCCAAAAGCTGCTGTCAATGGGGACTATAAAGCTGCGTCCATCTTTGAAGCTAGTCCTTATGTAACAGGAACAACAGAAGAGCGCACCTTAGAGGGAATTGGTCTCAAAGAAGGTGGAAACTTCGATATGGCCAAGCTCTATGAAAAACCTGCCAAACGCCAAGCAACCAAGACTGTTACGACAGAAGAAGTAGCCAAAGCGACCGATCCAAAGGATTGGTACTATGTCAATCCGCGTGAAAGCTCTGAAGATTATACGCATTATGATTATGAAAATCTTAACTGGTACAATTATTTCTTAGTTCGTGGTTATGCAGTGGTGACCAGCAGTGGTTTGGGCTCAAAAGGATCAGACGGGATCAATACGACCGGCTCTGACCTTGAAGTCGCTGCTTATAAAAATATCGTTGAATGGCTCAATGGTAAACGCAAAGCTTACTCTGATAAGACTAGCAACCAGGAAGTTAAGGCGGACTGGTCCAACGGAAACGTCGCTATGACTGGTTTATCTTGGGCAGGTACGACAACATTTGGTGTAGCGTCTACTGGAGTGGAAGGTCTCAAGACCATTGTGCCAGCTGCAGGGATTGCTAGTTGGTACGACCATTTCAACAGCCAAGGATCTCCTCTTGATACTGGAGCATCCAATGACCTATCTTGGCTATCTGTCTATACCTCAGGCCGAATCCTTGATAAGGAAGATTGGGACAAGGTCAAGGATTACTATGCAGCCTATATCACCAAGCTCAATGAGCTCCAACACAAGGATGGTCATAATTACAACGAAGAATATGCCAAACGCGACTACACGCTCAACGCAGCCAACTTAAAGGCAGCTCCTCTCATTATCCAAGGGCTCAATGATGACAACGTCAAGCCTAAACATTTCGAACTCATGCTGGAAGCCTATAAGAAGGCAGGAATCGATCCCAAGGTCTTGCTCCACCAAGGCAATCACATCTATCCATCCACTCGTTGGTCAGGGACAGAAGTCGCAGGCCAAGCCTTTAATGACCTGATGAATCTCTGGTATAGCCATTACCTCTACGGTATCGAAAATGGCATTGAAAATCTCCCGCAAGTAACAGCTCAGGACAATCTGGATCCTAGCAAGTGGCACCGCTTTGACAAGTGGGATACCAATAATGCCATCTCTGCTCGAATCTACTCCAAACGGGAGGATGTGACAGTAACTGGTGATTACTATGGTACGGGAAACAACTGGACCACACGTAACCAAGATGCGGCCTTCCATTCCTCAGAAGTAGCGGCTTCCTATGCAGCACCTGTTGACCAAGATGTCACCATCAAAGGCCATATTCCTGTGCATTTTAGCGCTGCTTTTGTCAAGGGAGACAAAAACCATGCCCATGTCAGTGCTACCTTGATGGATGTCTCAGACGAAGACTTTGATGTGGTCAAAGAAGAAATCACCTATGACAAAGACGGTTATAGCACGCGCACATTAGACAAGGAAACGATCGACGAGACAGGCTACTGGAATGGTAGCAACCTTGAAACCTTGCCTCTCAAACGTTACAAGACACACAAGGTTAAGAGTGTGGTGATTGCGCGTGGTTGGATGAATTTGGCTAATCCAGCATCTCGCTATGACTCAGCAAGTTCTAGTCATTCTATTGATCTGAAAGAAAACGAATATCATGATTACACCATGTATCTGCAACCAAATCTCTATACCGTGAAAAAAGGCCATCGACTGGTTTTGAGTTTGCACACCTATGATCCAGATTACATCTATTTTGCAGATCCTTATGAAGTGACCTTCAAGACAGATTCTATTTCTGCAACGATTCCAATCGTAGAAAACAGTCGGTCTCTCTTGTTCCGTTACCAACCAAGTGAAAAAGATACAGAGTATGCGTCATTGGCAGATCGGATCTTACCAATTGCAACCATTCAACCAAAAGTAGATCCTGAACAAGACCCAAGTCCAGTAGATCAAGCAGAAAAACCAATTGTTCCAAGTAATCCAATGACGCCAACTAATCCAGCTGCTTCTGAAATCCCTCAAAAACCAAGCCATGGTCGGGATCCGATGGACTTCCGTAAGGAACAAAAAGAAGAAACTGCACAAGAATTGGCTCAAAGAGCTGATAAAGATAAGATCGAAGCGACAAGCCAACCGAGCCTTCCAAAAACAGGTCAAGCAACAAGCCCTTGGACTCTCTTTGGCTTCCTAGGACTCATGCTCACCAGCCTCTTGTCACTTGGCAAAGCTCACAAAGATGAATAATAGGAAAAAGGATGGAGAGAAAGTGAAAACCACCAATAGAGAGAGCATCGAAACGATTTTTACCGAAGCCTTGGCGATTCCAAGCTTCACCAACACGGAGACCGAGCAAGGAATCGAAGCTTACCTGGATCAACGGATTGGCCAGATCCCCTATTTCAAGGAACATCCGGACCACTTTGGGCGCTATCAGGTGCCTCAGGATCACTTGCATCGGTCGGTCAATTGGGCCTTGGTCGATAAGGGCAAGAAAAAAACAGTTATCCTTTTCCACCACCATGATACAGTCGATTTAGAAGACTATGGAAATTTGTCGGAGATCGCGCTCGATTCTGATCAAGTAGCAGAAGCCTTGAAAACATTGGATAGGCGACCCGATATGCAGGCAGATTTAGCTTCTGGAGAATGGAAATTTGGCAGAGGCTCTTGCGATATGAAAGCAGCCTTGGCCCTGCAATTGGGAGTTCTGGAAGCCTATGCAGCAGCTCCCTCAGAAGGTCAGGTCAATCTGCTCTATCTCTCTGTTGGAGATGAGGAATCCTATTCACGTGGGATGCGAGGAGCTTTGGGTCTCCTCACAGATTTGCAGGAAAAGTTTGATCTGAATTATGTATTAGCAGTGGATTCAGAGCCCTTTGAATCAGAAGTAGGAAAAGAAAAGGTCCTTCACATTGGCACAGTCGGTAAACTCATGCCAGTCGTTGTGGCGCAAGGCGTCTTGTCCCATATGAAGGAGCCCCTTAAAGGGATCAATGCCTTGTCCCTCTTAGTAGCCATCGCAAGTCAGCTAGATCTTCATCCCGATCTGGCAGATCAGGCGTTGGGAGAAACGTCTCCCCTTCCTTCTTGGTCCTATCTCAGAGATTTGAAGGAGCAGTACGATGTATCGACCGTGCTTTATGCGGCTGGTTATTTCAGTGTATTGCATTTGAAGAAAACACCCCAAGAGCTCTTGCAACGAATCTATGAGCTTAGTCAGGAGGCCTTGGACGCCTTTTACAAGAAGTACGAGCACTTGCAGGATCAGGCAGGTCAAGAACATATTATTGCAAGGCCAAGAGTCATCACCTATCAAGAACTAGAGGAACGTTGCCAAGCCTTAGAGGGCTACCAAGACTTTAGAGAAGCTTCTAATAAAAAAGCGGAGCAAGATTTTCGTAATGGGACCAGCTACCAGAGCCTTGCGATTCAGCAAATCCAGCGACTCCTTGAGTTTCTCGGAGATAAGGATCCTATGGTGGTCATCGGTTTTGCGCCCCCATATTATCCTTCCATGAATTGCCGCTTTTTAGACAATACCGATTTCAATATCGTGTCCCTCATCACTGATTACCGCGAGTATCTGGACACAAGAGGTTACCTCTTAAAAGTCGAAGAATACTTTATGGGGATTAACGACACCAGTTATTGTGCCTTGGAAAAGGATGTGGCTTCTTATCAAGTCGTCCTAGATAGCCTAGCCACACCAGCCCAGGTCTATGATCTGGATCTGGAAAAAATTGCCCAAATTCAGGTTCCAGCAGTTAATCTAGGACCATGGGGTAAAGAATTGCATAAGCGAGGAGAGCGGGTCTACAAAGAAGACTTCTTGGAGACCATTCCAAACTATCTGCTAGAATTGCTCTACCATTTCGATGATCGCTTATCAACAGAATAAGAAAAACGGTCCCAACGAGGATAAATTAGGGAGTTAAAATGATTACATTTCACGGAGTTACCAAAGATTACGATGGGCACATTGCCCTTAACCACTTGGATCTGACCATCGAAGATGGGCAAATTGTCGGACTGATTGGCCATAACGGAGCTGGAAAGTCAACGACGATTAAGAGCCTGGTCAGTGTCATCACCCCAACCACTGGATCCATTGAAGTGGATGGTCAGGACCTCTATAGCCATCGGCTTGCGATCAAAAAGAAGATCGGTTATGTGGCAGATTCGCCAGATCTTTTCTTGCGTCTCACAGCCAATGAATTCTGGGAGTTGGTTGCGACCTCTTATGATATGAGTCAAAAAGACTGTGATCAACGCTTGGAAGAGCTTCTTAGGATCTTTGATTTTCAGAGCCACCGCTATGAAGTGATTGAATCCTTTTCACATGGGATGCGCCAGAAGGTCTTCGTCATTGCAGCCCTTTTGTCCGATCCAGATATCTGGGTCTTGGACGAACCGATGACCGGTTTGGACCCACAGGCTTCTTACGATTTAAAACAAATGATGCGCCAGCATGCGGATCGGGGCAAGACGGTTATTTTCTCTACCCACGTCTTAGAAGTGGCTGAACAACTCTGTGATAAAATCGCCATTCTCAAAAAAGGAAATCTCATTTTCTATGGGACGATCGAGGAATTGAAGGGACAACATCCCGAACAAAGTCTGGAAAGTATCTATCTCAGTCTAGCGGGTCGGAAGGAAGAAGGTGGCGATCATGCGTCTTAAGATTATCCAGCAACTGGTCAATGTCAATATCATCTATGCCAGTCAGCCCGCTCAGATCGCAAAATTACGTGCCAAACAGGCCAAAAAACCGGACGTCAAACTCAATGTTGCCCGTAAATCGGTGCTCAACTATCTCTTTTTAGGCCTGGTCTATTTCCTCATATTTGGCTTGCTCTTTAGTATCTATGATTTTGTGAACCAACCAGCCTTCTTTGTCAATATGGTCGCCCTCTTTTCCTTGATGACCATTTCCCAAGGCTTTATGAGTTTTTACAATGTCTTTTATGAAAGCAAGGACCTCCAGTTTTACCGGCCCTATGCCTTCTCAGATGCAGAAGTCATAGCAGGAAAGAGCATCTCGGTCATCCTGACCCTTCTCATGGCTATCCTTCCCTTGGTCAGCTATTTTCTGATCCTGCCTGTGCAAGCAGGCGGCTTCAATCCGTTAGGGATCCTGCTAGGCCTCTTTTGTGCCTTAATTCTCTTAGGCGTTCTCTTTTTAGCGACGATCATCCTATCCCATCTGATCACTAAGACCCTCTTTTTCAAAAAACACACGACCCTGGTCTCCAACATCATGGTCGGAATTGGTTCTCTTCTGAGTCTAGGAGCTTATCTCTATCTCAATCTAGTCCAGACCCATCGGGTAGAAGTGACGGGTGGCGCAGATATTCCCATTCTATTTCCACCTTTTGTTGCCTTTCATCAGTTCATCCTCCATCCTTTTGATGGAGAAGCGATCCTTGGCCTCTTGGGCTGGATCCTGGTCCTTCTGGTCTTGATTGGCCTGGTTCGCAAAATCGTGATCCCGCAGTTCTATGACGCGGCCCTTGCAGTTGCGACCAACCAAACCGTCAAAGAGCGCGTGAAAGTGCTCCATGTTGGTCAGAAAGACTCCTTTAGACGATTTGTCATTCAGTATCATCGCAGACTCTTGAGCGATGGAACCCTTATGGTGCAAGTCCTCTTGATGATGAGCATTCTGCCATATATTTTCCTCCTCAGTGGAGCAGCAGGAGCATCGAAAAATATAGGAGGCCTCAGTCCTTACTTGACGCCCCAGTATCTGGTGCCACTGACCCTTGTTGCCATCTTGATCGGTGTTTTCAATAGTTTTGGAGGCTTGACCAGTATCGGTATTTCGCTAGAGCGCGAAAACTTTGAATACTTGAGATCGCTCCCTATTGATTTTAAACGCTATCTCTTTATGAAGTTTTGGTTGCTCTATCTGGTGCAATCCATCCTTCCTGTCATTCTTCTAGTTGGCGTTTGTCTCTATTTTGGCGTCCATCCCTTGGCTATCCTAGCCATGTTATTGATCTGGGTGGTAACAACCATTCCGATCTGCATTCGAGACTATGTCAAAGATTTTCAGAACTTTAGCACCAATTGGACCAATATCACGGAGTTGATGACCCGTCATCGTGGGAATGCAGTTCTTCAGTCTATTCTCTTGATTGTCTTTCTCTTTGTGATGTTTCTCTTGATCATTGTCAGCTTTATTTGGACCTATCATTCCGTCAGCACCCTGCTGGCTGTGATCCTTTATAGTGTCATACTGCTAATCGGAGCAGGAATCAGCTATACCATCTACCGCAAAAAAATCCGGACTCTCTACCAAGAGATCGGAGAATAAAAATAGACTCCTCAAGACAAACAGCTTGAGGAGCTTTTTTGATGGTGATTAAATTTCATAGCCCATGAGGAGGCCGCCTTCTTCGGCATAGAAACTACAAAGTCCAGAAGTAGGAAGGACTTCAATCATTGCATGGGCAAATTTTTCTCGAACCAATGCAGAGAATTGCTCAATAAATTTTTCATTGTTGCGGTGGGCGATGGTGATGTGGCCGCCAGCATAACCCGCCTTGATCAGTTCATCAAAAGCAGCCTTGATCGCTTTCTTTTGGCCACGAGCTTTTTGAAGCAACTCAAGGGTACCCGTCTTACTAGCTTCGCCGACCATCCGGATATTGAGGAGCCCGACAACCGTTCCGATCAATTTGCTGAGACGTCCATTTTTGACCAGATTATCAACCTTGGCCAAAACAAAGAGCAACTTCGTCTTAGACTGGTAGGTCGTGATCACATCGACCACTTGATCAAAATCGAGGCCTTCAGCGACCAACTGATTGAGCTTGCGAACGATCAGGTCCACCTCACCCCCAGCTGATAAGCTATTAATGACGTGGATATTGGTATTCGGATGCTCTTCCAGATAAATCTTCTTAGCTACCTCCGCACTATTGTAGCTACCTGAAAGGGTTCCAGTGATGGTTACAACAACGATATTTTCAGCCCCTTCAAAAGACTTCATATAGTCATCAGGACTTGGACAGGCAGACTTAGAAGCTGTCGTGGTCGCATACATCTCCTCCATCATCTGATCGATATTGAGCTGGGCATCATCTGTATAGATGGTCTCTCCCACTTGGATGGTCAATGGGACACTGACAAACTCCGTATCCGGTGCCAGATTGTCCAAAGAGCGGTAGTCACAGCCTGAATCCGCAATAATTTTCCATTTCATCAGTTCATACCTCATAATTGTATAAAAATGTACATTGACAAGTAGTATGTCTTCTTTTACAATTATATCATGAAGTACAATGCTATCCAAGCAGATATCATCAGGTGAGACAGATAGAAAGTAAATGTTATGGCAGAAAGAAAAATATCCGAGAAATCCTTGGAAAATCTCAAACGATTTAACCGAGAAAACAATGCGATTACACGAGAATCCATCGAAATCTCTCTCCTGCAATTGTTGGAGAAAAAAGATCTGAAAAAGATCACCATCTCTGAGCTGGTTCAGCGTGCAGGTGTCTCTCGCGCAGCCTTTTACCGTAATTATGACTCCAAAGAAGAGATTCTAGAGTCCATCTTTCAATCTAGTATCGCAAAGATTACCAAGTCTTTAGATGGTTACAACCTCAAGACAGATCTCTACCAAGTCTGGGTCTACCTCTTTAAGGAAGTCAAGAAAGAAGCCAAGATCATCAGTCTAGCCATTGATTATAATTTCGAACGGCTCTTGACCAAGGCAGTCTATGACTTTTTAGAAAAACGCAATGGCAGCTCCTCGAATGGCGCTGGCAGCTACCTCAATTCCTTCTGGAGCTCAGCCATTGTCTCTGTCATCTCCAAATGGATCAAGGATGGCATGAAGATCCCCGCTGAGAAGATCGCAACCCTAGGTCTGCCCCTCTTTCCACAAAAGAAAAAGTAATCACCACTGAGAGGTGGTTTTAAAGTAAACTGCACATCTCCATAACTAGTTCAAATGAATAGATAAAACTGAGCAGAGATTAAACAAAGGACAAGAACGATGATCGAAGAACGAATCCAAGCTGCTAAGCAGTATGTTAAAACCTTATTTGCTGATCGAGCGGATGGCCATGATGTAGAGCATACCCTCCGAGTCTATACCAATGCGATGAGAATCGCACAAGCAGAAGGTCCATGTGATCTGGAGATAGTGGGCTTGTCAGCTCTTCTTCACGATGCTGATGATGATAAATTGTTTCAAACAGAGAATAATGCGAATGCTCGCATGTTTCTAGAAGAGATCGGTATTCCTCAAGACCAAATCGACCAGATTTGTCGGGTTATCAATGCTGTTTCTTTCAGCAAAAATCGTGGGAAACATCCAGAAACCTTAGAAGGCAAGATTGTCCAGGATGCAGACCGCCTGGATGCGATAGGAGCTGTAGGAATTGCGCGAACTTTTTCCTATGGTGGCCACAAAGGGAGGTCTCTCACTGATACTGTCCAACATTTCCATGACAAGTTGCTCCTCTTAAAAGATGAAATGAACACGGAGACTGCCAAACAAATGGCAGAAAGTCGCCATCAATTTTTAATCACCTTTCTAAAAGAACTAGAGAAGGAACTCTAACAAAAGAGGCTGGGACAAAAGTCCTAGCCTCTCAATTATTTTTGGATTGTCGAG
>ERZ773013.763-NODE-763-length-19980-cov-43.481606_pt1 | contig 19980 bp, 17 predicted proteins | sample MGYA00511670_ERZ773013 | MGnify/ENA primary metagenome ERZ773013 (study PRJEB29015, sample SAMEA2738120) | human oral metagenome | biome: human oral; feature: human-associated habitat; material: saliva | place: China | collected 2257 ... | reverse complement strand
TGATCTTTTCGATGACCTTTTCGGGGCCGACCATGTACGGCAGTTCGGTGACGACGATGCCCTGCTTGCGGGGGCTGACCTGCTCGATCGAGACCTTCGCGCGGGTCTTGAAGGTGCCTCGGCCGGTTTCGTAGGCGTCACGGATTCCGTTCAAGCCCACGATGGTGCCGCCGGTGGGCAGATCGGGGCCGGGAATGAACTTCATGATGTCTTTGAGGCTCGCCTCGGGGTGCGCGATGAGGTGGCGGGTACCGGCGATGACCTCGCGCAGGTTGTGCGGCGCCATGTTGGTGGCCATGCCGACCGCGATGCCTGTGGTGCCGTTGACGAGCAGGTTCGGGAACGCTGCGGGTAGCACGGCGGGCTGCATGAACTGGTTGTCGTAGTTGGGCACGAAGTCGACGACGTCTTCGTCGAGGTCGGCGGTGAGCGCCTGCGCGGCCGGTGCCATGCGAGCCTCAGTGTAGCGGGCGGCCGCGGGACCGTCGTCGAGGGAGCCGAAGTTACCGTGACCGTCAACGAGGGGCAGACGCAGCGCGAAGGGCTGGGCCAGGCGCACCATGGCGTCGTAGATGGCGGCGTCGCCGTGCGGGTGGAGCTTACCCATGACCTCACCGGTCACGCGGGCGCTCTTGACGTGGCCCTTATCGGGGCGCAGACCCATCTGCTGCATCATGTAGAGGATGCGGCGCTGCACGGGCTTGAGGCCGTCGCGGGCGTCGGGGAGGGCGCGCGAATAAATCACCGAGTAGGAGTATTCCAGGAAGCTGGATTCCATCTCGGCGGATACGTCGATGTCGACGATATTCTCTACCACATCCACCGGGTAGTCACTGGCGGTGGATTTGGATCGGCGAGCCATATATCTCCTCGTGTCGGTGTGTTTTTCGTACTTCTATTCTAGCGGGTGCACGCGGGTGAACCGGGCCGACCGGTCAGCATCACGCGCGAAGATACACGGAGACGTGCGGGGATAGCCGGGCGTGCGTCTGGGCGTGCCGGGAGCTGGTGCGTCGACTCGGCGGGGGAGCGGGCCAGGCCCGGCGTCTCGTCATATGCGCACCCGTACGCGTGCTTAAGTAGCACAGCCCGGCTGGAACCCTCTAAGGTAGAAGAGAGTAATGCCTAACCGCCGAAACGCGCGCGCCCCGCAGAGCCGCCGTGCGCGCCGGCAGACACCGCACGAAAGAGGTCCGATGAACACCCCCACCCCCGAACGCGAGCAGCTGGTCGCAGACATCAAGCACGCCGGCTTCTACCCCGACCTGGTGCTGGAAGTGGTGGATGAGGCCCTGGCCGATATGAACCCCGACGCCCACTTCGTGCAGCACGAAACCCACTTCTCGCGCGATGACTTCCACCGCCACATCACCGTGATGGTCCTGTGCGGCGACTTCATCGTGTTCGCCCACCTGGACGACCAGCACCTCGAGGGCGATGCGCAGGGCACCGTGGCGCACGTGAGCGTGGAGGCGGTACACCTGAGCGACCTGAACGCGGTCACCATGAGCTACGGTTTCAGCCAGCCGCAGGCCTACAACGCCGGCAGCACGGCCCCGACCGAGATTTCCTTCCAGATTGCCTGGACCGGCTCCCTGCACCTGGAGCTTGCCCCGGCCGGCTGCCAGGATCCGCAGTGCAACGCCGACCACGGCTACACCGGTGACGCCCGCCGCGAGGACATCGCGGTGCGTGTTTCCGCAACCGCTGACGGCCCCGAGTCGGTGTACCGCGCCCAGCAGTTTGCGCGCGCCCTGCACCGCGCCCGCATGCGTGCCACCCGCCGCTAAACAAGCACCCACCGCTAAGCAGTCACCCGCCGAGAGGAACCATCATGACGGCCCCGTCCCGCACCGAACAGCCCGCCCTGCACGATATCTTGGGTGCGCCGCTGCCTCCCGCGCCGGCCTACGGTCGCAATAGCATCGCCGATGTGCTGGAGTCCGCCTCATCCCTCGTGGCTCAGCGAAGCCTGGTGCGCCCGGTCCACGCCCTGGACGCCGACCCGGCCTTCCACTCCTCCGCCGACCCTCTGAACCTGGCTGCCCGCCTGACCGAGCAGGATGTTGACCCGGACTCCTTCCGCCACGCCTGCGTGATCATGGTGGACGGCCTGGGCGAGGAGCTGCTCAACCGGTACGCCGGCTACGCGCCCGCCCTGCGCAAGAGCCTGAGCCTGGGCCCGCTGGATGCCGCGTTCCCCACCACCACGGCCGCATCCCTGACCTCGCTGGGGACCGGCGCCGCACCCGGTGCGCACGGCGTTGCCGGCTACGAGGTGCGCAACCCGGCGGGCAATGGGGGAGCAGGCTCGGTCATGAACCACCTTTCCGGCTGGGATCAGTCGGTGGATCCGCACGCCTGGCAACCCCTGCCGACCGTGCTGGAACGCCACCATACGAACCGCCGCGTGCTCACCATTTCGCTGGGTAAGTACCGCGGTACCGGCCTGACGGAGGCGGCGTTGCGCGGCGGTGACTTCGTGGATGCCGTCGGCTATAACGCCCGCGTCACCTACGCCCTGGAGGCGCTCTCCAGCCGCACCCCGACCACCGTGTACCTGTACTGGGGCGAGATTGACGCGGCGGGCCACCGCTACGGCGTGGGCAGTGACGAATGGCTACAACAGCTGGAGGAACTGAACTCGGCGCTGAAGCGTCTGGCGGAGCGTGCCCCGGCGTGGGCGGCACTCTTCGTGACCGCCGATCACGGCATGGTGAACGTGCCCGAGCATCAGCGCATCGACTACTCTGGCGTGGAGGAGCTGACCCGCAACATCGCAATGACCGCCGGTGAACCGCGCGCCGTGCACCTGTACCTCGAAGACACCTCGGAGGCGGCACGCACCGCCACCGCTCAGCGTTGGGCGCAGTACTGGGGCGAGCGCGCCTGGGTGATTGATTCTCGCGAACTGATGCGTGCCGGCTACTTCGGCCCGGTCATTACGGATGCGGCGCGCGGCCGCATTGGCGATTTGATGGTGTGCGCTCGCGACGACTGGGCGCTGTACGATATGCGCCACTATCAGGAGCGGGCCCTGCACATGGTGGGCCAGCACGGTTCGCTGACGGACGCTGAGCGTCTGGTGCCGTTGCGCATGCTCAAGACTTTCTAAAGTATTAGTCTTCTAAAGCATCAGAGGGCACAGGCTGAGGAGATAGAGAAAACCGCTGGTTATTCGGGTGAATAAACAGCGGTTTTCGTATGTCTAGATGCCCTTGCCTAAAGCCCCTGCTTAGAAGCTTTTATCAGGCGGCGCGAGAGTCGCTTACTTGCGGCTACCGAAGATGATGTCATCCCATGCCGGAACGCTCACGCGCTGCTTCTTCGAGGAGGAAGGCTTGGGCTTCTCCTCAGAGGCGGGCACGGCGGAGGCGGGCTCAGCCTGTGCTTCAGTAGCCGGCGCCTCGGCAACGGGCGCCTCAGCAGCCTCAGCTGCGGGTGCGTCCTCGATGGGTGCCGGCAGGGTGAAGGACTCGACCGGAACGGAGTCAACGGGTGCTTCCGAATCCACAGCCAGCGGATCGGTGGTTTCTGCAGTGGGCTCGGGTGCAACCGGGGCAGCAGGAGCTACCGGGGCAGCGGGCGCAGCCGGTGCTACAGGCTCAGCGGGCTGAGCGGGCTGAGCGGGCTCGCGGTGCACGAACACCTCGGGCTCCTCAACCTGTGCCGGGCGCACCGAGCGGGCGCGCTCCAGAAGCTCCTTGAGCTTACGCTCGTCAGCGCTCTCAGAGGAAGTAAGGGGTGCCGGTGCGGGCTCGGGTGCCTTCGGCGGGCGGGCGGGAGGAACCTCCACGGGAGCCTTCTTCGCGGCGGCGGCAACAGCGTCCTCACTATTGCCCATCAGGAAGTACGCCGCCTCATTCGACGCGTACAGGCCCTGGTTCGCCGGGTTGTACACCCAACGTGCGGGGAAGACGACCTGCGCGGGCAGGTTCTGACGCACCGAATCCTTCAGCGCAATATCAACCTCAACGCGCCACTGGCCGTTCTCCTGCTGGCGGGTGGTCCAGTCCTGGGTTGCGTCCTCAAAACCGTAACGCTCGGAGACTTCCTCAATGCGGGCGCTCAGGGTCACGGGAATCTGTGCGGTACCCGAAGCGGAGCTGCGGCGACCAATCTTCACGCTCTGAGCGGCACGAATAATGTGGGCACGCTCAGCAACAATCGGCCACTCGTAGCGGCGCACGCGCTCCGGCTCCCAACCGGACTCTTCAGCGATTTCCTCAACGGAGGCACCCTGACGGAAACGGGTCTGAATATCGCGCGGACCGAAGGTGCCCTTAGCGCCCAGACCGCGGGCAGGCTGAATACGGCGAGCCTTGGTGATGCTCGTGCGCAGGTTCGCGTCAATCGGCAGCAAGAAGCGGGTGCCGTCAGCAGACTCAAGCACCAGATTTTCGCCGTCATCGTGAACGCCAATCAGACGCAGTTCAAGCATGAGAACCTCCATAGGTGAACCGGACGCGTTCGTGAATGTGTTGCACGGAACGCAAACTACCTACCAGGGTACCGTGAAAGCGCGGTAAATCAGTAGCGGAGGCGGGATTTTCACCAAAAAAAGATGTACTTTTCGCACCGAAAAAGATAGAATGTGACGCCTAAACAGTCCAAAGCCTACCCAGGATTAGACAAATAGGGTGCCAATGGTGAACAATACCTGGCATGCCGTCAGGGTTAATTACACACCGGCGGCACCTAGAGCACTCAATAAACCAGCGTGGCCTAGTCCCAACACACAGCCACAGAACCAACGGAGCGTGAAAGTTTGGCAACTGATTACGATGCACCTCGCAAGCAGGACGAAGAGCAGAACGAAGAGTCCTACGAGGAGCTGAACGCCCGCCGTTCCGAGATGCAGTCCGGTGCGGTGGACGAAGACGAGAACAGCGCAGCAGAAAGCTTCGAGCTGCCCGGTGCTGACCTCTCCAACGAGGAGCTGAACGTTGTTGTGCTGCCCGCTCAGGACGACGAGTTCACCTGCGCATCCTGCTTCCTGGTGCGCCACCGCTCGCAGATTGCACGCGAAGAGGGCGGCCTGTCCTACTGCATCGAGTGCGAGGGCTAAAACTTTAGGGAAGGGCTAACACCCACCCGACATACACCTCATGACGGGGCGAGTGCTGAGTGCACCCGCCCCGTTGAGTATGTGCCGTTGAGCATGTGAAAGCGTGTATGTGAAAGCGCGCACAAGAACAGCGCCGCGTTTGTACCCAACACGGCACACGCTGCGGCATGTGCTCAACGCGAACATGCAACGAAAACACCCCGCAGTAGAGCCTCAACACAGCGCGAGGTGATGGCACAGACACCCGCGAAAGGTTAGAGTATTGACCATGATGACCCCCGTAAACGTCCACATTAAGCTGCTCGACCCCGAGCTGCCCGCACCCGCCTACGCAAAGCCCGGCGACGCCGGCGCTGACCTGCGCTCCCGCATCGACTTCGAGCTGGAACCGGGCGAACGCGCCCTCGTCCCCACCGGCGTGGCAATCGCCCTGCCCGAAGGCTACGTTGGTCTGGTGCACCCGCGCTCCGGCCTGGCGACCAAGAACGGTATCACCATTGTGAACGCACCCGGCACCGTTGATTCCGGCTACCGCGGCGAGCTGATGGTCACCCTGCTCAACACTGACAAGACCAAGTCCTTCCACGTGCAGCGCGGCGACCGCATCGCCCAGCTGGTCATTCAGAAGTACGAGCACGCAACCTTTACCGTGGTGGATGAACTGGAACAGACCGAACGCGGCTCCAGCGGCTTCGGCTCCAGCGGAATCCACTAGTCTGCTCTCACCGCGATTGTCGCACGAGAGAAGAGAAGAAACCCCCGCACCCCGCGTGCGGTGAAAGTAGGAATACCATGTTCGGATTTGGTAAGAAGAAGCGCGCCGCCGAGGTTGAAGAGGCCGCCATCGACAAGGCTGTCGCCGAAGAGATTGAGGAGACCAACGTCGAGGTTGAGGAGCTGAAGGAAGAGGAGAACTCTCCCGAGGTCATCAAGTACGACCGCGTCAACGGCCCGCACGACATTGAAGAAGTCACCGCCGAAGACCTCGAAGACTACGTCGACCTGGGTGCGCTGCGCATCAAGCTGCTCGACGGCATGAACCTGCGCCTCGAAACTGACGACGCAACCGGCGCGGTGATCGCCGCAACCATCACCCGCGACGGCGCAACCCTGCAGGTGCAGGCATTTGCCGCACCGCGCACCACCGGCATCTGGGACGACATCCGTCACGATCTGACCGAGTCCGTCGCATCCCAGGGCGGCATCGTCGAAATCTACGCTGGCGTATTCGGTGCCGAGATGCTCACCCGCCTGCCCGCCGTCACCCCGGACGGCCAGCCCGGCGAGCGCATCGCCCGCTTCGTGGGTGTGGACGGCCCCCGCTGGTTCCTGCGCGGCGTCATCTCCGGCGCGGCTGTGCTCGGCGACGACAAGGCTGCCGCCTCCGTGGAGGAAGTATTCCGCACCGTCGTGGTGGACCGTGGCGACGACCCGCGCCCGCCGCGTGAACTGCTGCCCATGACTCTGCCCGCCGACCTGGTCGTTGCGGCTGAGGAAGAGCCCGCCGTTGAGGAAGAAACCGAGAATGAGCACAGCAAACTGCGCCCGATGCCTCGCCGCGGCCCTGAGATTACCGAGATTGGCTAATGCCTGAGTTCTCGAACTACCCGAGTGCGCTCGCGGTTCCTGAGGAGCAGATTCTTGCTCCCGGGTACCCCGAGCGCTTTCGCGTACGCCTTGCCGGACGCGTGGAGCAGGTATGGTTGCCGACTGCCCAGGATAAGCCGATGTACCGTGCCGAGCTGGTGGTGGCTAAGTCGAAGCCGCTGCAGTGGTCGAGCCCGCTGGCGCTGATTGGTATGCCGATTGTGGAGCCGCCCGGTGAGGATTTCGAGGAGGAGTCCGAGGACCCCGAGAAGCAGCACCACCTGAACACGGCGTCTTTGGCGACCGTGGCGGTGCAGGAGCCGCACGAGGTGTCTTTCCCGCCATATGCGCCGTTCAATCCGGGGGATAGGGTCATGCTCAAGTGGCAGGGCCAGCAGATGGTGCCCGGCGTGCATGCCGGTGCGCTGCTGCGCTGTTCCGGGGTGGTGTCTGTGAGGGCGCATCAGCCGGTGATTTATAACCCGCGCTATGAGATTGTGCCGCAATTCTTTGTGGAGAAGGGAAAATATGAGCGCTGAGCAGTCTTCGACCCAGCCCGATCCGAACGCTAACCCCGCACCTAGCCCCGCAGATGCCCCGGCGCGGGAGGAGAATCAGCTGGCGCAGAGCCTGAGCGCCTCCATGGGTGCGAATATGCGCCGCACCGCCAACGGCGATGTGGATATTCTGCACGCTATCGGCGGCTGGCGCGGCCTGGTGGAATCCTCCCTGCCCGCTGTGGCGTTCCTGGTGCTGTTCACCGTGACGAAGGAACTGAACCTGTCCCTGATTGCGGCGCTGGCCGCGGCGGGCGTGTTCACGCTGATTCGCCTGGTGCAGGGCTCTAAGCTGGTGAGTGCGCTGACCGGTCTGGTGGGTGTGGCGATTTGTGCGTTTGCCGCGTATCGTACCGGTAATGCGAGCGACTACTTTGTGGTCGGTTTCTGGACGAACGGCGTGTACATTCTGGCGTATCTGCTGTCGATGCTGGTGCGTTGGCCGCTGATGGGTCTGATTTTCGCGGTCATTCGTGGTGAGGCGCTGAGCTGGCGCCAGAACCCGGTGCGTCTGCGTCAGTACATGCTTGCCACCTGGATTATTACCGTGCTGATGATGCTGCGCCTTGCCGTGCAGGTGCCCCTGTACTTCGCGAATAATGTGGAGGCGCTGGGCGCGACCCGCCTGATCATGGGTCTGCCGCTGTACGCTTTGGGCGTGTGGCTGGCGTGGCGTGTGTCGGCTCCCGAGGAGGGGCTGGTCAGCGCGGACGCCGAGGCGCTGAATGCTGAAGAAGCTGAGGTAACCGTAGAGTCTGAAGGCCCTGAAGGTCATGAAGGTTCTGGGAACCGCTAAGGCACGCCCCGCAACTTCACGAAATGGTTTCATAAAAGTAGGCGAAAGCCCTGGTACCCGTATGGGTGACCAGGGCTTTCGCCTCCTCAAAAACTTACGTATAAACGCTATGCGAACAGCGCGCGAATCTGGTCCTCACCGGCGATGGTCGTGATGAAGAACAGCTCGTCGCCGCCCTCAATCGCCACATCCGCACTGGGCGGAATCGGCGCGCCGTCACGCAGGATGGCGGTGAGCACCGTATCGACGGGCCACTGCACGTGGTCCACGCGGTAACCAATGACGGGGTGGCCGTCCGGCACAGTGTACTCGGCAAGGGTCGCGCCGCCAGCCTGCAGGGTCAGCAGGCGCACCACGTCGCCGACTTCCACGGCTTCCTCGACGAGGGCGGTCATCAGGCGCGGGGTGGACACGGCAACGTCCACGCCCCAGGAGTCATCAAAAAGCCACTCATTACGCGGGTTGTTCACACGCGCCACGGTGCGGGGCACACCAAACTCACTACGAGCCAGCAGGGACACCATCAGGTTTGCCTTGTCGTCACCGGTTGCGGCAACGACCACGTCCGCCTTGTTCGGGTGCACCTGGCGTAGCACGGACAGCTCGCAGGCGTCACCAATATGCCAGCGCACGCCGGGCAGATCGGCGCGCTTCTTGGCTTCGGGCTTGGAGTCGATGATGGTCACGTCGTGGCCGTTCATCATGAGCTCTTTAGCGATGGAGGCGCCCACGGAACCGGCACCAACAATGAGGACCTTCACTTACTTCTCACCTTTCGAGTGGTCACGATGGCGGCCGATGAGTTCGAGGGGGTCGGGCAGCTCCGGGGGAGTGTCCCCGAGGTGGAATTCATGCTCGATGACGGGGCCGTCGTTGTGCTTCTGCCCGGCGGGTTTCTTCGGGCCGTGGGGATGCTTGCGGTGCGGATGCTTGCGGTGGCCCGAAGCGGGGGCGTAGTCCCCCTCAGCCTCTGCTTCTTCGTCTTCAACGCGCGGCGGGCGGGAGAGAATTCGGGTTACTTCCGCAACGTCGTCGGTGCGCATCATGACGTGCACGCTATCACCCTGCTGGTAGGCGCTGTCCGGGCGGGGGAGCATGCCCTCGCCGAAGCGGGTGATGTAGGCGATGCGCACCCCGGCGGCGCTTTCGATGCTGGTCAGGGCGTGGCCTGCCCAACCGTCGTCGAGCGGAATCTCGGTGAGCATGAGGCGGCCCGAGGGTTCACGGAAGTCGCCCTTGAGCGCCTGCTCGGGCAGCAGGCGGCGCAGCACCTGGTCGGTGGACCAGCGCACCGAAGCGACCGTGGGAATGCCCATGCGCTGGAAGAACTCGGCGCGGTTCGGGTCGTACACACGCGCCACAACGTTCTTCACCTTGAACATTTCGCGTGCCACACGGGCGGCAATAATATTCGAGTTATCGCCCGAAGAGACGGCGGCAAAAGCGTACGCCTCGGTAATACCGGCACGCTTGAGGGTGTCCTCATCGAAGCCAACACCGGTCACAAGGCGGCCCTCAAAGCCCTTACGCAACGGCTGGAAAGCGCGTTCGTCCTGGTCAATGACGGCGACCGTATGCCCCGAAGCTTCCAGAGTGCGCGCCAACATGACGCCCACGCGTCCGGCACCCATAATGACGAAGTGAGGCATACAACCCTCCGATGTGTTGATGTTTTGTGTCGATAAGGCGTTACCGCCTACCTCTACCAGTGTAATGGGCGGGTGAGGTTCCGCGCCGAGGCTCCGTGATATTCCGCTCGCAATGCCCACTATTCGGCTGAATAAAATTGAGCTTTGAAGCCGCGACCGATAGCCTTAACAGCGTGAGGAATCGTTGGGATAAGATGCGCATCGCCCTGACCGGTCAGCCGGTCAGCACGCGAAATCTTTCGGCAGTCGCGCTGCCGAAGCGCTATGCCCTGCCTCTTTTCGGTGCCGACGGTATCTCTTCGGTCGCCTACGCCGCCGACCAGATGATTCTGACCCTTGCCGCCGCGGGTGCGTCTGCGCTCGCTTTTTCGCCCTGGATTGGTTTGGGTGTGGCGATGGTGGGTCTGCTGGTGATTGGCACGTACCGGTACAACATTAATCAGATTGCTTCCGAGGGCGATATTCAGCTGGTGCACCGCAAATTGGGTGCGTTGCCCTCAATCGTAATGGGTGCGTCCTCGCTGATGGACTACATACTCACGGTGGCGGTTTCGATGTCTTCGGCGTCCTCGTTTTTGGTGGCGCTGTACCCGCAGATTCAGGATTGGCGCACCCTCATTGCGGTGTTGCTCATTGTTGCCCTGACGCTGTTTGCGTTGCGCGGCGTGCAGCTGCTGGGAAAGATTGCGTACTGGCCGCTGTACGTTTTCTTGGCGCTGTTGGGGGTCACCCTCATTGTGGGTTGGATTCGTGCCGCTACGGGTACTCTGCCGCTGGCTGAATCGGCAACCTACGTGATTGTCCCCGAATACCAGGATCATGCCATGGAAGGCTTGGCGCTGGTTCTGCTTCTGGCACGTTCTTTCTCCGCCGGGTTGGTGGCGTTTTCGGGTGTTTCTACGATCTCTAATTCGGTGAAGTATTTCCGCCGCCCGAAGAAATATAATGCGGCGGTCACCATGATGATGATGGGCCTGATTACTTCGGTCCTGCTGGTGAGCCTGCTCGGTTTTGCGGCGGCAACCCGCGTACACATGGTGCACGATACGACTCGTTTCTTGTTCATTGACGGGCACACGCCGGGGGAGTACTTCCACCAGAAGCCGGCGCTGTACCAGGTGGCTTTGGCGATTTATCAGGGTGTTCCGTTCTTCGCGCAGCTGCTGGTGTTTGCGACGGTGGGCGTGCTGATTATCGCCTCGCTGACTGCGTTTACGGGCTTCCCTGTGATTGCCTCGTCGCTGGCTGATTACCAGTACCTGCCGGTGTTCTTCCGCAGCGTGGAGTCACGCGGCCTGTATGCGAACGGTGTGCTGGCGCTGTCGGCATTCTCAATTTTCCTCACCACCGTTTTCGGCTCGGACGTGTACTCGCTGATTCAGCTGTACATCGTGGGCATGTGCCTGTCCATGGTGCTGGTGCAGCTTGCGGTGGTGCGCTACCGTATGCGTCTGTTGCGTATTACCCTCGCGCAGATGCCGCGCCGCGCCCTGATTCGTGATATTGCTGTCTCTGCGGTGGGTGTGGTCGTGACCGCCGCGGTGCTGGTCATTGTTGTGGTGACGAAGTTCGCCGCCGGTGCGTGGCTCTCCCTTGGAATGATTGCCCTGATGGTTGGAGGTATGGTTGTGACTCGCCGCCACTACGATGCGGTGGACGCCGCCCTGGACATCCCCCTGAATGCCGAATCCGTTGCGGATGTGGCGGCACTGCCTTCGCGTGTGCACGCCATCGTGTACGTGGAGCGTGTGCGCCGCCCGGCGGTTCGTGCCCTCTCCTATGCGCGTGCCGGTCGCCCCTCCACGATTGAGGCGCTGACGGTCAACAACGACCGCGCCGCCCTGGAGATTGTGAAGAAGCGCTGGTACGCCCTCGGTATTCCGGTGCCGCTGTCCGTCATCGATTCGCCGTACCGTGACACCGTGAATGCGGTCGTCTCGTATATTCGCCGCCGCCGCAAGAAGTCGCCGCGCGATATTTTGGTGGTGTACCTGCCGGAGTTCGTGGTGCAGCACTGGTGGCAGCGTCTTCTGCACCGCCGCACGGTGCGCCGCCTCAAGCGGGCGCTTCTGCACGAGCCGGGTGTCATGACGGCAACCGTGCCCTGGGCGATGCACGAGGATGAGGTGTATGATGAGATTTTTGATCAGCGTTTACACAGCGAAGAATCAACGGTAGAAGCAGAGGACCCAACGGCAGCTGTCGCCCCGAAGATTACTCGTTCCGCCGGTGGTGGCCGTGAACTGATTCAGAGCAACCGCCACGCGGTGTACCGCGGCCGCCTGCACGAGGCGGACGCTGTGGCGCGCGAGAAGAAACGCCAGCCGTAATAATCGCCTGGTACCCAGAAACCGGTGCCCAGCGCCTAGAAATAATTGCTCGGTGCCCAACCCGGTCAATTGCCCTGCAACTTTGCTTGAGCACCCCGCATAGCGCCTGGACTTTGCCTTTTGCAACTGATGAAGCGCCCCTTGCGGGGGCGTCGGAACCGGAGTAAAGGTACAATCCGGTGTAAAATAGTTCACATTAAGTGATTCTTTAGGAGACAATGCTGTGACTCACACTGCTACCACGCCTGCCGCCTCCAACAACGTAGACGGATACAGCGTCGGGCAGACCCTCACCGTCACCTGTGAGGCACCTGCGCACGGCGGCGCCTTCGTAGCGCGCACCGAACAGGGCGTCATCTTCGTGCGTCACGGCATCGTCGGCGAACAGGCAGAAGTGCGCATCACCGCAATCGGCCCCAAGCGCCGCTTCTACTTCGCAGACGTCATCTCCGTACCCGTACCCTCCCTGGCACGCCGCCCCCACCCCTGGATCCAGGCGGATGCGCTCGCCACCGAAGAGGAACGCGCCGCAGCCACCGGCGTACCCGAACTGCTCGGCGGCATGGAATACGGCCACATCAGTCTGGCCGAGCAGCGACGCTACAAGACCGATATCGTTCGCACCCAAATCAACCGACTGGGCGGCCTGCCCCTCGAATCGCCGCTGCTGACCAACCTCATCGTTGAAGAGCTGCCCCTGCGCGATAACAACGAGGGCCTGTCCTGGCGTACCCGCGTGCGCTACAACGTGACCAAGGTCCGCACCCAGCCCGGCGACGAGCCCAGTAACGAGCCCGACAACCAGAAGAGCAGCGGCAAGGAGAACTCCGCCGTCACCTGGCGCATCGGTATGCACCCCTACCGCGCCTCCCAGCCCGTACCGGTCATCGACTTTCCCCTCGCCGCCACCGAACTGCGCAACCTAGAGCTTGAGAAGCTGAACCTGCGCGGCGTACGCGAAGTCGAGGCGACCGTCTCCTCCCGCGGCAGGATCCTGCTGCAGTTCATCGTTGACCCGCGCTTCTCCATCGAAGAAGTCGCCAAGGACATCGAACAGCAGGCATCCGACGCCTGGGGACTGCTCGCCAAGCGCAAGATCTCCCTCTTCTTCACCCCGCAGTCCACCTCCAACGGCAAGCCCAAGCGCCGCCGCCCCGGCTCCGCCCACAGCCCCTACCGCCGCGTACCCGAAGGCGACCAGCTGCTCGGCGCGGGACTGCGCTCCGTCACCGAAGAAGTCACCTTCGGCTCCCGCCGATTCAGCTACCAGGTGTCCGCCGGCGGCTTCTGGCAGATTCACCGCGCCGCCCCCTCCACCATGGTCGGAACCATGCTCACCATGCTCCGCCCGCAGGAAGGCGAATGCGCCCTCGACCTGTACGCCGGTGCGGGTCTGTTCACCGCCGCGCTCGCGGACGCTGTGGGCGCGACGGGTACCGTCGTTAGCATTGAGGGTTCCCCGGTGACCCATAAGGATGCGCGCTCGAACTTCGCGCCGGATGGTTGCTCCCGCACCGAGAATTCGGCGAACACCCGCATTGAGGTGATTCGCGGCGACGTGGCACGCCACCTGGTGGATTTGAAGACCGCCCTTGAGTTTGGTGAAATCCCCGCCATTGATGCGGTGGTCCTCGACCCGTCCCGTGAGGGTGCGAACCGAACCACCTTGGAACGCCTGGATGCGCTGGACCCCAAGCGTATTCTGTACGTGGCGTGCGACCCGGCATCCCTGGGTCGTGACACCGGTATTTTGCGTGAGCTGGGTTGGGACATGGTGCAGCTTCGGGCGTTTGATATGTACCCGAATACGCATCATGTGGAGTCGGTGGCGCTTTTTGAGCGTGCCCCGGCGAAGCCTCGTCCGCGCCGCCGCCGCACCACGTAGCGCGTAGCTAGTTGCCGTAACAAAGAAGCAAATAACCGCTGTGTTGGGCGGGCTGGGCTGTTCACCAGCCTGCCCACTAGGGGTTATTTCAGGCGGTTTTCGCTCAACCCGGTGCGTCTTGCTCTGCGGGCGCATAAATCTGCTTTTTGGCACTGTAAACGGTAGAATCATTGAAGAACCAACGCACGGAATGAGCCGTGCCCCAACCTTGAGGAGTGTGGGTGTATGTCCGCTGAAAACGCATTGCCGCAGGAGGAGACCCCGAATAGCGCCGCCGGTGGCGCACCCACCGCCGACTACAGCATTGGCGATGGTGCCACTGCCAAGTTGCTCCCGGGTATTCAGTCTCCGGCGGACCTGCAGAACCTCAGCTACGAGCAGCTGGAGGAGCTCTCTAAGGAGATTCGCCAGTTCATCGTGACGAACGTGTCGGCGACCGGCGGTCACCTGGGCCCGAACCTGGGCGTTGTGGAGCTGACCCTCGGCATTCACCGTGTCTTCGAATCTCCCAAGGACAACATTCTTTTCGACACCGGCCACCAGTCCTATGTGCATAAGCTGGTGACTGGTCGTCACGCGTTTAAGACTCTGCGTCAGAAGGGTGGCCTGTCGGGTTACCCGGATCGTGGCGAGTCTGAGCACGACATTATTGCTTCTTCGCACGCCTCCAGCTCGATTTCGTGGGCTGACGGTATTTCTCGCGCGCACAAGCTCAACGGTGAAGATGACCGCTACACCGTGGTTCTCATTGGCGACGGCGCGCTGACCGGCGGCATGGCGTGGGAGGCTGTGAACAATATTGCTGCCGACCGCACCCGCAAGGTCGTGATTGTGGTCAACGATAACGGCCGCTCCTACGCGCCGACCATTGGCGGTTTCGCGAACCAGCTCTCTGAGCTCAAGCACGGTGTGCAGCAGCAGGTGGATCGTGTGCGCCTCGATCACCGCTACGACCACGCCCTGGATGCTGTGCGCATCGGTTTGCAGCGTGGCGGCCCTGTCGGTCAGATGGTGTACCGCGGCCTGCACGGCATGAAGGCGGGCATTAAGGACGTCGTCGTACCCAAGGGCATTTTTGAAGACCTGGGCATGAAGTACGTGGGCCCCATTGACGGTCACGACCAGCAGGCTGTGGAGAACGCACTGACCGCGGCGAAGAACTACGCTGGCCCGGTGATTGTGCACGCCATTACCGAGAAGGGTCACGGCTACGCGCCCGCCCGCGCGAATGAGGACGACCAGTTCCACGCGGTGGGCCAGATTGATCCGCTGACCGGTGAGGACGTTTCGACCAGCACCTCCGAGTCGTGGACCGGTGTCTTTGGTAGCGAAATCGCGGATATTGCGGATGAGCAGGAGAACGTCGTCGGCATTACCGGCGCGATGCTGATTCCCGTGGGTCTGCGCGAATTCCAGAAGCGCCACCCCGAGCGCGTTATTGACGTAGGTATCGCTGAGCAGCACGCTGTGGCGATGAGCGCCGGCCTGGCGTACGGCGGCATGCACCCGGTGGTTGCCCTCTACGCAACCTTCCTGAACCGCGGCTTTGACCAGTTGCTCATGGACGTTGCCCTGCACAAGGCGGGCGTGACCGTGGTGCTGGACCGCTCCGGCATTACCGGCCCGGACGGCGCAAGCCACCACGGTATGTGGGATTTGGCGATGCTGCAGTTCATTCCGGGTCTGCACCTGGCGGCTCCGCGTGATGGCGCGACCCTGCGCGAAGAGCTGCGTGAGGCTGTAGCTATCAACGACGCACCGACCGTGATTCGCTACCCGAAGGGCTCCGTGGGTGAGGACATTCCCGCCCTGGAGCGTCGCAGTGACGGTGTGGACGTACTGGCACGCACCGGTGAACCCCACCCGGAGACCGGTCAGCGTGACGTATTGTTCGTTGCCGTGGGCGCTATGGCTCGCGTGGCTCTGGAAGCCTCGAAGGTGCTTGCCGCCGAGGGTATCCAGTCCACCGTGGTTGACCCGCGCTGGGTGATGCCGGTGCCGTCTTCGGTTATTGAGCTGGCTCGTGATCACCGTATTGTGGTGACCATTGAGGACGGTGTGCGTTCCGGTGGCGTGGGTTCGCGCATCCGCCAGGAAATGCGTGCGGCTGGCGTGGATACCGCGCTGAGCGAGCTGGGTCTTCCTGCGGAGTTCATTCCGCACGCTTCCCGCGAGCAGATTCTTGAGGAAGTCGGCCTGACCGCGGAGACCATTATCGCGGATCTGCGTGCGCAGCTGGCTGGCGATAAGGTGCCGTTCGCTCGTGAAGAGGGCCAGAAGCCGCGCCACACCCGCTAAGCGGTCATACCTGAAATGTGCCGCCTGAGCTTCTCTCAGTAGCGCGCCGCAATGGCAGGCGCTCAGCGACAAGTACCCGTCAATGACGGGCACAGTATAGACAGCAAGAAGCCCCGCCCATTGTGATGGGCGGGGCTTTGCCGTACGTCCTCTGAACTGCCGGTTTTAGGATTTATCGGTGGTGCCGCTGACGAAAATCTTGCCGCCCTTCACCTGTACCGGGTAGCTGGTCAGTGCCTCCTCCGCGGGGCCGTGAATGACCGAGCCGTCAGCTACGGCGTATTCGGAGCCGTGGCAGGGGCACACGATGCGGTTGGAGTCCTGCACCTGCACCTGGCAGCCCTGGTGGGTGCAGACGGTGCTGAACGCCTTGTATTCGCCTGAAGAAGGCTGGGAGACGATAACGGTCGTGGAACCGTGGGTCAGACGTGCCGCTTTACCCACGCCCACTGCGGAGGCGGAACCCACCTCAACGGTGCCTTCGGGTGCGGTAACGTTGGAGTCACCTTCAGCGCAGGAGGCGAGCAGCGCACCGGATGCGACGGCACCGGTGATGAGGGTTGCGCGGCGGGAGAAGACGCGAGCAGAAGAATCAGTTTCTGTGGTATCGACTGCGGTGTCGACGGTTGCAGATTCAGTAGCAGGGGAGGCGCATGCCTTCTGAGAGCGGCAGCATCCGTTGGGTGCGGGCATGGTGGTTCCTTTCGTGTACTCTCTCCACCCTATGCCGGTTTGGGATAAAAATCGAATGAGAGCAGGCTAAGCTTGGTTCGCATTTGCTCCCGAGGCACATTCCAAGACAAAAAATGCCGGTCGGGCGGTCGCATCAGCAACACACCCAACCGGCACACGTCTATTTAGCGTTAGAGAAATCTACCCCAGGTGACGGGCAAAAATCGGCGCAATCACGGGGGCAACCAGACCCGTCTGCCACGAACGCGCACCGTACTCGGCGAGCGCATCCCGCAGGGTCTGCTCATCAAAACGAGCCGGCGGCTCCCAGCAGAGGCGGCGAACATAATCGGTCGTGATCAGGTTCTGCGCCGGAATGGTCAGCTTCTCAGAAAGCTCATCAATTGCCTGGCGAACCTCGGTGAACAGCGCCAAGTTCTCGGGGCGCTTAGACTCCCACGCCTTCAACGGCGGCGGGGCAGTCGACGGCAAAGTGAACGGTACGGCGTTCTCACCGCGTGCCGCCGCGGCAATAGCACGCACCCAGCGCGGACCCTCACGACGCAGACCGCGCGTCTGAAAACCGGGAATCGACATGATGGCGGGCACGTTACGGGGCATGGTGCGTGCCGCCTCCACAATCGCAGAATCGGGCAGCAGACGCTTCGCGTCAACGTCCTTCTTACGTGCCAGCGAGTCACGCTCATGCCACAGGTTACGCAGCGCCGTCAGCTGCTTGACCGAACGCAACATCGTGCGGCCCTTCGTCTTACGCCAACGCTCCGGCTGATCCGTCGGATCCTTCACCGGGGTCTTGCACAAGTACTCGAACTCCTCCAGGGCGTACTGCAGCTTACCCTGCTGGCGGAGCAAATCCTCCAACGCGTCACGCAAATCAATGAGCACGTCAACGTCCAGCAGCGCATAGTTCAGCCAGGACTCCGGCAGGGGGCGGCGCGACCAGTCTTCCTTCGAATGCTTCTTCGCCAGCTTATAGCCGAGCAGCTCCTCAACGGCCGCACCCAGGTTCACACGCTCCAGACCGGCAAGACGCGCACCAAGCTCCGTATCAAACAGGCGGTTCGGGCGCATACCGAGCATGTCCAGGCTCGGGAAGTCCTGAATCGCGGCGTGAATAACCCACTCAGCATCCGCCAGAGCATCGTTAATAATGCGCAGATCCTTAAACGCCTCAGGGTCAATCAGGTACAGCTGATCTTCACGCTTAAGCTGCACCAAAAAGGCACGCGAACCGTAGCGGATGCCCTGAGCACGCTCCGTATCAACAGCCACCGGGCCGGACGCCGCCGCCAACTGCTCAGCGGCACGACGCAGACCGCTCTCAGTGGTGATGAGAGTCGGAATCGGTGAGGAAGGGGCCTCCAGAGGAACAACGTCCGGAACTTCGATACCGTTAAGGGTCAGCTGAGGGGTGCCTGCGGCATTCTGTTCAGCTGCGGTACTCATGCGCTCAATCCTTTTCCTCTGTCTGGTTCGACGCGCCCATACGATGCGCCAGATGCCCGGGTATGCGTACGCCCGAACAAACACGAGCCCGGGCGGGGTGGCGTGCCCGCGAAGGCACTACGCCATTCTACCCGCCCGAGCTTAAAGCCTCGAATTTAGAGAGACTCACAATAAGGGGTTCACCGGCGTGCCCGCCGGGGTCATTGCCGGGGTCTATTCGGCGGATTCCGCCTCGTCAACCGGGGTATCGCCAGGCTGTGCTTCACTAGCGGGGGTCAGCGTCAGACACACCGAATTAATGCAATACCGCAAATCCGTGGGAGTTGGGTAACCCTCACCCTCAAACACGTGACCCAGATGCGAATCGCAGGCGGCGCAACGCACCTCCACACGGCGCATACCGAACGTCGTATCCTCCAGGTAACGCACACGGTCCTCAGCCAGCGGCGCGAAAAACGACGGCCAACCACAATGCGAATCGAACTTCTGATCGGAACGGAACAGCTCCGTACCGCAGGCACGGCAAGAATACACACCCTCCGTGTGGGTGTTCCAATACTCGCCCGTGAACGCGCGCTCGGTGCCGCCCTCACGCAGAACAGCGTACTCTTCAGGTTTGAGAACTTCACGCCAGTTCTTGGCGATAGCACCCACGCCGGGTAGCGAATTGCCCATCATGACTCCTTCAGTTTGCTCTCATGCCCAGGCTCTTACGATATATGTAACGCCGCGGCCGGGCGGATTATTCCCGCTGAGCGCGGACTAAGCGCGGATATCAGCGTACTTGCCGTTGGTGAGCTTCAGCAGGTCGTCCGGGGCGAGCTCAACATCCAGGCCGCGCTTACCGCCAGAGACCATGATCGTGTCAAAAAGCTGCGCAGACTCATCGAGCAGGGTGGGGGAGGGGGTCTTCTGACCCAGCGGAGAAATACCGCCCACCACGTAGCCGGTGCGGCGCTCAGCGACCTTCGGGTCGCACATGGAGGCGTTCTTCCAACCCAGCGCAGCGGCGGCGGCCTTAATGTTCAGCTTGCCAGACACCGGCACGATTGCGACCGCGAAATCCTTCTCGTGCACAATCAGCAGGGTCTTGAACACCTGCTCCTCGGAGGCTCCGAGGTTCTTCGCGGCCTCTTCACCGAAGGAGGTGACGCCCTCAACGTGCTCGTATTCGCGCATCTGGAAGGGGGTGTTCGTCTCGGTCAGCAGTGCCACGGCGGCGGTTGCTGCGCCGCTCTTCTTACCTTTAGTTTTCTTAGCCATAGACACCATTTTACGGAAGACGCCATGCGCTGTGGGGTGGGTTTGCGGGCCTGCCGCCGGTTATGAGCCGGGGCACGGACGCGTGCCCCGGCAAGCCTGCGCAGATACCTGCCTATGTGCCTACCTACCTGCCTACCTACCCACCTACCTATGCGCCGAGAAGCCACATGTGTTTCGAAAAGCCACAATAATGGTGGCTTTTCGAAACACATGTGGCTTCTCAATGGTTCTGGGGTTATTTCAGTAGCCCTTTTTCCTTCAGCTGCTCTTGAGAAAGCGAGCCAACGACAGTCCAAAATCCATCTGATTTGTCTACGTTCTGAGGTAGCCTTTAGACTCCCTTTTTTCTTAGTAAATACCGATGAGTAATTGCATGCCAAGACTAGTCAGGATGATAGCAATCCAGCA
>ERZ773013.754-NODE-754-length-20048-cov-8.100085_pt1 | contig 20048 bp, 15 predicted proteins | sample MGYA00511670_ERZ773013 | MGnify/ENA primary metagenome ERZ773013 (study PRJEB29015, sample SAMEA2738120) | human oral metagenome | biome: human oral; feature: human-associated habitat; material: saliva | place: China | collected 2257 ... | reverse complement strand
GCCTTTACGCTCAAGCACTTTACGCCATAAACGTTTTAAAAATTCAGCATCTTGACGTAACTCTTCTTCCGTTGCACCTTCGGTGGCGGTACGAATAATAAAGCCGCCTAACTCATCACAAAAAGGCTCAACTAACGCTTTTAGTCTTGCGCGTTCTTCTTCACTTTCAATACGTTGCGAGACACCAACATGGCTATTTTCTGGCATAAAGACGAGATAACGAGAAGGTAATGTAATATCGGTAGTTAATCTTGCACCTTTAGTGCCCAAAGGATCTTTTACCACTTGGACTACGATATCCTGCCCTTCGCGTACGAGTTCAGAAATGCTTTTTGCTCGGAATTGCTTTTGCTCGTTCACATCCACACATTCGGTATGTGAAACAATATCGGAAGCGTGTAAAAATGCGGCTTTTTCTAAACCGATATCCACAAATGCGGACTGCATTCCCGGTAAAACACGGGTTACTCGTCCTTTATAGATATTCCCCACAATGCCACGTTTGGCTTGACGTTCAATATGAACTTCTTTTAAAACGCCCGTTTCCACCAACGCAACGCGGGTTTCATTGGGCGTAACATTCATTAATAATTCAACAGAATTCATTTTTGCGACCTTAGTTTTAATAGTATAAGTCTATCGAAAAGGAAAATAGAATAATAGACCCAAATAAGGTAAAATATGACCTTTCTCAAATTTTCATGACTTTTTTTGGGGTATTTAATGTTTGGTTTAGACCCAACACTTATTACTTTTAGTATTTATATTTTCGGCATGATTTTAATCGGTGTCCTTGCCTATTATTATACAAACAACTTATCCGATTACATTTTAGGTGGCCGTAAACTCGGTAGTTTTGTGACAGCCATGTCTGCTGGCGCATCTGATATGTCAGGCTGGCTATTAATGGGCTTGCCAGGTGCGGTATATGTGTCTGGCCTAGTAGAAGGTTGGATCGCCATTGGTTTAATTCTCGGAGCTTATTTTAACTGGTTACTCGTGGCTGGTCGTTTACGGATCTATACCGAATTTAACAACAATGCTCTCACACTACCGGAATATTTCCACCATCGCTTTGGCACATCACATAATCTCTTAAAAATTGTGTCTGCAACAATCATCTTAGCATTCTTCACGATTTACTGTGCCTCAGGTGTGGTTGCGGGAGCAAAATTATTCCAAAACCTATTCTCAGTCGACTATTCCACCGCCATTTGGTACGGCGCATTAGCGACCATCGTCTATACCTTTATCGGTGGATTTTTAGCTGTAAGCTGGACGGATACCATTCAAGCCACATTGATGATTTTTGCACTGATTTTAACGCCTCTCTTTATCTTTTTAAGTTTGGGTGATGCATCACAATTTACTGAAGTGCTACATCAAGCAGAAATCGCAGCAAATAAAGACTTTACTGATTTATTTAGTTCTACTACACCATTAGGTTTATTAAGTTTAGCGGCTTGGGGCTTAGGTTATTTTGGTCAACCGCATATCCTTGCTCGTTTTATGGCTGCTTACTCGGTGAAATCTCTTATTAAAGCACGCCGCATCAGTATGACATGGATGGTGATTTGTCTTGCCGGTGCAATTGGTATTGGTTTCTTCGGGATTCCTTATTTCTTTGCAAACCCAAATGTGGCTGGTGTGGTAAATAATGAACCAGAACAAGTCTTTATTGAACTGGCTAAATTGCTCTTTAATCCATGGATTGCCGGTATTCTACTCTCTGCGATCTTGGCGGCAGTAATGAGTACACTTTCTGCACAATTATTAATTTCTTCAAGCTCTATTACTGAAGATTTTTATAAAGGGTTTATTCGTCCAAAAGCCGCTGAAAAAGAATTAGTTTGGTTAGGTCGTGCAATGGTTTTAGTTATCGCGGGCATTGCAATTTGGATTGCGCAAGATGAAAACAGCAAAGTATTAAAACTCGTTGAATTTGCCTGGGCAGGGTTTGGTTCTGCATTTGGTCCGGTCGTGCTTTTCTCCTTATTCTGGAAACGCATGACTTCATCAGCGGCGATGGCGGGCATGGTTGTTGGCGCAGTGGTTGTCTTTGCTTGGAAATCCGTGATTCCTCAAACCAGTGAATGGTTTAATGTGTATGAGATGATCCCAGGATTCATCCTTGCTAGCCTGACGATTATTGTGGTTTCTCTTCTTTCTGCAGAACCAGAAAATGAAGTTAAAGAAACCTTTGAGAAAGCCGAAAAAGCTTATAAGGAAGCAAAATAATGATTGATTTTCGTCCTTTTTATCAGCAAATTGCCACCACCAATTTATCTGCTTGGCTAGAAACATTACCTTTGCAGCTAAAAGAATGGGAAAAACAAACCCATGGTGATTATGCTAAATGGTCAAAAATCGTGGACTTTCTTCCTGATTTGCAGGCAGATACCATCGATTTAAAAAATACAGTGAAATCTGACCACACTTCCCCACTTTCAGAGGGCGAAAAACAACGTATTATTCATCATTTGAAACAATTAATGCCATGGCGAAAAGGACCTTATCATTTATTTGATATTCACGTGGATTGCGAATGGCGTTCTGATTTCAAATGGGATCGTGTCTTGCCTCATCTTGCTCCATTAAAAGATCGTACCATTTTAGATGTGGGTTGCGGTAGCGGCTACCATATGTGGCGAATGGTTGGCGAAGGTGCAAAAATGGTGGTCGGTATTGATCCAACCGAACTTTTCCTTTGCCAATTTGAAGCCGTTCGAAAATTATTAAATAACGATCGTCGAGCTAACTTAATCCCATTAGGTATTGAAGAAATGCAACCACTTGCGGCATTTGATACGGTATTCTCAATGGGTGTGCTTTATCATCGTAAATCACCGCTTGATCACCTCACACAGCTAAAAAATCAATTAGTAAAAGGTGGCGAGCTCGTCTTAGAAACCTTAGTAGTTGATGGCGATGTCAATACGGTATTAGTGCCTTCAGATCGCTATGCAAAAATGAAGAACGTGTATTTTATTCCTTCCGTTGCTGCACTCATTAATTGGTTGGAAAAAGTCGGCTTTACTAATGTGCGTTGTGTGGATGTCGCCACCACTACATTAGAAGAACAGCGTAAAACGGATTGGTTAGAAAATGAAAGTTTGATTGATTTCTTAAATCCAAATGATCACAGTAAAACCATCGAAGGCTATCAAGCCCCAACTCGCGCAGTGATTTTAGCCAATAAATAATTGCTTAAATAAAAGAGCGGTCAAAAAATTCAATGTTTTTTTGACCGCGCTTTGCTTTTCTATTTTAATGCAATATGTACCGTAATCTCTTCACGATCGTGATACAAATGCTTCGCCTGAATGTCAAATTCCAGTTCTTTTTCTGCCAACATCACTGCAAGATTTTCTAGGCACAACATCACTTCTTGATAACGTTTTTTCATTGGCAATTTTAAGTTGAAAATGGTTTCTCGGCACCAGTCATTAATCAACCATTTCCCTATTAAATTCGCAATTCGACTTGGTTGCTCCACCATGTCACACACAAGCCAATCAATATGCTTACGTTTTGGTGGTTGGAATTTAAATCCGTCTTCTGGGCAATGTTCTATTCTGCCAGTATCATGCAAACTGGCCGCCATTTTGCCGTGATCAACTGCATACACAAATAAACCACGTTTCACTAATTGATAAGTCCAACCGCCAGGGCATGCACCGAGATCTACGCCAACCATATTTTCATTTAGGCGTTTACTTTCTTCATTTCGAGGAATAAAGGTTAAAATCGCTTCTTCCAATTTTAGAGTTGAACGGCTTGGCGCATCCGCTGGGAATTTCAAACGTGGTATCCCCATAAAATGGGTTGAGTTATTGCCAAGATAGGAATACCCTACATAGCAGCAATTCGGCTGAGTGAAAAAACAATGTAAAATCTGACCGCGCTTTGCATTCGGCTTACCTTGTAACCAACCTTGTTTTTTCAACGCTTGGCGTAACGGCACGGTAAATTTTCGGCAAAATGTCGAAAGCTCTTTGGCTTCATTCGTATCTGCTGTTTCGACAAATAGCTCTACCGCTTGCTTAAGATTAATGTCTTCTGCAATGCGTTTATATTGAGCCAAAATTGGCGAGATACGATCTTGAGGATCGAGATTTTCTAAGAGATCTGAAACAACGATCATTTGACGTGCAAAAATCAAACGATTAAAAGGGATTTCTCGCGCTAAACGATCCGCATCACCCGGTTGATAACATTCAAAAATGACATAGCCGCTGTTTTCTACTACGCGAGCAAAACCAAATACACCACGCTCAGAAGCTCGGTCGGTAATTTCTGCAGCGACTTCTTTTTCAAAGCCAATTCGACAATATAAAGCTAATTTATTCATGTTTTCCTAATTTAATTGAATCTTTAATCCACGTTCTAAAGGCTTGAATTTGTTCATCATCTAAACGATCTAAATGATTGACTACATAGAATGATTTCGGATCCCGCAATTCGGTTGGTAATACAATTTGCAGATGACCATTTTCAATTTCTTGCTGAGCTAAAATACGATTAGCCAGCACGATACCCTGACCATGAACGGCCGCTTGCAATGCCATAAAGGTATGGCTAAATAATGGACCTTGCTGAATATTCAAATCATCTAATTTGAGATAATCTGCCATCGCTTGCCAGTTATCTCGAGTATGTGTGTGAATCAGCGTGTGCTTTTTCAAATCATCTGGACGGCGAACGGGAATTTTCTCAAGCAATGCAGGCGCCGCCAAAATCACTAAGTTTTCTTCACCTAACCGATCAACTTGTAAATTTTCCCAATCACCTTTGCCATAATAAATGGCAATATCAATTTCTTTATTTAATAAACCTTCATCTTGATCAACGCCCTTCAAGCGTACTTCAATTTCAGGGTGTTGCTTATTAAAATCACTCAAATGTGGCACAAGCCATTGAATACCAAAGGTTTGTGGCACACTAATTGCCAAATGTGGCTCTGCTTTAAGTGTTAATAAACGTTCAGTCGCTTCATTTAATTTTCGCAAGACTTTGTTAATATCAACAAAATAGGCTTTCCCAAATTCCGTCAATTCGAGTGAACGATTTTTACGTATAAAAAGCTCGACACCTAAAAAATCTTCTAATAATTTTATTTGATGGCTCACTGCAGCTTGTGTCACAAAAAGTTCATCTGCCGCTTTTGTGAAGCTTAAATGTCGTGCAGCAGACTCGAAAGACTTCAATGAATTCAAGGGAGGCAAACGTTTATACATAATTCTTCCCAACAGCTAAATTTTAGTTTATAATGATTAAGATCTAATTCGGATTAGTTTTTTTTATGCGTCAAATAAAAAAACATCATTTGTCCTTCCATCACCTTCTACCTACAATACACCCATACTTAATGATTGGTAATTCCTTACAAGTTAATGAGTTTCAGACTTAAGTATGATGTTGTGTTTGCATATAGTTCGGTTCTCCGAACTGGAGTAACAATTAAGTTACTCATTTACTTCCTGTATATATTAAACCATTCTGGTTAAGCGCTGCTCGTTTCGAGCGGCGTTTTTTTATTCCTGGCATTTTAGCATAAGCAAAATTTTATTTCCTGACCAACTTCACAAATTTAAAAATCCAATAAAAATTTTGAGAAATCACAATATTTTTGTGTTTAAAGGTTTTCATAGTTATCGTAATGGTGTAGATTAACTGCATTTCCATTCATAAAATTATTTATACAAATTAAGGAAGCAAAATGAAAGACTTAGACTGGAACAATCTTGGATTTAGTTATATCAAAACAGATTACCGTTTCATCGCACATTGGAAAGATGGCAAATGGGATGAAGGTAAACTCACCACCGATAATATGCTACATATCCACGAAGGTTCAACGGCTATTCACTACGGTCAACAATGCTTTGAAGGCTTAAAAGCCTATCGTTGTAAAGACGGTTCAATCAACTTATTCCGTCCCGATCAAAATGCAAAACGCATGCAACATACCTCTGATCGCTTATTAATGCCACAAGTGCCAACAGAATTATTTATCCGTGCTTGTAAAGAAGTGGTGAAAGCAAACCAAGAATGGTTAGGTCCTTACGGATCTGGCGCAACATTATATTTACGTCCATTCCTCTTTGGTACAGGCGCGAATATCGGTGTAAAAACCGCACCTGAATTTATTTTCTCTGTATTCTGCTGCCCTGTTGGCGCTTATTTCAAAGGTGGTTTAGCACCATCTAACTTCATTACTACCGATTACGACCGTGCTGCACCTATGGGAACCGGTGGTGTAAAAGTAGGTGGTAACTACGCAGCAAGTTTACTTCCACATGAACTAGCCGCAGAAGAAGGTACGCCAGAACGTAAATTCGCTGATGCGATCTATCTCGATCCAAAAACACATACTAAAATTGAAGAAGTAGGTGCGGCAAACTTCTTTGGTATCACCAAAGATAATAAATTTATCACACCAGCATCTGAATCTATTTTACCAAGTATCACTAAATACTCATTACTTCACATTGCAAAAGAACGTTTAGGTATGGAAGCTATCGAAGGTGATGTGTATATCGATCAACTTGATCAATTTGCAGAAGCGGGAGCTTGTGGTACTGCCGCAGTCATTACCCCAGTAGGCGGTATTCAACACAAAGGTAAATTTCACGTGTTCTATTCAGAAACTGAAGTGGGCCCTGTTACACGTAAACTTTACAACGAGCTAACAGGTATCCAATTCGGTGATGTGGAAGCACCTGAAGGCTGGATTGTAAAAGTAGAATAATTTTCCTTTCTATCAATAAAGCAAGATTCACTTAATTCAAGGACTAAGTTCTGTGACTACAGAGCTTGGTCCTTTTAGTTTTTATAAGCTTTGTATAAGTTATTTCTAATAGAGAGATGACTCATTAATAATATTTAGCTCACGCAAAAATATCGTCAAAATCAACCGCACTTTTCCCCTTTTCTTGTGTGCCTATATTTCAAATTATGATCTTCATCACAGTTTTATTTGAACAGATCGATTAGAATAAAATTGTCCATTTTTTCAAACAAATAAGGAAGAAAAATGATGACTCCCTCAGAGCTTATAGGCGAAGGAATTAATCTGATGTTTTCAGGGATGGGTTTTGTGTTGGTCTTTTTGCTCATTTTAATTTGGGCAATTGGAGTGATGTCTAAACTTATCAATCGATTCTTTCCCGAACCTCAACCCGAACCAAAAACTTCCCCAAATTCAACCGCACTTTCTGCGGCACCAACTGACGATTTTGAGCGTTTACGTCCTGTGATTGCAGCGGCTATCGCACACCATCGCCGTACCCAACAGTTCAAATAACATAAGGATTTTACTATGACTAAAAAAATTAAAATGACAGAACTGGTGCTTCGTGATGCCCACCAATCACTTTTCGCAACTCGCTTGCGTCTTGATGATATGTTGCCAATTGCTCATGAATTAGATGATATCGGCTATTGGTCATTGGAAGCTTGGGGCGGTGCAACATTTGATAGCTGTATTCGCTTCTTGGGTGAAGATCCATGGGTACGTTTGCGTGAATTGAAAAAAGCCTGTCCAAAAACCCCATTACAAATGTTATTACGTGGTCAGAACCTATTAGGCTATCGTCACTATGCTGATGACGTGGTAGAACGTTTCGTAGAACGCTGTGTAGCGAATGGTATGGATGTTTTCCGCGTATTCGATGCGCTCAATGATCCGCGTAATATGAAAGCAGCGTTGCAAGCAGTACGTAAATTTGGTGGTCATGCTCAAGGGACATTAAGTTATACCACAAGCCCAGTTCATACCATGCAAACCTGGCTCGACACCACAGAACAATTACTTGAAATCGGTATCGACAGTTTGGTCATCAAAGACATGTCCGGTATTTTAAATCCAATGGCGGCGGCAGACTTAGTACGCGAAATCAAAAAACGTTTCGACGTAGAATTGCATTTACACTGCCACTCCACCACTGGTATGGCAGAAATGGCGTTATTAAAAGCTGTTGAAGCTGGTGTAGATGGTATTGATACAGCGATTTCTTCTATGTCAGGTACTTATGGTCACCCAGCAACAGAATCCTTGGTCGCCACCTTACAAGGCACGGAATATGACACGGGGTTAGATATTCCACGATTGGAAAAAATTGCGGCTTATTTCCGTAATGTACGTAAAAAATACGCTAAATTTGAGGGGCAATTACGCGGTGTCGATAGCCGTATTTTAGTGGCGCAAGTGCCTGGCGGCATGCTCACCAACTTAGAAAACCAATTGAAACAACAAAATGCCTCTGACAAATTAGATTTAGTGTTAGAAGAAATCCCACGCGTGCGCAAAGACTTGGGTTACATTCCACTTGTTACCCCGACCTCTCAAATTGTTGGTACACAGTCGGTTATTAACGTACTTACTGGCGAACGCTACAAAACTATCGCCAAAGAAACTGCTGGTATTTTAAAAGGTGAATACGGTAAAACACCTGCACCGGTAGATAGTGCGTTGCAAGCTCGCGTATTAGAAGGGGCTGCGCCAGTAACTGACCGTCCAGCCGATCATATTGCGCCTGAAATGGCGAAAATTGAAGCTGAAGTGGCTGAACAAGCTAAATCGAAAGGCGTGAAATTAGCAGACAACGCCGTAGATGATACGTTAATCGTGGCACTCTTCCCTCAAATTGCATGGAAATTCTTAGAAAACCGCAACAACCCTGCCGCCTTTGAACCAGCCCCAACCGGCAATGAAAGTGCGGTGGAAAATAAACCAGTTTCTAAAGCTGCACCAACTGCTTCTGGCTCTGCTGTTTATACCGTGGAATTGGAAGGCAAAGCCTTTGTAGTGAAAGTAAGCGAAGGAGGTGATATTTCTCATGTGGCGACTACAGCGCCTCAAGCTGCGCCGCAAGCGGCTCCTGCTCCAGCAATGGGTGGTACACCAGTAACGGCGCCGATGGCGGGTAATATTTGGAAAGTAGTTGCAACAGAAGGTCAAACCGTAGCAGCTGGCGATGTATTATTCATTCTCGAAGCCATGAAAATGGAAACCGAAGTGAAAGCTGCACAAGCTGGTACCGTACGCGGCATTTGCGTTAAAGCTGGTGATGCTGTTGCGGTGGGTGACACCGTGATGACCTTAGCATAAGGAATAGTCTATGGAGAGTATTATTGCGTTAATTAAAGGGATGGGCATATTCCATCTGCAATGGGGGCAAGCAATAATGATCGCTGTGAGCTTACTTTTGCTGTGGCTTGCCATTTCGCGCAAATTTGAACCTTTGCTGTTGCTACCAATTGGTTTCGGCGGATTATTGTCAAATATTCCTGAAGCAGGGTTAGCCATGACAGCATTAGAGAATTTGCTTCATCTCGGCTCACCTGAGCAAATTGCAGTAATCGCTGCGCAGCTGGGTGTTTCACCCGATCTTGCTGCGATTAAAACAGCGATGACTTCCGCGCCAATATCCATGATAAATCAATTAGAAGCTTTATCTGTGGATATGGGTTACAGCGCCGGTATTTTGGCTTTATTCTATAAAGTTGCGATTGGATACGGCATTGCACCATTGGTTATTTTTATGGGCGTAGGTGCTATGACAGACTTTGGTCCGTTATTAGCCAATCCAAAAACGTTGCTACTTGGTGCGGCTGCACAATTCGGCATTTTCGCTACCGTGCTTGGTGCGTTAGCCTTAAATTACTTCGGTATTATCGAATTCACACTGCCTCAAGCTGCCTCTATCGGTATTATCGGTGGTGCGGATGGTCCGACTGCGATTTATCTAACCAGTAAGCTGGCGCCTGAATTGCTTGGTGCTATTGCGGTGGCGGCTTATTCTTATATGGCGTTAGTGCCGTTGATTCAACCACCGATTATGAAAGCATTAACCACCGAAGAAGAACGCAAAATCCGCATGACGCAAATGCGCCATGTAAGTAATCGTGAAAAAGTGTTATTCCCGGTGATTTTGCTGTTGCTCGTTGGTTTACTCCTACCGGATGCTGCCCCATTACTCGGGATGTTCTGTTTCGGTAATCTCATGCGCGTCAGCGGCGTAGTAGAACGTTTAAGTGACACCACACAAAATGCCTTGATTAACATTGTAACCATTGTGCTTGGCTTGTCTGTGGGATCTAAACTTATCGCCGATAAATTCTTACAACCGCAAACGTTAGGCATTTTAATTCTTGGTGTAATTGCTTTCGGAATCGGTACAGGTAGCGGTGTATTAATGGCAAAATTGATGAATAAATTCAGCAAAAACAAAATTAACCCGCTTATTGGTTCTGCTGGTGTATCTGCCGTTCCTATGGCCGCTCGTGTTTCTAACAAAATCGGATTGGAAGCGGATAACCAAAACTTCCTCCTGATGCACGCGATGGGACCGAACGTTGCTGGTGTAATTGGCTCGGCTATTGCCGCTGGGGTCATGTTAAAATATGTCGGTACGTTGATGTAAGGTTAAAGATGCTGAAAACACCTAAATGAGGTTCATTAAATAACAAAAAGAGCGGTCAAATTGACCGCTCTTTTATTTATTACAATTTTCTTTACTTAACCAAACTCATCGCTAAGTTCTTCGCACCTTTGAAATCCACTTTACCACTTCCGAGCATCGGGATTTCATCCACTAAGAAGACTTGGCTTGGTAGCATAATCGGCGGTACATTTAATCCTTTAATGCGTTCATTGATCTCATCTAAAGAAAGCGCAGATTTGATTAAAAGTACAATGCTCTCGCCTTTTTTATCATCGCTCAAGGCGACGGCAACAAATTGATTTTCTTCATCAAATACTTGTGAAAGTTTCTCTTCCACGCTGCCGAGGCTAATCATTTCGCCGCCGACTTTAGCAAATCGAGAATAACGATCCACAATGGTAATAAAGCCGTTATGATCGATATGGCCTTTATCGCCAGTTTTGTAATAACGTACACCGTCAATTTCAACAATCACTTCTGCTGTTTTTTCTGGTGCATTCAAATAACCTTTCATGACTTGCCCACCACCAATCAAGATCAAACCGTCTTCGCCGACTGGTAATTCCTGCAAGCTTTCTGGATCCACAATTTTAATAATGGTGCCTGGTAATGGCATACCAACTGTACCAGATTGATTGAAGGTAAATTCCTGTAAGGTTTCCGGATCAAGTAAATTAGGCATATTTACACTAGCTACCGGTGCTGTTTCAGTTGCGCCATAACCTTCGTAAATTTCCAAGCCAAATTTAAGTTTGAAGGCTTCTTTTACATCCGCTTTCAATTTTTCGGCGCCCGCAATAACCATACGTACGTTTTGTAGCATTAACGGATGGAATTTCTTATTGCGTACATACAATCTAAAGAAAGTTGAAGTACCAAATAAAATACTCACCCGATGCCGAGCACACATTTTTCCTACTGTTGCCCCATCTGTCGGATCCGCTACACTTACCATTTTAATGCCTTCACACAATGGCAATAAAGTTGTCACTGTTAAGCCGAATGAGTGGAAAATAGGTAAGGAATTCAAAATCACATCATCTTTGTGGAAGTTTAATAATTCACCGATCTGTTTAATATTTGTCAGTAGGTTTTTATGGCTTAATTCAATGCCTTTTGGATCACCTTCACTACCACTACTGAATAAGATGGTTGCATTATCTTCCAAGCTTACGTCTGCAAAGTAACGTAATTTAATCCACCATTGTGGCGCCAAAAACGCAGTTAAAAATGACCGTACTTTATTCGCTTTAGTGATCGATTTCCCTAAATTTTCCATAAAGAGAGCTTTATCAGCCACCACTTGGCTAAAATCAAAACCTTTTGCATTCAACTTATCCAAGAATTTTTCAGAGGTAATGACTTGCGAAATGTTGGCTTTTTTCAACGCTTTTTCCATCACTTCAGGGCTTAGCGTGTAGTTTAAATTTACCGGTACTTTGCCCATCACCATTAGGGTCATATTAATAATTGCCCCAATTGATGAACTTGGTAATAACACACCAACATTTTTTTCATCCCCTAAAGCAGCTTTCAAGGTTTTCACAAACATTAGCACTGCAGCAATGAATTTCAGGTTATTCAATTTAGTGCCTTGTGCATCAACAGCCGCTTCTTTGAATAAATTCGATTTTGCCGAGCTCAACCAATGATGCATAAGCGGTTTACGTTTACTCATGACTTTTTCCCATACGGAGAAAGAAAGTTCGAGTACTTTTTGCTTCATCGCTGTCGCATCAATAAAGCCATGAATGGGTTTACCAAATGCCACTAAAATTTCACGTTTGCCTTGGCGTTTAGTTAAATTCTTATAGAAAGAATCCGCACGAGAGAAGCTGCTGCCCCATAATCCACGTAAATAGAAAGGAACAGTCGTCACATTCTCTAAATCTTTTAATACATGCTCAAAGCCTTTTTGGAACTCATTGATTTGACCGTTATAGCTGATATGACCTTCTGGGAATAAAGCCACCACTTCACCACGAGCTAAATATTCACGAATGGTTTCAATAGATTCACGGCTTGAACCGCCACCAATTGGGATCACTTTGAAAATACGGAAGAACCAAGTGAGATACCATTTGTTATAAATTGGACGATACATCACAAATTTAATCGCACGAGGGCTAGCCGCTTGTAACACCAACCAGTCAATCCAGCTAATATGGTTACCTAATAACAGCACGCCACCACTTTGTGGAAGATTTTTTAACCCATCCACATGAAAACGGTAATTCGCTTTTAACGCAAAGAGCAAGAATAAACGCGTAAATAAATGAGGCACTTTCGACATGGTATATAAACTCGCAGCAAAACATGCAACCGAAGTCACTAAGAATAAACCTTGAGTCGAAACATTAAGTTGTACAAAAACAATGCTTAATAGCAAAAACACTACCATAAACACGTTTTGTACAAAGTTGTTACCTGCCATGATTTTGCCGCTGATTTTCTCAGGTGCGAAATACTGAATAGTTGCATTTAGTGGCACGATTAATAAACCGCCAGAGAAACCAAAGGCAAAAGAACAAAGTGCTAATACCACCCCACTTTGGGCTAGGGTTAAAAAGAATAACGACACACAAATACCTAATGCACCAAGCGGAACAATACCTAACTCAATATGCAAACGAGAAGCACGTCCTGCAAGATATGAACCAAGTGCAAGCCCTATGCCACTCACCGCAAGAATCGCTTGAATGACAATAGCATTATCTTCATTGAACATTGCTTTATAATGCGCAGGGAATGCTGCCACAATAATTTGTGACACGCCCCAAAACAGGCTTAATCCAATAACACTCAACCAAATATTTTGATCTGCTTTTAATGTGCGAACGTTATCTTTTAAATACCCTAAAGAAAGGTATTTTCTCATATCAAACTGACCATCTGTATTTTCAGCTTCTTGCTTAAAGAATGGGATTTTAAACGCAAAATAGGCTTCGAGTGCACTCAGTAATACTAATGCTACACCTATCACCCAAACACTTTGTAATACTTCATTCGGATCATCTGATGCTACATAATGCGCTTCAAAGAAGAAAGAAAATGCAAAAGAACTAAATAGAATGGCCACAATGGTGAGCGCTTGAATCACACCGTTTGCCATACCGATATTTTCAGTGCCCACAATTGATTTAATAATGCTATATTTGGCTGGAGAATAGACCGCACTTTGCGCTGCTAAAATCAATGTCAGTACAAAGGAAATAGCAAACATTCCCGTCATATAACTCAATAAAATCCCTGCACTGATCACCACAGCCGCTAAACTGCTATAACGAATCACATTGGTGCGAGAAAATTTATCGTTAATAAATGCCGAAGGCGAAAATAAGAAAATAAATGGCAATAAAATCATCGCATTAATTAATGCCGTTAAAACAACCAAACTCTCACCTGAAAAACTTTTCAGCAACACATTTTGAATGGTAATTTTATGTGCCAAATCCACACAGGCATTAATAAAGGCAATGGCTAAATACGGTACAAAGCCAGCATATTTTAAGAGTTTCATTTCGCACTCTCCGCTTGATAAAGATTAAAGGTTTTCATATTCAAGAGATAAGGTTTTAACACCAACAATAAATCAAATAAATGTTTTAATTTTTCATCTTTTTGTTCGCTATTGGCTAATGCCGCTAAAGTCACATTCACCTCTTTTTCCGCTAACATTTTTGCTGCAGCTAAATAAGCTTTCACTACATCCACTTCGGCTTCATCACAACGAGCCAAGATCGCCAAAATATCACGTTCTTTTGCTGTAAAAATGCCTTCACGAGGATTCAATAATCCTTCCGCTACCATGTCTTCAATTTGTTTAGCGGAAAGATGAAATTCTTCACATAATTGCTCAATAGTGAATACTTCATTTTCAGCACCCATGATGATATCTAATAATCCAATAAGGCTTTCATAAGGATTATTCCAATCAAAACTAGGATGAGCAAAAAGTGCTTTAATTTGTGAAATCGTCGCATTGAAATTGCTTTGTAGATATTTAATAAAACTGAGCAGCTCCACACAATATTCATCATAGAGATGAAAATTCGGTTTATCTTTTACTGGTTCTGGCAACAAACCTTCTTTCACATAGTACAGCACCGTGGATTTTGGTGTCTGACTAAGCTTAACCAAATCATTCATTTTTAACATAAGGATTTCCCTCTAGGTTGATTTGTTGTGTATTGTATCGTATAAAAATAAAAAGTAAATAGTGTTACTCTACACTTTTATTAAATTTAATAAAAAAAGTTGTTCACCACATCATGAACAACTTTCTTAATCAGCTTTAGCTTTCAACTTTTCGCCATAGATCCTTACTGTAAATGACGCCCACTGGATTTTTCTTCGCCCCCATAATAGTAGGAGAAATATAAACCGGTGTGGTGTATTGGAAAAGCGGTAAAGCAAGGTTTTCTTGTTGGATCTTCTCACTTAATTTTAAGTAAATTTCTGACCGCTCTTTTTCATTTAAGCTTTTCAATGCTTGCTCAAAAAGTTGATCGTATTCTGCATTGGCATAGCCATTTTTGTTATCCGGACTTTTAGAATAGAACAAACCCAAGAATGCCATCGGATGATTGAAATCTGCACACCAGCCAGAACGAATGACTTGGAAATCACCTTTTTGGCGTTTAGCCTGTAATGTTTGCCAATTGACTGGTTGAGCATCCACGCGCAACATATCTGATTGAGTCAATTGCCCCACTAAGCGCTGCGCGATATTCACATGCAATGGCGCATCATCATAAAGCACATTTAAATGCAATGGATGTCTTTCATCAATTTTATTTTGAGCCAATAATTGCTCGGCAACAACGGGCTCCCATCTTGAATCTAGTCCATTTAACATGGCTTTCGGTAAAAAATACGAACTCGGAATTGCCGCGGGAATCTCATTATTCACGATATTGGTGACAGAGACCAACGACGCTATCGCCTTACGCACATCTGTCTTAGCAACTTTAGGATCTTTCAGATTAAATTCATAAAAATAACCGCAAAGCTGTGGAAAATGTTGAAGGTCTGAATGTACTTCTGGCACATCAACCACCACATCAAATTCAGCTAATTTAGGTTCAACAAAAGGCAAATAGGCTACGCGTTCAAAAGCGACATTATTTTTCTGCCAATAATAGGGGTTTTTAGTTAAGTGTATGCTGTTCACACTTTCACTTTCGAACATATAAGCCCCGTTTGTCACCGGGTAATCAGGATCGCGATATTGAGGCACAAGGCTGATATGCGCCAACATTTCCGGCAAATAAGGCGTTGCTTTATCGAGCTCAATGCGTAAAGTGCGGTCATTTTCCGCATAAATTCCTAAACTCTTAAAAGGTTTATTTTTGTCTAAAACGCCTTTCGCATTTTTTAGATTTAGATAAGCTAAATAGGATCTTAAAGGACTATTTGATTGAGACAGTGCTTGCCAAGAAAGCATGACATCTTGGGCGACTAGAGAATCACCATTTGACCAGCGAAGCCCTTCACGTAAGGTAAAGATCCAGGTTTTGTTATCTTTGGTTTGCCAACTTTCTGCAATACCTGGCACGATTCGCCCTTCCGAATCATAAGCGGTTAAGCCTTCATATAGATCACGCAATAAGTTTTCCTGTTCGGGATAACGCACAAACCAAGGCTCAAAAGAAGGGGGATGAGTAAACGCCCGAGTCAGTAAAGTCCTACTCGGTTTTGATATATTTTCTTGTTCGATAGACTGGCTTTGTGTTGGTTGCTCATCCGTTTCTGTGTTTATCGATTTCTGGCTGTTTAATTTATCACAACCACTCAATCCCCAAACGACACCGAAAATAACCGCACTTTTAAGCCAAGTCAGGAAAGAATTATCCATTTTCAACGTCTTCTGTTTTAATCCAAAAGAAAAAGAACCAATATTTTACCGCAATTAAAATGGCAATGATCGTTCGACCCACAACGCTTGGGGTAAAATAAAAGCCAATTAAAAGCATTGTGGTTGAAAACGTTAGAATAGAAATTTTTGCTTTTTTCGTCAATGCTCGACGTTCATTAAAGGATTTTAGGTGCTTTTGATAAAGCTTCGTCCCTAAAAACCATTGCTCTAAACGAGAAGAACCTTTCGCAAAAGAATAAAGTGTAAGCAGTAAAAAAGGTGTTGTCGGAAGAATAGGTAAAAAAATACCAATAACACCTAATATTAAAGAAATGCATCCAAGAGCAACATACATGGCCTTGGTTAAAGAAGTTTTTGGGAAAAACTTAAGTGAAACAACACCTACAACGATCGCAAGAGCAATGATGCCAGAAAAAATAATAATAGAAAAAAAGGAAGTGCCGTCCATCATAAATCCTAAATAAAAGTGATACGCAATTATCACTGATTTTTTAGATTTTTCAACCTTGATATTATAGAATTTGCCGCAATTTATTAAAGAAACTATTAGCAAAAGGAATATTTATGTCTAATCCATTACTTCATATTGAAGGCTTACCTCCGTTTTCTCAAATCAAACCGGAGCATATTCAACCAGCAATCCAAAAACTCATCGAAGAAAATCGTCAAGCCATTGAACAAGTTTTAAAACAACCGCACTTTACTTGGGAAAACTTTATTGAACCGCTTTCTGAAGCAGGCGAACACTTAAGTCGTGCTTGGTCACCGATCTCCCATTTAAATTCAGTTAAAAACAGCCCTGAATTACGTGATGCGTACCAAGCTTGCTTACCACTACTCTCTGAATACAGTACTTGGGTAGGCCAACACGAAGGGTTATACAATGCCTATTTATCCTTAAAAAATAGCCCTGAATTTGCGACTTATTCCGTCGCACAAAAGAAAGCCATTGAAAATGCACTACGTGATTTTGAGCTTTCAGGTATCGGTTTATCCGAAGAAAAACAAAAACGTTATGGTGAGATTGTTGCTCGCTTATCTGAATTAAGCTCACAATTTAGCAATAATGTGCTCGATGCCACTATGGGCTGGGAAAAAGTCATTGAAGATGAAAGTGAATTAGCAGGTCTTCCTGAATCTGCATTACTTGCGGCAAAACAATCTGCCGAAAGTAAAGGCTTGAAAGGCTATCGCTTTACGTTAGAGATCCCAAGTTATTTACCCATTATGACCTATTGTAAAAATGCAGCATTACGCGAAGAAATGTATCGTGCTTATGCGACTCGCGCTTCTGATCAAGGTCCAAATGCCAGTAAATGGGATAATACGGCGATTATTGAAGAAATCATGACGTTACGTGTGGAGCTAGCTAAATTGCTAGGTTTTAATACCTATACTGAACGCTCACTTGCGACCAAAATGGCAGAAAATCCACAACAAGTATTAGACTTCTTAAATAATCTTGCGGATCGTTCAAAAGCACAAGGCGAGAAAGAATTAGCTGAACTCAAAGCTTATTGTGAAAAAGAATTTGGTGTCGCTGAACTTGCGCCTTGGGATATCAGTTTCTATTCTGAAAAACAAAAACAACATTTATATGCGATCAATGATGAAGAACTTCGTCCTTATTTCCCTGAAGATCGCGTTATTTCGGGTTTATTTGAATTAATTAAGCGTATTTTTAATATTCGTGCAGTTGAACGTTTTGATGTAGATACTTGGCACAAAGATGTGCGTTTCTTTGATTTAATTAATGAAACAGATGAAGTACGTGGCAGTTTCTATCTTGATCTTTATGCGCGTGAAAATAAACGTGGCGGCGCATGGATGGATGATTGTATCGGCAGAAAACGCAATGCCGACGGTTCAATTCAAAAACCGGTTGCCTATTTAACTTGTAACTTCAATGCGCCTATTGGTGATAAACCTGCGCTATTCACCCATGATGAAGTCACGACTCTCTTCCACGAGTTTGGTCATGGTATTCATCACATGCTCACCAAAGTTGATGTGCCAGATGTCGCGGGTATCAATGGTGTACCTTGGGATGCGGTAGAGCTTCCAAGTCAATTTATGGAAAACTGGTGTTGGGAAAAAGAAGCCCTTGATTTTATTTCGGGTCACTTTGAAACGCACGAACCATTGCCAGAAGAAAAATTAAATCAACTTCTCAAAGCGAAAAACTATCAAGCGGCAATGTTTGTGTTACGTCAGCTTGAATTTGGCTTGTTTGATTTTACCCTTCATCATACTTTTGAAGTGGGTAAAGCTAACCAAGTGCTTGATACCTTAAAAGCTGTGAAAGATAAAGTTGCCGTGATTAAAGGTGTTGAATGGGCAAGAGCGCCACATAGCTTTAGCCATATTTTTGCGGGCGGTTATGCGGCCGGTTATTACAGCTATTTATGGGCTGAAGTGCTATCTGCTGATGCCTTCTCTCGTTTTGAAGAAGAAGGGATTTTCAATCCAGTTACGGGTAAATCCTTCTTGGATGAAATTCTCACTCGCGGTGGCTCTGAAGAACCAATGGTATTATTCAAACGCTTCCGTGGGCGTGAACCTCAACTAGACGCATTGCTTCGTCATAAAGGCATTGCAAACTAATGAACTAAAAAAGAGCGGTCAAATTTTTGACCGTTTTTTATTTTTCTAATATGTAGAAAATAAAAAAGCCCTCGGTAATCCGAAGGCTTTTATTTTTACTATCGTAATAAAAATTAGCGACGTAAACCTAAACGAGCGATAGTGCTTTGGTATAAAGCAAGATCAGTACGTTTTAAGTAGTCTAAAAGTTTACGACGACGAGAAACCATACGTAATAAACCACGACGACCATGGTGGTCTTTTTTGTGCTCAGCAAAGTGAGCTTGTAAGTGGTTGATTTGTGCAGTTAATAATGCGATTTGAACTTCAGAAGAACCAGTATCTTTCGCATCGCGACCAAATTCAGCAACGATTGCTGCTTTTTTTTCAGTACTTAGAGACATTTTTTACTCCTAAAAGGTAGTGTTATTAATACATCATTCGCCGATCTCTAACTCAGCGATGACAAGGAGCCTGAATTTTAACGATTGAGCAGGATAAAGGCAAGCTTTATTCTACTCATTCCTTAATAAATTAATCTTTCAAGGCTTTAATTTTCTCAATCACGTTTGTAGTTGAACAGCCATTTTCGAAATTCAATACACGAACATCACCGCCGTTCGCACGCCGCACCTTCTTAGGCATCCACCGCAACCAGTTCAAAGACGAAGCCGAGTGGCTCGCCAAACAAGTGCACATCAATATGGGCTTTGCTCTGTTCGCCGCCGCCGCGTTGGGCATCGACGCGGTGCCGATGGAAGGCGCGGATATGGCGGTGCTGAACCAAGAGTTCGGCCTGACCGAAAAAGGCTACACCGCGGTCGCCGTGGTGTCCTTCGGCTACCGCGCGAGCGATGATTTTAATGCGGAACTGCCGAAATCGCGGTTGGCGGAGGAAGTGGTGTTTAGTAAGGCGTGAGTTGGGGTAGGAAAGGTCGTCTGAAAGCTGATTTCGGACGACGTTGATTTGCTGATTACTAAGGATTATGTGCTCAATGTCTGCGCCGTACGGCTGAAACTTCCGAGCTTAATGACTTGGGTAAAGTTGTAGAGGTCGTTGAAATTGCAGTTAGTAGTCATTTTATTCTATAAAACACAATGTATTACTATAAATTTTCAGCTGTGAAATATTCTATCCG
>ERZ773013.751-NODE-751-length-20085-cov-5.278632_pt1 | contig 20085 bp, 32 predicted proteins | sample MGYA00511670_ERZ773013 | MGnify/ENA primary metagenome ERZ773013 (study PRJEB29015, sample SAMEA2738120) | human oral metagenome | biome: human oral; feature: human-associated habitat; material: saliva | place: China | collected 2257 ... | reverse complement strand
AGTGCGTTTGCGCGCTGTTTTGGCCATTTTGCGCATTTTTGCGCATTTTTGGCCTCATTTTTTGCGCTGATTTTGGGGTCATTTTGAGGCCATTTTTAAGCCGATTTTGAAGCCCAAAAAAGCACCCAAAAATGAGCCCTCCAAACAGCTCAACTCGGGGGTCTAAAAATCACATGAAAAACAGCTCAACTCGGGGTCTTAAAAATGACCTATTTTTGAGCCTATTTTTGAGCCTATTTTCGAGCCTATTTTTGAGCTTCGACCTCACGGTCTCACGCAACTTCGTTGACCCAAAAACACCCTCAAAATGATCTAAAATCACCCCTAAAAATACACCTAAAATGATCTAAAATCACCCCCAAACCATCCAAAAAATGCCTCCATAACCCATCAAAAAATGATCAAAAATGGCTGATTTTGGATATTATTTGGAGCGTTGGGATGATCTCCATTTGGATCATATACCCTCTGGAAATGGTCATATGAATGCCCTGTGGTGATAATCTAAATGCACCCAAACCTCATAACATATCCTATTTGGCTCATAATCGCGCCAGGACGCGCGATCTCCCCTCGACCTATACATTTATATAGGCAGCATGATTTGAGCGCAGTAGGGTGCGATTATGAAAGCCGACGTTCCGTCGTCTCGGCTAAACAGCCATCCTCGACCCCAGCACCACCCATTATTTAATAAAAATTTATGACCAATACCCAAACAAAAAGACCTATATTCAACCCGGTCAAGGAAGAGACCGACGGGGTACGGTCGAGGAGGGTGGTATGGTCCAGCGCGTCCTTTGAAATAGCCGTGGATGCCCTGGTAAAAGGTAAACGACTCATCGCGAATCCTTTTGTCGATGGTAATATCAAACTCCGAAAGCCCGACCTCGTATATGAAAGGACGGTAGAGGAGATCGAAGAGTGGAAGAAATGTAGGGATGATATTGCCTATTTCGTGGAGAAGTACTGTAAGATTATGACCCCAGAAGGGGTGAAGCACGTCAAACTGCGTGACTACCAGCTCGAGTACCTCCAGTTCCTCAAGGAGAACCGATATACCATCCTTTGTGCGGCTCGTCAGATTGGTAAGACCGTCACCTCGGCTATCCATATGCTCCACTATATCTGTTTCAATGTGGATAAAAATGCGATGGTGATTGGTAATAAGCGCAAGACCGCGGTGGAAATCCTCGACAAGATCAAGGGGATTTTCTTAGAACTGCCCCATTTCCTCAAGCCCGGTATATACAAATGGAACGAATCGGAGATGGTCCTGGACAACGGTTGTCGTATCCTTACCGATGCTACCACCCCAACACCAGCTCTGGGTTTTACCCTGCACTGTCTCCTTTGGGACGAGGCGGCCCACTGCAATCCTAATGTAGCGGAAAAGTTCTACGGGAATATCTTCCCCACCCTCCAGGCAGCCCGAGGAAAGATGATGATTACGAGTACCACCAACGGTCGTAACCTATTCTTCCGTCTTTATATGGCGGCCAAGACCGGCATGAGTGAGTATGCCGCTATGGAGGTGAACTGGGATAGAGTCCCCGAATGGGATCCGGATAACCGCTGTTGGGTGAAGAGAGATGCCCTGTGGAAGAAAAAGCAAATTGGTAACCTCGGATCCGAAGAGGAGTTCAACAAACAGTTCGGTATTGAGTTCGACTCCAAGAGCACCGGGCTGGTCAATCCTAAGATCATCAAGAAACTTATCCCCCTGAGTTCTACCTATGTCAATAAGGAACTTGTTGGAGTATACCACCCCGAGGCGTGGTTTTTCCATCCTGAGTACGACTTAGACTGGCTCCGGACGGACTTCTTGGACCTCACTATTGACCTCGCGGAAGGCGTCGGTGGAGACTACACCATCATCACCCTCTATAGGCATATACCCCAAGGCCTCGAGTGCGTCGGTTTCTTCCGCTCCAATAGCCTAAGCCGGGAAGATGTGGCAAGATCCCTGTGTACCTTACTACCGAGGTTGAAATTTCCCCTGGTGTCGTTAGAACGTAATACCTACGGAGACCTGTTCATCCATACCCTGAAAGCCGTGGACCCTAATTTCGACGAGTCGGTCCTGGTGAAATACTACAACGAAGGGGGAACAAAATGGCACTACGGGATCAAGATCACCTCGGGGAACAAGAAAGTTTTTTGTATGCTTTTTAAGGAAAGTTTCGAAAAAGGTGATATATTAAATGAGAGCGATGTCTTCCTCACCGAACTGGATAATTTCGAGGAGACCTCCTCCAGCTATGCCGCCTCCTTTGGTCACGACGACCTGGTGATGGCGAGTGTCCAACTCGAAGCCCTCAAGCAGACTACCCAATACAAGATCCAGAGATCGGAGTACGAGTCAGCTGGTGGGGTGAATGTGGAGGAGACGCAGTTTAATTTGTACGATTTTTGATGACCACCCTACCAAAAGACTACGACCTCAAAAAGGAAATTCAAAAAGACCCCCTACAGAAAATGAACGTGGGGAGGAGAGACCCCAAGGCAAGAAAAGTCCTGGAGGAGCTCGCTGTTGCCGGACCAAAGGCTATCCTCCCCGGACAGCTGGCCTCTTTTGAATACCGTACCCCGATGATGAAAGAGGAGTTGGAGTACTACGATGCCTCCCCGGTGACCCTTTTCTTCGGTCTCACAGATACCCCCAAGGGCAAGCGAGTCATCGGGTGGAATATACACTACTACCCTCCGAGGATCCGCTATCAGCTCCTGGGAAAGGTCCTGGATATGTTCCGGGATACCTATTCAAAGTACTGGGATAAGGCCGTAGATAAGGAGATCTCCCAGATGGAATATACCAAACTCCTCCATGCCCTTCGTAAGGCCAAACTGGACTTCGGTGTGCGTATGTACGACCCTTCCCTGATGGCCAAAATAAGACCGATCCCCGTAGAACACTGGAAAGAAGCAGCATTCACCGAGGGTCGGTTCATGAAAAAGACGAGGGATCTGATTATGAAGTACTGGGCAAACCATTTATAGGGTATCACTGTACATCTTGAACAGGACGTAGATCCACTTGTAAGTCTCCATCGTCGTGGTGGAGTATTGGATGGCCGTACCGTAGGCTTGACCAGTCAAATCATTGTTAATCCCCCGAGTAAACGTCCACGTCTCTTCCCTGGTGATCGACCACTGATCTGGTGCGGTAAAGGTAAGTGCCGTGGGTTCTCTTAGGTCTCCCAATACGGAGAGCTTGATGGCAAGTTCGAAGAAGTTAGCCTCCATATCAAAAAGGGGCTGGGGGTCTCCCATGCTATCCCGAACTACCTCCATATCATTAATCTTCACAAGGAGGCTATAAATATCCCGGCTCTTAAAATATACTATATAGGAGGTATATATAAAACCCTTTTTCTTTTCCCAGTGCAGGAGCATCACCTCAGGGTCTTCCTCCCGAGCTCGGTAGAGTCGTAGGCGTACTTCGGCAGAGGTGAAAAAAGTCTTTGATCGTTTATCTGAAATAAAAGGATCACAACCGACCGGGGAGTACACCCTGAGGTTATGTGGGTAAATTTTACCATATCTTCTTATACTCATTAAAGAGACCCAGGGTGAGGCTATTTGGTGTCCCGATCCCTGACCCGGTAGGACTGGAAAAGGTAAACATACCGTGAATTTTCTCCTCAAAATGCCACTCCTCTTCTACCTCACCTCCCCAGATATCTGGTCTCGTAAAGGTAATGGTATTCTTAGTCTGTTCAAAGACCCTACTGATTTTCTGGAAGAGCTGGAGGTGATTGGTGGCGACCTCGAGGAGTTGCTCCACCTTCTCACTATGACTTACATACTCCCCACGGTTGATAGCCTCGAGGAGGTAATAACCATCTTTTTCCACAATGAATGCTAAGTAACGACCACCTGCACTCTCATAATGGTCTAATCTCCACGTTCGGAGGCCTTTTGCCTTCTTAAATAGCTTATTCAATCCTATATCATAAAAGTCGTACTCCCGCTCCCGGGTGTACTTGTCTCGGATACTTATGGTGAATCGGTTCCAGTCCGAGTATAACTCGTATTCGGGGGAATTATCCAATAGGTCCATGGGTATATCTCTTAAATAGGTACTCAGCTAAATTTCTTACATTGCCTTGTCTTTTTTCCTCACCAATAGTAAGGTCATAGGCATATACACTCCACGTCCTCTCTAAGGTGCATCGTTCGGTGGTCTCCATCCCCCACTGGTCAATCTGGGAAAATTCAAACACCTGCTTATCCCCACGCCCTATGGGTTGTATCGTCATTGCTGCGCGGTCTTGCCTTTGATCTTGACCATAAGGAGGTACTTATCCGGTAGTTGGAAGATGACTGATGCATACTCAAACACGGAAGTCATCTCGAGGGTTCTTAGCATGAACTTGGCCTCATCACCCACCCTGGACAGTTGCTTGGGGACAGTTTTGAAAGTGGTGAGGGTGATGCCGTAGACCGTATTGAAATACAACCCGGTCATCTTAATGTAGTAGAATACTTACTTAGTAGGAATGAACGTTCTCATGATAATATATAAGACCTCCCGGTCTCATTTTTACAGGTAACCCTGGTACTTCCAGTATATTATTCCTACCCATTGCTCTGCCGGCAGGGTATTCACCAGCTCTCCATTAAGACGCGCAGTAACCCCTTGGGGCCCATGCTCAAAGACCCAATGATCGCGGTTATCATTGCCCCATTCGTCGGTGAAATCCTTGTACCACTCAAAATTCGCGTTGGTATAAATCCCCTCGAGCTCCTTGTTGAGGCTCATGAACTTACTGGCATCTCGCCGGAGTTCCTCCAGATCCAGATATTTCTTAAGGACCAACAAAGGACCAGTACCGGGGGGTCGGCCTTTCTCACCAATGATCAAATCGTACACGAGGGTGGGAACCTTATCCACCGCAGGTGGCGTTTGTTCCTCGTACTGGGTCTGTCTTAGGATAAACCCCTCGAGCTCGGGAATGTGGAGCTTTTCCATTGCAAATTTTCCATCAATACTTGGGAACAGATACTCCCTCGTGTCCTCCTTACTAAACTCATTATAGGGTGTGCTTATATCTATCTACAAGGTAAGCAAACCATTCACTGATCGAATAGATGCTTGTAAACCCCCCACTAAGTACCCCCCTGACTAAAATTTCGTCGCGACGAGAGCCCTCATGAACTCTAAAAAACCAACGGTCATTGATGGTCGTACCCCACCCATCAGAAGTGGTATATATTACCTGGGCATGAGGTTGGGTGAAGAGCTTCTTGAAGGGGTGGAAAATACGAATAGCTATGTTTAACCGCTGATCAGCCTCCTCAGGATTGGTACATTCATCCATATAGAGGACCTCTCCTTCATAACTAAGTACGAGGAAGTATCTGATCTCGATTACATTATTACCATTATCTGATATTTTTGGAGTAAACTCCAGCTTTCTGAAGATGAAAGCCTTGGTCTCAGGGTGTCCCGTAGGGACGATTTTAATCTCGTAATTCCCTGGGTATCGGGCAATGAAAAATTTCTGGATAAAGGATGGTGGGATGCTCGTCAGCTCCACCGTATCGGTCAACCTACTCAGGTACATAGACCAGCTACGACTGAGGTCATAGTGGTCGTATGCAAGACGAACTCCGGGGGTACTTTCAAACATGGCCATATTGTTGTTGATTGTTTGTAAATATATAGGAATCCCGCATATGCGGGCTGACTACATATATGTAGGAACCCCGGGGTGGTTTTTACCACACACCTATAACTCATAAATAGGATTATACTGGGTAAGCAAATAGGTGGACCACTCCTTGCGAGTCTTCACCCCTTGGTCTTCCCCATGGAGAAAACCACGGAACTTTGACCCACTCTTGGTAAATTCCCATTCATGATTTTCAAAATCCCACTGGTCGATCTTCATAAGGGATACCATCATGGGTCCATCTACGAGGCGAAGCTCTATCTTTTCTACGATATCATTACATTTTGTAGCAGCCTCCTCATAGGTGTATCCAAAACCACTGAAGTAAGCTGGTTCGTCTCCGATATGTACCATATAACCCTTGGTAGACTGGTGGCCGTGGTACTTATGTATCATGTAGACATCTACCTTTACGGGATGAGTCTGATGAAACCACTGGGAAATACTGTAGTTGCCATACTTTTCAGAAAAGTCCGCGGATACAGGTACGGTGTCATACACGATTCTCATCGTGTTGTCTTGATATATCTTTAACACCGTGGGGGTAAAAAAGCAGTCGCGGCGATTATCTGTCTTGAAAGTTCTGTGGGCCATAATAGGATACTACTTATGTACCTATATATGGTATGGATGGGGTTGTTTTTTACACCGCAGGTGGCGAAGTCGCATAGTGGCTTTTACACCACCCCACGTACCTTTGGAACAACATTTTAGTTAGCTCAAAAGATCTCTCCGTGAACCTCTCTCCGAAGGAGCTGTTTCCATCTCCCGAAGGGCTATCGACGACATACCCTCCCACACAGGGACGAAAATGCCAATGCTCCTCGGTATCGTCTCCCCAGATATCAGTAGTGTTGAAGGTGAGGTCAATTTCCTCACGAATGTCCCTATCTCCTTGGTTAAGTTCAGCTATATACTCCACCAGGGCCGCGGCATCCCTGTCGTACTCCATAAGATCCTCCATCTGGCCACTAACTATCCCCTCTACCCCGTTCATCGTGTAGATAAGGGTAGGGGTATCCCCCGGGATAATAAATGACCGATAGGTGATGACTCCCAGATTGAGGCGAGTAACACTCACCAGTCCCCACTCGGGAACTTTCTCAAGAACCTCTCTCGACTCCCTGGTGGTGAAGAAACAGTTACAAGTACCCCAACTATTGCTCACAGTGAGTACCTCACAAAGATCTCGGTCGATGTAGTTGACGGTGCTATCGGCCATACCTAAATCATTTTACTATACTCCTTCACCAAAAACCGGAGCCAGTCCCGGAGGAATAGCATGTCTACAAATTTCCCTTCCTTAGTACCTATTATGTAGTCTTGCTCCCCTACCAAATGAAATGCCCACTGATCCACCGTCTCATTACCCCAAATATCCACCTTATCGAAGTCAAGGAGGAGTTGATAACCTGGGGGGTGGTGGTGGAGGTTTTTGAAGGCCAGATAACTACGGGAGGCTATGTTCAAGATCCGGTCGGTATCATCCAGATCCTCCACCATCATCATAAAGACTGCTTCGCGTTCGTAAGCCAGTAAAAGATAGTAATACCCCCACTGTTCTAATAGGAAGGCTTGTGTACCATCACGCGATTTAAGGGGTTCTACCTTAAAACTACTGCCTATGCTATACTCCCGGATAAATTCCGGGGATAGGTAAGCCTCGGTGTAGGAAAAATCGTCACACTTTACTATATACAGACAGCGCTCATCAAATCGATAGGAGTTCTTAGTGCTGTAGTCTTCATCAGGTTGAAATTTTCTCATATACTTTAACTCCTTTGGTAACTCTCATAAAGGAAACTTCTCTGACGGGCCTTGGCTACGGCCAAACTCACCATCGTCGGTCGAAGGAGACTATAGTCCTCTACCCCGGGGTTCTGTCTCCGGGCCTCTTCGAGGTTGATAGCATATTGGAAGATGAGGTAATCGACGCTGTCCGGTTGGATCTCCTTGAAAGCCTCTACATTCTGACAGCCCAGCAAATGGACCTTCTTCCCCTGGTGTCTCGCGTAGTCCATAAGGGTACGTATCTCCTCGGTCTTGGTATGCCACGCCCGGGTCTGGGCCAGTCCCCCAATAGCCAACCAGTCGTAGTCGGGAGAGTCACAGAGACATTTCCAGTACTCAAAGCCCTGGTGGATCTTAAAGACCGGTACGGGGTAACGACCGGTGATAGCCTTTACCTCCTCACGGCAGTAGTTCTTAGGACTTAGTAGGTCGGGGTCGTGACGGAAATACTCATTATCCAGCTCAAAACAGAGACTACAGGGACAGGCCTCGAGGAGCTTGAGGAATCGTTTTTTCATCTTCTCACATGTCTCGTGGAACTTAGGGTTATCCTTGCCCATCTTCATCTCTTTCTTATACAACCCAAAACCTCCGGAGTCGATGAGGATACGGTCTTTTCCCACGGCCTCATGAATGACCTTGGCAGCCACCATAGGCATGTCCACGGCACTGATAAGGACGCGGTTAGGGAACGTATTAAGGACCTTGGGAAGGACCTCCTTCCACTTTCCCTCGTATCCACAATGATAACAGATGGTCGAGTTGAGACCAAAAACCAACCTTTCCATATTAGAGATACTCGCCAAACAGATCCACATTCACCCCTCCGTTGATATTGACCTCATACAGACCAATAGCCGTGAGGACTCGGTTAAGGGGGTCCAACACACACTTACGGAACATAGCCTCCTTGTCAATAGGAGCCTCTTTCAGAGCCCAGTCGGGAAGCTTACCTGCTTGGAAGACAAAGACCGGGGCCTTGTCAGCAGCTCGTCGTTTGCTATGACGACAGACATAATACCTCATCTTCCCCCCGTAGATAGGGTCTCCCGGGAGTTTCTTCACCTCACGGAACCAGTTGTACAGCGCGAGACCACGAACCTGAAAAGGAGTACCGGTATGACACATCACTCCCTTGGGGTCGTTGTCACTGATCACATAGGATTTGTACCCGTTGACAGAGATAGAGGGACACATAGCCTCCACGGGGAGTTTCATCCACTCCTCGTACAGCTCTCCGACGAGTCCGTAGGTCTCATTCATAGCGTTCCCCGAGGTGTCGATGAGGTTGTAGATGATTTTCTTGAGCATCTCCCGGGCAGCCTTGGGATAGCTGGCCTTGACGATCTCCATTCCCTTGGCTTTGAGAGGAAGGTGATCCGTGTCGAACTTATGTCCATCTTTCCAAAGGAGGATCTGGGCATATCTCTTCTTCACATCGAGCCAGATACCAGCTTTGGCGATAGTCTCCAACTCGAACTTATGACAGCTCTCCACGTGACGGGAGGCGTAATAGTCGTCCATGAGTTTCTCGTTGAACTTATCCAGAAACTCCTGATTGATCCGGGCGATAATATCCCTTTTCTCCTCCAGGGTCATAGTCTCTACCCCTTCAATAGTATTCAGGAGTCCGTCGTAAGACATATATAGGGAGTCAGTGTCCCCGTAGACGAGGTCCACCAACTTTTTGTTGGTGGCGTGCTCGGTAGAGCTATCCACTAATGGCTTATTCATATTTTCCAGGTCGGTAATTTTCAGCAAAAATAATTTTCCACGAGGTTGGTTCGAGAGAGCGACCGAGCATTTGGGAGAAACTCTCCGGGACTTGGGTCGCTTTCCACCGCTCACCCAGTTTAACCAGGGTCCAGCGGTCCTCGGAGAAAGACCCCCAGAAATCCCCCTTGACAAAGAGGAACTCCTCCCGGTCTTGCCAATTACTCTCCATTCGTCGGAGGAAGGCTTCCCAGGGAGCAAAAAAAGTCTCAAAACCACTACCCGGATCCTGCAAGTCACTCACCTGAGTATAACCGAAGATATTGAAAAGGACGGCAAATTCCTTGGAAGTGTTGGTATTAACAAGCCGTACTACCACACCCAGCATATACCATTCTTTTAAGACCACGACGAGCTCACACTCAAGTTTGGAATGAAAAACCACGTCTCCTATTCCCTTGGGGGTTCTAAAGCTAAATTGGTCTCTGGTAAAACCATCAAAACAGGTGAGGATAGTCTCGTCCCCCTGCAGCCTAATGGTCGCAGGTTTCCCCTCACCAATCTTTGGTGGTTTTCTTAATTTGACTCCGGGTAATCTCATATGCTTTAGTGTATGCGATGCACTTTAGTGCATTTCATGAGTATATATAGGATCCCCTACAGGTGATTTACATTATTAAACTCAATGTCTATGTTATTGAATTTCAAGGTCATGGAGAAGGTGTTGGACTCTCGGGATACCTTGTCGGTGGAGAACTCCAGCCCTTCGAGGGCGTCAATATGACACTGATAGAGGTACACCCTACAGATCGGTTCTCCTACCTCGGTGAGAATATCGTAGTAGATATCCGTACCATCCTTGTAATTCTCCGGTTTGCATACCCTATGGAAGATCGTCTCGTAGAGGAGGTAGTAATTGATGAACCCCGCATCCAAACGGAACGTGATGGTCACCTCCTTACTGATCTTACTCAGGGGATTGTCTACGGTGACGGAAGAGTTATCGTGCTTGGGTTCTATATGACCGAGACGGTTTCGTGAGGTCTGTGGCTGATCCACGACCAGATCACTGATGCCGGGCATAGAGATACCCTGGATACTCTCGTTGAGGAGGTCGATAGCCCTGGTAATAACCCGGGGTTTCTCGCTCAGGAGTCGGTCGTACTTCTCCCTTAGCTCCTGGGGGATAAATTCCAGAGGCAGGAGAAGACGGAAGAGGTCGTATCGGGGACTAAGACTTATCATTTGCTTTAGTTGCGGTTATCAAAAATTCTTGCTAAAAGGAAACAACCCACCAGGGTAAAAGGAAGCACGAGGAGACCGTCATAGTAGAACTCCTGCAGATCTGGGTCTAAAATGGAGAAGAGCCAGAAGAGCAGGGCAATCGCAACATGCACCAGGGAATAAAACTTATCAAAATTCGTTATCTGCATGAGGTATAATAAGCAAAATCGAAGGGGTTGGCCTCGGGGTGATCGAGTAGGTACTCCCTTATCCATCGACCGGCCTCTTCGTAACTTCCCGTCGAGGTCAGCGTCGTCCCTTCTTTGAGGTTTCTAATAATGTACTGCATATATATTATATATCAGTGGAGATGGAAGAATCGTTACAGGGTCTCGGGGTTCAATGCCCCGTATTTCTTGAAGATATAGGTCTGCCACTCCCGATGACTCTTAGTTCCTTGGTCCTCGTCGTTAAGGGTGGCCTTTAAGAGCTCTCCGCAGGAGCTATTATCTCCGTGAGGCTCAAACCTCCACACGTCCTCCTCTTCACCCCACTGGGAAAGAGTAGGGATTCGCAGAGTGTTACCAATCAACAAGGAGTAAATCTTATCCTCGATCCGGTGGATGACGTCGAGGTCTTGGTTAAAGACTTCGCCGACCCCTCGGAGTACGACTGCATGGGTGACAACTACCTTTGGTCTGGGTGCTTTGTACCCTGGGCCTACCTGAGCGATAGTCATATTAAGGAAATCGCGACGGGCTCTGCTTTCGTGGCCTTCCAGGGTATAGATCCTCAGTCCGAAATCGTTTGGAGAGGATATTAGCCTTGCTCCCGTATCGTCATTATCATCCCATACCATAAGGGGGAGATCCTCTCGGGGAGAATTTCCACGACCAAATCTATCCACGACTGTATCACCATCTAATATCAGAATCTCACCACTCTCGGAGAACTTATAGGTGAGATTATAACGGGGTAAGCGAGCCATAGGGATTATAGTTAATAAAGAGGTACTGCTGCCATTCAAATAGGCCTTTTTCTCCTTGGCTTACTCCATTGAGGAAGCCTTCATAAATATGCCTACCTACGTGGTCAAAAGTCCAACGGTCTTCAGTGACCCCCCAGATAGTGACCTTAGGGAGGGTCATCTCCGGAGCAATATGACGGGTCGCAAGGATATCCATGGCTTCCTGGGGGTAATTTACATACACAATCGGTAACCCGAAAATATGAACTAAATATCCTTCCTTCTTTTTGCCGTAACTGAAGTATTCCACGTGGTATAGGTTGTAGATGACCGTCTCTGACCCTGGGGAGGATGGCATAGCATAATGAGCCACGGTCTCAAAATAGCCGTTCTCAGCTCTTAGGAACTTAGCTGGAGCATCTCCGAGAGGGTAGTGAATCTTATCTCTATAATTGCTAAAGACCACAAAGGTGTGGTGGAGACTATCTATGTGATAATCTCTTGATGCCCCATAGACCTTGTGTGCCTTGTAGAAAGCGTTGCTCATATCGAAAAAGGATTATAGTTAGACAGAAGCATTTTCTGCCACGTTACTAACAATTTTACTCCCTGGGGAGCTCCGTTGAGGAAGCCTTCGTACGCATCACCCACATCATTCATAGGTTCACCCACGGGAACGAACCTCCAATCATGTTCTTCCTCTCCCCAGATGGTGAGCTTCTTGAGATACATTCGCTTGCTGAGGTGTCGGGTGGCGATCTTATCCAACAAAGGATCCAGATCCTCAGTGTACCTATTACCAGCCACCGGGATATTTACGAGGTAGCCTTCATATTGTACCCCATCCTTATGAAAATATAGTCGGTAAATGGTATAAAAGACCGTATACCCTAATTGGTTAGGTATGACGAACTGCATATACCGGTATACCATTACCCCATCACAGTTTATTAGGTGCTCCGGGGCATCGGGAAGGGCAAAGTCTTCGTTCCGTATTTGTAGTATGGGAAGACCTTCGTATACCTTGATAGAACCGGGAATACCGGCAAAAGGAGCGATGAGTTGTTTTTCCATTTTAAGGGCGATGCGCTTTAGCGGGTTTCCATTTTAAGGGCGATGCGCTTTAGCGGGTTTCCATTTTAGTTAAACGGATCGTACTTCTCCAAAAGGTACTTCTGCCAGAGCAATTGGGATTTCTCCCCTACCTTCTCCCCGTTAAGATACCCTACCCAAGGACCAAAAAGCCAGTACTTTCTCTTGAATCGCCATTCATGGGTCTCCATACTCCACTGGTCGAAGTACTCCACGGTCATTTTCGGGGCCCACAGGAGGGACTCCAAGGTTCCCCAGGGAAGCGTGTGCGAGACAATCGGCTTGAATCCGGGGATAATGACGAGGTAGCTGGTATGTTTGTTATGGGAAAGGACTTCCTCCCACGTGAGCTCCCAGGCTTCGTAACCGGTGGTGTCCAGCTGCTCGGTCCGACCTTCCCGGTATCTGGGGAAGGGGTAATCACCCTTGGGAAGCCATACCTGCTTGTAAATACTCATTGGATGGTTGAGGAGGATGATACAAGGGCTGCCAGAAAGGAGGTAGTATTCAAATATCATATTTGCGAGGTACTACAGGGTATTAAAAGGGTCGTGGTGGAGGTTAAATCGCATCTGAACCTCTCCGCGATCTGTCCCTTCCAGTTCATAACCATTGGGCCCGGTAATCTGGATAAATTTGTCGCCATAGGTCACGTGATAAGTCTCTATTTCCTCACCCCAGATAGTGGTTTTCTTTATCTCCATCGTACCGGACTTCCGGGGGAGCTGGTAAGCTTTCATCTTCGTCTCAAAAGCCTTCGGGTCAGCGATCCAGCCGTAGTTCACCCCGTCAATATAGGCAATATAGTAGGTGTTAGGCCCGATAGTAAGCTGTAGTATAGCATAATGACCGGAAACAGAACGGATCTGCTTAATGTCTCCGTTGGCTGTGGTAGAGAGGTATATAGGACCAATAGGGGTCTCGCGAGGAAGGATAAAACCTGACCCAACAGAGGCGAGGTTTACCGACTTTTTATACACCGGGATATAGACCATCGGTACTCCACCTACATCGTAGGCGTCGTATACCTTGAAGAAACAGTTATCTGGGAGCTTTTTTATTGCCATAGTTATATATAGGAAAAACTTCCCGAAATTTTATAGCACATCAAAGGGATGGTATTTTTCCAACAGGAAATACTCCCAATCCCTCTTGAGTTTGGTGGGGTAAACTGTATCCGATAAGTGCCCAATATACCCATCCCTGTCGGGAGTAAAGGTCCAAACCTGCTCTTCTACCCCCCAAAGATTAGGTACTTCAAATACCATCTTCCTGCGGAGTCTATAACGATCTAAGATCGTGAGGAAATGGGCCCATTCAGTTCGTAGTTGACCACGGGAGCCTATCTGTACTACAAACAGCCCATTTTCCAATTCATATATATCCAATACCCGTAACCCTTTAGTACCCCGGTAGATTTCCTTTATTCCTCCTTGGAGGGGAGCAATCCATTCTCCTTCGTACCTCAGAATCCCGTGGTAATGTCTGTGCCCACTCTGGTCAATTGCAGTCACCTTCACAGTCTTTGATGTAATTACAGAGTACTGGTAACTTTCTTCAGGTAAAAAGGGATTCACTGTTTACAGCATCTTAAACGGATTATACTTCTTGTAAATTAGGGTCTGAACCTCCTCCCGAGTGTATGTACCCTGGTACGTACCATTTAGGGATACGATCATACCTTCAGTGGTGGGTGCAAAGCTCCAGTGGTCGTCACTCGTTCCCCAGAGGTCTCCAAAAGTGATGACCATTTTCCTTGGCTTACCGTACAGGTTGGGAACAGTAAGATAGTCAATAGTTTGGAGGAAAGCCTTGGGATCTTCAATGATCCCAGCCCAAACTCCATCAATATATCCGATGTGAATTATAGTGTCATCGTGGAATAGACCGTATGTGGTAATCCCCTTATGGGCGTCATAGTAGGTCTGTACGATCATTCCGGTGGAAGGTTCTACTCGGCCCATTACGTTTACAGAATCATACACCATCCCGCGATAGTAAATACCTATGGCGCTGATGTGGGCTCCGTTTATGGAACCTCGGTGTACTGCAAACATGCATTCTTTGGATCTGATATCTCGTCTTTCCATATCCATATATGGGGAGCTCCCGGGAGTTTTACAATCCTATACCCATAAATATCTCCTTATTATATTACTCAACTGGATGGTAGTCTGTATCTCCCCATCTTTCCTGAGGAGGTTGTGTCCGGCTTCCCAGACCTCCGTGACCATACCCCATTGATCCGTGGTGGTAAATTCTATTCTAATAGTGTGATCGGTGAAAAGGTAATTCCAAAGACGTAGGACCTTATGGATCTGTACCATCAGCTCCCGGTAATCTTCGGGGTATACTACTGCTTGCCATCCGGAGGTGTGATTGACGAGGTAAAATCTCCTTCCTAAGGATATGTAGTCAATACGGATATTCAGAATCTTACTGACAAATGCGGTCATTACCTCTCCCTCGGCGTCGAGGTAGTCAAAAGGGATATCGTCCACAGGGATGAGTTCCTCCTCACAGCCTTCACAATTGACTATTACCATATCCCATTCCCAGTCCACATAACATTCGGAGGGTGTTATAGGGTCTAATCTGTTGTAAGGAAGCATTCTATATCTCCTCCAGAGCTCCGTAATGGTTAAACAAATACTGCTGCCACTCGAACCGGGATTTGGTCTCCTGAAGTGCGTTGTTGAGGGTAGCCGATAACCCGGCGTTATCCGGTTCAAAGGTCCAATTATCTGTTCCACCGAATATATCCTGATCTGGTAACTCCATCCGGGGTCGTATGGTAAGCCCCCCGATACGAGCCAGATAAGGGGTCAGATTCTTCGTGAATTTCACCCCTACCCCGTCGAGGATAATCAGAAACCCGAGGAAAACCCCATTTTCCGTCAGCCGATAGACCCTAAGACCAATCTCTGGCCGCCGGCGGTATCGCAGTGCGTCACCCCAATAGACTTCCAGTTTTAGGGAGGGGATCATCACACACTCTTCCAAACCCGAATTCATCGGGTCGTCGTAGATATTGATGACGGTCGAGTCGATATGTGGTAGATAGTTGGAACTGAAGAACATAGCTATGGGCGAGCCACAAAGAGATGGTGGTAAATAGGCTTTCCGAGGAAATAGGTAGCCTTTTGGATGGCCACGTTAACGTCTCCAACCTCTTCCTTTTTGACCAACTTACGGCCATCCTCCAGAGACCAGAACAGTACCGTGGAGAACTTATACCCCACCTGTATGGTGACTAGTCGGTCATCCGTACGGATCTCCATGCGACCCCCGGAGCTCTTGGTAAGGAGTAGGTCTTCTGGCTTACTAACGACCGTCTTATCGACCTCACTATGGACCCACATAGGTCGGTTACCCTTGGAGATACGAAGACCTCGGTCAGGTCGAGGGAAATTCACGGAACCGATGATCCACTTATTCCCTCCCTTGGAAAGCTCGAACAACAAGGGTCGGAGTTCCTTCACCTCATACTCATGCATATTTTCAGTAGTGATAGGCTCATCCAGGACAAAAGGTCTCTCGATGGCCATAGATCGTCCAGCCTTACCGTAGAGGATAACACGGTCGTAGGTCTCTATCCCTTCCAGTTCCTTTTCAATATAAGGGTGGGCTTTGTTTACATTCTCGTACATAGTTGTTGTTATTAATATCTATGAATATATAGGAGAAGTGCCCCCATTTTTACATCACAATTGTGTCCACCGTGGTGGCTGGCCTCACAGGGTGAGGATATCTTCATAATGGGTAATAAGGAGGCTCTGCCACGACGTCTTACAAAGAGTTGCCCCCCCGTAAAACGGTTCGGTGTTGAGGAAACATTCCCAACCAGTCTTGTTATGGTTATCCCCAATAAACTTCCAGTGGTCCTCCTCTTCCCCCCAGATAGACGGTCGTTTTACGGTAAATTCTACTACCTTACCTCGAGGGATGATCAGCTGTCTCAGGAAATCCCTCGTATAGGTGGGGGAGGAGACCATCATTTTTCGGTAATGGTTATACCGTAGGATACAGAAACTCTTACCGTTACCGTAGTGGAGTCGGAGGAGGTCGTAACCAGCTGATTTAGAGGAGTCAATGACCTCTATCTCCCCTACCCTGAACCTCTCCTCCACAAAATCCTTGGGGAGAAAACCCTCGTGGAAAAAGGTATCATCGTAGTAATCCCTATCCAAAAGGATAGTGAGATCACAATACCCGTAGGACATGTTGGCGTGGAAGGTATATTTTTTGGTTTGGTCGAGAACTCTCATAGCGTCTCCAATGGCTTATATACCTTATACAGATGACGATAGATAGCTCCGATGGGACTCGTTCCGTAGGGGTCATCCGTGAGGGAGTACCTCTTTCCGTTCTTCGTGATCTTGTATAGTGCTGGGGTCACCATCTCAAAGGTCCAGTGGTCGGTCTCCTCCCCCCAGATGGTAGAGTACTCATAATCAAGGGTGTGGATAAATTCACCCCAACGGATATGGAGTCTTTCTAACTTCCCTACGGCATGTCTCAGGTCTTCGACCACATAGGTACGGAGCTCCTTCAAGACTATCACCGGTACGACGATAGGGTTTTTGTTGAGATCAAATAAGGTCAACTCCCAGGCCTCGTAACCATCCCGGTCGTTATAAAGGACGGCATAACCATCCCGGTCAATGACTTTGGGGAAAGCCCCTTCGGGACTCGCTGCGAAGCGGATATCCAAATCCTTTTTTGGGATGGAGATAGTACCCAGGAACTTGTCGGAGTCGGCGAGGTATGCGATGGCTGTATCCCTGACAAAATCCATCCGGACTCTATATTGGTGGTTTCTTTTTACCATAAAAATAGGGGAGAGATTATTCATCCCTCCCCTATATATAGAAGATTATGCCTTAGATTTTACCCTTAAAATGGGAAATCCGCTAAAGCGTACTGCCTTTACTTAGAAAGGTAACCCAATTCCAGGATCTTCAGCAGGAGCTGCAGGTTCCTCCACCTTCGCTTCGGCTTCCACCTCGGTCTTTGCTGCGGGCTTAGCTGCCTTAGCAGCCGCGAGCGTAGGAAGATCGTGGTAAGATACCTTAGCAGGGTCGAAATCGGCCTTCACCACGGCGATCCACTGGTCTACGAACTTAGTCGTTTCTTCGTCCCAGGGGGTATAGCCACACTTCTTCTGAAGGTCGATAATTTCCCCGTTGTCATCACGAAGGTTCTCCTTGACGTACTCAATAGCCTTTTCGTAGATGGGTCGGAGCTGTGGCTGGAGCTCAGCGAGCTTAGCAGCACCTTCATCGCGCTTCTTGGCCGTCTTACCAGATACGGAGTCGTTCTTGGCCGTGACATAAGCATCCACGAGCTCAATCTCATCATCCGTAAGGAGGGGAGTACCGTCCGTCTTGATCACGGGAGCATAGCTACCGAAGCTGGAGAGGGTATAGGAGATTTCTCTCTGCTTACGTTCCGGAGCCTTGGGATCATCTGGACCGGGCTGTACCACAAGCTGGAGTTCCAGACCAACGACGTAGTCTGCCACGGGGTAAGGGGTCTTACCAGATTCCGCAGAAGGGTTCATCAGGTCTACCATCTTAGTGTAGATGTCCTTGGCCAGCTTCATCACCTTGAACTTACCAACCAGCTCTGGCTGATTCTTATCTTCGAGGATCTGGACGAGAACCCACTGGGTCTCATTCTTCTGGAAGATCTCACGAGAGCGTTCCTTCTTCTCTTCATCATCAGAGTACCAAAGACTCTTCCACGCCTTGAAGATAGGACAGTTCTTGTCTCCGATGCTCAGGGAAGAGAAGACAGGACGGGAACCGTCAACAGAACGCAGCCAGTACTGAGCCTGTGGAACGATAGTGTCCTTAGGAGACAGGGGATTGAGGATGATTCGTACCTTGGAGCGGTAAACACCATCTTCCGAAGTAGCGAACTTAGGATTGGGCTTGTAGATGGTAGTGTCTACAAACGAATTGCTCTTGGGTTCATTGAAAACGGAGAGCTGTGAGGGGTCGAAACCCAGGATGTCATCGATTTGACTCATAATTGTTAAATAAATTGTTAAAAAAATATCGCGGAAAAGATAGGGCTTGAACCTATGACCCCCGGGTTAACGGCCCGGTGCTCTACCAACTGAGCTACTTTCCCAGACAGGCTCTATATATAATATCACCAATACTCAGGGAAATGTTACCCCTGTAGGGCTGATGCCAGAAACTTTCTTTGTTCCTCGGCCAATGCTTGGAGCTCCTCCACCGAACTACCCTCTCCGAGGAATAGGTTATTAGAATGGTCATCCGAGTCGTGGGTAGGCACTAAGCACAGGTGTAGACTGTACCAGTCGTGTTCATACCCTGGTCGGGTGCTCCTACTATGACTAATAGCCATATATAGAAAAGGCTTACCCGGACCATTACATAGTGGAGCGGAGTACTCCTCCAACAAATAGTCGGGAGCTTCCCGCGAGGCCGTCAGGGTCCATTGTAGAGTTGCCATATTAGTTCTTGTCAATGAAGTTGCTCGTAACTTTAGTTGCGGTCAATCCACGTGACAAACACATAGGCGAGGTAGAAGATAGAAGCTACCCCGGCAAGCTCAATAGCTGCACCGAGAATCTGCTTGAGAGGGTTGATGTTTTCCTCCATCCCGGGGTTGCAGGCAATCATTACTGCCATAAGGATCACGAGGATCACTGCTACGTAGACTGAAATTTCCTTGTTTGAAATCTTTTTGTTATCCATAATTGTTTCTGTTGTTGTTAATCTTTATATAGATATATCGTAACCAACTTGGATTTTTTTACATGCACGCGGAAATTTCAAATTGCGCTGCCATCGGAGTGAATAGACCAATTTTATGTAAAAAACACAAAAATATATGGGATTATGCCCATCTACGATGGGTGTGATCTCATAGACCCCTTGTATTTCGCACATAAAGGCGCGTCTATGCGCTTCAAATATCTTTTTAATACAAATGTATAGGTCGCCTTGAGATCGCGCAGTAGGGTGCGATTATGAAGCTCGTAAAAAATTTAACGATCTTTATGACGTCCCAAAAACTTCCACAGATACTCCAATCCGAAAAATACCATAGTACTGAGGGCGCAAATAGCAAATACTTGATGGGGTTTGTAGGTGGACTGGAAGGAGATAGACAGGACGGTATATCCTACCAACCACAGGAGGATAAATAGTTTACGTAATTCCATAGGTTATCTAATTGGGGGCGTTGGAGCCGTTCTCATAAGCGAGGGGATGACAATCGTGTTCCAGTAGACGGTACTGAACCGACTGGTGGAGTCCTCGTTAACCTCAGGTTGTGGGGTTCGTTCTGTGGAGCAATCACATCCAAATAGCACGGATAAGGATATTACCGCGAACACGAAGATCAGGAAGGTTGGCCCGAAGGCGTCTAAGTCTTTTATTCTCATATTTAAGTTAGACTCTTTAGAGTTGTTCTTTAGCATTTGCGCGAGGACGATAGGCCTCGTTCATTTAATTTATTTATGTCTATAGATGGGAAACTTTGGGGTCGATTTTACAGCTCAAAAATGCGGTGCTTTTTCGACCCAGAAAAAGTTCATTTGTGCGCGGTTGACCTCGGAGACCAAAAAGCGCGTTTGCGCGC
>ERZ773013.750-NODE-750-length-20090-cov-2.959820_pt1 | contig 20090 bp, 12 predicted proteins | sample MGYA00511670_ERZ773013 | MGnify/ENA primary metagenome ERZ773013 (study PRJEB29015, sample SAMEA2738120) | human oral metagenome | biome: human oral; feature: human-associated habitat; material: saliva | place: China | collected 2257 ... | reverse complement strand
GGCCAGCATGGAGAGGGGCGGAGTCGTGGTTGCCGGAGGCAAGGAGTCCGATGCAAGCGGCATCGCGGCGGCTACCACACCAGAGCCGTCTGCCGGCCAAAGCGACTCGAACGACGCAGCCGATCCAACCGTCTACGTAACGGCCACTGGCAAGAAGTACCATCGAACGGATACGGATACCTCGGAAAGAGCAAGATACCCCTGAGCCTCTCCGAGGCCAAGGCCAAGGGAACAGACATCGAAAAGCTCCTCAAGGAGTATGGCGTAATCTAGCCGCGCTTCTTGCTGTACGCGTTCTCCTGCTGCGCTGCAGAAACGGCGGAAAGCCGTGGCCCCCGCCTTGGGTTAACAGCAGGCTCTGCACGCATAAAAAGACTCTATCTAACAGGATTCTCGAAGCTTCTGCACCCTCGCTTGTTGCCCTAGACCTCGTCTGCAGACAGTCGGGCCTTGGCCTCCTCAAGCTGAACGCGAACCGCCTTCTCACCGGTACCACCATACGTGACGCGCGCGTTTGCGATTCCTGCGGAATCGAGGTCCTGCGCAATGTCCTCCCCAAAGAGCGGGCTTGCGGCTTTGAATTCCTCGACAGTTAGATCCTCAAGGCCTTTGCCATGCTTCTCGCAGTAGAGCACCAGCTTACCAACGACCTCGTGCGCCTCGCGGAACGGCATACCCCTTTTTGCCAGGTAGTCCGCAACGTCCGTAGCCGCCGTGAAACCCTTGCCCGCCTGCGCGAGCATGGCATCCCTATTTACCGTCATGGTCTCAAGCATTCCGGAGGCAATGGCCATACAGTCAAGCAGGGTCTTTGCGGCGTCGGCCGGCCCCTCCTTGCACTCCTGCAGGTCTTTGTTGTACGCCAACGGAAGCGACTTCATGGTAGTGAGCAGCGCCATAAGATCCCCATAGACACGACCGGTCTTGCCGCGCGTAAGCTCGGCAAAGTCGGGGTTCTTCTTCTGCGGCATGATGGACGAGCCCGTCGAATAACTATCCGAAAGCGTGATAAAGCCAAACTCGGTGCTACTCCAAAGCACAATCTCCTCGCAGAGGCGGGAAAGGTGCATCATGCTCACGGCGCAGGCGTAGTCCAGGTCAAGCAGGTAGTCGCGGTCGGATACGGCATCCATCGAGTTGGGAACGGCGTGGTCAAAACCGAGAAGCTTGGTGGTGTACTCACGGTCGAGCGGATAGGTGGTACCCGCAAGTGCGGCAGACCCCAGCGGGTTGGCATCGGCCGCAGAACGGGCGGCCAGCAGGCGCGTGTAGTCACGCGAGAACATCCAGAAGTACGCCAGCACGTGATGCGAGAAGAGCACCGGCTGTGCGTGTTGCAGGTGCGTGTAGCCCGGCATCACCACGCCGAGGTTCTTCTCGGCAACGCTCAGGAGGGTGCGACGAAGCTCGACGTTGCCCTCGAGAAGCTCGTCGCAGAGGCGCTTGGCATAGAGACGGATGTCGGTGGCCACCTGGTCGTTGCGCGAGCGACCCGTGTGCAGACGTGCGCCTGGCGTACCAATGTCCGCAGTGAGGGCTTTCTCCACGGCCATGTGCACGTCTTCGTCGTTCACATCCCAGGCAAAGGTGCCGTCCGCAATCTGTCCCGAGATCTTCTCGAGTCCCGCGTCGATGGCCGCAGCATCCTCAGTCGAAACGATGCCCTGCTTGGCAAGCATCTTGGCGTGCGCGCGTGAGCCCTTGATGTCTTCCTGCGCCATGGCCTTGTCGTCCTCGAGCGACGCGCCAAACTCCTGCGTGAAGGCGTCGACGCCCTTCTCGAACCTACCGCCCCACAGTGCCATGCGAGCCCCTCTCGATGTGTGCCAACGTGCCTGCTAGCTTACCGCAACAGCCCGCACAAACGGGCTGGTAGAAAAGCCGCCGCCGGGTGCCCCCGACGGCGGCAATATCCCCATACCCACTGCCCGCAGGCCGAGTCTGTCCTGCCAGGCAATGCCCCCTACTTGAGCTTGGAGCCGGGGCCCTGGACGCGAGACCAAGTCTTGGACTGCAGGCCGTGGATGGTGATGAAGCCCTTGGAGGCAGTGTGGTCGAAGGTGTCGCCCTCGTCGTAGGTGGCAAGGTTGTAGTCGTACAGGCTGTACGGCGAGCGCAGACCGTCGACGAACAGGCCGCCCTTGCAGAGCTTGATGCGCACATCGCCGGTGACGTACTTCTGCGTGTAGGCGTTGTACGCGTCAATGGCCTCGCGGTTCTGGGAGTACCAGAGGCCGCGGTAGACCGTGGAGGCCCACTCGACGTCGAGCTTGGCCTTCTGCTTCAAAGTCTCGGCGTCGAGGCACAGGGTCTCGAGCGACTGGTGCGCCTGGATGAGCAGAAGCGCGGCGGGGCACTCGTAGCACTCGCGGCTCTTGATGCCCACAACGCGGTCCTCGATCATGTCGATGCGGCCAAAGCCGTTACGGCCAGCGATCTCGTTGGCCTTGATGATGCAGTCGAGCAGCGACATCTTCTCGCCGCTGATCGAGACGGGCAGGCCACCCTCAAAGCCAATGACAACGGTCTCGGGATCGGTAGGGCAATCCTCGGGGTTCTTGGTCATGGTCCAAATGTCCGCCGGCGGCTCGTTCCAGGTGTCCTCAAGGACGCCGCACTCGATGGCACGGCCCCACAGGTTGTCGTCGATGGAGTAGGGCTTCTTGTGCGTGGTGGGCACGGGCACGCCGTGGGCCTTCGCCCACTCCATCTCGGAGTCGCGCGTGGTGAGGTCCCACTCACGCACCGGCGCGATGATCTCGAGCGACGGGTCAAGCGCATGGATGGACGTCTCGAAGCGCACCTGGTCGTTGCCCTTGCCAGTGCAGCCGTGGGCGATGTACTTGGCGCCATACTCGTGCGCGATGTCCACCAGGTGCTTGGAGATGATGGGGCGAGAAAGAGCGGAGAGCAGCGGATAGATGCCCTCGTACTTGCCGTTTGCCCAGATGGCCTTGGAGACGATGGTCTCGGCGTACTCCCCACGCATGTCCACCGCCTCTGAGGCAATGGCGCCCATGTCGAGGGCCTTCTGCTTAATCCAGGAGAGGTCCTTCTCGTCCTGTCCAACGTTGCCGCAGATAGCGATGACGTCCATGTTCTTCTCGACCTGCAGCCACTTCACGATGACGGACGTGTCCAGACCACCGGAATACGCGAGGACGACCTTTTCCTTCTCAGCCATTTTGGTGCACCTTTCTGTTGTTGGGCCTTGATACCCCTTGCAGACATGCAAACGAACGAGCGCCGTGGTGATGCCGCGACGTCACGAAGAGCCCCCGATCGTGTCGGGCGCTGCTGGGTGCCTTGTCTTGAAAAGCCTTTGATGAGAAAGACGACAAGAACCTATGCCAGCGCGCGCGACATCGCGGGGCTGATCCGTCGGTTCTGGCGTCGAAGGGAGACCATGCCATGGCTGCTTGCGGTGCAAATCATGCGTTGGTCACCCCTTCATCAAAAGTGGCGCGCGAGGTCTCGCGCGGCTGTCGTTGCTAAGCGGGACTATAGGCCCGCATGGTGTGGATGGGCAAGCGCGAACGAGAATAGATTTCTGTTCGAAACAATAGGGGGGGAGGCAAACGAGACGCAAGCACGCCGCTTAACAAAAAGCAGCACGGGCCGTGACCTGCCATTCTTTAGTGGTGCGCCCTGAGGGGGTCGAACCCTCGACCTTGGGATTAAAAGTCCCCTGCTCTACCAACTGAGCTAAGAGCGCCTGCTGTGGCCAAGACCACGGTAGCAGGGCAATTCTACCACGCTAGAGGCATCCATCGATAGAACCGGAACCTACTCCCACGGCCACTGACCATTGATAAAGACCGGAATCTCGGTGCCATCGGCCGCAACGCCCCAAATGTTGAGGTCATCAGAGCCCACCATGAAGTCCACGTGCGTGTGGCTCTGGTTAACGCCAGCAGCCATGAGCTGGTCCTTGTCCATCGAGAGACCACCCCTCACGCATTCGGGGAAGCCCATGCCAAGTGCAAGGTGGCAGCTGGCATTCTCGTCGTACAGGGTGTCATAGAAGAGAATCCCGCTCTGTCGAATGGGCGTGTTCTTGGAGACAAGCGCGACCTCGCCAAGGCGCACGGCGGTCTCGTCTGTCTCGAGAATATGATGGAGAACGTCCTTTCCCGCCTTGGCTCCATAGTCCACCACGGCACCGCCCTCGAAGCGCAGCCAGAAGTCGCGGACTACCTGCCCGTTGTGCACCAGGGGAAGCGCGGAGTACACAATGCCGTCGACGCACATGCGGTCAGGTGAGGTAAAGACCTCCTCGGTAGGAATATTGGGGAAGAAGACCGTGCCATCCTGAAGCCTGCCGGCACCACCCTCCCAGATGTGTCCCTCGGTGAGACCTACGGTGAGGTCTGTGCCGTTGGAGGAAGCGTAACGAAGGGCAGAGTAGTGCTTGCGGTTGAGCATGCGCTTGGTCTGCTCGAAAGAAGCGTTGTGCGTCTCCCATGCGCTCTCGGGATCGTCACCCTCAGCACGCGAGGTCTCGAGAATGGCTACCCACAGGCGATATACCGCCTCGGCGGGAGAGAGTTCGGGAAAGACCTCACAAGCCCAAGACTTCACGGGGACGCCCGCGATGCACCAAGCGTTGCGCCCAAAGTCCATCCCGTCACGGAACGACCTGCACTGCTCGTTCCGCGCCCGGGACGCAGCGACCGGCTTGGCGGGGTCGATGCCCTTGAGCGATGACGGGTCAGAACCCTCGAGGAAAAGGAACGCGGCGGCGCCCTCGGCCAAGGAGTTAAGCTGCTCGCACTGCCAGGAGGGCACCGTCTCGAACCAGGAGGTCGGGACGCTCTCGTAGGTTAGGCGAGTCACCTGGTCATCGTGCCAGATAACTGTCACGTGCCCAGCGCCAAGGCGATATGCAGCGCGAACAACCCTGCGTGCAAAATCGGCGCGCTCGACTGGGGCCGAAAGCACCAGCTCCTGCTCGGCGTGGAGGGCGACACCCTTCTTTACCAGCAGGTTTGCATAGCGGTCGAGCTGCCCCGAGATGGCATCGGTTGCCAGGCGGCATTCTTCGTCCGTCATGGGGATGGCAGTCATGGTGATAGGTCCCTTCGGGTTTGGTGCGCAGTGCGCCAGTGCAAAGGCGCTTGCTCTATCTGGTTGATACCCATAAAAAGGGCCCCGAAGGGGCCCTAAAAAATCCTGGAGCGGGCAACGGGATTCGAACCCGCGGATGATGGCTTGGGAAGCCATTGCCTTACCACTTGGCGATGCCCGCATGTGTCGTGATTTTATCACAGCCAGCGGCAAGGATGGTCTCACTCCACAAGTTGGCCGTTTACGCACCGCCGAGGCCACGGTTGGCTCACTCAAAGCCCGCGCGACCACCTACAGGTAGACGTCCGCGTCCTCGCGACCAAACTTGTGAAGCAGCTCGTGGCAGGGCCTGCAAGCGGCGCAGTCGCAGAACTTGGCGCCGGCCTTCTTGCGCTCCTGCGAATGCGCGAGCATCTTGGCCGCGCCCTCCTCGCCAAAGACTCGCTTACCTGCGTCAGAGCCAGCAAATCCGATAAGGTCATCGATGGTGGTCTGGTGTGCGCCAATGGTGTCGAGGAGAGCGTTTGTCGCCGCGCCCGCGTCCTCGCCCTTGGCAATCGCGTCCTTCCATGCCTGAGCGGCTCCCTTGGTCTCGGCCGATCCCGACGGTGCGGCAAGCATCTCGTCAACCTTTGAGGCGGTGTAGTCCAACAGCTGCTTGTCCATTCCGATTCCCTTCTCGCAAGCTTGAGCCTTGTTCACTCGGCAGATATACCCAGACCGCTCGGATTGGAACGAGCGGGGCTGGCCATCGAACCAGGTGGCCACACCCGGCTCACATTTCTCGCTACGTGTTTTTGTTGGCCAAGCCCGTAATATGGCAGTCGCATTTCACCAGGTCACGGGCATTGCTGAGAAAAACTCTGCAAGCTGCGTGCCAGTAGGCTGTACGCCCCGCGTCAAAAAGGTGCAAGTCCTCCCCTGTAGCCTTGGTCCCCCTCGGTAGACCCATCGAAGCACGGAGGAGGACGTATGAAACCAGAGCGGCCAAAGGAAAACAGAGGAGGAACGGATCGTGCCCGCGTGAGAAGAGACGCTCCCCGCGCACGCCTCATTGGCGGAGACAAGCTGCAGGGTGGCCCTCACGTTGGGCCGGGACACGCAGGGAGACACGCTCTGTGGCGTGGGGTCTTAGCTATCGCAACGGCAGCAATCCTTGTTGTCGAGCAACTCCTAGGGGGAGGCCTTGCCATGTGCGGCGCTGGCGTTGCCCTGGCGCAGTCTCCGGCATCTGGCAACAGCAACATCGCCTTCCTGCACAATCCCAATGGGAGCAGATACATCAGCGACGTTGTGGGCGTAACTCGACAGCAGGTAGTAGACGAACTCTCGGCCCACGAGAGCGACACCTACTACCTCGGCACTCCCTACAAGGGCGTCAACGACACGGGCAACAAGCCCCGACCAAATGGGGACCCCGGTGGCTATTCTCCCGGCATGCAGTGCATACGTCCTGGACAAGGTGGGCGGAACGCCATACCAAACCTTTGTGAACACCGACGGGCACCGCGGCAACTGGGCGTCTCTGCTCAACTGGTTCGCCGTCTGCGAGCACAATGACGTTGTCTCCTACACCTTCGACTCAAAGGAAGAGATGCTTGCATCGGGCCTGCTTCAAAAGGGAGACATCATCTGTGCCATACCGTATACCTCCGTATTCCAGGCCGGCACCGACGCTTACGGCAATACCGCAGACGATCACGTAGGCTTCTTCTGGGGGAGCGCCTCTGATGAGGACCTCTTCTGGCACTCTGCCCACAGGCCAAACGGGCTGGGCCCGGGCGAGACGCTCATCAACGGAAACCAAATATCCGGAATCACGCCAAAGTGCCTCCCGTCCTGCTGGGTTCTTTTCCCATTGGGGCCGTCCAACGGACAGGCAGAACTGTTCAAGAGATCAGCGAGCAGGGCAATCACCGATGGAAACACGAGCTATTCGCTCGAAGGGGCCTGCTACGGCCTCTACTCTGATGAGCAATGCACGCAGCTCGTTCGGTCTGCCACCACAGACGCAGATGGGCATGCCACGTTCACAGATGTGCCATCGGGAGACTACTACGCTCGCGAGATCTATCCGTCGCAGGGCTATCTGCTGGACGAGGAAATCTACAGGGTCACTGTAAGCTCCGGCACCACATCACAGGTGGAGGGAAGCCCCGTTGAGGAAGTGCCTGCCACTGCGCCGGCAGGAGCCATCGTCCAGAAACTAGATGCCCAAACAGGGGGAACTCCCCAGGGAGACGCCTCTCTGGCTGGGGCGCAGTTCACCGTCTCCTACTATGGGAACACCGCTGGGGACATCTCTGGCAAGCCGCTTCGCACATGGGTCTTTACAACTGACGAGACCGGAGTGGCAGTCTATAGCAGCTCGCAGCTTGTCTCGGGAGACGAGCTCTACGCCAACTCGCAAGGCGAGACTGTCTTTCCTCTTGGTACCTATGGCATCCAAGAGACCCTGGCACCCAAGGGTTACGAGCTAACGGACGCCTCTACCCATGTGGCTACCGTTACGCTCGAGAACGGTATTGCCACTTGGAAGACACTCGGTGGCTGGAACAACGGCAGTGCGGTAAAAGACGTGGAGGGTCGCGGTGTCAACGATCAGATAATTCTAGGCTCGGTCCATGTGAACAAGATCGATCACCAGCTTAAGGAGGGTTCCCCGCAGGGTGACGCCACATTGGCAGGAGCGCGATTCCAGATACGCAACACGTCCGACCATCCCATCAATGTCAATGGCACGTCCTATGACATAGGAGAGGTTATCGAGGGCTTGGAGCTGGAGACCGACTCCTCTGGCAATGCCACAAGCGAGAAAGTCCTTCCATTTGGCACCTACGAGCTGCGAGAAACCAAGGCACCCGAGGGCTATCTTCTCAACGAGAGTTGGGTTGGCGTTGCCACGGTAGACAGCTCCCAAGCCCCAGCCACCACCAACTCCGTAGACGAGAGCGTTGAGAGAATCGAGGTGCCGCCGGTTGTTAAGGTAGACCTTAACCTCGGGACTGGCGGACCGCAGGGCGACGCAACCTTCGAGGGTGCCGAGGTGAGCATAACCAACGCTTCCAAAGAGTCCGTGGTGTATGGCGATAACACCTTTGCCCCAGGTGACGTGATTTGCTCTCTTTCGGCAAACTCCGAGGGCAGATTCCCAACCGTTGAGCTTCCCTTTGGCACATACGTGCTCAAGGAGACCAAGGCACCTGATGGGTACCTCCTCAACGACGGGTGGACCAAGACCATCGTCCTCCACCAGGGGAACCAGGCCCAAGTTGAGCTTCCAAATACCCCTGTATCCGGGGGCATCAGCGTCGACAAAATAGACCACGAGCTTGCTGACGCCAATCATCAGGGAGACGGCTCGCTCGAGGGGGCGCATTTCGAGATAACAAACCAATCCGCGCATCCCGTGGTTGTCTCCGGGGAGAGCTTCTCCCCTGGAGAGGTCATCACAAGCGTCGACCTCGTGACGGATGCCCATGGGCACGCCACAACGGAGTCTCACCAGCTCCCATATGGCACCTATTCCATTCGCGAGGTGTCTGCGCCAAGCGGCTACCTCGTCAACACAAGCTGGAACGCGCAGGTGACCGTCAGGGAGAACGGAACGGTGGTCTCCGCTCAAACGCCTGTCGATGACCAGGTGATTCGCGGAGGCGTGCGCGTTGGCAAGCTTGACCGCGAGACGCTCGCGGGCGCGCCTCTTGGCTCTGCGACGCTTGCAGGCGCGGCGTTTGCCATCACGAATGCGTCTGCCAACCCAGTCCTTGTCGACGGCATCTCAATCGACCCAGGTGACATAGCGATAACTCTCACCGCAGACGAAAGCGGTACGGCTTCCACTGGCCCGAATGCCCTTCCGTATGGCACCTACAGGGTACGTGAGGTGTCTGCCCCCACGGGATACCTTCTGGATAGCGAAGCTAGACTGTGGTCGGCTACGTTCAACGTGGAGGATGACGGCACAGTCGTTGACCTCACAGCACCCGATGATGCCGTGCACGACCAGGCGGAGCGCACTGACATCCGATTTGTGAAACGCGACGAGAGAACGCAGGAGCCCATGGCCAACGTCGCATTTCTCATAACCAGCCTCACCACAGGGGAACGTCACCTCGCCGTGACGGACGAGAACGGCATCTTCGACAGCTCCGTCTTCGCCTCACACGAGTGTGCCAACGCAAATGACGCCGCGTTGACTTCAGATGAGGCTTCTTCGAGCAAGACGGAAGTAAGCGCCTCAGACCTAGATGCCAAGAGCGGGATATGGTTTGGCGGATCAGCCAGTTTGAACCAAACGCCCATAGAGGGGCTCGCGGCGCTGCCTTACGACCGCTACGCAGTGCAGGAGCTGCGGTGCGAGGCCAACCGTGGACGCGCGCTCGTCTCGTTCGAGCTCACCACTGAGTTCCCCAAATCGCGCCACAACGAAGTACTTGATTTGGGCACCATCGACAACCGCGAGGAGCAGGAGCCCTCAATCCAGACAACGGCAACAGACGAGAAGACCGGCAGCCACGAAGGCGTGGCGAAAGACACCACAGGGATTGTTGACGTCGTGACCTGCGAAGGCCTTGTTCCCGGCAGCAACTACGAACTACGGGGCACGCTCATGGATGCCGAGAGTGGCGAGCCAATCCTTGACTCCATGGGCAACTCAATCGAGGCAACGCAGCAGTTTGTCCCCACTCAAGCGGACGACAGTGTTGCCATGCCATTCGAGACAGATGGCTCGGCTTTCGAGGGCAAGAAGGTGGTTGTCTTTGAATCTCTCTATCGAGAAGGCCAGGAAGTTGCCAACCACAGGGGCCTAAACTCCGAGAGCCAGTCGGTCGACTATCGGGAGGGCCTCTCGTCCAACAAGGAGAATCGCTCTGGTCAAGGCGGAACCCCCAAAACCGGCGATGAGACGGCATGCGTGGCAGTGGGGGCGTGTGCAGTACTTGGCTGCGCAGGCATCATCCTCACACTCTGGCACAAGAGAAGGGAATAAGGGGGTGCGGCCATAGGTACACCGAGGGGGCCGGCAGCAAGCCAGCCCCCTCGGCCTCACAAATCTTGAAAAGTGTTAGAACGCACAGCTACGAACGACGAATCATCTCTGTGACCAGCTCTGCGACAGAAGCGGCTTGATCACCGTCGACGTTCTCGGGCACGTCCTGCTCGGTACGGGAGAGCGCCGGAAGTCCGTTCTCCCCAATACCCATTACTGTCACAGCGCGTACGGAAGAACGCATGGCAACAGAGGCGTCGGTGTCTGCCCAGTCATACGTCTGGGTCTTGAGGTCAACGTGAAGATCGGCAGCCGTGCCAGCGAGGAGCCTCAGGAGGCGCCTGTCTGCGCGACGAGTTGGTTCGAACCCCTCGTGGGTCAGGAGCGAGAGGTCACCAGCGCCCACGCAATCGAGGTTCACCAGGAAAGCGCCACGGATGGCGGTCCGGTGCTCGGTCAGGAAAGAGCGCATACCCGCATGGTCAAGATCGGAAGCACCAAGGGCAACAAACCAGATATCGTGGCAGACAAGCTCGTCGTCTCCCATATGGAGCACGGCAGCACGCAAGTCCTCCTCGGTGGGAGCATCGGTGGGAGTCTCGGCCGCCTCCTCATCGGAAGCACTGTCGACATCTGCGGAGCTGTCCAGCGCGACGTCAGAGGGGGCATCCTCAAGAGGAGCCTCGTCGGCTGGCGCGGCGTCAAGAGAATCGTCGGCAGCCTGAGCGGGAACGTCCTCAACTAGGCGCAGCCCGCTTCGGGTGGTGGCACCGCCCTTCCAAGGATCGGAGTCGGAGCTGTCATCCCAGTTTTCGGGATCATCGCTCAGCCAGTTGCTACCTCTCATAGCCTGGTTGCGGGAGTGTCCGGCACCATTGTCCTTGTTGTGGCCAAAGAGACTAAAGTGATGCTTCTCTGGCTGGCGCTCAAGCTCAGGCTCCTGCTGCACCCCAAGATCATCGGCACTTATGACGTCAAGACCGTCCTGCTGGGCCTCGATGGGTTCTTGAGTGGGCCCCGGAGCGGCAGGGGCCGGCGTGATAACCGGCACGTCAGAGTCTGCCACGTCGCTGCGTATGCGCTGGGCATTCTGGGCATCCGCGTCGCTCAAGAGGTTCCCCATGCTCCTCCTGCGGGGAGTGGCAGCCGGATGAGAGGGGGCAAGCTGCGTAGCGTCCGGATCGGAAGAAAGGGGATCGGACGTCCGTGACGGATCGGGAAGGTCAAAAAGCGCTGCGCGGCGCGCAACATCGGAGACCTGAGGCTTGAAGTTCGACTTACCCCAATTGGGATCATCGGGCTTCTCGGGTCGCTTGCGAGGCGTGGGCGCCGAAGGGCGTGTGGAACCAAGGTCATCGCTGGGCGTTGCAGTGAGGCCAGAGTCATCTTTCTCGCCAACTCCACGGCTCTCAAAGCGGTCGAACATGCTCGCAAGCTTCTTGCGATCAAAGAAGTGGGTCTTCTCGGGTGCAGGAGCAGGGGCGTCAGTGGCCTCGGCATCAGCTGTAGGCGCATTGGTGGGCACTGGTACCTCTCCCGTGGCATCGCCGTTGGGGACGGGGGCAGCAGGAGCCGAGTCGACGCTTGCATCCTTTGCGGGAGAGGACACTGGCTTGGGGAGGCTCTCCGTCGAGTCTGCAGCGCCCACTTGAGTCTCAGCATCAATGCGTGCACCAGCACGAACAGGGCTGCCAGGCAACTCGCTTGTCTGATCGGCATCGAAGGATGACGCCCTCATGCTTCTGGAGGAGTCAACGTACTCAATCTCACAGTCGGCAGGAAGAATCCCAAGTGCAGCAATTACGTCCTTGTCATGTCGGACGCCAACAACTTCCTCGGGCTGCGGCTCGGATACGTGAGTGGGCTCCGAGTCGGCCTCGATCTGACTTGCGGCAAGCTCCGCTGCCTTGGCGGCTTCCTGCTCCCTCCGCTTTCTCTCGATGGCACGCTGCGAAACGGGCTTCTCGTCCGAGGGGCGAACGTTGTCGAGGATGCCGAGAAGGGCGGCAACCGAGGACTTGTTGTCGTTAGAGCCAAGAGAGCAGCGCGAGAACTTCTGATAGATTCCGTCGGCGCCAAACGCAGCGAGAGGAATGGCAAGCAGGATGCCTGCCACCCAGAGAAGCGAACGGAAGGCAGCTGGCAGGAAGGTAAACGCCTGGAGCAGGGAGCAAAGTCCAACTGCGGGGACGAACCACTTGAGCGCCTTGCGCAACGTGGGGATGTAGTGAGAGAGCGGGCTTTCGTACAGGAAACTGTCGTGCGGGGAGTCGTAATGGGCAACTACAACAATCGGCCTGTTGCCTTTGGCAACAAGTTCTCCCGTGGCATGGTGGACGGCAACCACATTCTGGCTGCGCGCGGAAGGTCCAAGCTTGGAGAGGAAACCCCCTCCAATTCCAAGCACATCAAGCATCAGCAGGACAGCGGGCACCACTGTCAGAATGACACCGAGCGCAGAGACGCCCGTACCAGACAAGATTGCACCCACGAACGTCAGCGCGAGGAGAACGCACCTAACCATGCGCCCGAGGCCTGGGGCATCGAATTCCTCAACGTTGACGTCCACGTCATGCTGTCGCATGAGGTCGGCGATGGTCTGGGCGGCCTGGAGCTCTTCCTGGCTGTTGGCCGGGGAGATGCCAATCTGGTCCTCCAGGTAGTCCATATAATCATGTGTCATGGCCATGCTGTACATCCTCCGCTGGTCACGCGGCCCCTTGGTCGCGAGAATGCGCATATACTTTGTTGAGTATACGTCTTGAAGGGCCTCTATATCACCCCAGCACCTCCTGGACGGTCTTCTGCGCGCCAATTCCCCCACAACCAGCGCACATGTTCGTCTCTTTTGTGCAGTGTTTCTCGACATCACACGTCTGCGCCCCCGTCTCGCCGGACGCCGTTCGTTCTACTATCGTCTAATCCTGATGAAGCAAGACCACGGCAGCATTCCATGAAGACGCATGGACCGCCGTGATGAGACGGGAGGATCGAATTGGGCGCTGCGGACGGCTATGTCGAGATTTCGAAGGACGACGAGCAGGCAAGGAGAATTGCTTCGCTCGCGCTGGCCTTTATGAGCTCGGAGACCATTCGGGACGAGACCATCTGGCGTCAGTTTTACCCCGATCTCTCAAAGGCCGATTCCTATCGCACGGCATTCCGGCGCGATAGGGCCGCGCTTACCGAGTGTGGGATCACGGTGAGCCGCGTCGGCGGTCCAGAAACGCTCTGGCGCGTGGATAGCGCCTCCTTCGTCGAAAGCACGGAGCTCTCTGAGGAAGACGCCATGGCCTTGGACGTAGCTTGTCTTCCTCTCGTCGATGACCAGGACTTCCCATACGGCTCAGAGCTGCGCATCGCGCTCTCGAAGATCGATGACGCCTTTGGCTGCCCTGCCTTGATCTCGCTGCCCGCCGAGGAGCGGGTCCCAAGCCGGCAGCTAGCCATCCTGCAGGACTGCAGCCTTTTGGGTGTGGCCACTCGCATCGACTACACCCGCGCAGACGGAGTCTCCGTCGAATGCCTAGTTGCCCCGTATGGCTTCTTTGGCATGCGCGGACACCTGTACCTTGTGGCACCCGCCATTGACGGAAACGGCCGTGTGATCGACGGCTCTACCCGCACGTATCGCATCGACAGGGTCAGGCGCGCATCCAAGGTTGCGGGGACAACATTCGAGGTTCCCGAGGATTTTGATGCGCGAGACTGGCAGAAGCTCCCGTTCCAGCTTGGCCCGGCCGTGTGTGAAGCCTCATTCGCCGTTCCAGCACGCAGAATCCGCGAGTTCAGCCAGGTCTCACAAGGCAAGGGCACGATAAGACTACCAGACGGCGAGGCTACTACACCCGCAACATGGCTCGTCGAGGTTAGCAGCGTCGAAGACGCTGCGTCGTGGGCCATTGCGGAGGACGTCACGCCGCTCTCGCCGCCAGAGCTGGTTGCCGCCTGGCGAGAAAAGCTCGGGGGGGTTATTTCGCATGGCTAATCGCAAACAAGGTGCTGGACGCAAGGGTGGCCTTCAGGAGGCTCGGGAGCTGGTCGCTATCATCTCCTCGCTTGACCATGCCGGCGACAGCATCGACGTGGCCGCAATAGCCGGGCGCCTGGGCATAACCGAACAGGAAGCCCGCCATCGCATGGAGCTCATCCTCTCTGTAGGTGGCGAGGGGACAGTAGTGCTACCCCTCTCGACGGGCGGCAATAACGAGCACCTCACCCTCGAGAGAGGGGCAGGCAACCACGCAAGGAAGGTGCGTCTCACAAAGTCTGAGACTGTCGCGGTGCAGGCCGCCCTCAACCAGATGGGAATCCCCGCAGACGCGCCGCTTCGAAAGAAGATTGCCTCGTCACTCTCCCCAACGGCCCCAAACGATGCGTTGGTCGCGCAAGCTCCCGGTACGGTGCCAGTTGCAGAGGCAATTCTCACGTGCTCGAGGGCAATATCCCAGTTCGGCATGCTCGACTTCACGTACCAGGGGGTTGCGGACAACGCCCCCAGACAGCGACATGTCGATCCACGGGGGCTACGCAACACAGGTGGTGCCTGGTACCTCGATGCCTACGACCCCTCCTGCCAGGGTCAACGCGTCTTCAGACTTGATCGTATGTCAGACGTGAGGGTAGCCCCCGCAGAGCAGATAGGCTCCGAGCCAATAAGCGACCTTGGCGCGCGCATGGTACGCGTGGTCTTCCACGACAAGCACTATCTCGACCTTCTCGCCTGGCCGGACCTGCGCATCGAGCGGGACGATGGACCGGTGGTCTACGCCCGCATTCCTTACTACGGTGGAGAGTGGCTCCCCAGGCGCATCGCAGCGTGTGCTGGAACCGCATACACAAGCGACGGCGAGGTCAATTCCCTCGCCGTCACCTATGCCCGCAGAAAATTGAATGGAGAGTAGTGCCTTGCGCCTACCGCTCGTGTGATGAGCGCCACATCTCTATGTAGCGCCCCACGTTTTCGGTCTCAAGCGTGGTCACGCTCTTGGACGGCAACGACCCCGTAAAGGCACGGCCATAGCGCTTCTGCACCACACGCGAGTCTGCAAGCACAAGCACGCCGCGGTCGCTGGACGTTCGGATAAGACGGCCCGCAGCCTGCTTCACCGAGATAACCGCCTCGGGAAGCGAGTAGTGCCACCATGCCCGATCCTCGCGCAGATCCCGTTCGCGCACAATCGGGTCGTTGGGGCTTGCAAACGGTAGCTTGGGGATCACGACGCACCTAAGGGTGTCACCAGTGGCGTCGAATCCCTCCCAAAACGAGCGCAAGGCGAGAAGGGACGTGCGCTTCTCGGCCAGGAATTGCTGGCGCAGGCGACGAGGCGATGAGCCGCGCTCCTGACACGCCAGAGCAAGCCCAATGTTGGCGAGACGCGGTTCAAGCTCGGAGTACACGCGCTCCATATCACGCCTGTTTGTGAACAGCGTGAGGACCGAGCCATCCATTGAACGGTGCACGTTGTAGAGAAGCTCTACAAGAGTATCGATGTAATTGCTCTCGTTTGGCGCCGGCATATCCTTGGTCACAATGACAGACATACTCTTGTCGTAATCAAAGCTTGAATCAAGATGCACGTCTTTGTGCTTGGATGGCGGCAGGCGGTCAAGCCCCACTGCATGGTCAAAGTGCGAGAAGTCATCTCTCACCGCCATGGTTGCCGAGGTAAACACCACACTCTTCATCTCGGGCAGCCAGTCTTGCGCAAGGTCCGCACCAACATCAAGCTTCTCGGCAAGGAGCTTCTCGGCACCAATGCGTCGCTTCGACCGGTATAGCTCCGCAGAGTACACGTACGTCTGGTCCTCTCCGCCCAAGATAAGCCGCAGACTCTCAAGCAGCTCGGTAACAAAGCGCCCAGACTCCGTGAGGTCTACCGCCAGCTGCGGCGCAACCTCGGCGAGCTTCTCCTCAGCCTCACCCAGGTGCTTTGCCGCCTCGTCCAGGTGGGCTACGGCGGCGGAGCCGGCTTCTGCGACGGCGCCCCATTGAGGAGTCTCGCGGACCTTTTCGTCAACCCAAAGGGTCGCCATGTCGTAGCCGTCATCGCCCCTGGCAAGAGGCCCAAGCTCGTGCACAGCCATGAAGAGGTCGGCAGTCGAGACCGCGGCGCGAGAGACAGACGCAGCCGCCTTGGTGAGCAGCCCCTGGACAAGCGTTGCCCCCTCGAGCTTAGACTCCGAGACGGACGTCATCACCGTGTGAAGGGATCCGCTCTTGGTGCCACCAAGAAGCTCGAACGCCGTGCGAGCAGCGTCTCCCGAGACCTCGCGTGCCCACTGGCGGCGAGCTTCCCCCTCGAAGGAGTGGGCCTCGTCGATCACCCAATGCCTGATGGGAGGCAGTATCTTTCCCTCCGCAGCAACGTTACGAAGCAGCAGCGAATGGTTCGTCACAACCACATCGCCACTGGCCGCACGCCTGCGGGCACCATGTACCAGACACTCGTTGGGGAAGTATGGGCAGCGCCCGCGGAGGCACTCGTTTGGCGTAGTCGTGAGCATTTGCCGAGGCACGTACCGCCAACGGATACCAAGAGCATCAAGGTCGCCATCGGGTGACTGACACGCATAGGCATACGTCACTGCGATGGCCGTGAGCATGTCGCCGGCGATGGCGTTGTCCGAGCGACCATCATTGCGTGCAAGCTCAAGTGGCAGGTCCTCCGCAACCGCACGGTCAAGCCTGTGCAGGCACGGATAGTGCTCGTAGCCCTTCAGGCTGTGGAAGGTGAGGCCATTTGGCAGCGCATGCGAAAGCGCCGGCAGCTCGTGGGAGACAAGCTGGTCGGTAAGGGCGTTGGTCTTTGTCGCTATGCCCACGGTCACATTGTTGCGCTGGGCAAAGAGAACCTCGGGCAGCAGGTAGGCGATGGACTTTCCTACACCCGTTCCGGCCTCAATAGTACGGTGCGTCGAGGTTGCAAGGGCATCTCGCACCTCAAGGGCCATGGAGAGCTGCTCCGGCCGGGGCTCGTAGTTCTCATACATACGCCCGACCACGCCCTGGGACGCAAACTCATCCAGAATGACCTCGGGCGCTGGGGCAAAGAGAGGCTCGTCGCCCTCGGCGGCATCCGGACGTGGATGCGCCTCCTCACGCGCCACCAGGCCATGACGCAGAGCCTTGAGCGAGAAGGACTCTGGTCCTCTCTCTGCCGCCAAGTGCGCGATAACAGGTCTGAACGGCCACTCTACCTCTGGGTGCATCTCGGAAAGCCTCCCTAGAAGACCTGCTGGCAGGTCAGAAAGACCAAGCAGGATGATGCGCCACATGCCGCAGAGCGCGTCGACATCGTCGCCGGCACGGTGCGTGACAGAATCGCAGCCAAATGCCTCCGCCATGTCAGAAAGCCGGTGAGAGGAGAGGCGCGGGAGCGCAATGCGCGACAGGGCAAGCGTGTCGATCCAGGTATCTGACACCTCCGCTCCTCCGCGAACCCCCTCGATGAAGGTGCGATCGAAGGTCGCGTTGTGGGCAAGCACCGGCGCGCCGCCCACAAATTCCGCCAGGGCTCTTACTGCCTCTTCGGGACTCGGAGCACCAGCAACGTCAATGTCACGTATTCCCGTGAGCTTTTGGATCCCCGACGGGATGGGCCTGCCAGGATCAACGAATGTCTCAAAGCGCTCGACGGCCTCGCGACCAGAGAGTCTTGCCGCAGAGACCTCTATGAGTTCGCAGTCCTTAAACGAGAGGCCCGTGGTCTCTGTATCAAGCACAACGATGTCCTCTTCCAGCAGGTCAAAGCTATTGGTGCGCGCACGCTCGGCGAGGCTCATGTAGTTTGAGCGTATGTCCTCGGGCGTTCCAGGAAGAAGCAGCCGCTCAAGGGCGGCTGCAGCTCGTTCCGTGTTCTCTTCTCGCCCACCAGCATTGGCAAGGGCCATGCTATGCCTCCGACTTTCCATGTGCCTCTAGCGCATACTCCACGAACCTCTTGCAAAGCTCCGGGAACTCAATGCCACCGTGACGTGCAGAGTCGGGCAGGAGGCTGGTCTCGGTCATGCCTGGAATGGTGTTTGTCTCGAGAATCACCGGCGTACCGTCCTCGCGCACAATGAAGTCGCTACGAGAGGCACCAAGAAGATGTAGCGCGCGGTGGGCGCGGACGGCAAGTTCCTGGGCGCGGGCGTAGACGCCAGCCTCAAGACGGGCCGGAATCACGTGGTGCATCGACGAGGGCTCGTACTTGACCTTAAGGTCATAGAACTCCGCGCCCGTCACGATCTCAACGATTGGTAGCGCCTTGGGCTCGTCGTTGCCAATAACGGGAACGGTGATCTCGGTACCGGTGACGCACTCTTCGATAAGGGCACGGTCACCGCCAGACGTTGCGAATCGAACGGCTTCAGGCAGCTGAGAAGCGCTGGTCACACGCGTAACGCCAAAGCTGGAGCCGTTGGCGGCTGGCTTTACAAAGAGCGGCAGGCCAAGCTCCTCGACGATGCGGTCAACATCCTCTGTCGAAAGCTCGGTACCTGGCGCAACGTCGGTGCCCCGAGGCGTGGGGATGCCGGCTTGGCGGTAGAGGGTCTTAGCAACTTCCTTCTCGGTGCTCACGGCACTGCCAAGAACGCCTGAGAAGGTGTAGGGCATGTGCAGAATCTCCAGCAGGCCCTGGATGCAGCCGTCTTCGCCGTAGTGTCCATGCATCGCCACGAAGGCAACGTCATAACCACCTCTGGTAAGCGCCGAAACAAAGCCGTCATCCGCAACGTCAAGCAGGTCAACACCCGTAAAGCCCGCCTCTGTGAGCGCCTTCTGACACGCGCGCCCAGAGTCCAGGGAAATTTCCTTCTCGTCAGACCAGCCGCCGGCGATAACGACAACCTTGAGGCCCAACACGTCCTGACTTGTCATGTGCTCTCCCTCGCATCTCTCCGCCGTGCGGTAGACTCAAACTCACACGGAGACAGTAACCCAAAGAGGATACTCCACCACACCATACGACAAGGGCAAGGGGCCAGAAATGCAGACGGAAGACGTCAATCGAAACAACGAGAAGCTTGACCTAAGAAACTGTACGCACGGGCAGCTCGAGGCCCTTCTCTCCGGGCTTGGCCAGCCAAAATTCCGCGCGAAGCAAATTGAGGATTGGGTGTGGGTCAAGAACGCCGCGTCGCTTGACCAGATGACAAACCTTTCCAAAGCGCTTCGTACCCAGCTTGCAGACCATGTCACGCTCGGGGGCGTTGAGGAGGTCGCACGCCAGCTTTCCCAAGACGGTAGCCGCAAGTACCTGCTTAGGTTCCCCGATGGCGTCGCGGTCGAGTGCGTTGGCATGCCCTCGAAGAACCGTCTTTCGGTATGTGTCTCCACGCAGGCGGGTTGTGCCATGGGCTGCGCCTTCTGTGCCACTGGCGCTTCCGGTCTCACGCGCTCTCTTACGGCTGGCGAGATCTACGAGCAGGTCATGCACGTGCGCGACGATTTCAATACGCGTGTTACCAGCGTCGTGATGATGGGTCAGGGCGAACCCCTGATGAACTACGACGCGACGCTTGCTGCCCTTCGTCGTCTCAACTCTCCGGAGGGCGCTGGAATTGGCGCTCGTCACCTTACGGTATCCACTTGTGGCGTCATCCCTATGATTAAGCGCTTTGCCAACGAGCCCGAGCAGTTCACGCTCGCTGTCTCACTGCACTCTGCTAATCAGAGCACACGCAACATCCTCATGCCCGGCGTCAAGAAGTACTCGCTTATCCACCTCTATGACGTCATGGGCGAGTATGTCGACAAAACAGGACGTAGACCCACCTACGAGTATGCACTGATTCAGGGCGTAAATGACAACGAGGACGAGCTTGGGGCGCTCTGCGACTTCTGCCGTGGGACTCTTGCCCATGTGAACATCATCCAGCTCAACGATGTTCCTAGTTCCAAGCTCAAGCCTGCAAGTCCGGAGCGGGCTCAGGAGTTTGTTGCACGTCTCGCCTCTGTTGGCGTTGAGGCTACCATCAGAAACTCTCGTGGGGCTGACATTGACGCAGCTTGCGGCCAGTTGCGTCAACGCATGTAGCTTAG
>ERZ773013.748-NODE-748-length-20120-cov-3.065039_pt1 | contig 20120 bp, 25 predicted proteins | sample MGYA00511670_ERZ773013 | MGnify/ENA primary metagenome ERZ773013 (study PRJEB29015, sample SAMEA2738120) | human oral metagenome | biome: human oral; feature: human-associated habitat; material: saliva | place: China | collected 2257 ... | reverse complement strand
ACCTGTCTTACACAGGCTACCCGAAACGGGCGAAATGTGCATGACCGCGCCATTGCTCGTATGCCTCGGTGTGGTTCGGAAGGTGTTTCGAATACATAACAGCTGGTAAACAGCTTGTGAGAAGGATTAATTCAAAGGTTTCCGTCGACGAGTGCCCGCCGGCCATCCTGACGCCTGGTGTATACATCCGATTGTCTTACCAATGGCCCACGAGCTTTCTGCGGGGCCAAGGGCGTCCCGGTACACCTCACGTGGAGGGCTCTTTGAACGGCCGCTCCTTACGTTCCGAATGAAGGAGGCAAGTATGCTGGGTATCGTTCTTCTGTACGTTGGCATCGTGCTTATCAGCAACGGGTGCTATGGCTTGCTGGGAATCGAGGATAAGTCAAACGTCGTTATGAACCTCTTTACCGGAGGTTTGGGGCTTGTCCTCAACATCATCGCCATTGGCATTGGCGTGGCGCAGGGGGCAGACGCCTCGTGGTACTACGCAAGCGGCACCGGCCTGCTGTTCGCGTTTACCTACCTCTATACCGCCCTCAACACCATCTTCGACTTCGACAAGCGCCTCTATGGCATCTACAGTCTCTTTGTTGCCATCAACACCATCCCGGCTGGTCTCCTGTGCATTACGCAGGGCTACGGCGGCAACTGGATCTACGGACTCATCTGGTGGGCGTGGGGCATCCTGTGGCTCACCGCCTTCATCGAGATAAACCTCAAGAAGCCGCTGGGCAAGTTCGTGGGGTACCTGGGCGTTGTCGAGGGAATTGTCACGGCTTGGATTCCCGGTTTCCTCATGCTCGTGGGCATGTGGCCGGCGTAGCTTCGCCTTGCTCTGGTGCAGGGGGCCGTCCGGCCTTGGTTTCTCGGCTGGCTTTACCAGAACGGTTGGGACGAGTGCAAAGTAAAGGAAGGAAGCGTGAGCGTCCATGCAACTGACCGAGCGTGAGCAGGAAAAGATGATGATCTCGCTTGCCGCGATGATCGCCGAGAGGCGCCGCGCGAAGGGGGTAAGGCTCAACCATCCCGAGAGCGTGGCCCTTATCTCCAGCTTCATTTTGGAGGGTGTCCGTGAGGGCAAGACCGTTGCGCAGGTGATGGACGGGGGAGGGCAGCTCCTTACTCGCGAGGACGTCATGGAGGGCGTTCCCAAGATGATCCCAATGATCCAGGTGGAGGCCACGTTCCCCGATGGCACCAAGCTCGTGACCATCCACGATCCCATCAAGTAGTGCGAGAAGGAGGCAGGCATGATTCCCGGAGAGTATCACCTGGGCGAGGACTCGGTTCCCTACAACGAGGCTACGACGCCATCGAGCTTGAGGTCACCAACGTGGGTGACAGGGCCGTGCAGGTTGGCTCGCAGTTCCATTTCTACGAGGCAAATGAGGCTGGCCTACGCTTTGACCGCGAGAAGGCATACGGCAAGCGCCTTAACATCGCGGCGGGCACGGCCGTGAGGTTTGAGCCCGGCCAGAAGCGCACGGTGCGCCTGATTGACATGGGCGGAAAGCGGCGCGTCTTTGGCTTCAACAACAAGGTTAACGGCTATCTTGACACCCACCAGATCTAGGGGAGCGGCCCGGGCTCGGCGGCCTCGGCCTCTACGTGCACTACCTCTCGCCCGGCCTCTCGCTCCCGAGCCGCGCTTCATGCGCGACCTGTATGGCGCGTGGGGCGGTGCGGTCGAGGCGTGCAACATCACGTTCATCTCGCAGTACGCCTACAATCATGGCATCAAGGAGAGGCTTGGCCTGAAGAAGATCGTGCTGCCGGTCCACAAGACGCGCGACCTCACGAAGCGCGACATGAAGCTCAACGACTACTGCCCGAAGAGCATCAAGGTCGACCCGCACACGTTCGAGGTGACCATCGACGGCGAGCTCATCACCTGCGACCCGGTTCCCGAGGTTCCTCTCGCCCAGCGCTACTACCTGTTCTAGGAAGGCTGGCGCCGCATGGCGTGAATACCGGGGCGCCAGATGCCTGGGGGTTGGCTCTGGCACCCTGTCTTGGAGAAGGTGCAAGGGAGAGAACATGGTACTGACCGAAATCTTCGACAACGTCTCAAACATCGCTGACCTCTCGCACTACCACGTGGAGACCGCACAGGTTCGAAGCGACGACCTGGCCAAGAAGATCCTGAGAGTGACGAGCGATCACGGACGTGACTATGACATCCGGATCTCTGACGAGGCCCAGCTGGAGAATGGGTCTGCCTTCGAGGTGGGCGACCACAAGCTGCTGGTCCTGAGCGTGATTCCCGACGAGGTGATCGTGATTGCCCCCAATGGCATCGACCAGATGGGCATAATCGCCCACATGCTGGGCAACCTCCACAAGCCCATCGAGGTGAAGGACGGTACCATCACCCTCCTTCGTGACCCCGTGGTGGAGCAGACTCTGGCCCAGCAACACGTGGACTTCTCCATCCAGAAGCGGACGCTTGACCACGCGATGCGCTATGCGCAGCTGGGAGGGCACGTACACGAGCACGACCATCACCACGGCCACGCTCACGGCGCCAACGAGTAGGGAAGCCCATGGGTGCAATGACATCGGGCTCGGAGAGCCCCTTTGGCACGCCTTGCGAGCCAACGGCTCCCGTGCCGGACATGGCGGTACTGCTGGAGGCATTCCAGATATGCGACTCCACGTTTCCCATCGGCACGTTTAACCATTCTTTTAGCATGGAGACGTACAACGCCGAGGGAAGCATGCGCAAGGCGCCGCAGTTCGAGGAGTGGATCTGCAGTTACTTCTCGGTGCAGTACCGCTTTGGCGAGGGGCTCTTGGTTATTCTCGCCTATAGGGCGCTAGACGTAGGCGACGAAGGGGCCCTGTGGCGCCTGGACCAGGAGCTTACCCTGGCAACGCCTGCCGCAGAGACGCGCACCGGCACAAAGCTTGCGTTTGCCATCTTTGCCCATGGCCGAGGCATCCCGGTTCGCGAGGCGTATCTCATGTACGGGTACAGCGTTGCTTCCACGCTGGTACAAAATGCCGTGCGGTCGATTCCCCTTGACCAAAGGCAGGGCCAGCTGGTGCTGCGTCGCGTGATCGAGGAGCTGCGCGAGCTGTACCCAAAGAGCGCGTGCCTTGATGAGGGACGGCCGGGTGCGGGTTCGCCCGGACTGGAGATTGCCCAGATGCGTCACGAGACGCTGGATGCGCGGCTGTTCATGTCGTGACGCTGGGGCGGAGGCGCGACGCGGTGGCCGAGTGGCCTCTTGTCTCAACGCTGCGACGGGTCGCATATATCAACTACCAATGGAGGGGGTCAATATGAAACGAGCGGTGCGCATTGGTGTGGGAGGGCCTGTTGGGTCGGGGAAGACCATGCTCATCGAGCGCCTCACGCGTGCGATGCAGAACGACTACAGCATGGCCGTCATCACGAACGACATCTACACCAAGGAAGATGCCGAGTTCATGATTAAGAACTCCGTCCTGCCGGCTGACAGGATCATTGGCGTGGAGACGGGCGGCTGCCCTCACACGGCAATCCGTGAGGATGCCTCGATGAACCTCGCTGCGGTGGACGAGCTGGAGGAGCGCTTCAACCACGCGCTTGACCTCATGTTTATTGAGAGCGGCGGCGACAACCTTGCCGCGACCTTTAGCCCGGAGCTCGTGGACTTCTCCGTCTACATCATCGACGTTGCCGAGGGCGAGAAGATTCCTCGCAAGGCTGGCCAGGGCATGATCAAGAGCGACCTGTTCATCATCAACAAGATCGACCTGGCGCCGTACGTGGGAGCCAACCTCGACCGCATGCGCGAGGACTCCGAGAAGTTCCGCTGCGCCGACAGCTTCATCTTTGCCAACCTCATGAAGGACGAGGGACTCGACAAGGTAATCGCGTGGATCAAGCGAGACTGCACGCTGGAAGACCTGTAATGGTTGCGAGCGAGGCTAGGGGTGCCAAACGCGAACGCGTGGCGGCGGGCACCGTCTGCATGGAGTTTAGCCGGCGCGCCGATCGAACTGTGGCGACGCGCCTGTACAGGCACGGCAACTCGCGCATCTCGTCTGAGATAAGGGTGCCGGGGGCCGAGCCCTACTACTTTCTCATCTCCACCGGAGGTGGTTATACCGAGGGAGAGCACTGCGATGTCGACATTAGGGTGGGGGAGGGGGCGCACGCGGTTCTCACCACGCAGACTCCCAGCTACATCTATAAGTGCGACAACGGGCTTCTCACCACGCAGAGCCAGTGCACGCACGTGGGCGCGGGTGGCCTCCTGGAGTACTACGCCGACGAGGTGATGCCCTACGCCAACGCGCGCTTCCGTCAGCGGACGCAGATAGCGCTTGAGGAGGGGGCGTCGCTCGTGTACGTAGAGGGACTGTCCAGCGGCTGGTCGCCGGACGAGAAGCCCTTCCGGTTTCGCGATGCGCTTCTCTCGACCGAGGTGCGGGTGGGCGGATCGCTTGTGGCGGTAGGCCGCCTTGCCGCCGCGCCAGGGGGAGGGCTGCTCGGTGCCCATCGAGGGCATGAGTGGCTTCGGGGGCTATACAAACTTTGGCTCGGCGCTCATCGTTGACCAGGCGTTGGGCGCGGATGACGTGCAGGGCTTTCGCGACGCGGTGGCCGCGGAGTTGCCGGACGGCGTGCGCGCTGGCGTCTCGTCCCTTGACAGATGGGGCGTGGTTCTCCGGTGCCCAGGCATGGACGAGCAGCGAGACGCTCGGGCTATCCAGGCGTTTGTCCGCCACTATCGAGAGGGGCTTCGCTCCCTAAAGCCACTGATGATTCGCAAGAACCGCAACTGAGGAATGGCGCCCGGCGGGCGTCCCGGTGAGCGAAAGTGGTCGTCGAGAAGGTGCTGCCCCGCCGCCACTTCGAAAAAAGCGCACATGAAAACAATCTCGGTCTCTTCCTGGTGACGTTTTCCCAGGAAGCTTGAGGCCGCATTTGTTTTCGTGTGCGCTTTTTGAGTTGAGCGAGGGGCGGAGTGGGGCAGCAGCGGACCGAGCGGGAGCGGGACAGCAATTGATTGCCGTCACAGCTGCTGATGCTGACGAAAATTCCAGCTAAGTAGCACCTGTGCACGGCATCCAAAAAAGTAGTTGATACCGTTAACCGACGAAAAGTTACCGCTGGCAACTAAATTATTTCAGCATTAATAGTTGCCTGTGACAATCAAAAGCAGAGAACCCATCAGGGCGTTTCGGTTGACGCCAAGGCTGCGGAGAAGGGGATTTTATGAGGTATCTGCTTTTGGTTAGCCACGGGACGTTCGCGCCCGGTCTTCACAGCGTCATGAAGATGCTGGTGGGCGAGCGCGACGACATTCTGAGCTGCAGCTTGCGCGATGGCGAGGGAGCAGACCAGTACGTCTCGGAGCTGGAGGAGACCATCTCCCCAATCACCGCCAATGACGAGGTGATTCTCCTTGGGGACCTCATTGGCGGCTCCCCGCTTACCAATGCTCTCAACACGCTGGCTTCCCATGGGCTGCTCCCCAAGACCCGCGCCTTTGGCGGTGCGAATGTTCCCATGGCACTTACCGCGGCCTTCGATCTTCAGTCCGAGGACCTTGACGGGCTCTGCAAATCGATTGTCTCCGAGGGCCAAAACGCACTCTCCGAGATGGAGCTTGACCTCGGCGGGGATGACGACGAGGAAGAAGACCTCTAGTCACCCACGTGCGACCGTGATGGGTGATGCCCATCTGCATATACGAGAAGACAAGGAGAGGAAAGATGTCAGTTTCGTTCGTGCGCGTCGATGACCGTATGGTTCACGGCCAGACAGTTACTCGCTGGGCAGTGGAGTATCCCTGCGACGGCATCATTGCAGTCAACGATGCCGCTGCAAAGAACCCGGTGCTTAAGAGCGCCTACAAGAGTGCCGCCCCAGACAAGAAGACGTTCGTCTGGACCATGGAACACTTCAAGGAGAAGGCGCAAACCGTCCGCGACTCCAATACTCGCTACTTCCTCATTACCAAGAACCCGCTGGATATGAAGGAAATCCTCGTCGACTCTGGCTTTACGCCGGATGACGTCAAGACCGTTGTCGTGGGCCCCTGCAATGACCGTCCGGGCACCACAAAGATTGGCAACAACCAGTCAATCACCCAGGAAGAGGCAGAGGCGTTCGAGGCCATCTCCAAGAAGGGCTACACCGTGGACTTCCGCCTGATTCCCGACAAGGAGACCGGCACCTGGGACAAGTTCCGCGGCCTGTTCCGCTTCACGGCCTAGGTGAAGCACCTGTCACTCAACGCGTCACCCCATGGACGCGAGTGAGGCACTTCTCGACGCAAAGGTGTAAGCACTAAGGAAGGTGGTTTGTATGGCGGTAAACATGTTCCAGGCCGCGCTGCTTGGACTGTTCGCCTGCCTGGCCTCGATGCCGGGTATGGGCGGCACGTCAATCGGCAACTATACGCTTGGTCGCCCGCTCGTTGCGGGTCTGGTGGTTGGCATTATCCTGGGTGACGTCCCCGACGGCATCCTCGTGGGAATGGCAATCCAGGTTGTCTACATTGCCCTCGTGACACCCGGTGGCACCGTTTCTGCCGATGTTCGCGCGGCATGCTACATTGGCATTCCCCTCGCACTCATCGCGGTTAAGGCTCAGGGTCTGGACGCAGGTAGTGCGGATGCCGCAGCCCTTGCCACTTCACTTGGCGCAACCTGCGGAACCCTTGGTGCAATCCTGTTCTATGGCACCGCTACTATCAACCTGGCATGGCAGGCAATGGGCTGGAAGTGGCTTGAGAAGGGCGACACCCACAAGCTCTACCTCGTGGACATGGTGCTCCCCTGGATTTCTCACCTCATCTGCTCCTTCCTCCCCACGTTCCTTCTCGTCTACTTTGGCGGCGACGCGGTTAACAACCTGCTTGCCAGCCTGCCGATGGACGGCATCCCCATGAAGACGCTCTTCGCGGTTGGCTCGCTCCTGCCCTGCGTTGGTATTGCCATCCTCCTCAAGCAGGTCATCACCAAGCCCACTGACTTCCTGCCGTTCTTCTTTGGCTTCACGCTTGCGGCGGTCATGGGCTGCAACCTCATCGCTGCGTCTGCTATCGCATGCTTCTTTGCCCTGATCAACTACAACATCACGATGCTGCGCCTGAAGGTCGATCACATTGGCACCGCTGGCGCCATCGCGGCCGCAGGCTCCGACGACGAGGAAGAGGAGGATATCTAATGGCTGAGAACACCACCGTGAAAGAGGAGCGCAAGGTCTCCAAGGAGGCCCTTGCCAAGTCCTTCCGCAACTGGTACTACGGAAACCTCACGTGCTTCTCGCAGGAGCACATGCAGACCTTTGGCTATCTGGTCTCCATGCTTCCCATCGTTGAGGACCTCTACGACAAGAAGGAGGACCAGAACAGGGCACTCCAAACCTATTCCGCGTTCTTCAACACCGAGCCCCAGATTGGCTCCATGATCGTGGGCGTCACCGTTGGTCTTGAGGAGGCCCGCGCGAACGGCCAGCCCGTTACGGATGACACTATCAACGGCATTCGAGCCGGTCTCATGGGGCCTCTGGCTGGCATTGGCGACTCCCTTATTGTGGGCACGCTGATTCCCATCCTTCTCGGTATCTCGATGGGCCTCTCTCAGGGTGGCTCGGTTCTCGGCCCAATTTTCTACATCGTGGTGTGGAACCTTCTCGCGTACTTTGGCATGAGGTTTGCGTACTACCGCGGCTACAAGCTCGGCGGAGATGCCGTTGAGGCGCTTGTTGGACCAAATGCTCAGGCGCTTCGCGAGGCTATCGTAATGATCGGCACCATCGTTATTGGTGCGGTTGACGCAACCTGGGTTTCGATTACCACAGCGTTGCAGCTTCCCGGCGGAGGCACTCTTCAGGGAACGCTCGACGGCATCTATCCAAAGCTCCTCCCCCTGATCTTCACCATCTTCTGCTGGTGGCTCATGTCCAAGAAGAAGGTCAGCCCCATAATCACGATGCTTATCCTTCTCGCAATTGCTTTTGTCGGTGCACTTTGCGGCTTCTTTGGTGCTGCCACGATTGCCACTGTAGCGTAGCGGATCACGCGTCCTGATAGTACACGCCTGTAGTTGCATTAGTGGCATCCCGGCACGCGGCCCGAATCGCGGACATCTCTGCGATTCGGGCATTCTGCTAGCCATGGAGAAAGACAAGGAGAACTCATGTCGCCACTCACCCCGATCAATACCTCAAATTGGAGTCGAGAGGACCTCATTCGCGAGGCTAAGCTCCAGACCGATGCCATTCAGCGCCTCAACGTTTGGTTGCGGCTTGGGTACTCGCTTGTTGCCGCTGGCTTCATCGTGGGCTATTGGGGCTTCTATGGTGGCGGCAGCACGGGCTTTGGCCAGCTTGGCGTCGTTTTGGCACTGGTGGGTGCCGTGCTTTCTGTGGTGCTCAAGGTGGGGACGACAAACGCTAAGAAAAACGTGCAGGCAATTATGGCCGCTGCAGGCGTGGACATCTCCAAGAAGCGCGAGAGGGGGTCGCGCTAATGGCAGACCTTGGCCGGCTGCCTTCCGTCGTCTTCTCCGACGTGGACGGCACCATCCTCGATAACCGTCATCGCGTTACGGCCCGCACCGCGCAAGCGTCACGAGCCCTTGCGCAAGCAGGCGTGGCTCTGGTTCTTGTCTCGGCGCGCATGCCCGAGGCGCTGGCGGCGATTCGACAAGAGCTTGGCAACACGGGACCCACAATCTGCTACAGCGGCGCATACGTGCTTGACTCAGATGGGAGCGAGCTTCTGAGCCGTCCTATGGCACTTGAACATGCGCTTCGGTTACACGACTTTGTTTCGCGTGAGCTGCCTGGCGTGACCTGTATGGCCTATGGATATCACAGCTGGGTTGTGGACAGCCGTTTGGATCCTCGTGTTGCGCGCGAGGAGCAGATCGTGGGCGTAGAGTCTGTCGAGGGCACGCTCGAGGAGCACTTCTCGGGGAGGGGGCTGCACAAGCTTCTCCTAGTGGGGGAGCCAAAGGATATCGAACGAGCCGAACGGGAGGTGGGGGTTGCCTTTCCCGATCTCTCTGCGGTGAGATCCTCCCCAATACTCTGTGAGGTTATGGATGGGCGTGCGAGTAAAACCGAGGGCATTCGGGTTGTCTGCGATCGTCTTGGCGTGAGCATCTCTAATGTGCTTGCGATTGGCGATGGGCGCAACGACATAGACATGCTCCGTTCCGTTCCAAGGAGTTGGGCCATGGCAAACGCTCCTCGTGAGGTAAGGGCCGCCGCTTCTCGGGTTACCGCCGTTGACAACGAGCATGATGGTTTTGCAGAAACGATGATATCCATACTTTCGTCCTGCAACTTTTCTGTAAGAAAAAAAGAATGTTGTTAGTATTAACGAGTGTTTTGGGGGCAAAAACAAGGGAGCCAGTGACGCCGAGAAAGGAGTTGTTCTACCCGCATGGACTACGAGGACGCCGCGAAAAAGCTCATCATGTACTCACGAGGCATTGCCAAAGGATCAATTAGTACTGCCTACGGCATGTCGATGGGGGAAGACCCAGTCCTCGAATATCTCTCTCGTCAGGATGAGGGGATGAACCCGTCCGACCTTGCCAAGACGCTTGGCTATACCCGCCCGCGCATGACTCGTATTCTCGACTCGCTGGAGGAAAAGGGCTTTGTGGCCCGTGAGCCCGACCCATCCGACCGCCGCCGTGTGCTTGCCAGCTGTACTGACAAGGGCCGCTCCTATGCGCATGATCACAGCTCAAATGGCGTGTCAAACCTTGCCGAGAGCCTGAGCAAGCTGGGAGATCACGATGTTGGCGAACTTCTCAGCGCGCTAGAGCTTGCATACAGCATTACCTACAATCGGGACATCACCATCGACGACTCCAAGGAAAAGAAGCGGGGACGCCGCTAGCGCCAGGGGCAGGTGCCGAGTGCCCGGCGGGCATCCCCCTAGACACCCCCGCATTCGCGTGCTATATTCTCGCCCCATTTTCGTTCTGGCGAGAAGGACGGAGCCTCGGCGTGGATGACCAGGAAACCAAGGACCCGCAGGGAACCACGCGCCCCGACGTCGCATGGCGGCGCCCCTACTACACCGTCCTCGCGGGCCAGGCAGCCCGACCGGCGGCAGGCCCACCGAGGCGACGGCCTACTACACCATCCACGCGGGCCAGGCCGTCTCTCTCGTCACGAGAGACAATCACGAACCCCTGGTACACCATCCACGCGGGCCAGGCCGTCTCGCAGGTGGGGAGCTCGGCCGTGCAGTTTGCGCTGGTCTGGTTCCTTGCGCAGGAGACCGCTTCTCCCGCTGCGATGGGACTTGCGGGCCTCGAGGCATTCCAGATCGTCTCGATGATTTCGACGCCCATTGGCCTTGTGGTTGCTTCTCCCGTTGCGGAGGTCCTTGGCGTGAGCGCGTGGTTTGCCATCAGCGGCGTAGCAATTGTGCTGCTCGGCGCCGCGATGCTGGTGCTGGAGGGTAGGGCACGGCGGTAGGGGGGGCGTACTACTCGCCCTGCGTGAACGCGCCCGCGGCGTTTGCGGCTAGCTCCTGCTGCTCCTCGACGCTTATCGTGGCAACTCCGTCACCGTCCTGCTTGCCGTAGTCGCCAAACTGCGCATGGTTGCCGCCCTCGATAACAAGCTCCGTGTAGTCGTCCGGCCGCAGGTCGGCATGGGATTGCAGCATGTCTACCTCGCCGTCTTCGGAGTCGTAGACGCTCAGCCTCCTAAAGCCTGGCGCGCGCAGACTCTTGGTGGGGTACGCGGCCAGAACCACCAGACCGTCTAGCTCGCTGGTGTGGTCGGCGGCGTAGACGGCTGCCATTGCGCCGCCGAGGGAGTGTCCGCCCACGTACCAGTGGCTGTAGTGGTACTCGACGCTTCCAATGATGGAGTCCGCGGCGTTCATGTCGAGAAACGCAAAGTCGAGCGGCATGCGTACGAGGAACACGTCCGTCCCCTTCTCGGCGATGCTTTCTAGCTGGGCTGCGTAGGCCTCGCCCTGGACCTTGCCACCGGGGTAGAACACGAGCGCGTCTTCTCGTCCTGGCCCATCAAAGAGGTAACCGCTTGCGGTGGCGGTCACGCGGACGGAGTCGCTGCCTGCGAGTGCGGCCCCCGCACGCGCACTCGCCCGAGAGTAGGTGCTTGTGTAGGCGAGAAACGCCACCACAACAATCGCGAGCGCTGCGAGCAGCCCCAGCGCTACGCGACGGAGATTGACGTGCGTCTTTGTCTTTGCGTGCTTCTCGCCCGACATGGGTCTCCTTTGCTTGCTTGGCCGCTCTCATGGTAACTGAGCTTGCGCGTGGAGCCACCGTGGAATTGTGAGCTGCGGTATAGCGTTTTTCTCGTGCGGATAGAATGGCCTCGTTTACCGCGAGAAGGGAAGAGCATGGCAGAGCAGGAAGTTGGACCGGTTGGGTCGTCTAGCAGCAAGGTTGCAAACGAGAAGATTCTGGCGCTGGTGCCCGAGGAGAGCGTGAAGCGGATTCCGTTCTTCGTGCGCAAGCACGCGCTGAGCAAGACGTTTGAGAAGATCGAGCTCGAGCATCCGGACCTCTATGCCATTGCGGCGCAGAAGGGCGAGCTGCCGGATGACGTGTGCGAGCAGCTGAGCCAGATTGTGAACGGGATCTTCGACCAGAAGCTGAAGAAGCACAACCTGTAGGCGGTGCGCTGCGGAAGTGGTCTTTGGGCGGGCGGCTCCGGAAGAGGGGTCGCCCGCTTTTCTCGGCCGGGGACTGGTTTGCGGCGGCTTGATGGCACGAACTTTCGCAAACGGACAAAAATGGCTGTTTGCGATGACGGAAAGGGGGTGCGGACTCGAAGTTGGACCATGGGGTGGTCCGGAGAGGGGTCCGCATGTACGGCAAGGACGACGTGGAACTCGCGCTCTACGCCCTCGAGGAGGGCATGGGCGCGAGCGGGGCGGCCGAGCTCGTGGGCTGCGGCGTGACCGCCGTGAGGGAGTGGTCGAGGGGGCACCTCCCCCACTCGGTCACCGGGTGTGGTAGCCTGCGTGGCGGGCGCGCGCCAGGTGGGGAAGACCTGGCTTGTTCTGGAGTTTGGCCGCGAGCACTTTGATGCCGTCGCGCACGTGACGTTTCTCGACAACGAGGTAATGAAGAGCGTGTTTGCCGGATCGCTTAACCCCGCCCGTCTTCTCACGGCGATTTCGGCGTATACGGGAACCGATGCCTCCAACGGGCGCACCCTTGTATTCTTCGACGAGATTCAGGAGTGCCCGCGCGCCACTGCGTCCCTTAAGCAGTTCTGCGAATTGCGCCCAGACATTCCCGTTGTTGCCGCGGGCTCTCTTCTGGGCGTCGCCATAAGCAGGCTCTCCTCGCAGCAGGAGGATGCGCAGCCAATCTCGTGGCCTGTTGGCAAGGTCGACTACCTCGATATGCATCCCATGACCTTCAAGGAATTTGTCGAAGCGTTGGGCGAGCTGCGGCTTTCCCAGCTCCTCGATAGGGATTCTCTTGACTTGACGAGTGCGCTCGGGGAGAAGTACGAGGATTTGCTCAAGCTTTACCTCTATATCGGCGGCATGCCAGAGGCAGTGCAGGCATATATCGACACGAGCCTTCTTGCTGAATCGCGCAAGGTACAGCTGAGATTGCTTCGCGACTACGAGTTCGATTTCTCGAAACATGTGTCGGCCCCGGTGGACTCCGAGAGAATCCGAGAGAATCCGAGAGAATCCGAGAGAATCCGAGAGAATCCGAGAGGTCTGGCGCTCTGTGCCCACGCAGATCTCACGCGAGACCGGCATCAATAAGTTCACGTATTCCAAGGTCAAGACAGGAGGCAAAGGACGAGGGTACAAGGATGCGGTCTCCTGGCTTGTCGATGCTGGCATGGTAACCCGGGTGCCAAGGGTTTCTCGGCCTGGCATTCTGCTCTTGACATACGTCAATGATTGCTCCTTTAAGCTGTTCCTTCTTGACGTTGGTCTTCTGGGTGCCACCTATGGCCTTGACCAGGACGTTATTGTGAGAGGGGACTCCCTCTTCACCCAAGGCAAGGGTGCCTATGTCGAGCAGTACGTGTGCCAGCAACTTGTGGCGAGCAACTCTTGCGTTCCGTATTACTGGTCTGCTGACGGAAGGACGGACAAGGCCGAGGTGGACTTCGTCTACGAGTGTCGAGGAAAGGTGATCCCACTCGAGGTGAAGCCTGATGACAACGTGCGCAGCAGGAGTCTTGCCAAGTTCTCCAAGGAATTTGGCATAGAGAGATGTCAGCGGCTTTCTTTGCGTGGCTACAAGGACGAGGGTTGGCTCGTTAATCTGCCCCTCTTTGCCGCTGACGTGCTGTCTGACGTGCTTTGAGGGTAGGCCAGCGGCCACTCTTTCTCGTCATTGTGTGGATGTCTACAGAGGGAAAGCTGCGCATTCAGGCTCTTGAATCGACCTGAACGGCTTTACCATGAAATCCCCCTTGTTCTTCGGGATTTGAATGGAGAGACAATTGAGTGACGAGAAGAATGGTGAGACATCGATGAAAAAAAGACTCTTCGGGAGCAACGTCTCCAGGAGGATTAGAGAGCAAGAAACCAACCCGAACAAAGACGGGCGTAATCATAGGGGTTGTCGCGCTCGCATTCGTTGTATTTGCAATCTGCATATACAAGTTTGTCGTAGTTCCTCATAACCAGGCAGTAGATGCTTTCAATGCGGCTGCGGCTCAGGTGGAAGAGAAAAACGCTGAGCTTCAGAGCAAGATTGATACGGCCCAAAGTTATATCGACTCTGGCGATAAGCCCCTCGACGTTTCAACTCAGGATGCTCTCACTCTTGCGGATGCGCGCCAGTCGCTGAGAGAGGTTCCAGATTTGCCCTCCTCGACGGATGAAATCAATGCTGCAGCCGATGAGCTTGGAAAACCTCTGGATTACTCATCCCAAGCAAAGGCGCTGGACGATGCGGCTGCGGCATTTGAGACAAGCGTTCAGCAGCTCAAGCAGATAACTGCTCCGTCACAAGACTTCGTGGTTTCGCGTCTTGGACAGGTGAAGGGCATCTCCGATATCGAGGCCGTTAGTGAAGATAATGACCCTAATGGTCTCCTGAACAAACAGGGCGGATATACTGCGGCAATATACTTCCACTACGATGCTTTGCCGGACTCCTACTCAATTTATGCGGGCAAGACTTCAATTGAAAATGGAAATGACGGTGGGGGATGCGTGGAGGTATACCCAGACGAGGAGACCGCTAATAAGAGAAATGACTACCTGTCGGCATTCGATGGCGCCGGCTTCCTCAGTCCCGGAGGGCATGTAGTCTATGGTTCATGCCTAATCAGGACCTCAAATGAAATAACTGCAACTCAGCAGAACGAACTTACCAGCTCCATTCAGTCCGCGCTCACCGCAATCCAGTGAGCCACTTCGGTGCGGTGATAACTCCATCTGGCAATCTCCCCTCCTCGGGTTTCAGACTCTGTGGACCTGAGGAGGGGAGATGAAGGAGTATCTGAAAGTAGCTTTAGCTTTGTGCTGGTATGTGCAAGCTGAGTTGGGCATTGTTCGCGCCGACAATCGGCTTCACGAATTGACGGTTGGTGGCAGTTTTTCGGGACCTGCCCGAGTATCGGCCGCCTGCGCCTTTGGCGAACCGCTGGTCAGAAAACTGCAGCCCTTGAGTACCATATAAATGGTTTATCGAAAACTGCCACCAACCGTAAATACGCGATAGGGCAGGCTTCTCCTAGGGAGACAATGATAAAGTCCTCCCATTGACCAGGCTGGCATCGGCGGCCTGCGCCGGCAGCTCCCGCCTTCAGGCATAAAATAGCCATATACCTGCGGCTATGATAGAATTGCAGTGCAGATGCGCCCTATCTTCGGGAGGCCAGGCGTGAATCGGCAGACCTCCTTCTCGGACCTCGAGATGCAGGCGGGCAGGCCGAGGGCGACGCGCAGGGCACGCTTCCCGTCCGAGCCCGACGAGGCCTGCCCCTGGAAGGAGTGGGAGGCGCTCGTCGCCGGAGCGAGGAAGGCCGATGCGGAGAGGCGCGGGGTGAGGCCGGGCATGGGAAGGCCCCGCGTGGACGACTCCACGATGCCCAGGATGTACGTGGTGCAGACATGCTTCGGCCTCTCCGGCCTCGCATGCGAGGAGCAGGTCTGGGGCTCCGCGGCGATGAGGCGGTTCGTCGGTGTGGCGCCGGGAGGCGTCCCCGATGCGACGACGCTCTGCAGGTTCCGCCATCTCCCCGAGGAGAGCGGGACCGCCGCGAGGATGCTCGATGCCGTGGCGGAGCCGGCGGCGGGCCGCAGGCTCCAGATGGCCGCGGCACCATCGTGGATGCCGCCTTCGTGGAGGGCCCATCCCCCACCAAGAACCCCGCAGGGAAGCGCGGTCCCGACGCGCACCAGGCGAAGAGGGGCCAGAACCGGCACTTCGGGCACAAGCTCGGCATCGGGGCGGACGCGGAGGGCGGCGTCCCCCACGGCGCGCGCACCGATGCGGCCAACGTCCACGACCTGGGCCGGCTGCCGGACCTCGTGGGGGAGGGCGACGAGGGCGTCTGGGCCGATGCCGGCCATGTCGGCGCGGAAGGCAGGGCAGCCTCCGGCCCGCGCCTCGCAGGGATCTCCTGGCATGTGGCGAAGAGGCGCTCCGCGCTCTCGGGGGAAGACCTGCCTCCCGAATCGGCGAAGTCCGCCGTGCGCCGCGCCGTCGAGCATGCCTTCCACATCCTGAAGGACACCTTCGGGACCAGGCGGACGCGCCTGGGGGGCCTCGCGAAGGTCCCGGACTTCCTTGCCGCCGCCACCGCCGCCCAGCACCTGAGCGGCGGTGCGCACCAGGGCGCCGGCCCGGATGCCCTGCTCACGTGCACCGGCATTGGTGGCCACGACCACGACCGGACGCGAGCCCACGACCGCGCCGACAGCGACGACTGCCGGTTCTGCCTCACCGAGCCGGCTGCGAGCGTCGAGGACCAGCGAGCGTAAGGCGTCGGCCGAGCCGACGGTTCCGAGGTCGGCTGAGGCAAGACGGATCTCACCCAGCCGGACGGCGTCGGAGACGATTCCGGCCGTGCGCGCGGACAGCGCCGCCTGCTCGGCCGCGGCCAGGCGCTTCTCGGCGTCCTTCAGGCGCGCCATGAGGCTCTCGACCCGCTCGGGCAGATCCTCGGGGCGACCCCCGACCATGGTGGAGAGCTGGGAGACCAGCGCGTGCTCCTTGGCCTGGTAGCCGTAGGCGCCCTCACCGACGAGGGCGTCGATGCGGCGCACGCCCGAACCGATCGAGGACTCGCCCAGCACCGCGATGCGGCCGATGTGGCCGGTGCTGGGAACGTGGGTGCCTGCGCACAGCTCCTTGGACCAGTCACCCCCGATGGAGACGACGCGCACCTCCTTGCCGTACTTCTCCCCGAACAGAGCCATGGCGCCGGCGGCTCGGGCTGCGTCGATGTCCATGATCTCGTCGGTGACGGCCAGGTCCTCCGAGAGCCTGGCGTTGACCCGCTCTTCAATGCCGGAGATCTGGTCGGAGGCCAGGGCGGAGCCGTGGCGGAAGTCGAAACGCATACGGGAGGGCGAGTTCTCGCTGCCGGCCTGGGTGGCGTTGTCCGAGACGATCTCGTGCAGCGCCTTGTGCACCATGTGGGTGGAGGTGTGGGCTCGGGCGATCGCCAGGCGGCGCGCCGAGTCGATCTGGGCGAAGGCCTTCTCCCCCACGGCGATCGTGCCCTCGGTCAGGGTGCCGCGGTGAACGTGCAGCCCCTTGACGGGGGCCTGGACGTCATCGACCTCGACGGTGCCGCCGTCAGCCAGGCGGATCGTGCCCTGGTCGGCGAGCTGGCCACCCATCTCGGCCCAGAACGGAGTCCGGTCCAGGACGACCTCGACCTCGGCCGGGGCGGTGACGACGCTCTGCGGGACGCCGTCGACGAGGATCCCGGTGACGGTGGCATCGGCGGAGGACTCGGTGTAGCCCAGGAAGGTCGAGCCGCCGCCCATCTCCTTCTCCAGCTCGCGGAAGACGCGGATGTCGGCGTGCCCGGTCTTCTTGGCGCGCGCGTCGGCTCGAGCGCGCTCCTTCTGCTCGTTCATGAGGCTGCGGAAGGCGCTCTCATCGACATCGACCCCCTGCTCGGCCGCCATCTCCAGGGTCAGGTCGATGGGGAAGCCGTAGGTGTCGTGCAGCTCGAAGGCGCTCTTGCCCGACACCAGCGGGCGCCCGGAGCTGCCCGCCTCCTTCTTGGCCGAGGCCACCGCGGTGTCCAGGATCGTGGTGCCGGCGGCCAGGGTGCGGCGGAAGGCGTCCTCCTCGCCGTAGGCCACCTCGGAGATGGTGCTCCAGCCGGTCTCCAGCTCAGGGTAGGAGGACTTCATGGCGTCCTTCGAGACGGTCAGCAGCGTGGGCATGGCGGCCTCGTCGACGCCGAGCAGGCGCATGGAGCGCACCGCCCTGCGGATGAGGCGGCGCAGGACGTAGCCGCGGCCGTCGTTGCCGGGACGCACGCCATCGGAGATGAGCATGAGGGCCGAGCGCACGTGGTCGGCGACGACCCGCATGCGCACGTCATCGTGGTAGGCCTCGCCCGCCTCGGGTCCGGTCGAGCCGCGGCCGTAGACCTTTCCGGACAGCTCCTCGGCGGCCTTGATGACAGGGAAGACCTCGTCGATCTCGTACATGTTGGGCTTGTCCTGCATGATGAAGGCCAGGCGCTCCAAACCGGCACCGGTATCGATGGCCGTCTGGTCGAGCTTGCCCAGGAGCTCGAAGTCGTGCCCCTTGCCCTCTCCGCGCAGGAACTCGTCGAAGACGAGGTTCCAGATCTCCAGGAAGCGGTCGCCCTGGGTGTCGACGGCGGGACCGCCGTCGGGCCCGTAGGCGGGGCCGCGGTCGTAGTGGATCTCGCAGCAGGATCCGGCAGGGCCGGGCTGGCCCGTGGACCAGGAGATGTCCTTGAAGGGAAGGAGCTGGATCCGCTCTGCAGGCACCCCGATCTCACGGGTCCAGTAGTCGAGGGAGACCTGGTCCTCCTCCCAGATCGTCATCCACAGCCGGTCCCCGTCCAGACCGTAGCCGCCCTCCTCGCGGCTGCCTGTCAGCAGGCCCCAGGCGTAGGAGATGGCCCCCTCCTTGAAGTAGTCGCCGAAGGAGAAGTTGCCGTTCATCTGGAAGAAGGTGCCGTGGCGCGTCGTGATACCGACGTTGTCGATGTCATTGGTGCGGATGCACTTCTGCACCGAGGCGGCCCGGGGCCAGGGGGCCTCCTCGGTCCCCAGGATGTAGGGGATGAAGGGAACCATGCCCGCCACGGTGAACAGGATGGAGGGCTCGGGAGACACCAGGGAGACCGAGGGCCGGATCTCGTGCTCGTTCGCGGCGAAGTAGTCCAGCCAGCGGCTGCGGATCTCGGATGTGCGCATGGGGTCCTCATCCTGTTCGAGGTGTGCCCGGGCACTGCGGCTCTTGGGCCGGGTGCTGGGCGTGTGGGCGTTGTGGTATGACCTGCCGGCCAGGTATGCGGTGGAGACGGTGGAAACAGTCGCCTGCGGGCTGGGAGCCGGTCGGGTTGCTCCATGGTGAGCGTACTCCCACGCCGGGGCGCCCCGAACCTCTCATGGGTCCGGGGCGCCCCGGCGTCAGGTGAGCGTGAGGGTCAGCGCGAGTAGTACTCGACGACCATCTGGACGTCACAGGTCACGGGGACCTCGTCGCGCTTGGGGCGGCGCACCAGCGTGGCCGAGAGCTTCTCGAGGTCCACGTTGAGGTAGTCCGGGACGGGCGGCAGCACGTCGCGGTGGGCGCCGGCGGCGGCGACCTGGAAGGGCACCATCACCTGGGAGCGGGGACGGACCTGGATGGTCTGGCCGGGCTTGACGCGGTAGGAGGGGCGGTCCACGACCTTGCCGTCAACGAGGATGTGGCGGTGGACCACGTCCTGACGGGCCTGGGCGATGGTACGGGCGATCCCGGAGCGCAGGACGAGGGCGTCCAGACGCATCTCGAGCAGCTCGACGAGGGACTCACCGGTCAGGCCCTGGCCGCGACGGGCCTCCTCGAAGACGCGCTGGAGCTGGGCCTCGCGGATGCCGTACTGGGCGCGCAGGCGCTGCTTCTCCTTGAGGCGGACGGCGTAGTCGGACTCGGTGCGACGACGGGCACGGCCGTGCTCACCGGGGCCGTAGGGGCGGCGCTCGAAGTAGCGCACGGCCTTGGGGGTCAGCGGGATGCCGAGGGCGCGTGACAGACGCACCTGGCGGCGGGAGCGTGAAGAGCTCATGTGTTTCATTCCTGTCGGATCGGTAGTCGCACGCCGCGGGCAGGACGCCGACGGCGCGGGGTCAGCCGCGGTTCGGGCCGGGACCCCAGGAGGTCTGCATCGTCATCGAACGGCGGTACCGGTAGGCGCCGCCGATCATCTTCGATGTGGACAACTCGAGAACTGTAGCGTGCTCGCCGACGAAAACCCATGCCGGAATCGCCTGGTGTGAGGCGGTCCTCAACCCTGCCCCTCTCCCGCTTCAGTCCTGGGTGGGGCCATCATTGTCACCGTTCCTCAAGGATGCGGCGCACGGCCTCGAGTCGGGAGGCCAGCTGCTTCTCGAATCCGTTGCCGCTGGGACGGTAGTACCGACTGCCCTCGAGCTCCTCGGGCAGGTACTGCTGGCCGACGACGGCGTGGGGGAAGTCGTGCGGGTAGCGGTAGCCCTTGCCGTGCCCGAGCCCCTCGGCCCCGGCGTAGTGGGCATCGCGCAGGTGAGCGGGCACGGCCGCGGCCTTCCCGGCCCGCACATCGGCCAGCGACTCGTTGAGCGCCACAGTGACCGCGTTGGACTTGGGAGCGGTGGCCACTGCGAGCGCGGCCTCGGCCAGGATGAGCCCGGACTCCGGCATCCCGATCATGGCGACCGCCTGCTGCGCGGCCACGGCAGTGGACAGCACCGTGGGGTCGGCCAGTCCCACATCCTCGGCGGCGTGGATGACGATGCGGCGAGCGATGTACCGGGGGTCCTCCCCGGCGGCGATCATGCGCGCCAGGTAGTGCATCGTGGCGTCGGGGTCCGAGCCGCGCATCGACTTGATGAAGGCGCTGATGACGTCGTAGTGCTGGTCTCCGGCGCGGTCGTAACGCACTGCCGCCACATCGGCTGCCCGCTCGATGTCGGCGACTTCGATGAGAG
>ERZ773013.747-NODE-747-length-20121-cov-3.621698_pt1 | contig 20121 bp, 31 predicted proteins | sample MGYA00511670_ERZ773013 | MGnify/ENA primary metagenome ERZ773013 (study PRJEB29015, sample SAMEA2738120) | human oral metagenome | biome: human oral; feature: human-associated habitat; material: saliva | place: China | collected 2257 ... | reverse complement strand
CCCGCCGCGAAACGCCCTGTCGAGACATTTCATCGCGCAGTGAGTCAATTACTGCGCGCTCAAAAGCTTGAGGTTCAAAGGCTTTGACAGTCATAGAAACAAGTATGACCCAAAGACGGGCCAAGAGGAAGATGGGATTTTAGAAACCTGACCCACTTATGGGTTGACAAGACCCAGAAATGGGTCTTTAATACATCTTGTGACCCAAAGCTGGGTCAGTGAGATTGGACTAACTAGGAGGCAAGCGGTGAATCCGCTGCAAATCGAAATCAGCGCACGGCTCGACGAGTCCGGACGCTCAATTCGCGAATTCGCAGAAGCAGTAGGTATTCCTAACTCCACTCTTCAACGCAAGCTCGCAGGCAACAGTGAGTTCACACTTAAAGAGGTTGCCATGATCGGGCATGCACTCGGCTACCAAAGCCCAAGCGCTTTCATGCACGCAGCAGAACGCCGCGCAGAAGAATCTGCGCTCGCGGCTGCGCAAGGCGAGGTGGCGTGATGGGCGAGACGCGCTTAGTCATCCCAGACGGGGACGGTGTAACCGTTGTCGTCGCTAGTGTAAAAACCTCTAGCAACCTGTTGCTCATCGTGAGTGAGAGCGCGGTCAAAATTAGCCGAAATGGGGACGGAGGGGTTGACAACGAAGACCCTGTCACCTCCCGAGAGGCTCATAGCGAAAATGGAGCTGATCTCCCCACGTCTTTGAGCTTTCGTGAGCGCCCCGAGGAGCGGGATCAAATCCGCATCTTCGACGGTGAAAACATCATTTCCAAAATGCAAAACACCCATGCGTCTTCCTCTCCGGTAGGTGACGGCGATTCAGCTACGCCGCCTGGTGACTGTAGTGGGTCTCAGCCTACCGGGGAAGAGCCTAACTCCGAAGAAGCCATGCTCACTGGCGAAAACGAGGTGGCGTGATGGGCGTGAACAAGGTGATCAATACGCATGCGTCAGATCTTCGCGACGAAGTCCCCAAAATCATCGAGACTGACGGACCCGGCGGGTTCATTGAGGATTCCCTCGCCGAGTGTATCGAGCAGACGGTTCTCTGTATCGGCCTACTAGGATCCCCGGCCGCGGTGATGACACTGCCCTCCACTCTCATCCACTCCACACAGAAGCAGCTGCTCGAAGTCCAATCCGCACTCATCACACGGCTACAAGACCTCACGACCATCGCAGCCAACAGACTGACCGCACACAGCGACAACGCCAAGGGAACCTCAAAATGACCCCCAAATACGTCTCACCGCAGCAAGCCGCCGAACTGACATCGCTGTCAGTCTGGACCATCCGTCGCCGCATCGCAGACGGCCAGATCCGCAACTGCCGCCGAAGCGGTAACCGCATCCTCATCCCCATCGACCAACTCGAACGTATCGGACGTCCAATGGCGACGGCACAATCCCTGAGAGGAAGTGCAGCATGACCCTTCCAATCCCCAACTGCGAGACCGTCGACCTCGACACTCCCGACCTTGGCGACGACTACGCGATCCAAGACAAAGACAGCGGCGTCATTCTCCTGATGGCCTCACACGTAGATCTGGAGATATGAGCAATGAAACCCACACTCTCGCAATTCGGGAAGCACCTGCGCCTCTCTTTCGCGATCACGCTCCTCGCAATCGCGCTCCTCCTGTCCCTCGCGCTATGGGCACCCGACCACCAAGACGGCATCTCCCTCTGGTGGGCGCTCGCGGCCATTGCGTCGGCTGTGCAGGCGTCGCTCATGCTGCGCGCTCATTTTGCCGAGACAAATATTCGTGGAGGCCACCGATGACCCCTCAAGAAATTCTCTCGATTCTTGTCCGCGATTGGATGAAGCGTCAGAGGCTTAGCACGCGAGCCGCTGCGAAGCGTCTCGGAATGGCCGAGATGAGCTTGTGGCGTCGTGTCCACGGCCACCGACAGTGGCGTGCAGACGAGCTGCTGAGGCTCAGTGATGAGGGGATTCACGTATCTAGTGAGCTTTTCCACGCTCTCGTCGACGAGGAGGCGATCTCAGCATGAGCGAGCAGAAGAGTGTCGGAGAGTGGATGGAAGACGCGCTGTGTAGGCGTCTGGGCCTCCCGACGGACATTTTTTTCGAGGGTCCGATGTACGACCCCATTACCGCCAAGCAGGCGTGCAGGAATTGTCCGGTATGCCGCGAGTGTCTCGAGTATCAGCTCTGTTACGAGGCGCGCGGTACAGCGCAGACTGCGGGAATTTTCGGATGCCTGACAGCGGATCAGCGAGGCCCACTGCGTAAAAAGCTTCGGGAAGCAATGAAAGAGACAAGGAAAGGGAAGCTCTCATGAGCCGCGGAAAAGTTTACATCTCAGGACATATCACAGGGATCGATTTCGGGAATCGCTTCGCTTTTTCGTGCGCGCGCAACGCGCTGGAGCTATGCGGGTACGAGGTCGTTGATCCGAGCGAAGTGCAGCTCGACGACGAAGCGACGTGGGCTGATTACATGCGCGCAGATCTGAAGCTACTTCTCGACTGCGACTTTATCTACATGCTTGACGGCTGGGAAGACTCCAAGGGAGCGCGTCTTGAGCGCGAGCTCGCAGAAAATCTCGGGATCGAGGAGATCGACCTCGACCAAGAGTACGAGCGTGCCGAGCAGCGAGCTGGCGAAGACATCGACATCGACGAATATTACGACCTACAGATCACGATGGGATTCGCCGATGTCGCGAAGCGCCTCGCAATGGCGATCTCTCGTCTTGAGGAGGGGGAAGCCCGGTGAGCGGAGAAACTGCCATCACGATCGTCGGTAATTTGACCGCTGATCCGGAGCTGCGTTGGACGCAGAGCGGAAGCCCGGTAGCTTCGTTCACGATCGCCTCTACACCTCGGTCTTTTGATCGTCAGTCGGGCGAGTGGAAGGACGGGGAGACCCTGTTCATGCGCTGCACAGCTTGGCGCGAAATGGCTGAAAACATCGCCGAGACACTCCGCAAAGGCTCTCGCGCTATGGTCCGTGGTCGGCTCGTGCAGCGCTCTTTCGAGACCCGTGAGGGGGATCGGCGCACTGTCGTCGAGCTTCAAGCCGACGAAGTCGCAGCATCTCTACGTCACGCGCGGGCGCAGGTGACGCGCACCGGAGGCCAAGGCCAGCAGGGCCAGTCTTCCGCGGCCTCTGGCTTCGCTCCCGCGTCTGTGGAGCAGGAATCGTCTACCGGCTCGGATCCGTGGGCGGAAGCAATGCTGCCCTCCGATCCTCCCTTCTAAGCGCGAAGGAGCGCCGAAAAATGATCGAGACCCTTTACCTCGTCATCCCTAAAACGCAGTGGATTACCGCGAATCTGCGTCTTCATCCGATGGCTCGCGCTAAGCGCGTGCGCGCTCTGCGCAAGCGCACGGCGATCGAGGCACGCAAGGACGCGCTCTTCTCTTTCGACGGGAAAGTACGCATCACAGCGAAGATCTACGCGCGATCCGCGCGCCGATTCGACCCGAATAATGCCGCTGACACGACGAAAGCGATGGTCGACGGCCTACGTGACGCAGGCGTGCTCATCGACGACGATCACACTCACGTAATCGGCCCGGATCACAGGTGGGCGGGAGTCGATCGGGATCTCCCTGTCGGCGCTCACGCGGTCGAGCTGATTATCACCGAGGCAGGCAGCGATGACTAGGAATGTCGAGCGGACCTGCCCGGAGTGTGGAGAGAAAGTCGCTGCAGGGATTGTCCGGCATCCCAAGTGCTTTCAAGACGCACTGGAGAAGCGTCTCGGGCCTGTGCCCAAAGCGAAGCTCGTGCCAGGGCGCATGTACCTACTGAACGGGGGACGGAGGTGAGGCAGGTGGAAGTCAAGCGTGATCCCCGCGCTCCCAAGATTTGTGAATCGTGTGGGGGCGTGATCAATCCGATCACAGGCGAGTGCAGATGCAGCGACTGAATCGACAGATAAAGAAAAGGAAGGAGGGATAAAGATGGCATGGGTCCGAGTCGGCGATGACGCTTTCACTCATCCGCGTCTTATGAGCGTGTATGAAGTCGAGGAAGCTAAGTCGATCCCGCTCCATGAAGTCTTTGGCTTCCTCCTTTCTCTCGCTGCGTATTCCGCGAAGCACCTGACTGACGGAATCATCGAGCGCGGAGCTGTCTATACGGTCGGGTCTCCCGATCGCGTCGCCAAGCTCCTCGATGTATGCCTGCGAGCAGGGCTAATCCAGTGGGTCGAGGTGAAGGGCAAGCGGAAGCTCCAGCTTTTCACTGATGAGGAATTCATCCATATCCGCAGCCGTGAGGAGGTCATGGCTCAGCGTGCTCGCTCTCGAGAAAATCGCGATCCGCGTCTCAAGAGCGCAGTGCTCCACCGCGACGGCGACGCTTGCCGCTATTGCGGGAAAATCGTGCGCTGGACAGGTCCGATCGGCTACAACGTCGGCACGCTTGACCATGTCGACCCGGACTCTGTTGGTTCCGTATCTGTTGATGGTCTCCTCGTTGCTTGTCATCACTGCAATAGCAGTAGGCAGGCCGCGCGGGAAGACTTCGATGCCCAGAATCCACCTATGCCCGTCCCGGCTACGCCTTATTACAGCCAGTGGACAGCGGACTTCCTCAACCGCAATGGCTACACAGTGCGTCCCTCTGCTGAACCGCCGACGCCGATCTCCTCAGACACGCAGACGACCTGCGTAGTCCCGGGAGAAGCGTCGAGTGTCGATCGCAGGGACGCAGCAGAGCCTGCGCGCGCTGAATCGAGGGTAGATCTCGGCGGGACAGGCCATCCCGCGTCCGGCGATCCTCTCGATGAAGCGACGCAAGCCCAAGCTGACGCTCGGGGGATTGATCTCGGCGGGACAGGCCATCCCGCGTCCGGCGATCTCCCCCGAGCCAGCAAGCCGGAGGCTGAGGAGTCCGAACCTAGTCCGAACCTAGTCCGAACTAAGTCCGAACCCGTATTCGCCGCAGAAGGGTCTCAAGGAGGACTCTCTCGGGTCGGGTCGGGTCGGACAGGGAAGAGACCGGATAGGGCAGGAACCGGGCAGGAACCGGGCAGGAACCGGGACGGGGAAGCCCAACCTTCCCCACAGCGCAAACCAAGACGGAAGAGACGCAGTAAGAGGAGTGACCTCTAATGAATGGATTCTGCCCAATTACGGGAGAACCCTTGCAGCCAGGGCAGACGGTTAGCAGGGGAGCTGTACGGAAATTCCACACCTACATCAAGACCCTTCCTTCCCTCATGGCTGACGTGGATTATGCGATCGCAGCAGCGCGAGGAGAAGGCGGATGCACGCAGCCATGCATGCCCAAGGCTCCGATTAATCTCGTTCTTCTTGACGAAGCCCAAGAGATGAGCGACGCGGTCAATACATGGGCAACCGAGTGGATGACGCACCTATCAGGTGAGGCTCCTCGGATCTTCGTCGCAGGGGATTGGATCTTCATCGCGAGGATCTTCTCCTGCCAAGAGGGGAAGCTTTCTCGCTGGGAAGACGCTCCTGCTTGCATCGACGAAATCATCTACGTCCTCGATCGCCTCGAGTATCTGATCTCGAAGCCATCACCGACAGAGAAGATCATGATCCGATGCGGTGCATGCCAGCTCTTCTACTCCGTACCGGCATCGAAGCTCTCGAGCCGATGCCCATCCTGCGGGACGCAGGTCGACACAGAGGAAGGTCGCGATCGCTGCCTCGAGGCCCTCTACGACGTGCCAGTGTCTCTCGGCGAGGCAGTGCTCGCGTGCCGCTTGTACGGAGTCTTCCTAAAAATCGAGACCGTCCGGTCGTGGGTAAAACGAGGCCACCTGACCTCGACTGCGGAGACTCCGACCGGCAAAGACCTGTTTACTCCGCGTTCGGTTGTTGAAGCTTCTTTGGAGAGGGGGCACTGATGGTGCGGGGCTTATTTGTTGAGGCGTTTGAGATCAGGCTTCGTGATCAGGCCGGTCAGGAATTGGTTTGGGTGATGTGTGACCCGCTTCGGTTTGTGAGGAATCCAGAGGACGCGCTCCGAGCTGCTCAGGTGTTTATGGACACGCTGCGGAGCGACGCGCGTGCTTTGGGTATCCCGGTTGATTCGGGGTTTAAGAATGTCAAGAAAGTAGGGAAGACATGGTAGACGCGATGGCTTGGGCTGAGCTGAGGGAGTCGCTTCGCGAGGCTTTGGATGCTTTGGAAAACGCGAAGGAGCTGATTCCGTGGGAGGATGCGCACCTTTGCCCGGAGCGCGTGTCGCTGCGTTTGCGCAGCGCGTCTGTGCAAGTGAGCGAGGCTTACGTGCTTGTCGGCGATGTTCTTGAGGGAGGCGATGCAGCATGATTCCGGTTGTTGATTTGTTTGCTGGCGCTGGCGGTTTGAGTGAGGGCTTTGCGTCTTTGGTCGATGCCGATGGCCTGCCGGTGTTTCAGCCGGTGATGTCGGTGGAGAAGGATCCGGATGCTTGCGAGACTTTGCGTCTTCGGGCGTTCCTCAGCCGAATCGCAGCCGCGGAGCCAGGGCTACCGTGGGAGTATGAGCAGTTTTTACGCGATCGCGATCCGCGAGCGCTGGAGTGTTTGAAGAAACGCTTCCCGATTGCGTGGACTGGTGCTCGCTGTGAGGTTGTCGAAGCGGAGCTGGGGGATGCTGATCCGGTGTTGATTGAGATGGCTCGGATGCGGGTCGAGGCCGCATCCCCGTCTGGGATGTGGGTTTTAGCTGGAGGGCCTCCCTGTCAGGCCTATTCGACGGCTGGCAGGTCTCGGCGGAAGCATGATCCGTCGTTTGCGGGGGATCCTCGGCTTCGGTTGTATCAGTCGTTTATGAAGTTTGTGCAGATGCTTCGGCCTCCTGTTGTGGTCTTTGAGAATGTCGTGGGGATCTTGTCGGCGAAGGTTGATGGGGAGTCTGTGTTTGCGCAGATTGTCCGCGATTTCATGTGGGCTGGTTATAGCGTTCGTTCGGTTGTTGATCCGTGCCCGGCGACGTCGCGCGATTACATTGTCGAGTCGGAAAAGTTTGGGATTCCGCAGGCCCGGCATCGTGTGATTCTGCTGGCTGTCCGGCGTGGTCGGGGATTGCATACTGGGGTCTTGCGTGAGCGTGCGGCATCGTCGGTGCGTGATGCTTTGGTTGGTTTGCCGAAGCTCCACGGGGTTGTCAGTTATCCGCAGGGGACGTGTCTTCCGCGTTTCGAGGAGTGGAAGAAGCTTGCGCCTGAGCCGATCGCCAAGATTGTCCGGGACGCGATGATCGCTCCGTATGCGATCTTGTCTGAGGCTAACGAGATTTGCCGCGGCCAGGGCAAGCTCTCCGGATGGTATCGCGGGAAGCTCGACGGCTCGAAGGCCCTTGAGGGGCACGCGGCTCGTACAGTGCGCACGGTAGATATAGAGAGGTATATGTTTGCCGCGGCTTTCGCGCAGGTGAAGGGAAGGTCTCCTCGGCTCGAGGAAATGCCTCGGTGCCTGTGGCCGAAGCACGCGAACCTCGACGATGTAGACGCGGATTCGAGGCCAGCTTTCAACGACCGCTTTTACGTGCAGGCATGGGGGAAGCCATCATCGACCGTGACGGCACACATTGCGAAGAGTGGGCATCATTTCATTCATCCGGATCCTCGGCAGAGGAGGAGCTTGACGCTTCGTGAGGCCGCGCGCCTCCAGACCTTCCCTGATGATTTCGTCTTCATGGGTACAAAGACTGCTCAGTTTCGGCAGATCGGGAATGCTGTGCCTCCGCTGCTTGCACAGCAGGTCGCGCAGGTCGTCGCCAAGACCCTCGGCGTTGACGCCTTCGGCTACTTCGATAGCACCGAAGACGAAGACGATGAGGAGGACGCGCCTGCGCCGAAGCTCGTGGGCGTGGACATGTTCCTCGACGCAATATACGAGTTCGCAGACGGCATCAACGGCATGTGCGTTAAAGTGGCCGAAGGCCTTGACAAACTGGGTGCACCGCGCTAGTTTGATATCGTAGCGTTACAGCTGTAGGAAAGCCTGTCTCGAGAGAAAACGAGGCAGGCTTTTCTCATACCCTCCGGGGCCTCCCGCTTAGGTGGGGGGTGGTCTTTTTGGGTAGGGGTATCCACATATACCCCGGGGGGTGACGCTACGTTCTACGCCCGCCGGTGCGCGGGCTCGCAAAACGAACTATCGAAGCCGCAGCCTTCCGACAGACGACGGGAGGGCCTTCAATGTCACGCACCGGGACAGCACAGTACTTCCACTGGCGGAAGCGAGTCCTCACCGAGGCGAAGAACCGCGGCGTGACGCACTGCCCTTTCTGCCACTGCCTTCTCGATTACGAACACACGCGGCTTCCAAATTCCGCAGAGCCGGATCACATTCTCCCAGTTCGCTGGGGCGGCAAGAACACTCTCGATAATGGCCGCGTGATCTGTCGCCGATGCAACCAGTCGCGCGGATCCAACGTCGCGCCGAAGCTTTCCGAGCCGCGACGATCGTCGGTTGATGTCGATTGGTAATCAATTTCGAGCCTTTTTAGGGCTTTTCGCTAAAAACGCGCTTGTTGGAAACGTTGCAATTCCGCGGTTTTGGGGGCACCACCCCCTCCCCCCACTCTGGACTCGCCCCCACGAGGTATAGCGGGATACCCCCCCGTTATTTTGGGCCTTGACCTCGAAAACAGGTCGTAGGGCCTGAACGGTCGATACGCGATCGCGTGGGGCTTCTATGGGGTATCTGATAGTAGCGCTCGCGGGCTTTTGGCTTAAATACAGGGATTTGGGGGTGTTTTGGGTTGGCGAAGAAGAAAAAGACAGAAGACTCGAAGCCCGCTTTCGATCCTCAAGAAGCGCGCCTCCGTCTCCTCGAAACCACGCTCACCTCGATTGAATATGCCAACGCTGGGCAGCGCGCGTCGCTCGTGCGCGAAGCCAGGGCACTGATCACCGACATTGCTGGCGTGCAGAAACCACAGGCAGGGGCAGAAACGGTAGCGGAGGAGGGGAGCGCTGTTGTCAATTTCCAAGAACGATTGGCGAAACAGCGATCAGGCTCCGCGGCTCCGCGTCGCCGCCGATCGTCGGGCTAAAAGCTTCGGGCAACTCGCGGGGGACTTTGCCTCGCAATTCGGTTTGACTCCTGATGCTTGGCAGGATCTCGTCCTAGAGGACTGGCTCGCAGCCAATGGCCGCGACGAATGGAAGCATCCGATCGCAGGGCTTTCCCTCTCTCGTCAAAACGGCAAGAATGCTTTGCTCGAGATGCGCGAGCTTTTCGGCCTCGTCCTCCTCGGCGAAAACATCCTCCACTCGGCACACGAAGTCAAGACCGCACAAGCTCATTACCGGCGTTTCAAGGAATTTTTCGGCGTCAAAGCCAACGACGAAAACGCCCGATATCCAGAGCTAAACGCAATGGTCGAGCAGGTCCGCAACGTCAACGGACAAGAGGCCATCATCCTCAAGAACGATCCGGAGAAAGGCTGGCACGGAGGCTCGCTGCGAGTCGTCGCACGATCGAAATCTTCGGGCCGTGGTTTTACCGCTGACCTCATCGTCCTTGATGAAGCTCAGGAACTAACTGAGGATGCTCTTGAAGCCCTCATGTCGACAGGCTCTGCCGGTCACCTCGGAAATTCACAGGTCATCTACACAGGGACTGTCCCCGGGCCTAATGCTAACGGGGCGATTTTCGCCCGCATCCGCGATCAAGCTTTATCGGATCATCCGGGCGCCATGTGCTGGCATGAGTGGAGTCCCGATCCTGATGCTCCGGTGAATCTTGATGATGTAGAGCTGTGGAAGGCGACGAATCCGGGCTTCGTCGCAGGGCGAATCAAAAAAGCCTTTATCGAGCTAGAGCGGCAGACGCTCTCTGACGAGGGCTTTGCTCGCGAACGCCTCGGAATGTGGCCTGCGCACGCTGGCGCTTCCCGGGCGATCGACCCGACGACATGGACAGCGTCCACAGCCGACGCGCCAGCCGACGGCATCCGCAGTTTCGCTGTTGCTTTCAGCGCAGACGGTAAACGCCAGGCCCTCGCAGGAGCCTTGAAGACCGGCAAGGGCTTGGATACGAAATTCCACATCAACGTCATCGATACGTTCACCGGGGCGACCGATGACGGAGTTTCGGCTGTGGCTTCGTGGCTCGCCGAGCGTAAAGACCGGGCAGCGCAGATCAATATCGTCGGCGGCTCCGGCGCGCTCGCGCTCGCGGATGCTCTCGAAGCTCGAGGCGTCTCCAAACGCCTCGTCCACATCATGACCACTAAGGAATATTTCCAGTCGTGCTCGCTGCTCTTTGAGGGCTTGCGGGATGGGCGGATCACTCATCCGGAGGGCGACCCAGAAGACGCGCTCAACAGCTCAGTGGCTGTCTGCGATAAGAAGATTCGTTCGCGCGATGGCTCGTGGGGCTGGGAAGCATCGACCCCAGACGGAGACGACACACCTCTCGAGGCCGCGTCCGCAGCCGTCCTAGCAGCGAAAACAACGAAACGTCGACCCGGTAAGAAAGCGAGGGCACTTTGACCGCGAAGAAATTCATGATCGCGACTCCCGTCGCTTTCCAACCCCCCAACGTACTAGGTCTCACCGGCCCAGAGCTTGAAGCCCTCGGCCAGCTCATCGAGCTATGGCGAGTCAAGCAACCGCGAAACCGACTGCGACAGGCATACCTTGACGGGATCGTCCGGCCCGACAACCTCAACATCTCAGTCCCTGACGACATGGTCGACCAGCTCGGGGCCGTCATCGGTTGGCCTCGGAAAGTTGTCTTCGGACTGTCAGACCTCCTCATCTGGGACGGAGTAACCGCAGCCGGGGGCGAGGAGAATCCTTTCGGCATCAACGACCTACTCGCGGAGACGAGCTTCGATCTCGAAATCGCGCAGACGATTCCATCGAGCCTCACGCACAGCGTCGCTTTCCTCACGCTACGCCAGGGCGTAGGCCCGGGCGAACCTCCCGTGATCATTCAGGGCCACTCGGCAGACTGGGCGACGGGCCTCTGGGACCGGGTCCGGCGACGCCTCTCCTACGGTCTGACGATCGATGACGTCGATGACGCGGGCCGACCGACACGGATGACCCTTTATACGGTTGATTCGACCTACGTCCTCATGCCGCGCACCGATGCTAATTGGGAGATCGTGCATGCCGAGCTTCACGGCCTCGGCGCGCCCATGATGGAAGCTCTGCCTTTCGAGCCGTCCCTCGATCGGCCTCTTGGGCGCTCGCGGATTTCCCGAGACGTTATGAGTATTACCCAGCGGGCGATGCGAACGGTCCTGCGTGAGGAGCTTGCGACGGAGCTTTTCACAGCTCCGGGAATCCTCCTCTCCGGAGTCGACTCCGACCTGATCGATGATCTGCGATCGTGGGACTGGAAGCTGGGCACGGTCAAGACCATTTCTAATGGTGAGGAGCCGGAAGGCCCGAAGGTCACTGTGCTTCCTCAGCAGTCGTCTCAGCCTTTCACCGAGCAAATGCGCGCCTTGGCAACCGAACTCGCAGGGGTCTCCTGCCTGCCAGTCTCCTCTCTCGGCGTCGTGCAGGATAATCCCTCCTCAGCGGAAGCCTTGTACGCGGCCAAAGAAGAGCTAGTCATCAAAGCCAAAAACGCACAGCGCGTCTACGACGGAGCACTCAGCCGTATTTATATGCACGCGGTCATGCTTCGGGACGGCTTAGATGAGGTGCCCGATGGTATCCGGACGTTGGCGACGCGCTGGGGCGATCCGGCTCATCCGTCGATCGTCTCCCAGTCCGACGCGATTGTGAAGCAAGTGGCCGCGATGCCCTGGCTCGCGTCGTCCCCGGTAATCCTCGAGGAGCTGGGATACAGCTCATCTCAAATCGCGCGCCTCATGTCGGACAAGCGCCGAGCCGAGGCCTCGGGGCTGCTAGAGCGCCTGCAGTCCTCGCGGCCTGCACAAGCGAGCGATGCGCCCGCTCCTGCGGTCGAGGCTCCTGCTCCCGTCTCGGGAGGACTGACAACCGAGCAAGCTAAATCAGCCTTCGACGCTCTCGGCGTCGCTGTGCGTGCAGGCGTCGATCCGAATTCGGCTCTTGAGGTCCTTGGGATCCCCGGCGTGAAGCTTACCGGCGCAGTGCCTGTCTCGCTTCGTCTTCCCGAGGCGGACACGAAGATGCTGGAAGAAAAGTAGAAAAATTTTAGGGGTGGTGGCGGGTGGATATCGGGGATGTGAAAAAGCTGGCCGCTGCCAATCGTGAGGCTGCTAGGATCGCGTCCGATCGTGTGGGGCAGCTTTGGGAAAGTCTGGAGGCTCTCGATACAGATACTCTCGGCGAGACACTGCGAGAGCTTTATCCCCGTCTTGTCGAAGAACATGCGGAAATGGCTGCCTCGGCTGCTGTCGAGTGGTATGAGGACGCGCGTACGGCAGCTGGCATCACCGCGCAGTATTCTCCGGAGATCCCCGCGAACCTCATTGACTATCCCAAGACGACGCGCGTAATCGAAGAGGCGATCGCGGCGATCGACCAGCGAGGCCGAGCGATAGCGGCGAAGATCCTCCAGCAACGCGCTAAGCAGCTCGTAACTAGCGCGGGTCGGGAGACAGGGGCTTCGCTTGCCCGTCGTGATCCATCTGAACCGCGATACGCTCGTGTGCCGACAGGTGCGACGACGTGCGCGTGGTGCATCATGTGGGCAGGCCGAGGATTCATCTACAAGAACGAGGAAACGGCACGATTTACACGGTCGCACAGCGATTGCGACTGCCAGATCGTGCCATCGTGGTCGAGCAACCCGCTGATTCGAGGATATAACCCGAGCGGCTACGAGGCGATGTACAAGGCTGCTAAAGAAGACCTCCTTTTGGAGGGTGCTCTTGGCGATGAAAAAAGCATCGCTGCGCGTATACGCATGCTCTTCGCGAAAGAAGCCAGCGACGGGCATCCTGTCCCTAACGCTTCTAGAGATGGAACTCTCCAACGGCATACTCTAGAAGCAGACCGTAAGAGCGCAATAGCAGCGCTTCAACGGAAACCGAAAGACAGGGAAAAGCGGCTCATCCCTCCGCGCGCTATGACCCAAGCACCGCAAGAGTGGCCGGAAGACTTACCTGAAATTCGGGCAATGACCTTGCGTCACATCCTTTATGGCACAAAGGGCGGCGGAGGGCACTTGCACGGATACGGGTGGAGGTTTGACGGAAGCGAATTCCCCAAGTCGTGGGACGAAACGCATATCCTGCAAGCGGCTGGAGAGCTGCTGCGATCGGGAATAACACCAACCGGGCCGAAGGGCGCCAAACTCGTAGGAGAGCACGACGGAATCAAGATCGCAGTCGTCTACTCCTACGACGGAGTTAAGCGCGGCAAAATTAAGAGTATCTATCCAATCAGAGCGACTAGATAGGGTATGCTTCGTCTATGGAATCGCGTGACACCCCAACAAAGTTTGTCCTCGACGTGGTCGCGCTTTTGGAAGCGTTAGACGACCGCGAATATATTCCTGTCTTCTTAGAGATGCTCGAATACGACGGCCCGGACGTAGAGGGCGCAGTCGCTGCGCTTGTCGAGCACAAGCGAGTTAATCAAGATTGGATTGACCGTCTCGCTGCTTTTAATGACGAGTATGCCGGAGCTTTTGAGCTTGAACTCGAAGAACTCCGCGCGGGCTTTGCAGCTCAAAATGCCGCTGCTGCTGCATAGCTAACTGAACCAACCCTATAAACCCCACCGCGACTTGCGAGTGGGGTTTTCTCATGCCACCCGCACCTGCATAGGAGCGGGTTTTCTTATACCCATCCGCATGGAAGGAAACAAAATGTTCGTAGGAACCACAGCCCAAGGGCCTGCTGATGAAAAGACTGTCGAAGCTGCGCAGGCAGCTGCCGACGCTACTGAATCCACGCAGGCTACCGACTCTCAGGAAGCCGCGAAGCCGGAGGCCGAGGCCAAGGCAGAAGCACCGGCAGAAGGCGCCGAAGCTCCCGAAGACTGGAAGTCACACGCTCGCCAGTGGGAGCGCCGAGCAAAGGCAGACCGGAAGCAGGTCGAAGCTTTGACCGACGCGATCAACGGCAAGGATGTAACGATCGAAGATCTACGCACTCAAGTCGCAGATCTCCAGCGCTCTGCCGAGCGCGCCGAGAAGATCGCAGCCGCCGCGTCAGAGTATGGCGTCCCGGCGGATCTGATCCGCGGAGATACGGACGAGGAGATCGCTGAATACGCGAAGCGCCTCGCCGAGTGGCGCGGCGAAACTGCCGCGCCTGTGGTTCCGAAGCTTTCAGACTCCGGCGCAGGAAGCTTCCCTGCACGCCCGGCGAATCTATCGATCGACGATCAGATCCTTGCCGCGCAGAAAGCCGGAGATTTCAAGGAATCGTCCCGCTTGAAGGCGATCAAGCTCGCCCAGCTCGGACGCTCCTAACCATCCCATCAACACATTCTCTCTTCTTTAAGGAGTCCTTTCATGGCAACCATTTCTGAAATGGCAACGACCTACAATTGTCCGAATTATGTCGGGGAGCTTTTTAGCGCTTCTCCCGAGGACACGCCGCTGCTCTCCGCGATCGGTGGTCTCACCGGCGGCGAATCCGTCGGATCCACCGTTTTCACGTGGGAAGGCTACGATCTGCGCGATGCTGACGCTACTCGTCAGCGCACCGAAGGCGCCGACGCGACCGCACTCGAAGCACGCGCGCGCTTCTCAGCCTCCAACGTCCTCGAAATCCATCAGGAAGCCGTCGCAGTCTCCTACACCAAGCTCGGGGCAACCCGTCAGGTCGGATCCGGCGCCGGAGCAACTCAGGTGACCGCAGGCACCATGCCTGCCGATGAGCTGGCATGGCAGGTCGAGCAAAAGCTGAAGGAAATCGCTCGAGACATCGAGAAGTCGTTCCTGACCGGTGTCTTCGCTCAGCCCACCACCAACGCCACGCCTCGCAAGACTCGCGGCCTGATCTCAGCGATCACCACCAATACCGCGACGTCCACTCACAAGGCCTCGCAGCTCACCGAGGACGAGATCCTCGACCTCATGCAGAAGGTCTGGGCCGCGGGCGGCATCCAAGAGTCCGAGACCCGAACGATCATCGTCAACGCGACCCTCAAGCGCGCGCTGTCTCGAATCTTCATCAAGGACGCGAATTTCCGTCAGTCCGATCGCACCGTGGGTGGCGTCAACCTGCAGACCATCGAGACGGATTTCGGCGCATGCAACATCATGCTCAACCGGTACATGCCTCTTGACAAGCTCGTCGTCGCCTCGCTCGAGCAGCTGAAGCCCGCTTTCCTCGAGGTCCCCGGCAAGGGCCACGTTTTCGCGGAGCCTCTGGCAAAGACCGGCTCTGCCGACAAGGTCCAGCTGTACTGCGAGACCGGATTGATCTACGGCAACGAGAAGGCGCATGGCGTCTTGACCATCGCCCAGGGCTGAGAAAGGAACTCATCACATGGCTAAGAAGCAGACTCCAATGACAATGCTCACTTGCGCGGATTATCCCGAGCTTCTCGTCACCTATCCGCGTGTGGAATTCTACGGCGGGTACGCCGAGACCGATGAGGAAACTGCCCAGATCATCATCGACGAACTGGGCGATCTGTACGGGATCGTGCGGACGCCTGTCGTCCCCGCTGAGGAGACTCCGGCTGAGGTTGTCGAAGGCTAGTAGAAAGGAGAGGGAGGCAGATGCCAAGCCCTGATAACCAAGCGGAGGTATTTGCCTCCCTCACTGACTACGAGGCCATGTACGGGCAGGTGCCTGCGTCTGATCGGCAGACGATCACCGCGCAGCTCCAGCGAGCTTCGCGGATCATCCGAGACGAGCTGGCATACGCGGGGATCGACGTCTACGCCGAGCGCGCTGCTGGGAAAATCCGCGCAGACACGCTCACGGACGTCGTCTGCGACATGGTGAATTACTCGGCGCGTCAGCAGGCAGGAGGCGTCCTCCCCGGAGTCACGCAGGCAACCATGACCGGCGGGCCATACTCGCAGTCTTACACGCTCTCCAGCCCAGCTGGAAGCTTGTCTTTCACGCGGCTCCATCGAAAACGACTCGGAATCCACTCGAGTCGCTTCGTATCCGTCGACACGATCGGTGGGAAGCGATGATCCATGGCGAGAAAGTAACGGTATACAAGCCGGTCGAAGGGGAAGCGGATTCCTATGGAGTGCCGCGCACTGATTGGCGGTTCAAAGGCACCGTCGAGAATGTCTTGGTCGCTCCGGCTGGCACAGCGGATCTCGAGCCGGGGATGCATCCCGATGGAGATTCGACGCTCTTGGCTCTTCATTTCCCGAAGGCTTTCACCGAATCTCTCCGTGGCATGCGAATCGTCGTGCGCGGAAAGACGTGGCAAGTTATCGGCGATCCGCAGGCCTATTCCGATCAGAACGTCCCGGGCGAGTGGAATCGCCCGGTGACTGTTCGTCTCGTAGAGGGGTGAGGGCTGTGGGTAATCAGGTGAAGATCGAGCTGAATAACGCGGCTCTGCGTGAGCTCGCGACTCCCGCAGTCGTCCGCGCAGGCGAGGCGATCGCCCGGGCTGCAGGCCCGGGCTTCGTTTTCGACCTCAAGCAAGGCAAGCGGCGTCCGCACGGCGTCGTCAAAGCCAAGACTTTCGAGGCGCGACGGCGAAACCGCAAAGAGAACACTCTCTTGAAGGCTGTCGGGGCAGGGAGGCTGTAATGGATTCAACTGCTCTCCTGCGGGAGGCGCTGAGCAGCTATCTCTACCCGGTGCGGGCTTTCGCGCAGGTTCCGACCTTACGGCCTGACAAATTCGTGACAGTCGAGCGTACAGGCGGGAAAATCGACGCTTTTTCGGACTCGCCGACTTTCGCTGTGCAGGCGTGGGCGCCGACGAAGGCTGAGGCTGCGGCTCTCGCCGAGCAGGTCGCTCTCGCGATCGATAGCTGGCCGGCGATCGCTCCAGAGGTCGCCGACGCGACTGTCGAGTCTATGTACGATTTCGCGGATCCCGACAGTCAAAGCCAGCGATTTCAGCTCACTGTCCACGCGAGTCTTTTCAATACGGCTCAGCCCCAGTCGTCGGCAGGGCCACCACCTCCGGAGGAATGGGATCACCTCTGATCCCCATCTCTCTCACACAGTTTTTCCCCTTTTAGAAAGGAAACCATCACATGGCACAGTCAACCCCGAGCCTCGTTACAACTGCTAAGCCTCAGAAGGGAGGCGCGGTCTCGTCCGCGCCTCTTGGCACCGCGATCCCCGCTGACGCTGCAGCAACGCTGAACACTGCTTTCGTCAAGCTCGGATACGTCTCCGAAGACGGCATGGCAAACGAAGAAGAACGCGACTCCGAGGACATCAAGGAATGGGGCGGAGACACCGTCGCAACCGTCAACACGGGCCGTAAGGAAACCTTCCAGCTGACATTCATCCAGTCGCTCGACCCCGACGTCCTCAAGGAAGTCTACGGGCAGGACAACGTCAAGGTGACCTCGGGCAACAAGCTCATCACGGTCGACCACAACGCCAAGGACATGCCACACCGCGTTTTCATCTTCGAGATGATCATGGCCGGTGGCTACGTCAAGCGCATCGTTGTCCCCAACGGCCAAGTGACGAAGATCGGTGGCACCGTCTACAAGGCCGGCGAGCCTGTCGGATACGAGACGACCATCACAGCTTTTCCCTCGTCTGTGATCGACGGCTCCACCGCGCGCGAGTACATCGCGGCGGTTTCCGGCGGCGTTCTGCCTGTCTGATCCAGCATCACACCATTTTCTGATTAATCCCCCGCACAGAAAGACAGACACACATGGCAATTCACACCATTAAGGGCGTCAAGCTCAATCTCAAGCCGGAGCAATTCGACGACATGGAGCTGCTCGAGCAGCTCGGCGAGATCCAAGACGGAAATCCTCTCGTTTTCCCGAAGGTCATGCTCCGGCTCGCTGGAGGCTCCAAGAAGAAACGCGACGAGATTTATGACGCTCTGCGAGATAAAGACGGACGAGTCTCGGTCGAGGCTGCATCTGAATTCTTCATGAAGGCGATGCAGGCCGCTGCCCCAAAATCGCAGTCTTCGCAGGACTAGTCCTCAACTATCCCGACGAGCTGGAAGCGGACTTCATCCGTTACTTCCAGAAGTCTTGGAGGGCTTTCGACTATGAGACTGCGGTCAGGCTGGCGAACGTTATCGCTCGCCAGCCTGAATCGTGGGCACACCGAGCTGCCAATCCAGATTGGGAGTGGGGTGTCTCAGAGCACCTCGAAGCTCATCAGGCAGATGTGCTGATGAGGCTTCTTTGGTCGAAGACCAAGGACGCGGCCAAGGGGCGGAATGCTCCGAAGCCGATTCCGCGCCCGCACGTCGGCGAGCGCAAGGCATCTGAGGACGTCGAGGAGGTCTCTCCGGAGGCCATCGACGCCTATCTGTCTCTCCCACGCACCGCGATCGATATGGAAGAGACAACCGTGAAAGTCTAAATACAGAGAGGGTGGATCCCAGTGGCAGAAGCCGGAGCAGACCTCGGAAGCGCATGGCTCAATGTTGTCCCATCTTTTAATGGGATGAAGCGCGAAATCGCCAAAGAGCTAGGCGGCGTGGATGTCACTGGATCCACCTCCTCGTGGGGCTCGCGACTAGGCGAGTCCCTCACTCGCGGAGTCGGCGGCGCGCTAGAGACGATCGGCAAGATCGGTCTCGGAGCTGCCTCGGCAGCTGTCGGAGGTCTCGGCGCAGCCCTCGGCGCGTACATCCCAGAGGCCATCAAGGCTTCGGACGCCACCGATAAATTCCAAAATACCTTGAAATTTGCCGGGGTCGACCCGGGCAAAATCAAGGATCTCACGGACGCGGCCCAGACCTACGCAGACAAGACCATCTACGACCTGCAAGACATCCAGTCGACGACCGCGAAGCTAGCCGCGAACGGCGTCAAGGGCTTCGATAAATTGGCCGAGGCTGCGGGCAACCTCACTGCGGCTGCAGGCGGCGGCAAGAATGAATTCGCGGCCTTCGGTTACGCGATGGTTCAGGTCAATGCCGCTGGTCGCTTGATGACTCAGGACTGGAACCAAATCGCGAACGCGATCCCGGGCGGCGCGGGCAAAATCATGCAGGCCCTCAAAGATATGGGTGCATATACGGGAGATTTCCGCGATGCGATGGCTAAGGGGAAAATTTCCGCTGAGGATTTCAACAAAGCGATCACGCAGCTCGGCTTCGACGAAGTCGCGATCGCGGCAGCTCAGTCGGCAACGACTTTCGAGGGCGCGTGGGGCAACTTAGAAGCCTCTCTCAATAAGGAATTGACCGGCTCGCTGCGCGAGGTCAAGAAGCCGATGACCGAGCTGATCAACGCGGTCGCGGATGGTCTTGTCCCGCAGCTGGGGGAGAAGCTTGCTCCTGCAGCGCAGAGCGCAGCAGGCTGGATCCAGCGTCTCGCGGATTCGGTCAAGAGCGGAGAGACCAATATTAAGAGCCTTAAAGGCCAGCTCGAGGCCGTTACAGGTGGCTTCGGCGCGATGCTCGCAGCTGGAGCTGGGTTGAAGAATTTCCAGCAGATCTCTGGATTCTTCGGTGGCCTCGACGGCGCACTGGGCAAAGCGTCTGGCTCTGTCGTCGATTTCGCTAAGGGACTCCCCGGAGCGGGCAAGTCTCTCGCCTCCCTCAAAAATCTTCCCGGTGAAGTGACCGGGGCTTTCGGTCAGATGTCCAAACGGGTCACGGCTGCGCGTTTTGAGCTGACGGGCGTGTCCGACGGTTTCTTCGGCACGCTTTTCGGTGGCACGCGCCTCGGCTCCGCGCTCTCGGCAGCTAATGGCAAGCTATCCTCCGGCATGGGCGTCCTCAAGGGAACTGTCTCGCAGTCGGCGGCTTTTGTGGGGCGCGGATTTGAGGGCGTAGCGGAGCGGATGGCTCCCGCGGTCTCGCGGATCGGTGGTGTCGCGTCGTCAATCGGCGGGAAGATTGTCGGCCCGCTCGCGCCGATTGGTGCGCGCGTGCGCGGCGCGTTCGCGCCTCTGGGCGCTGCTTTTGATGGCTTCGGCTCCAAGCTTTCTGGCCTCAGTTCCAAAATGTCGGGTCTCGGCTCGAAGGTCGGCGACTCTCTTGGGAAGATCGGCAGCGCTTTCGCTCCCGGCAGGATGCTCAAATTCCTCTCATTCGGCGGGCTCGCGGCTGCGGCTTTCGCGGGCATCGGTGCGATCGTCCAGCAGGGCGGTGTCGAGCTGGTCGCCCCGATCGGCAAGACTCTGCAGGGTCT
>ERZ773013.742-NODE-742-length-20214-cov-58.516891_pt1 | contig 20214 bp, 12 predicted proteins | sample MGYA00511670_ERZ773013 | MGnify/ENA primary metagenome ERZ773013 (study PRJEB29015, sample SAMEA2738120) | human oral metagenome | biome: human oral; feature: human-associated habitat; material: saliva | place: China | collected 2257 ... | reverse complement strand
GGCGGGCGGCGAACATTCGACGGTAGAAGTCGGGGGTGATGTCGTTAATGCGCTCAGCAATGATGGGCAGCGTTGCCTCAATAATGGGGCGGGACTTTTCGGAGAGCATCGGTGCGTGCCTTCTTCCTGTGTGGTCACCTCGGTCATTGTGGCGAGGCCCCTCAAGATCGGTGTTGCGGGGCATTCACTCAGACAGCTTAGTTGGTGACAGAGTGTTTATAAAGCACCCTTACCGTAGCATTTTGCGGGGTGCTTGCGCTGAGTGCAGGTCACTTTCTGAGGGATATTGAGGGGTCTAGGTGAGACTTATGGTTCAGCTTGACTCAAAGAGAGAGCCGAGCGTCACACTATATATTTTCAGCACTGTTTTTGAGTTCACCGCGTGACTAGCCCCGGAGTGTGCATAAAAATTCTGACCTGAAAATATATTTACTACGGAAAGTATGCAGTACAGTGCAAAAATGAATATGGTCACATTTTCTGCATTTGAGAAGCAAATTTGCAATATTCTGCACTTACTGCACAATTTTCGGATTCATGCAGGCGCCGACAACCGCGCACGCAGAGTCAAAAATACCCCCGCGCGGCCCTCAAAGCCCCCACGAAACACCCCCCCCGTGCGAACTGCCTAGCAACCCCGGCATCAAGCGCAGAAACGCCCTAAACTCCGCGTTAAAAACTCTATGGAGCCTCCCACCGGAAAGCTCCACAGATATCACGTATCTCTTGAATACTTACGACTAGCGCGCAGGCAGCGCATTCTCCGGAGGCCCAAAGCCCAGCTCGACAAACACCGGGCCAACAGGGCGCGCACCGGCAGTCAACTCGCTAATGATCACCGAATCAACCGATGCATAGAATGCCTCGCGAGCCTTCGCCAGCACATTGCGCAGGCGACAGAACTTATCGAGGGGACAGTGGCCGTTCTCATCCTCGCACTCAATCATGGGGATATCGCCCTCAGTAGCGCGAAGAATAGTGCCGACGGTCGCAGAACGACCCGCATCGGAGAGCATGACGCCACCGGCACGACCACGAGTCGAGTCCAGGTAACCCATGTTCACGAGGAAAGCTACAGCCTTCGCCACGTGGTTGTAGGGGGTGTCCACACCTTCAGAAATCTTCTGGGTGGAAAGCTTCTGACCGGGCTCCAGGGCAGACAGGAGCATCAGAACGCGGAGCGAGACATCCGAGAATGCTGTCAAACGCATGGATACTCCTTCTATCCTTCTCGTACTACCGCCCCCTCCACGGAGGCGGCAACGGATGCGTGAACCTGGGCAGGGTTCGACGCGTTCAAAAATCTTACATTGGAATTGTATAGGGGCGGCAAGAGGGCAAGAAATTATAACTAGCCGCTTCTGTACCCGAACCACCCCGGCGGGGAGCTTAAAGTATTTCTCAAGAGCAAGTGGACTGCATAGCCTTACACTCACACCACTGCAAGAAAACTTGCCGTTCCCCAGGTGACAGGGATTCAAATTTCCCCTCAACGGAAGGAAGGAGCGGAATCTCACCGGGAGATTCCGCTCCTTCAACGCGCTATACCTTAGGTATTAGCTGACCTTAGGTATCAGCTGGAGTGTCTTAGTCCTCCAGAGCCTTTGCCAGAGCATCGCGCTGTTCGCGAACCTCAGCAGGCAGCTTGTCACCGAACTTCTCGAGCCACTCGTCGATGCCGGGCAGTTCAGCGGCCCATTCTTCCTTCGAGACAGCCAGAGCAGCCTTCAGCTCGTCCTCAGAGATTTCCAGACCGGTCAGGTCCAGGTCCTCCTTGGTGGGAACGGTGCCCAGGAAGGTCTCCTGGCCGCCAGCCTTGCCGTCAAGGCGGTCGAAGATCCACTTCACAACGCGAGAGTTCTCGCCGAAACCGGGCCATGCGAAGCCGCCGTCGGGGGTGCGGCGGAACCAGTTGACGTAGTAGACCTTCGGCATGTTCTCTGCGCCGTGCTTCTTGCCCAGGTCCAGCCAGTGCTTGAAGTAGTCACCAGCGTTGTAACCGATGAAGGGCAGCATAGCCATCGGGTCGCGGCGAATCACGCCAACAGCGCCCTTAGCGGCCGCGGTGGTCTCGGAGGAGAGGGTAACTGCGCGGAACACGCCCTGCTCCCAGCTCTCGGACTCAGAAACCAGGGGGATGGTGGTCTTGCGGCGACCGCCCAGAACGATAGCACTCAGCGGCACACCCTCGGGGTCGTAGTACTCGGGAGCGAGCATGTCGACCTGGGATGCGGGGGTGCAGAAGCGGGAGTTCGGGTGAGCTGCCGGGCGACCGGACTCGGGGGTCCAGTCCTTACCGGTCCAGTCAATCAGGTGTGCGGGAGCCTCGTCGGTCTTGCCCTCCCACCAGACGGAGCCGTCGTCGGTCAGTGCAACGTTGGTGAAGATGGTGTTGCCCTTGGCGATAGCCTTCATAGCGTTCGGGTTGGTGGAGTAGCCGGTGCCCGGTGCCACGCCGAACAGGCCAGCCTCGGGGTTGACCACGCGTGCCTGGTGGTTCTCGTCGAACTCGATCCATGCGATGTCGTCGCCGACCATCTCAGCCTTCCAGCCGTCAATGGTGGGCTCCATCATTGCGAAGTTGGTCTTGCCACATGCGGAGGGGAACGCTGCGGAGATGTAGCGAACCTTGCCCTCGGGGTTGGTGACCTTCAGGATGAGCATGTGCTCTGCCATCCAGCCCTCATCGCGACCGATAACGGATGCGATACGCAGTGCGTAGCACTTCTTACCGAGCAGTGCGTTACCGCCGTAGCCGGAACCGAAGGACCAGATCTCGCGGGTCTCGGGGAACTGGACGATGTACTTCTCGGGGTTGCAAGGCCAGGGAACATCTTCCTGACCGGGCTCCAGGGGTGCACCGACAGAGTGCAGGGCCTTAACGAAGAAGCCGTTGGTCTCGTTCAGCTTGGCAAGAACGTCCTTACCAATGGTTGCCATGATGCGCATGGAGCAGACAACGTATGCGGAGTCGCTGAGCTCAACAGCAATCTTGGGGTTCTTAGCCTTCAGGGAGCCCATGACGAAGGGAATAACGTACATGGTGCGGCCGCGCATGGAGCCCTCGAACAGGCCGGTCAGGGTCTGCTTCATTTCGACGGGGTCGCGCCAGTTGTTGGTCGGGCCTGCGCCTTCTTCAGTCTCGGAGCAGATGAAGGTGCGCTCCTCGACACGTGCAACGTCATCGGGATCGGAGAAAGCTGCGTAAGAGTTCGGGAATTCGTGATCGCTGAGGCGAACAAAGGTACCGGCGTCAACCAGTTCCTGTGCCAGGCGGTCGTATTCTTCCTGGGAGCCATCGACCCAGTAGATGTGTGCGGGCTGGGTCAGGGCCGCAACTTCGCGAACCCAATCCAGAAGGCCCTGGTGGGTAGTGGGTGCACTCTGCAGCTCCTTTTCGAGCTCAGCAGAGAGAGTACGAGTTGAGGTGTCAGCCATTGACGTTTTCCCCTTCAATCGGTGGCCCGGATACTACGTTGATCCGGATAGGTCTGCAGTAACAAAGAAGCAGTTAAACACTACAAGCGTGCAAATAATCGCGAATATGCACGCTTGGACAGTCTCCACTTCCTCGTGATGCTTACAGAATAACGCATTAATGGTCTGCAGAGCTTTCTATGACACCATTTCTTAAGTTCTGCGCATCACATTCCTAGAGCGCGAGAAGATTTCTGCAAAGAATTTTTAGGACTTATGGCGGGATTCTCCGTGGATTTCAGGGATCTGCGGCGCCGATTTTAGGGTGCTGAGAAAATATTTTGAAAAAATTTTCCGACACCAAAAACCCCGGAATCATGCGGCAAAGCAGGGCATTATCGAGTCTTTCGGAGGGGATTTTAGGCAAATTTCGAGTTTTTCGGCTTGCGTGCCCCCAGGGACATCCGTATAGTAGTACCTGTTGCCGCGACGGGTTGAAGAAATCCGAAGCGAGGAACATGCGCCTGTAGCTCAACGGATAGAGCATCTGACTACGGATCAGAAGGTTGGGGGTTCGAATCCCTTCGGGCGCACCACCGATCCCCGGTTCTTCGGAACCGGGGATTTTTTGTATGCCCAAAAGATCTACCTCAGAAGATATACCCCGGAGGACACGCCCGGGAAGATCTCTTTGGGCAAGAAGCACGCAGAAAACGCCCTGCCACAAGCTCCGGGCAGGGCTCAAGCCACCGCGCAGTACAAAACGTTGCAGCATGACACGTTGCAGGCTCTAGCTAGGTGTAGCAAGGACGCTCCAGCAGCTGACGCTACCCCATCCATACCAAAAACGGCGCCCAAAAGCGTCCCAACCTGTGAATCCACAGATTTACGCGCCCCAGATGACGTGCTCCGGGGCACACCCGCCAAAAAACGCCTAGGATGGAAAGAGGACCCTCCACGCATAGGTTGGAGAGTAGACAACGCAAAGGAGCACTATGGCACAGCTATCCATTCCGCAGTCCCTGATAGGTGCGCTCATCGATATTGCTGATTTGGGAACCCTCGATTACTTCCCGCCCACCGGACGATGCGCGCACTGGTCCCTCTATGACGCGCAGCGCCAAGAGCTCCTCTGCCCTTGCGCACCCGCCGCCAACGCCACTGTAGAAAAGCTCTTTGAGGCCGCGGCGAAGATTCTCTACGAGAATTTCCCCCGATATATCGACTCTCCCGAGGACATCATTCCTTATACTTCCCGTCAGGAACTCGTTGCCGCCCTACGCCGCGGCGATGAGGAACCCAGCGATGAGGAACCCAGCGGCAGTACGCCTCGTGAAGAGGAACAGAACGACCTGCAGGCAGCCGAAGCTACCGCAGACTCCACGGCCGAGGCTCCCGTTGCAGAGGCCAACGAGGGTGTAGCTAGTGAGGATGCAGCGGTGAGCGCATCCGCCGCTCCCAAACCTGCAGCACCGGAGCCTGCAACCCCGAAGCCCGCAGCGCCGAAGCCCGCACCCTCCCCCGCGCTCTTTGCCGCCCGCGCGGCACAGGCACCCGCTCCGGCTCCCGGTATGGCTCCCAGCCAGGCTCCCAGCGCGCCAGAAGAAGCCTCTGTGGAAGCACCCGCAGAGGTAGCAGCAGAAAAGACGGTTCCTGTACCGACCCCCGCCACGGTTACCCCCGCGGCACCCAAGCCGGCGGCTCCCAAGCCCGTTGCGCCGAAGCCAGCTGCTCCTACATCTGCAGCACCCAAGCCTGCAGTGCCGACTCCCGGTACTCCCTCCCCCGGCATGTTCCGCAAGTCCACGCTGACCTACCGTCCGCCGCGCATCGAAGAGTACCTGGAGGGCCTGCGTGCCCGCCAGCAGGCCGCCGAAGAAGCCGCGCAGTCGGTAGCAGCTACCGAGCAGGCACCTGTTGACGAGTTGCCCGTACTCAGCCAGTCCCTACCGAGCGCGCCGAAGCCCGGTGCGCCGGTCCCCGCTACTCCGGCTGCCACCAGCGCACCCGCCGCAAAGCCGGTAGCCGCCGAACCGACCGGACCTCGCGCCATTACCGCCGAGGACCGCGAACGCAACTACCGACTGCGCCCAAGCCTGCGTGCCCGCCTCGAACGCGAAAACATCAGCGAAGAGCTCGTGCGCACCATCCTGCGCGAAGGCGAAGCAGAACGCATCAACGACTGGACCATTCGCTTCACCCACGACGACTACCGGGTTGACGTGAACACCGCCTCCGCAGAAGTCATTACCGTCATCGACGAATACGACGCCGACTACAACGAGGCGGCACAGGCGTCCCTGGCTCAGGGCGAATACACCTCGCTCAACGCCCTGGAACTCGAATTCAGCGAGCGCGCTCGCACCTTCCTGAAGAAGAACCCGCCGTTCGTTTTCGATCTGATGCTTCAGGCGCTGAGCAGCCCCGAGAGCGTGCGTATGGCTGAAGGCTGGACGCGTATCTACGCGGCGCAGGGCCTGGAAATTGCGGTTTCGCCCGATGAGCGGACCGTTCTGGCCCTGGCGAAGACAGCGGACTTCCACAACCTGCACGCAGAAACCCTGCGCAAGGTGCAGCTGGAAGAGCTCAGCAACACCCTGGCAAAGCAGGCAGAAGATAAAGCAGCTCGGGCAGAAAACACCACCGAGGAGGAAAAATAATGTCCGCTAAGCAGATCACCGTTCCTCTTGAGGTGTACGTTCGCCTGCAGGAGCTTGCTTCCCTCGCCACCTATAGCTACCGGGACAATCAGGGCTCCGAAGAGAACAGTGCAAACAATAAGCCGTGGGATTTGCTCTCCAAGGACGGCGCGTCCCTACTCGATGAGAACGGCGCGCTCAAGCCCGAAGCGGCAGAGCTCTACTTCACCCTGTTGCCGCTCATCGCCCAGGAATTCGTAGAGCAACAGCAGGCACTCGTGGACGCTTACCGTCAGGCGCCCAAGCCTGCCGCCGCACGCGCCAAGATTCGCCCCTCCAACCAGCGCCTCATTCCGCTGACCGAGGTGCCGCTGGAGAACCAGCGTATTGCCGCGCGCATCGAGAAGGAATTCTACGGCGAGGTGCCGCCGCGCCGCCGTATCTACGGCGTGCTCCCGGGCGTGATGGACTATATGATGCGCCACGGTCTCACCTACGAGCTACTGCTGGACATCATCGAATCGCCCGCAAGCACCGTGGTTCAAGAGAGCGCGCAGGAGAACCGTTACGGCCGCGAAGTCACCCTCTACACGCATGAAGAGGAAGGCTACCAGGTGGTGCTCAACCCCCTGACTGCCGAAGTGCTCGCGCTGCGCCCGCTGCAGGCTCTGGCGGGAGGCTACCAGCTCTCCCCCGATGCTCAGGCACAGCTGAAGGCGCTCGGTCTGACCGGCGAGTACATTGCCCGCATCCTGGATGAGGCTGAGGACCGCCGCCCAATTCCCGGCAGTAGCCGCACCGTGTACTCGCTCAACGGCTACCAGGTGGAGTTCTCGCACTCCGACCAGCAGGTGATTCGTATTAGCCGCGGCACCGCGCCCAGCCGTAACCCCTTCGAGTCGCAGCCGAGGATGAGCGGCACAAAGAGGCAGCGCGGCCGCAAGATTCCGCACGATGTGGACGCATTCGTTCAGCTGTTGCAAGAGCACGGCTTCACCATCACCATGGGCGGTAAGCACTACGACATTCGCCACGAGAAGCTGGCTCCGGGTCAGAAGGCGGTCACCTCAGTGACTCCGTCGGATTCGCAGCGTTGGCACCTGAACTCGGCACGCCAAATCCGCAATACCTTCGGTATCGACCTGCGTTACGCCGACCCGCGCGATAGTGTACGCGGTATTGTGCGCGGCCCCGGAGGAAGCGTCCAGAACGCCGATAACCACAGCGCAGAAAAGCAGGACACCGAGAAGACTGCGGAGAAAGAATCCGAGTAGGTCTTCGTCACCGTTGAGACGCCTCTGCCCACTGGTTCTTTATACTGCCCCCAGCATGTCTTTGCATCTGGGGGCAGTATTCATTAGCACCAATATCCCCCGCTGTCAGGGCAATACGGGGTAGACTGGGGGCAATACATACATGCTATTCAGCATAAAAATTAATATGCGTTCCCGTGATATGCGTGACGGTAGGGTTGGGGATGCGCCACAAAGTACGGTGATTAACAGCCCCTACCTCTACAATAGAAACGCATCACTACAGAAGAAGGAGAACGCATGGGCGTAACGATTAAGGTCACTGACGAAGCAGGCGTAAACTACGACATTCAGTGGGAAGACCACCACACCCTCCTGGAAACCCTCCAGGCTAACGGTGTGCCGGTCCTCGCAACCTGCGGTGGTAACGCATCCTGCGCTACCTGCCACGGCTTCATCGACCCCGAGCACTTCGAAGCTTCCGGTGAGCGCACCGAAGCTGAGCAGGACCTGCTCGACATGGTCGATGACGTCGCCAACGAGTACTCCCGCCTGTGCTGCCAGGTCGAGTACGCCCCCGGTATGGACGGAGCAGAAATCCAAATGCAGGCGGCGATGTAATCATGTTTAAATCGGCTCAGGTACTCGCATCAACCACCCTCCTCTGCGGCGTGCTAGCGCTCAGCGGATGCGGCGCGTCCCAGGCCGGTCAGGAAGCTGAAGGCACCTCGGCGCAGCCGAGTGCTTCGGCTTCGGTCAAGCCCGGCACGATTCGAGTAGCTTCTGACGGGGCTACCTCTTCGGTGACCCCGGGCTCTATTACCGTGGTGAACTCTCCCGATGCGGAGAACCACGGCTCTTCCTCTGAGCACTCCGAGTCTTCTTCCCACACCGAGACTCGCGAGTCGAAGCAGAACTCGGACTCTCACTCTTCTGGGTCCTCCCACGAGGGTTCCGAGCAGAACAAGTCAGACGACTCTGCAGATTCTCAGCAGGATTCCCAGAAGAGCTCAAACTCGTCTTCACAGTCGGGTTCTCATTCGTCGAACGGATCCTCCCATTCTTCGGAGTCTTCACGTTCGTCGAGCTCGTCGAATTCCTCGGATCGTTCTTCGAACTCCTCCAACAACACTGCTGAAGGCCCCGGCCAGTGCGATCTGGACGACCTGAACATTTCGGTGTCCATTGGAGATGGCTCCCCCGGCGCCCGAAACTACACCCTGTACTTCCAGAATTCTTCGGATTCTTCCTGCACCCTGCGCGGCTACCCGCGCGTGGTGCATGCGGGTCCTTCGGGCACCTGGGTCGGTCGTGAGGCTTCCACCTCTGATGAGTACATGAACTCTGCGGGCGTGACCCTCAACCCCGGCGATAGCACCACCGCGGTACTGCGTTCGGTGTACCCGGCACGCTTCGGTGACGCATGTGGTAGCCGCCCGGTTCAGGGCTTCCTGGTGGGTCTTCCCTCCGGTTCCGGTGGCGTGATTGTTCCGCTGGATACGACCGCGTGTTCCTCGTCTGTTCCGCAGCTGTCGGTGGGTCAGTTTGGTGCCCGCTAACGCGGCATTTCAGGGTTAAGAAACCGGCGCGTATAACGCACATATAGCTCAAGGGCGGTTCCCCATCACGGGGAACCGCCCTTGAGCTGTCTATAAGTCTGAATCTAGGGTTTAGCTTTAGTCATACCATAGCTGCGCGCTCTTAGAGGGAGCGAGCAACCTCATCGTGGCTGAAGCGTGCACCGCGCGGGTATGCGGGAGCCTCGCCGTGGCCGAGGTTGACGATCAGGAAGGGGATCTCTGCGTTGTCCGCGAAGAATTCCTTCTTGATGCCGGCGAAGTCTGCGCCGGTCATGGGGCCAGCGTCCAGGCCGAGGGCGCGGATTGCGGTAATGAAGTAACCTGCCTGCAGGTGAGCACTCAGCTCAGCGGCGGGGGTAGCAAGCTCCTCGGTGGTGTAGAAGCCCTTGATGAAGCCGGCAGCGTTGGTATTGAAGGTGTCGGCGTGCTCTACCCAGTTCGCGTCTGCGGAGAGGATTGCGGTCACCGGTGCCGCCTGGGTCTTAGCCTTGTTGCCGTCTGCCAGGTGTGCGACGAGGCGCTCGCGTGCCTCAGGGCTCTTGACCCAGGTGATGCGCAGGGGCTGGCTGTTGAAGGCGGTGGGGCCGTAGTAGGTCAGTTCCTGGATGCGGCGCAGCTGCTCGTCGGTGACGGGTTCCTCGGCGAAGGAGGAGACGGTGCGCGGCTCGTGGAAGAGGCTGATGAGCTGTTCTTCGGTCAGGCGGGTCATGGTGAGGCTCCTTTGGGTTGTTTCTCAGTCGATTACTTTACGGGTAAAACATTACATACTCTGTAGAGACACTGTCAAGCACATCTTCCTCCCCCAACCCCCAACAATTCAAGAGGCGCACACCATAAACCCCGCCATAATAGATACATGACCGACGCACTCTCCCACTTCTCCACCCCCGTACGCGACTGGTTCCGCGCCACCTTCAGCGCACCCACCGCCGCCCAAGAAGGCGCCTGGGAGAGCATCCGCAACGGCAACAACACCCTCATCATCGCCCCCACCGGCTCCGGTAAAACCCTCGCCGCCTTCCTCTGGGCACTCGACGCCCTGCACCGCGAACACGAAGCCGGAACCGCAGGCGGCACGCGCATCCTCTACATCTCACCCCTCAAAGCACTCGGCGCCGACGTCGAACGCAACCTGCGCGCACCGCTGACCGGAATCACGCGCTTGAGCGGAAACAACGCGACCGAACCGACCATCAGCGTGGGCGTGCGCAGCGGCGACACCCCCGCACGCGAACGCCGCCAACTCATCAGCAACCCGCCCGACATTCTCATCACCACCCCCGAATCCCTCTACCTCATGCTCACCAGCGCCGCCCGCAACACCCTCGCGGGCGTGACCACCGTAATCGTGGACGAGATTCACAACCTCGCCGCCACCAAACGCGGCGCACACCTGGCGGTCTCCCTCGAACGCCTCGACGCGCTCCTCGAAAAGCCCGCACAGCGCATTGGCCTCTCCGCAACCGTCGAAAACCCGGAGGCGGTCGCCCGGTTCCTCGGCGGCATTCAGCCGGTGACCATCATGAGCCGCCCGGTCGTCAAAGAATGGGACCTGCGCCTGAGCGTGCCCGTACCCGATATGGCGGCACTCGGAGGCGCCAACGACTACGGGCAAGGGCTTTACGCACCCTCGGAGGTGCCGGGCGGCGGGGGCTCGGTTTCTGTCGGCTCGGCGCAGGGCACGGCACAGCCTGCCTCCAGTGCCGTAAATACCCCGGCGAGCGCACCCTACACCCTCGAAGATGCCATTGGCATATTCCCCGGACAAGAAACCAAGCAGGAAACCGGGCAGGCGACCGGACAGGTAAACCCGACGCGACAGGGTGATAACGCCGCGCCTAAAAATACGCTCACGATCCCGGAAGATGCATTGCGAGACGCCCCCGATAGAGAGCGCCCCGAGACCTCCATCTGGCCGCGTGTGCAGGAGCGCATCGTCGACCATATCGAGAACAACCGTTCTACGATTGTTTTTGTTAATTCGCGTGGACTAGCGGAAAAGCTCACCGCGGCGCTCAACGATATTCACCTGCGCCGCGTCCTCGCGAAGCAGGGAATCAGCCCCGAAGACTACGCGGCAGGCATCTGCGACATCACCGAGGTGCCGCCGCTCGCCCGCGCGCACCACGGCTCCGTGTCCAAGGAGCAGCGCACCCTCATCGAGGAGGCGCTCAAGGGCGGAACCCTGCGCTGCGTGGTCGCCACCAGCTCCCTGGAGCTAGGCATCGATATGGGCCACGTGGACCTCGTAATTCAGGTGGCCGCCCCTCCCTCGGTCGCCTCCGCACTGCAGCGCGTGGGCCGCGCAGGACACCGCGTGGGCGAAATTTCGCGCGGATTCTTCTACCCCAAGCACCGCGGCGACCTGCTCGGCGCAACCGTCACCCTCGCCGGAATGCGTAGCGGAACCCTCGAGCCGCTCACTATCCCCACCAACCCCCTGGACGTGCTCGCGCAGCAGACCGTCGCCGCCTGCGCGTTGGGCCCCATCAGCGTGGACTCCTGGTACGAGGCGCTACGCCGCAGTGCGCCCTACGCCGAACTGCCGCGCGCCCTCTTCGACTCCGTGCTCGAAATGCTTGCCGGACGCTACCCCTCCGACGAGTTCGCCGAACTGCGCCCGCGCATCATCTGGGACCGCACCCCCACCGAGGAGGCGCCCTCCGGAAGTATTGAGGGTCGCCCGGGTGCGCAGCGCCTCGCCGTCACCAGCGGCGGTACGATTCCCGACCGCGGACTCTTCCCCGTCTACCTGGTCAGCGGCGATGAAGAGCGCGGCCCCAAGCGTGTGGGCGAGCTCGACGAGGAAATGGTGTACGAATCCCGCGCCGGCGAGGTCATCACCCTCGGCGCGAGCAGTTGGCGCATTGAAGAAATTACGCACGACGCGGTGCGGGTCTCCCCCGCACCCGGCCAGCCCGCGCGCCTGCCCTTCTGGCACGGCGACCGCATGGGCCGCCCCTACGCCCTGGGCGTGCAGACGGGCGCATTCACGCGCGCCCTCTCCAGCCTGGACGCCACCGATAGCGCTGCCGCCCGCCAGCAGCTCGAACAGCTCGGACTGGACACCTGGGCGGTCGATAACCTGCTCGCCTACCTGCGTGAGCAGCGCGAATCCACCGGGGCGGTCCCCTCCGACACCCGTATGATTGTGGAGCGGCACCGCGACGAACTGGGCGATTGGCGCGTGGTCCTGCACTCGCCGCTCGGCTACGGGGTGCACGCACCCTGGGCGCTGGCGGTGCGCGCCCGCATTGAGGAGCGGTACGGGGTGGATGCCTCCGTCATGGCGAGCGATGACGGCTTGATTCTGCGTCTGCCCGCCATGGAGGATGTGCCGCCCGGCGCTGACCTGTTCCTCTTCGACCCGGACGATCTGGAGGCGATTGTCACCGAACGCGTGGGCGATTCGGCGCTTTTTGCGTCTCGGTTCCGTGAGAATGCGGCGCGTGCTCTGCTGTTGCCGCGCCGTGATCCGGGTAAGCGCACCCCGCTGTGGCAGCAGCGTCAGCGTGCGGCGCAGCTGCTGGATGTGGCGCGTAAGTACCCTGATTTTCCGGTGCTTTTGGAGACTGCGCGCGAGTGTCTGCAGGATGTGTACGATGTTCCGGCGCTGGTTCAGGTGCACCGTTCGTTGCAGTCTCGGGCGGTGTCCATGCTGGAGGTTGAGACGAACGACCCTTCGCCTTTTGCGCGCACTCTGCTCTTTGAGTACGTTGCCGAGCACCTCTACGACGGGGATGCGCCCGCCGCCGAACGCCGCGCCGCCGCGCTGTCGCTGGACCCGGCCATGCTCGCGGAGCTTTTGGGCACAACCGGGCTACGCGAGCTGCTGGACCCTGCGGTGCTGGTGCAGACTCAGCAGCGTCTGCAGCGCACGGGTGAGCGTTACCGCGCCTGCGGTGTGGAGGGCGTGGCGGATCTTTTGCGTCAGCTGGGTCCGTTGAGCGCGCGGGAGTTGAGTCTGCGTTTGCGGGCTGACAACCCGCGGGCTGCGGCGCACGGTTCTCAAGATTTCGGCGCGAAAGATTTTAGCGGCGCTGAGGACTCTGAAAACAAGGGCTCTGAAAACTACGACGAGGAGTACGGCGCGCACGCCAGCACGGCTGAGGCGCGCGCCCTGGCGGAGGAGCTGGTGCGCTCGCGCCGCGCGTTCTCGTTCATGGGAGCTGCCGATAGTTCCACCGAGCCGCAACTGTACTATGCGGCGGTTGAGGATGCCTCGCGCCTGCGCGATGGGCTGGGCATTATGCCCGCCGCGGCGCTTCCGACTGCCCTCCTGCAGCCGGTCGCGGAGCCCCTAGAGGATCTGGTTTCTCGCTATGCGCGCACCCATATTCCCTTCACGGCACAGCAGGCGGCGGAGCATTTTTCGCGCCTGACCCCGGTGGGTGTGGGCGTGCTGACTCCGGTGTTGCAGCGTCTTCAGCAGCAGCGCCGCCTGAGCTCTGGCGAGTTCCTGCCCGAAGTGCTGCGCGCCTCCGGTACAGTCGGTGTTGAGTGGGTGGACGCGCAGGTTTTGCGCACGATTCGCGCCCGTTCTCTGGCGGCGTTGCGTGAGGAGATTGAGCCGGTATCGGCGCAGGTCTACGGCGTTTTCCTGCCTTCATGGCAGAACGTTCGTTCTTTATCCGTGCGGGTTGCACAGACCCTGCCGGAAGCGAGCACCTACGGTGCATTCATGCCCTCCCGCCGCGCCGCCACGGTGGTGAGTGAAAGGGTGGCGCCCCTCGGCACAGCGACATTCAACCCGGCGGCAGAAAACGGTACCGAAGACTCCGCCTCCGCCACGGAGGATCTGCTCACCGCCATCGACCAGCTGGCGGGTGTGCGCGTACCGTCTTCCGCGCTGGAGACGCTGATTCTTCCGGCGCGCGTGCCCGGCTACCAGCCGCACATGCTGGACGAACTCATGGCGAGCGGCAGGGTATTCTTCACCGGTGCCGGCCAGCTCGGCGGCGGTAGCGCGCAGAAGTCTGACGGCTGGATTCGCCTGCATTTGAGCGAGAGTTCTTCGCTGACCCTGGGCGAGGACTACCCGGAGCAGCTGGTGCGCGCTGAGAACCCGGAGCTCTGGGAGGCACTGCAGGCTCCGGGCACGCTGGAGCACGCCATCTATGAGGCGCTGGCTCACGGCGGCTTGTTCGTGCCGGCGCTGCGTGAGCGGGTGGCGCAGCTGATGAGCGCGGCGGCACCCGCCGGCCAGATGGTGACTTTCCCGGATGCAGCAGAGGTTTCGGCGGCACTGTGGCGCCTGGTGTGGGCTGGCGCGGTGACGAACGATAGTTTCGCGCCGGTTCGGGCGATGCTTGCGGGTGTCCGCAGTGCGCATCCGACCCCGGCTACCCCTGCGCGCCTGTCGCGGGTGGGTCGCCGCGGTGCGGGTCGTATTGCGGCGGCGCGCGCCTCCATGGGTAACGGCATGGCGGGCGGTTTCGGCGCTGACAGCTACAGTGCTGACGGCTATGGTTCCGGCAGCTACTCTGCGCCTGTCGCCGGGCGGGGCTTACGTTCCCTGCGCGGTAGTTCTCTCCGCGGCGGGCTCCATGCCACCGCTCCCGCTGTTGCCCCGCAGGATAGCGGCCGCTTCTCGCGCGTGGACACGCTGCTTCAGGAGCCGGTGGAGGCGACCGTTGCGGCGCTCGCACGCGCCGACCTGCTACTGGACCGCTACGGCGTGCTGACTCGCGGGTGCCTGCAGGTGGAGGATTCTGCCGGCGGGTTCTCGCAGCTGTACCGAATTTATTCGGCGGCTGAGGATCGGGCGCTGGTGCGTCGCGGCTACTTTATTGAGGGTTTGGGTGCGGCGCAGTTCGCTGCTCCCGCGACCGTGGACCTGCTGCGTTCCACCGCCGATAACCTCAGCATTCCCGCAGGTCCACAGGGTTTTGGTGCGACACAGGGTTTTGGTGCGACACAGAGTTTTGGTGCGAGCGCCTACACCCCGCAGCGCACCGACACGGAACAGGTGTACGGCACGTTCACGGTGACCCTGTTGGCGGCGACCGACCCGGCGAACCCGTACGGTGCGGCGCTGAGCTGGCCCGCGATTCCCTCCTTTGCGGGCGAGGGTGCGGGAGTGGTCAAGCACCGCCCGGCACGCAAGGCGGGCGCCTGCGTGGTGCTGGTGGACGGCGCAGCGGTGCTGTACGTGGAGCGTGGGGCGAAGACCCTGCTGGCTTTCACCACCGACCCGGTACTTCTGGAGGCGGCAGCCCCCGCCCTGGCGCGCCTGGTGTCCGCCGGCGGTGCGGAGAAGATTTCGGTGGAGAAGGTCAACGATGTGGAGCTTTTGAGCACTCACACGCTGGGCACCCACACGCTGAATCCCTCCGGCGGCGAGGCTGTGAAGCATCCGGTGGAGGCGCTACGTGCGGCACTGCAGGCGCAGGGTTTCTACGCGACGGTTCGTGGTCTGTCACTGCGCCGTTCCATTTAACGTAAGCAGATCCTCAAGCTTAGCCCCAGGTTAAATTATTTTCTTCAACCTCAACCTGAGCATCATAATGCCCCGCACCCTCACGGAAGGGGGTACGGGGCATTATGTTTCCCTACTCACGAACCGGGTGGTGTTCCCGGAGTCCGCCACGTCGCAAGCGGCGCGACGGAGGAATAACCGCCCGGATGTCCACGTCGCCTTTGCCGTGGAGCACATAACCAAACATCGGAGCGGGAAGTCCTACGTTGACCTGTTGGGGCGGTTAGTAGCCGCCGGTGAGGGTGTCCACGGCACCCAGGCACAGGTCGATAGCTTCTTCGAGCCCGAGCCCGCGGGAGCGAACGGTGCGCTGATCGCGGGGGTTGAGCTGCACGACGTGCAGGGCGAAGTAGTCGACGAGCTGCAACCAGCCTCCGAGGATGACGCGGGTGCGATCATTAATCGGCATGCCGGTGCGTTCAAGCATCCATTCGAGGTAGTCGGTGGGATTGTTCGGGAAGTCCTCCCCACCGGGGGTGGGGACACCGGCTACGACGAGGAAGTAGGTGCGCAACGCCCTGCGGAGTGCTTCCTCGGGGTTTTCGTGGTGCTCACCGAGCGCTTCGAGGACTGCGTTGGCTTCGCGCCGGGTGACGGCTGCCGCCAGGGAGTCCTTGCCGGGGAAGTAGTGGTAGAGCAGGGCGCGGGTAATGCCTGCATCGCGGGCGATAGCGCTCATGGAGGCGCCGAGTACGCCGCGTCGAGCGAAATGTTCTGCAGCAATTTTCAGAATTTGTTCTTCGCGTTCGTGCGGTTCCATGCGCAGGGCACCGGTGCGAGGCTCCGCATTCTTTTGTGAATGTTCCATAACCTCTCCTATCGCATTTTCCGGTGCTTTGGAATTGTCTGATTGCGCCGCCGTCATCGGGGGTGTTCCTTTAATCTCTGCGCCCTTGCGCTGTTTCTGTCCCATTTCGACCCCTTCGTTCGAAATATCGAACTTCTGTGTCTTAATCGTACCGCTTTAAGGCTACTTTCAGCCTTTATTAAGGCGTTTATGACGTAGGATGCTCAGGTTAGCAGGTATTTATTTGCTTCACATCTTTTATACTTAGAAAAACCACAGGGGCTAAATTGAGGGTTATTAGTTTCTGATTTGACAGAATTTTCGAAAATACCGCACTTAAACGCTGTTTTTTGTAAAATCAATGCAGTTTTTTTAAATTAAATGTCCAATAATTTCAAAAATTTGTGAAGTTTTCGTTTTTTGTTCCACGTATTCACACAAACATTCATGAGTGTCAGACAAAACTGCATTCCGCTGCCCGAAACCCAACCCCGCGGCAATATTTCTAGCCACCTCATCGGTAGGTAGTCCGGCTCAGCTTACCTCGGTCCCCGCCCCGCTCAGGTGATAGGGTTCAGGCGGTAGAGTAGAGCCATGCCCGCACAGAACACCGCACGCCCGCAGTCCAGCTCTCAGCCCAGCTCAGAGCCCAGCCCTCAACCCGATACGCAGCAGGGAGTACAGTCCGGCGCCGCCTATCAGGCGAAACCGGCACGCCGCACGCATCGGCGCCTGCTAACTCCTCCGCTGGCTCAGAAGAACGGTATTGACCCGATTCAGCTGATCCTGCCGCTTGTGGAAGAGCTCCCCGCCGAGCTCACCCCGAACAACACCGTCCCGGCAACCATTGCGGATTACCTGATTGCGCGTTTCTACCCGAACGACCCGCAGATTATTCACGCCCGCTTCGATACCGGCGAGGTGCGCCTGGATGACGGCACGATTCTGACCGGCGATAGCCCGTACATGCCGGGCGAGCGCATCTGGTACTTCCGTGAGCTTACCGACGAGCCGCAGCTGCCCTCCGATATGCCGGTGCTCTACGAGGATGAGCACGTGCTGGCGATTGATAAGCCGCATTTTCTGCCGACCACCCCGCGCGGTTCTTATATTGCGCAGACCGCGCTGACCAAGCTGCGGGTGCGTGAGCAGAACCCGCTGCTGATTCCGATTCACCGCCTGGATCGCCCGACCGCCGGTGTGCTGCTCTTTGCTAAGACGGTTCAGGCGCGCCGCCCTTTCCAGATGATGTTTCAGCACCGTCAGGTGTCGAAGACCTACCGCGCCGTGGCGCCGGTTCCCGCCGACCCTGCCGCCACCGAGCAGGCGTTGAGTGCGGAGGGTCTGCAGGTGCGTTCTCATATTCAGAAGATTCGTGATCAACTGCAGGTTCAGCAGCTGTCTGAGCAAGAGTGCGCGGTGCAGGGTGTGGAGCCGAATACGCTGACGACCGTGAAGATTCTGCGGACTTTCACCCCGAGTGCTCAGACTGTTGAGGGGTGGCGTGCCGAGCCTACGCTGAACGAAAAACGAGAATGGGCGCTCTATGATTTGGCGCCTCACACCGGCAAGACGCACCAGCTACGGGCGCACCTGAACCTTTTGGGGTCGCCCATTCTGGGCGATGTTCTCTACCCGCGGGTGTTGCCCGATGCCCCAGACCGCCCGGAGTACCCGCTGCAGCTGCTGGCGTACAGCCTGCACTTTGAGCACCCCATCACCGGTGATCGGGTGGACCTGTACAGCGGGCGTTCGCTGGCAGCCGCCGCCTAACCGGTTTTTGAGTGGCGTTCACCTCGTTCCCTGCGGTGCATCTTCTTGGCGGGCTCTCGAAAAGGGATCACGCCCGAGAGCCCGCCCACAGCATCCGGGCGCTCAGAGGGCAAAAGGTGGGATAATTTCAGACGTAATACTTCACCGCAACTACAGAGGGTCCATGAATTCCCAGCCGTCTTCCCACAATGAGCAGTCTCTGGAGTCGATTAGCGAGTACGCCCAGCGCACCTCCTCGCATGCCGCTGCCGCAGCCGTCAGCGTCACCGATACCTTTGTGCATCGCATCCTCGGCGTGCCCGGCGCCCTCATCGGTTCGGTGCAGGTGCCCGATCCGCGCCCGCTGAGCCAGCGCCTGAACGTTTGGCATTACTGGTGGCAGGCGCACCTGCTGGACTGTGTGATTGATGCCGGTCAGCGTCACCTGCGTGAGGGTGATATTACTGCCGCCCAGGAAGAGCTGCACCGCGCCCGCGCGCTGTTGCGCGGCATTAACGTGCGTAATTACGGCCGCTTCGCGAACGATTATTTTGACGATATGGCGTGGCTGACCCTCGCGGTGGGCCGCATGAACTCTTTCTGCATTGAGCTGACCGGCGCTAATGATGTTGCCGCTCAGGATGCTGGCGCGGCTCTCTTTGAGCAGCTGGCGAAGGGTATTTCCCCGGTGGGTGGCATGAGTTGGCGTAAGTCCAAGCGTGATTTTGTGAATGCTGCGGCGACCGCGCCGACCGCTCTGGCGTATGTGCGTGCGGGCGACCCGAAAACTGCCGCCGCACTCATGGACTGGATGAATGAAACCCTCTGGGATGCAGAACGTTCGCTCTATATTGACGGCGTGAACGTGCGCGGCGACGAGTACGAATACGAACGCGGCGAATTCACCTACAACCAGGGAACCGCCCTGGGCGCCCTGCTGAGTTTGGCTGCATCCGGTGTGCCCTGCGAGGTGGACCCCGCAGAACGCGCCGAGCGCCTCATCGTCGGCATCGTCAAGCACATGACCGAAGAGGTGGAGTTCCTCTCCGGTGCGCGCCGCCGCATCCTCATCTCGCACGGCGACGGCGACGGCGGCCTGTTCACCGGCATTCTCGTGCGCTACCTGGGCATGGCGGCATCCTCGCCGCTGCTCAGCGATGAGGCGCGAGCGCTCGCCTCGACCCTGGTGTACTCGACCGCGCGCGCCCTGTGGGAGGGCCGCCGCGAGTTCGACCCCGACCTGCCGATGAACGAGTACGGCATTGACCCGAATGAGATTCGCGGTAAGGCGCTCGTGCAGTTCTCCCCGCGGTTCACCGAGCCGATGAGTAAGGTTGTGAAGCCCGGTGCGCCGGTGGAGCTGTCCACTCAGGTGCAGGCGTGGACTATTTTCGAGACGGCGGCACGCCTGGCGCATGCGCGTGACCTCGCCTCCCACGGCTTCTAGAGCACGGTTTCTAAACCCTACTCATCTTTACCCCAGCCCTAATCTTCTCCGTTCAACGCAGAAGGTTAGGGCTAGATTCATTGCAGGGGTGTGCACACGGGCGTACGGTGAGTTTTATGTTTGCACCAGAATCACAACAGGTCACCGCCAGCCCGAACTCCAACACCATCTTCATGGTCTGGAAGTTCAAGGAGGGCATCTCGCAGGATGCGCTCCTTGAGGGGTTCCAGAACCTCTGCGGGCTCGTCATTAACCTCAACCACACCGCCGCGAACCGCTACTCACCCGAGAACGCCAGCATTGTGCTGGGCATCAGCCACAGCGCGTGGCTGACCCTGGATTTGCCCAAGCCGCTGCCGCAGGAGCTCGTGGAGTTCGAGGAGATTAGGGGCCCCAAGCACACCGCGGTATCCACTCCCGGCGATCTGCACTTCCACATCCGCGCGACCCAGCCGTCGGTCGCCTACGATATGGCGTCCGCTATTACCGCAGCGCTGCGCGATATTGCCGAGGTGCTCGAGGAGGTGCACGGCTTCCGCTACTGGGACGGCCGCTCCATCATCGGCTTCGTGGACGGCACCGAGAACCCGCAGACCCCCGCGGCACGCGAATACTTCGGCATCATCGGTGACAATGACCCCATGTACAGGGGCGGCAGCTACCAGTTCGTGCAGAAGTACATCCACGACATGACCGCGTGGAACAGCCTGCCTGTCTCCGAGCAGGAGAAGGTCATCGGCCGATCCAAGCACGACGACATCGAGATGAGCGAGGACGAAAAGCCCGCCAACTCGCACTCCGCCATCGCCAATATCGGTGACGACTTCAAGGTTATTCGCGACAACATGCCCTTCGGCACCG
>ERZ773013.739-NODE-739-length-20238-cov-5.555220_pt1 | contig 20238 bp, 12 predicted proteins | sample MGYA00511670_ERZ773013 | MGnify/ENA primary metagenome ERZ773013 (study PRJEB29015, sample SAMEA2738120) | human oral metagenome | biome: human oral; feature: human-associated habitat; material: saliva | place: China | collected 2257 ... | reverse complement strand
AAACTTTCTTCAGTAAGTATTTGGATGGGCTCTAACATATTTTTCTGCTGCATAGCATATACAATCATTGCACAATCTGCACTTTTCAGATAATGATCGCGTTCATTTTGATATAAGGCATCATCATCATTCAGTTTTAGTCTTTTAGTTGCTCGATCAACAAAATTATTATCAAGCATATTAAAGAACCTTTTGTCGGGGATTAGCTCTTTAGTTGAACGAATACTTCCATTCTTTTGTATACATTTGAAGGTTCTATACGCTATTCCTTGAGATACATTTCTGGTTTCATCAACAACTCTATCTAAAATAATAAGTGCCCCATTCTGTATTTCTTTGTTTAAGAATGTTTCTAATGTATTGGTTTTATCAAAAGGATTATAGGATTGAGCTATCCGCACTAAAGAGGATGTATCGATTATAGTTCTCATTGATATATGAATTCATTTAGGTTCGTAGGCTTTATATTCATAGTCTTACAATATTCTTGTTCACCAATTACACCTGAAGTTAAGGCAAATGAAAAGATATCTTTTACGAGTTCTGCCCTTATGGGTTGTGGATTTCTACCTCGCACTTCTTTACCATTTAGCTTATCTTGTTCTTTCTGAAGGGCTTTCTCCTGCAACCTTTGTTGCCACTGTTTTTCCATCTCTTCTTTGATATTGAGATAAGATCCGTATGAGATCTTCTTCTGAATTAAGAGGTTTGTATAGATAGCCAAACGACTAAGATTAGTCTCTTTGGAGATTTGTTTTATTATGTCATGCCCATAATCATTGTAAGTGTCAAATTGGTCTATGCTGTCTAATATCTGTGCTTTCTCTTTGCCAAGCAGTAGATAATAAGCAAAAGTATTGCACCAAGTCTCTATAGTGCTGACAGTAGAGTTCTGATAAGAAAGTTTAGTGATATCAACTTCTTCTATTTCTTCTTGATTGAGAAGATAATGTCCGAGCTCATGTGCTAAGGTGAAAATTTCTCTACTGAATGATTCTTGTATTCTTTTCAGAACTATAGTGTTAGGACAAAGAAAGAAACCGTCGACATTTGCTTTTTCTTTTTTATTCTTTATGGCAAACCACTTCTATATTGTTCCCATCTGGGTCAATCATAAAAGCAGCGTAGTAAATCGGTTGCTCACTGCGATAACCAGGAGCCCCATTGTCTCGCCCACCTGCCTCTAAGCCAGCCTCATAACAAGCTTGAACCTCTTCCTTATTTTCTGCTAAAAAAGCAAAGTGAATAGAATCTTGTGTCCCCTGAGCCAGCCAAAAATCTCCACCAGGATGAGGGCTGTTTGGGGCAAGAAAACTGATTAGAGAACTAGTCTTAAAAGCCAATTTATAGCCCAAAGGGGCAAGAAATCTCCTATAAAATCCTTCTGAAATTTGTAAATCCTTTACCTTAATTTCAAAATGATCAATCATTCTCACTACCCATAAATGCTTTCAAGCATTTAACCGCTTCTTTGAGCGTATCTAAGTCTGTCGCATAGCTGAGACGCACATTTTCAGGTGCTCCAAATCCTGCTCCTGTTACCAAGGCTACTTCAGCTTCTTCTAGGATAGCGGTTGTAAATTCTGTCACATCCGTATAGCCTTTCATCTCCATTGCCTTTTTGACATTTGGGAAGAGATAGAAGGCTCCTTGCGGTTTGACCACTTCAAATCCAGGCACCTCAGCAAGTAGGGGATAGATGGTATTGAGTCGTTCCTCAAAGGCCTGACGCATGCTTTCTACAGTATCTTGCTCACCTGATAGAGCCTCAACTGCTGCATACTGGGCTACTGCTGACGGATTAGAGGTTGTTTGACCTGCAATCTTGGACATGGCAGCGATAATATCTGCTTCTCCGACGGCATAGCCAATACGCCAACCAGTCATAGCATAAGTTTTAGACACACCATTGATAACCACTGTTTGCTTGCGAATCGCTTCCGATAGGCTAGAAATCGGTGTGAACTCATGACCATTATAGACCAAGCGCCCATAGATATCATCTGCTAGGATAAGAATATCCTTTTCTACAGCCCAGTTTCCGATTGCCAAGAGTTCCTCACGGGTGTAAATCATACCTGTCGGATTGGATGGTGAATTCAGCACCAAAACCTTTGTCTTGTCTGTGCGAGCTGCTTCCAACTGCTCTACAGTTACCTTAAAGTGATTGTCTTCCTTAGCAGGAACAAAGACTGGCACACCCTCTGCCATCTTGACCTGATCTCCATAGCTAACCCAGTAGGGGGTTGGGATGATAACTTCATCACCTGGATTGACCACAGCCATAAAGAAGGTATAGAGAGAATACTTGGCTCCAGCAGCGACTGTCACTTGATTTGGCGCTACAGAATAGCCGTAAAAGCGCTCAAAATAGGTATTGACCGCTGCCTTAAGTTCTGGCAGACCTGAGGTCACTGTATAAAAAGAAGCACGCCCATCTTGAATTGATGCAATGGCGGCATCTTGGATATTTTTTGGAGTGGTGAAATCTGGCTCACCCAAGGTTAGAGACAGGATATCTCTTCCCTCAGCCTTCAGTGCTTTGGCACGGGCTCCAGCAGCCAAGGTCACACTTTCTTCCATTTCTAAAACACGGTTGGATAGTTTCATAGGCCCTCCTTATTGACCAATGCTCCTGTTTCAAAATCTACTAGATAAAAATCAGAGCCTGACTTGACTTCCCAGATTGGCTTGTCTTGATAACGGCCAAAGGTAATCTTGTCAATCTCGCCAGCTCCTTTTTCCTTAGAAACAGCTTCTGCTTTTTCTTGTGAAACACCCTGATTTAGCTGATAAACGTAAATCTTATGGTCATCTTTTCCAATCAGGACAGCAAGTGCTTCTTGCTGTTTATTACGACCAAGAACGCTGTAATAAGATTCCAAGCCATTATATAAATCAACCTGATCAGCCTGCTCTAATCCTGCATACTGCTGAGCTAATTTTTCTCCTTCACTTTTAGCTGTTTGATAGGGTTTCATACTCAGAAACACTAGATACAGAAAGGAAGCACTGATAACCACAAACAAAATCGTCATCCCTAGACCATACTGCCACAGTAGATTATTTTTTGCTTTTTTTTGTCTTTTTTTCACTCGTCTATTTTACCATCTATTAGGCTTTATTACAAGCGAATGCAAGAACAAACCTATATTATTTCTTCCTTCAAACAAAACAGATTTTTCTTAGTTAAAACCGAGCAAAAAAATGAAAGACAGCTCCAAAATCAACCTATTAAAAAACCTGAGCTTGGCACTCAAGTTTTCTTAATTTTTTTGATTTATGGAATCACTTTATCATCCATTCTTTTAGCCATTTTTCCTAAAAATATAGGCAATAGAAGGCTAATCATGACTAAAAAGAATCCTAGATAAAGAAATGTTACTACAAAGCCTAAATTGTCAATCAACCACCCTGTCAGTGGGAAGAACACAATCATACTTAGGCTAAACATCATAGAGTAGACACTCAGCATGGTTGCCCTTACTTCACTTGGGAGCCGCTCTTGCAAATCATTGTCAAAAATCGGCTTAAAAAGAGCATGCAGAGCATTACTAATCAAATAAATCAGAATATAGATTAGAGGTGTTCCAAAGTAGGACAGCATATAGGTGACTCCAGTCAGCAGGACGAGGACAGGGAAAAGCTTCAAGGCAGCATAGTTTTTTCCAATCCTACTCGCTAGATAGACTGCGACGATATTTAAGAGACTACCAAGTAGCATAACTGCTGAAATTTGCCAACCACTTAAATCTGGTAACTGATTTTGATAGTAAAAATAAAACATGCACATGAGTACTCCGACAATCTGAGATAAAATCATCCAGTTTAAAAGCATGGGATTTCTCTTCAACTCATCCTTAACAGTCCAAATAATCTGTTTCATGGTCACACTATCAGCTTTTTCTAGCTTGACACTGGGTTCTTTCAGCATCCAAATCAGGAAAAGAACTATGATAGAAGTCGCAATCATGATATAGTAGGTCAGGTGCAATTGGCCATGGACAAAAAATCCTGCCAAAACTGTCCCCAAAGACTGAGTTCCTTCTGACACTCCTGATAGGTAACTTGAAATGGATAGGTAACGCTCCTTTAGTCCAGCCTCTACAGCCGAGTCATAGACCATGGCTGCGCTTGTTCCTGAATCAAAATTATAAGACAAGGCACTTACCGCCATAGCTAGTGCATAAATCCAAAAATTTCCCTGCCCAGCCAACATAAGAATAGAAGACAGAATCCCTGCTATACGACTTAAATAAAGGTTGGTCTTATAGGAATAGCGGTCAGCTAACATACCAGATGGAATTTCACAGAGAAGACTGGTCGTATGAAAAATACTCTCCAGAAGTCCAATCTGCCAAAGAGACATTCCGTTTTGACTGAGAAAGAGAATCCAAAAACTGGTAATCCCTAGAAATGCAAAAAACTCAACTCCGGCCATCAGGCCAATATTTTTCCGATAATTTCTTATTAACATCTTTTCTCCTTTAACAAGTGTATTATTATTTCTTTTGTCCGTCACTTGTTAATCTGTGCCTTACATGATCTCCACCCCTTTTGGAAGCATTCTTCAATGCCATTATTGTTCCTTTAATTGTTTATGAAATGATACCGGAAAATAGCGGTTCTGCGGTTTCTATTTCGAGTTTTCTCGTTTATTTTAGCACTTATGTCATCATATTACAAGAGAATATAGGAATACTCTTCGAAAATCAAAGCAAACCAGAAGCTAAATGAATTCTTTTACTTTTTCATCTAAATGTGACTAGAAATTATACAGTTTTATAGTCTTCGAACTCTGAGCAAATTTCTTGCAAGTCCTTTTGTTTTGTTGTAATATATTTTATAACAACGAGAAGATTCTCGGAAATTTAAGAAAAAGGAGACACATCATGTCTAAAAAAGTATTATTTATCGTCGGATCACTACGTCAAGGTTCTTTTAACCACCAAATGGCTCTCGAAGCTGAGAAAGCACTTGCTGGTAAAGCGGAAGTTAGCTACCTCGATTATTCAGCCCTTCCTCTCTTCAGCCAAGATTTGGAAGTTCCAACTCATCCAGCTGTAGCGGCTGCTCGTGAAGCAGTTCTCGCTGCGGATGCCATCTGGATCTTCTCTCCAGTCTACAACTTCTCTATCCCTGGAACAGTGAAAAACTTGCTTGACTGGCTATCTCGTGCCCTTGACTTGTCTGATACACGTGGCGCTTCTGCCCTTCAAGACAAGTTTGTCACAGTATCATCTGTAGCCAATGCAGGTCACGATCAACTCTTTGCTATCTACAAAGACCTCTTGCCATTTATCCGTACACAAGTCGTTGGTGATTTCACTGCTGCACGTGTTAATGACTCTGCTTGGGCAGACGGAAAATTGGTTCTTGAAGAAACAGTCCTAAACTCACTTGACAAACAAGCTCAAGACTTGGTCGCAGCAATTCAGTAAAAAATAAAGAATTTTAAGAAGTCTAAATCAATTATCGCCACCTAATAGGGTGGCATTTTTAGACTCAATCAAGATTTTCAGACAAACATCACTCATCCAAAAAAACCTTGAGCGTTCCCACTCAAGGTTTTTAGCAGTCTTTTCCATCATGGAAAATCATTCTGAGAATATTCTTTCATTCGAGATCTATCACTTATCATCTTCTTTCGAGAAATTAGTGACTGCTTTTGGCTGATTAATCTTCTTTTCTTCGACCTACATATAGGCTCAATAGAATACCGCTACCTAGAAGAACAGAGATATAATCAGATTGGCTTCCAGTTTCTGGTAATTTGTCCCCATGATTTTCCTTACCTGTAGTTGGTCCTACTGGGTTAGAAGTTAATGGTGTTACCGGTTGAACTGGTACATTTGGATTTGATTGTGTTGGAACTTCAGGAATGTTTGAAGTTGGTTTGTCATTTACTTCTGGCATACCAGGTACTCCGTCATTAAATTCTGGAATTTCTTGTACTGGAGGTGTTGGCATCCCTGGAACTTCTGGATTAGAAAGTTCATTGACTTCTGGCATTCCCGGCACACCACCGTTGAATTCTGGCAATTCATGAACTTCTGGCATTCCTGGCACACTACCGTTGAATTCTGACAATTCGTGAACTGGTGGTTCTGGCATTGCAAACGTTGGTCCTTCTGGCACATTAGGTGTTGGAGGAACTGGTTTGTCATTTGATGGTGTTACCGGTTTGTCTTGGCATCCACATTTACCATCTTTGCCGTCTTTACCGTCGCGACCATCTTTACCGTCTTTAACAACTGTTTTTGTCACAGTTCCGTCAGAATTGATGATTGTGATTGTATGACTACCATCACCATTATCTTCAACAGAAACTTTTGGTGATTTACCGTCTTTGCCGTCTTTAATCACCATTTCTGTTTTGCTTCCATCTGGGTTAGTAATTTTAACAACGTGAGTTCCGTCGTTATTATTTTTAACAGTTACAGTTGGTGAAACGCCATCTTTACCGTCTCTACCATCTTTGATAATAGATTTGTATTCACGGCCATCAGAATCAACGATTGTCAATGTGTGAGTTCCGTCTCCGTTATCAACGATGTTCGCTTTTGGTGATTTACCATCAAAGATTGTAGTTGTCGTTTCTTTACCATCAGCACCTGTCACTTTAATAGTGTGTGAACCATTGTTGTTATCAATCACTTCAAGTTTTGGTGATTTACCATCACGAACTGTGGTTGTTGTAGTTGTACCGTCTGAATTCACAACTGTGATCGTGTGAGTTCCATCTCCGTTAGCCACAACCTTAGCAGTTGGTGATTTACCGTCACGAACTGTGGTTTCAGAAACAGTACCATTACCGTTTTCTACACGAATAGTGTAAGTACCATCATGGTTGTCTTTAACAGTTGCTACTGGAGATTTACCATCTTTAATGATTGTTTCAGTAGTTGTTCCATCACCATTTAGAACTGAGATCTTATGAGTTCCATTTTGCTCGTCAGTTATAGTAACTTTTGGTGATTTACCATCACGAACTGTAGTTTCAGTTGTCACACCTTCTGGATTTGTAATAACGATTGTATGACTTCCGTCTCCATTATCACGAACTGATGCGGTTGGAGTACGTCCGTCAACACCGTCACGTCCATTTTTCACAACAAATTCATTCTTAGTTCCATCTGGGTTTGTAATAGTTACTGTGTGGCTTCCATCTTGGTTTTCAGTAGTTGTTGCTGTTGCAGCTTTACCGTCTTTACCATCTTTGATGATAGCATTTGTAACATTACCGTCTCCATCTGTAACTTTAACAGTGTGAGTTCCATCTCCGTTATCAGTTACTTCAACTTTAGGAGTCTTACCATCTTTACCGTTTTTAACAACAGTTTCTTTAGATGTTCCATCTGGATTTGTTACAGTAATTGTGTGACTTCCATCTGGGTTTTCTGTTGTAGTGATAGTTGCAGTTTTACCGTCTTTACCATCTTTAACTTTCGTTGTAGATTCTGAACCATCAGGGTTTCTAACAGTAATAGAGTGTGTTCCATCTCCATTGTCAGTTACATTTACAACTGGTGATTTACCATCTGCTCCATTAGCTCCGTTTTCGCCTTTTTCACCTTTTTCACCTTTGTCGCCTTTTTCACCTGCTGTTCCTTGAGGTCCACGGATATTACCAATCTTGTTCCAAGAACCATTTTCTTTCTTGTAAACATCACCTGTGTTAGCATCGATAAATGTGTCGCCGTCTTTACCATCTTTAGCAGTTGGTGCAGTAACTCCACTTAGTAATTCAGCACCGTTACGTCCGTCTGCTCCAGAAGCTCCATTTGTACCATTACGTCCATTTGTACCATTCAAGATATCACTTGTACCAATTAATTCATCCACACCTGGATCGTATTTACCATTACCATTGTTATCATAGTATGCTGTAATACGAGTACCCTCTACTGGTTGTGGGGCTGGTGCTGTAGATGGGGCGTCTGCTAATGCTCTTCTTACTCTTCCGCTTCTTTGATTATTCAGTCTTACTGCTGCTTCTGCTAAGGCATTTAAGTCAATAGTTGGTGTACGTCCATCTTTTCCGTCTTTTACATTAACAGTTACAGGTTCTTCACCAGGAATAGTAAATGTAATATCAGTACTACGGCCGTCTGCTCCACGAGCAGTTGTGATTTTTGGAGTTTTTCCGTCACGTCCCGCTGCTCCTGTTTCACCACGGTCTCCACGTTCACCTTTTTCACCTTGCGCTCCAGTTAGACCACGTTCGCCTTGGTCCCCTTTTTCACCTTTAGCACCATCTGCAATGACAACTTCTTTTAGTTTTGTATCATCTGCATCAAATTCGTTGTTATCATTTTGGTCATAATAGAAGATAACGGTCGTTGTTTTATCTGCTTCATTTCGTTGAGTCGCAACTAATGGACTTGCGCCATCGAAACCATCTCTTACAACAGTACTTGTAACATTACCTCTACCGTCGTTAATAGTAATAGTGTGAGTACCGTCTTCTTTATTATCTTTAACGGTTACGGTTGGAGTTACACCGTCACGACCTGCCTGACCTTGGGCTCCAGTGAGACCGCGTTCGCCTCGGTCCCCTTTTTCACCTTTAGCTCCAGTTAAACCGCGTTCACCTCGGTCTCCTTTTTCACCTTTAGCTCCAGTGAGACCGCGTTCGCCTCGGTCTCCTTTTTCACCTTTAGCACCTTGGGCTCCTGTTAAACCACGTTCACCTCGGTCCCCTTTTTCACCTTTAGCACCTTGGGCTCCTGTTAAACCACGTTCGCCTCGGTCTCCCTTTTCACCTTTAGCACCTTGGGCTCCTTGAGCACCAGTTAAACCACGTTCACCTTGGTTCCCTTTTTCACCTTTGGCTCCATCTTTAATAGCGATTCTTTGAACAAGTTCGTCTACGCCCTCAGTATAAACACCGTTTCCATCGTTATCAAGATAGAAAGTGAGGTTATTTGTATCACCAACTTTATTTTGATCAACACGTGGTTTTACTGTATCGATTAGCTCTTTAGCCACACCAATTTGCATAATACGTGGCTTAGCTTCTTTAGTAACAGAATTACTAATTGGCAATCCTAAAAGTGTTTCGTTACCAAATCGATGGACTTTATAGGTAATTTGACGTTGTCCTTTTTCACCTTCTCGAACTAATCTAGTTTGACCTTCTGGTAACTTACTAGTTGGAAGATAGACAGTTTGGAAGTCAATGTCTTCTGAAACAGTCTTATTATTAGTACCACCATAAGGGTTTGCATCCAAGTATAGTGGGTTTGCTCTATAATAATAGTTAGAGTTACTGTATGGGTCATTGCTAGTAGCGGCACCACCACCACCTTGGTCCACGTTAAAAGTAACAGGTTTCAAACGAACAGACAAATCACCATTTGGATTGTTGATTGGCAAACTGAATCTGATTGTCTGTTGCATACTTGTTTCAGTAGCAGAGGTCATAGTATATCCTGAGTGAGATACGAAGTTGGCACCCTGGCTAATAGGTTTTGATTGCTCTCTTAATCTTGGAGTTGTGATAGTTGCATTTGAAGGATTTCCAAATCCATCCCCTTTATCCAAGATAAAGTTATTATTAACAAATTCACCTGGACCAGAATATTGAATTGTGAAATTCAATCTATTACCTTGACGTACTGTTGTTACATCGTAATGAATTGAATTACCACCACGTGAGTTCCCGTAGCCACGGAAACTATAACTACGACCACCTTGGCTGATGTCTGAAAATGCAACTGTATTTCCAGAACCTGAGACAATTGGGTTGGCTGGATTGCTAGAAGCTCTAAAACCACTTTGTCCCTTATCCAAGTCTTCCTTACGGATAGCTGGATTTTGATGAGCATCAGAAAGGCTCAAACCTGGTTTCAAGATTTCATTAGTTGTTTTTGGAGCTGAAAACGCCTCAACTATATCAGCTCTGCTAGTTGGCAAAACAACACTATCAAGAGCTGAACGATTAGTTGTAGGAGCTTGCTTAGTTTCTTCTTCTGCTTCATCTGCATCAGCTTTCTTCGCTACAGAAGTTTCTGATACAGTTCCTTTATCGGAGTTAGAGCGGAGTTCCAGTCCAATGACAGCTGATTGAATAGATGACTCCGCTGCTGATAATTCAGCTTCAGTTGCATCTGCTTTCCCAAGCAAACTTTGACCAGCTTGGATACTTGCTTTCAAGTTTGCAGCACTAGCTTCTGTATATAATTTTGCTTCTAATTTTTTAGCACGCGAAAGAGCCGTTAACAATTTTGATTTATCAACCGCACTTTGATGAGAAACTTCCTCTTTTTCCACTTTAGGTTCTTCAACATTTTCTACAGCTGCCTTAACAACTTCAGATTTAGCTGGAGTCACCTCTACTGGATTAACAACAGTTGGAGCTGCGTAGGTAGTTTCTTTCTTAGATGTAGAAACTTCTACTGGTTTAGTAGCTTCTGCTATCTTATCAACAGAAACACTGTTAGTAACTTCTGCATAATGTTCATCTGCTTGTACTGTTTGGGCCTTGGCTCCTGCTCCTAGGACTAAGGCTGTCCCGAGCAAGACACTAGCTGCCCCAAAGTGATACTTGCGAATAGAGAAACGTTGTTGCATTTTATACCAATCAAATGATTTTCTCTGTACCTGTTTCATATTCTTTACCTCAATATAATTTTATACTATACAATTTACATCTATTTTTTATATAATTCAATATAGTTTTACAAATTAACATATAGTATTTTTCCCTCAAGATTCATTTAAATTGTTCTAATCAAAGTGAATTTACTGACAAAAAAATGATTCTCATATTTTGGTACAAATGGTACAGAAAAATAATATAGAGGTAAAAATGTAATCGCAAAATCAATACAAATATTCCATTAATATTTAATTGCCTTCCTATATTCGATTCATAAATATTGTTTTAAGATCAAATCGGATTATTCTCCATCTTAACAATATCAATATTAGCATTTTTATTATAGACTATGATATAATGAGCTTAGGAGGATAGAACCCTATGAGATCTCTATTATCTACAAAAGAACAACGACAATTACGACTACTTGAAATACTCATTCAGAAACGAGATTGGACACGTCTAAACGAATTAGCACAAACTTTAGAATGCACTGAGCGTATCCTGAAAAATGACTTAAACGAACTACGAACAGCATTCCCAACCTTCAAAATCCAATCTTCTATCAATGGCATTATGATAAATCTAGATACAGGTGCAAGTATAGAAGATATTTATATTTATTTCCTCAGTCATTCCCAATCTTTTCAGTTATTAGAATATATGTTTTTTAACGAAGGATTGCCTATTTACCGAACTGTAGAAAAACTGCATTCTAGTAATGCCAATCTTTATCGCTTAGGAAATCGAATCACCACCATTCTCTCGAAACAATTCCAAATTGAACTGTCTTTTACTCCAACATCCCTGAATGGAAATGAAATCGATATTCGCTATTTTTATGCCCAATACTTTTCAGAGCGGTATTATTTTCTAGACTGGCCTTTCCCAGATATTTCTGAAAAAGTCATAACAGAGTTCGCTGACTACTTCTATAAATCCACAAATTACCCAATGCGATTTGCAATCTATAGAATGTATAAGCTGATGCTCGCAATCAATATTCATCGAGTAAAAAATGGACATTTCATTGATTTACCGAATCATTTTTACCAAGACTACTATCCTGTTTTAATGAATTTACCAGATTTTGAGGACAAGCTTGCATACTTCTCTCAACAATTTGGACTGGAAATGACTCCAGATATTGTGGCCCAAATTTTCATTTCCTTTCTTCAAAATGATATTTTTCTAGATCCACAGCAATTCTTTGATTCTCTAAATAAAAATGAGGAATCTCGCTATTCTTATCAGTTATTAAGCCAAATTTTGGAACGATTATCTAAAGCATTTAATATTAAATTTGCTAATCATGATGAACTCATTTGGCACCTGCACAATACAGCTTATTTTGAAAGACAGGAAACCTTTTCAACACCACTCTTATTTGAGCAAAAGGGAATTACACTAGAAAAGTTCAAGGTCTATTTCCCAGACTTTATGGAAAGTGCTCGTCAAGAACTGGCTCAATATCGGCAAGCAATCGGGCAACATGATTATCCTGAACAATTAGAGCACTTGATTTACACCCTCTTCACCCATGCAGAAAATATCACTACTCAATTATTAGCCAATCGACCGCCTATCAAGGTTTTGATTATCAGTAACTTTGACCACGCCCTATCCCTCACCTTAATGGATATGCTTTCCTATTACTGTAATAATCGCTTTACCTTCGATATTTGGGATCAATTGGAAACAAGTCCTGAAATTTTAAATCAGACAGATTATGACATCATCGTGTCTAATTTCTATATTCCTGGCATCACTAAAAAGTTTATTTGCCGAAACCATCTGTCAATCATGGATTTGGTCAATCATCTTAATACCTTATCAAATGAGATTCATTTGTCCAATACTTTATAGACCAACCAATCGTTGGAAAAAAATCGTAAAACTCACTAAAAAAACGCATCATATTAGGTGTTCAAAACTCTAATACGATGCGTTTTATCATGCAAAGATCTATTATATTTCTCCTCAAATTGAGGTTCTATATCATAGTAGCTCTGCTCATTCATCGATTCAATTTTTAATCCTCGATCAATTTATAAAAATCAGAATGATTTAGAGATAACATCTAATCTTCTTTACGTTTTGCAGTCAATAATGCTGCTGACAAAGCCAAGCTAACACCTGCTAAGAAGATGTCTACATCAGTTCCTCGCTCACCAGTTTCTGGCAATCTATTTTGATCTTCTTTGACTGCTGAAGCCTTTCTTTCTGTAGTCTGGTTATTAGCTAAGTTCTGTACTGGATGCTCTGCCTTCTCACGAACTGGTGCTTCCTGATTTCCTACTGTTGCTGGAGCAGCTTTATCCTCTGGAAGTTTACTATCTTGGGTTGTTCCCGTATTTACCTCGTCTTTAAAGTCAGATTTCTCAGCGATTGGTGCTGCTTGATTTCCTACAGTCGCTAGTTTCCCTGTGTATTCTGAAATGTCGTTAACTGCTCCTTCAACAAAGTTAGTACCTCCCTTGAATTCAGGGACTTCATTGACTAGCGCAGGCTCCTCGCCTTTGCTATTTGAAATAGATGCTTTCACTCCTACCTCGATAATGCGGTCTTGAGCCTTTCTTTGTTCAGTATGAACAAGACTTCTAGTAGTTCCCACAACTTGAATATAGTCAACTTTTTCTCCATCTTGTCCTTCAGAAACAACACGACGTTGGCCTTGAGCAAGTTCAGGATTTTCACGAATAACTTCTTTAAATGGAAGCGGAGTCTTTTCAATTTCCAAGCTTAGAGTTTCTGCTACTAAGTTCTTAACGCCTTCTGTTGGTGTTGTTTGGAAGACTGACTTAAAGTGTAAACGATACTCTTTCATAAGATTTCCATCTTTAGAAACAAGACGAACGAGTGTTGGAAGATTGGTATTTCCAGGATCCACAACTGTAACTACTCCATGTCCACTAGTTGTTGCAGTGACTTTTGGTTTTGAACCCATTGTTGTTAGAGTATAATCTGTCACATTTGGATCAAAGTTTTCCAATGCTTTTCCAGCAACTGAAATAGTCACTGAAGGAGTTTCTTCATCTCTTACTTTAGCAGGAGAGTAAGCACTAAACTCTACTACTGCTAGACCATTAGTTGTAGATTTACGAGTCAAACGTGCTCGAATAGCTGTTGTCTGAATCGGATCAAATGTAAATTCAATCGACTTACCAGCCACGATTTCTCCAGAAGCTTTGTAAGGAATTGGTGCCCAATTTTCTGCCTTGTTGAATGGATGGTCGGCATTTTCTTCATAACGAGAAATCGTACTTGGTTCTGTAAAGGCAGGACCAATATATCTTTCTAGAACCATTTTCTCTGGGGCATCTGTTCCACTATCTTTAAAGAATTGAATGGCTACTTTTCCAATAGATTGGGAGGCCATTTTGCCGCCCTTCTTAAAGAGTAGTCCGACAGAAGTTTCTTGATTTTTCGGAGTACGAGACCAGTTTGTCCAACGTCCGTCCTCATTGTATTTTCCATCATTGATGTAGAAAATTCTATCATGTGAATTTACTTGTACATCATTCGTTGTCGAAGCAAAGGCTTTAGAATCCGTTTCATTGTTGCTTGGATTTTCTGACAGAATTTGGTTACCTTTAGCTACAACTGTTACTTGCATTTTGGTGCTTAAATCTGTACCTATTACATGACCAGTTACTTCAAAACTTCCCTCCTGTTCTGTCGCATGTTCAGGAATGGCATCCCATTGAACTGCAAGGTTAGCCTTAACCCAGCCAGCTTGTGAAGGATAATAGACTGTCACTTCAGCAGGCAATTGAAGTTGAGCACCAACATTCAAGATTTTAGCACCATTTTCTGCAGCAAGAGGTTGACTAGTTTCTCTCTCATCATTACGGAAGATTCGATATTCTTTCAATACCGTACCATCTTCTGCTTTCAAGATGAAACGCGTTGCGCCTTTTGGACTTGTTGCAGGCACAACTGTTACCAAACCATTATTGCTAGCTGTTGCAGTGATTTCTTTGCTAGATTGAGGAATATAGTAATCAGTCTTAGATGGGTTGAAATGTTCAAGCTTCTTGCCATCTACTTGGATAGAAATTTCTGAACTTGTAGAGCTCACTACCTTATTTCCAAGGACAGTTAGCTCTGTCAAACCAACACCAGCTGTTCCATCTGCTTTCTTCATGCGTATACGAACAGCATAGGTTTCTACCTTATCAAATGTAAAGTGATTTGTTTGAGTTGCAGATAGCTTACTTGGAGCATGTAAGTTTTCAACTACTTTCCAATTGTCAGGATTATTAAATGGATGATTGCTATCTCGTTGAGCATTATTGACATCATTTGGAAGATCTGGAACTTCCTGACCTACATAGTATTCGATAACGTATTCTTTTGGAAGACCAATTGTTCTATCGCTATAAAAATCAACCGACAAATTGTTGACAAAACGTTTCGTCAAGTCTCCTGAATTACCAAACAAGATAGAAGCCCAGTCATTATCAGTATTTGTTCTCCAAGTAGTCCATCTATTTTTAGCGCCTGTTGTCGTTCTTGACACAGTCAGGTCGTTCAAGGCATTAGCTGAATCATCTCCTCCTGTATTCGATACAATGGCAGCTGGCAATTGGGAGCCTGTCCATTGTTTAGAGATATTATTTCCAGCAACAACTTGACTAGACACTCGAACATGAGCTTTAGTGGTAAGATTACTATCAACTAAACGACCATTGATTTCATGGACTCCTTCAGTTTGACTAAAGTTGGCTGGAACCTGATCCCAAACCACATCTTTGTAGATAGTTGTCCCATTAGAATGGTAAGCACGAACATTAGCTGGCAATTGAACCGACTCACCCTTAGGTACTGTAAGGCTGATTTCCTCTGCAACTTGCAAGCCTTCAACCGTCACCGTTGCTTGAGCCTCAATATCTGTACCTTCTACATGTCCTTTAATGGTAAAGCTATGATAGTGCCCCAATTCTTTTTCAGCTACTTTGTCCCAAGTTACAGCTACCTTACGAGGCAAACCCTTATCAAATTCTGCTCCAACTTGACTAGGTAAATTAGGTTGCTGATTGATATCGGTAGAGATAGAAACTGGATGAAGTTTAACAATTTTCTTCTCTACTTTATTTTCTTTAATCACCAATTCAGTTGCGACAGATTGCGTTTTTTCTGTTTGATTGTCAATACGAGGAGTTAGAGTAACACGACCCTTAGTATAGAGCAACAAGTTCTGTCCATTTACCTCAAGATAACCACCATCAGCTGACTTGGCTTCTAAGTGGACATCTGACGCTGAAAATTCCGTCTGTGAACCGTCCTCATAATGCCCAATTACATGATAAGGGAGAACTTGGTCTTCTGTTGCCTTCTCTTTTCCTTCAACGTTTACTTCCAAGCGGGTCAAGGCAGGTGCTTCCTTCACGAATTGAATCAAGTAAGTTTGAACTAAATCCCCCTTTTGGTCACTCAAGAAGACAGAAGCCTGATATCCATTATCAGCAGAAGCTTGCTGAACTATTACCTGATAGCCTGTAGTCTGTGCTCCAACACTTGGAATTGTTCCAGTGTAAGGAAGAGATACACGATAATAAGTCTTGCCAGACTCGAAGTTCTCAAGAGCTTTATCCCCAACAGTAAGTCCTGTAATGCTACTTGTTGTTTCCTTATTGCTTGCGATAAAGGTTGCCGTAACTTCATGACCATCATCTACTAATTTACCAGTAGCCTCCGTACGTCCCCCTTCCTTGGTCAAAGCAGCAGGATCTTTCAAGGTCCATGAAACAACCTCTGTATCAATTAAGCTACCATCTGTCAGAACAGCTGTGACCGTTTTATCCAAATCAGCCGCATTTGTACCAACCGGTACTGTAGCAACTTTTGGCAACCATTTATCTAAGGCAACCACTTTTACAAGTGCCTCAGCTTGGGTTTCCAAACCTTCCACTCGTCCAGATACTTTCTTTTCACCTGCACTTGTAAGTAAGTCAGATGGCACTTCCCAAGTGACAGTTTTTTCCTCAACACTGCCATCGCTATAAATAGCTGTTACTGTTTGAGGCAATTCAGGATTTGTAGTCACGTCAGTTGTTGCTTTTACAGGAGCAAAGGCTACAAAGTGACGGTTTTCTTTCTTACCAGCAGCAGTGCTGTTATCAGCCACAGGGAAGTTTTCACCATGACCAGTCACCTCACGAATTTGTGTGCTCTTAGCACCCATGCTTTGGAGATAGTCACTCACGCTTTGAGCGCGTTGGAGAGAAAGCTGTTGGTTTTTAGCTTGAGATTGTTCTGCAGTGCTGTTTTTCCAACCCGCGTTGTCGGTGTAACCCATGATAGACACGTCCATGTCGCTGTTGGGAACGAGTACTTCGTTAGCAAACTTAGAGAGTGAGCTCTTTGCAGAAGGAGAAAGTTGTGAATTACCAGTTGCAAAGAGGATACCGCTATCGAAGGTAACCTTTACATACTTCACGCCATTTTGACCTTCGAGAACTTCAGCCTTTGCGTTAGCCACCTTTTCAGCAGCAGCCTTAGCCTTGTCCATGCGGTTGCCAATGATAACACCAGCACCACCACCTACTGCAGTACCGATAGCAGCACCAATGGCAGTACCTTTTCCGTCCTTGCTGATGAGGTAGCCAGCCAAAGCACCGAGTGTTGCACCAGCACCACCACCGAAGAGACCACCTTTGGCCTTGTTACTCCATTCACCGCAAGAGGTGAACATCATAGATGCACAAAGTGCTACTGCTGCGAATTTGATTCCTTTCATAATTAAGTTATTTCTAGTAAATACATTGTGTGGGTGTCTCGATGATAAATAGTGATTCTTCAACATACTCATGCTGAATCCTCCACCTTTTACAGCTTAGAAATAAGAAAGCAGCTTGCTACTCTTCTACTTTAGGCAGTAGTCGATGGAGAAAGGGAGAAGTTTAACCACAAATAAATCAGAACACAACCTTACGTGTTGAATGATTTTGGCTGCAAAAATACTCATTACCATAGGAGAAGCCAAAGGAATAAAGAAAAAAGTTGTATCTTTGCACGCAAATCCCCAAAGTGTGCGAAATAACGCCACTAAAATTCTCACTATAACTAACAAAACAAGCATTTAGCCATGGAAGAAACTCAATTTCCATCTCAAAATCAAGGTAATGCTGCTGTGCCCAATCACAATGATGGTGCACAAAATTCTTATGGTGCACAAAACCCGAACCAAGGTGGTTCCAATTATAACGAAGCACCCACAGGAACGAGTAATGCAGGTTTCGCTCCCAATCCTTATGAAGCTGGTGCAGCTTATGGCGCGCCCAACGGAATGGGAATGCCTCAAACTCCTCCTAAAAAGAAAAGAAAGTGGCTTTATTGGTTTATTCCGCTTATAGTGATTCTCATCTTAGGAGGTGGCATCGCTACATGGAGCTACATCAATGGCAGCCAAAACGAAGAAATTGTCTACTCTACTCTATTGGGCGGCAATGAAAACATTGAAGATTACGAGAACTATCTAAAACAGTTCCCCGATGGTGCACACGCAGAAGAAGTGCGTGAGCGTTTGGCACAGCTCAAAACAATGTATTCTGACTGGACTAGCATTGCCAATAGTGAGTATGCTTCAGACTTTGAGCGATTCAAAGAGCAATACCCCAACAGTCAACTCGTCAAGAAGTGCGAACTCAAAATAGATTCTCTCGACTGGGTAAAGGCTGTAAAGCTCAATACTCCAGAGGCGATGGAAGAATACATGGCAAAGCATCCAGAAGGTCGCTACATCTCCGAAGCTGGTATCGCACAAAGCACACTTGCCACAACCCAAGTGGATGAGGCTGACCGAAGTGGCATCGCCGAAGTGCTCACCGAATTCTATCGCGCTTTTGCTAACAATGACGAAGCCTCACTCTGCACCTATATCACGCCTACGATGTCACAGTTCCTCTCCAAGAAGAATGCTACAAAGGCTGATGTTGTGGCACTTGTTAAGCGCACCTATTCTGAAGATATCGAAAACTGTTCATTCGTACTCAACAACGATTACGAAATCACGAAAAGTGTGAGCAACGATGGTAAAGTAACATTCAAAGTGAACTTCAGTGTAGATCAACATATCCAGCGCTCTAGTGAAGGCAAAACTTTCGGTTCTTATACCGCAAACGCCACCCTTACTGGAGACCTCAAGATTTCTTCTTTGACCATGAAGGAAGTCTCTCGCCAAAATCAGTAATCAAGAAATCAAGACTTATATCAACCTATAAAGCAACACATCTATGCTTATCATCAACAATTACGAAGAATTTGCTTCTCATCTCGGACAAGTACTCGGCACTTCCGGATGGCTTGAAGTGCCACAAGAGCGCATCAACCTCTTTGCCGATGCTACGCTTGACCACCAATGGATTCACGTCGATGCAGAAAAGGCAAAAAGTGGTCCTTTCGGTCAAACCATCGTGCATGGCTACCTCACTCTTTCTTTGCTCCCACACTTGTGGAACGAGATCGTCGAAGTGCGTAACCTCAAAATGATGGTAAACTATGGCATGGACAAGATGAAATTTGGTCAACCCGTGCTCTCTGGTCAGCAAATTCGACTTACTGCAACGCTTGCTTCTATTGCAGATCTTCGTGGGGTGTGCAAAGCAGAAATCAAATTCACCATCGAGATTAAGGACCAAAAGAAACCTGCACTCACAGGTGTAGCTACTTTCTTGTACCACTTCGCATAATCTCTATCTCTCTTTTACACCGCGTGTGGACTGCGATGGCTTTAAGACTCAGAGCACAACAAGCGCTCTCTGTGGTCTAGGCGCACCAGTCCACACGCGATGTCCATTCTCCTATCGTTTCAACTCTTTCCACCCACTCACAATGGATACCTATCGCACCATCTCCGAAGCTGGCGAAGCTATTTACACGGAAAAACGGAGTAAATTTATCGCCTATGCCGAACACGTTGCCGATGAGGAAGCTGTGAAAGAGCGAGTGGCAGAACTGCGCAAACAATATTATGATGCGCGCCACGTATGCTATGCCTATGTGCTCGGCAACGATGCCAGCATCACACGCGCTAACGACGACGGAGAGCCTTCTGGCACGGCAGGACGTCCCATTCTCGGACAAATACGTTCTGCAGAACTCACCTTTACGCTTGTGGTTGTGATACGCTATTTTGGCGGTGTCAAACTAGGTACTGGTGGGTTGGTCGTTGCTTACAAAACAGCAGCAGCTGAGGCTATAACAGCAGCCACACATGAAGAAAAGATTGTGATGGAACGATTCATCATTGAGGTGCCATACACAGAAGCCGGCACTGCCATGCGCTTTCTCACGGCCTACTTCGCTTCCCGACCCGGTCAGCGAACGCTCACCGGAACGGATCGGATGCGTAACCGGCCTGTCCGCGCACTGGTCGACGCCTTGCGTACGCTCGGTGCGGAGATCGATTATATGGAAAAAGAAGGCTTCCCACCGCTGAAGGTTACCGGAAGACGCCTGCCTGGCGGGGAAGTAACCCTTGACGCAGGCGTCAGTTCGCAATATATCTCCGCGTTGCTGATGATCGCTCCCTCCATGACGCGCGGAATATGTCTGCACCTGACGGGTACGCTTGTTTCCGAACCGTATCTTCGATTGACTGTCGCACTCATGCGACAATTCGGGATCATCGT
>ERZ773013.738-NODE-738-length-20256-cov-5.589476_pt1 | contig 20256 bp, 16 predicted proteins | sample MGYA00511670_ERZ773013 | MGnify/ENA primary metagenome ERZ773013 (study PRJEB29015, sample SAMEA2738120) | human oral metagenome | biome: human oral; feature: human-associated habitat; material: saliva | place: China | collected 2257 ... | reverse complement strand
CCGTTAGTCCCAGTGCGTTTGCGCGCTGTTTTGGCCATTTTGCGCATTTTTGCGCGATTTTGGCCTCGATTTTTGCGCTGATTTTGGGGTCATTTTGAGGTAATTTTTAAGCGCATTTTCAGGCTCTTTTTCGACCCCTATTTTTGACCCAAAAATCGACCCTGTCAGCATCCCAACTCAGGGCCCAAAAATCGACCTCAAAAACCAACCTATTTCGACCCCGGGGTAAGCCTCAGGATTGGTCTCCAATTGAAAGCTATCATTACTGCGATTTGTTACCACTTTTTACCATTTAGTTCCATTTTAGGAGTGGACAAAATGTCCAATAAATACTCCCATTTGTCCCGGGATCGTTGGGGGAAAATTGGAACATCCACTGCTAAAGCAGGTTGCACCCTTAAGGGAACATCTGCCATAGGCATCTGTTACATAGTTCCACTATCGCGACCATTAATAATAGCTCCAAAACTGCATGGCTCATTTTAACGCGATATAACGCGCTCAAATGTGCTCACCTATATAAATGTATAGGTCAAGGGGAGATCGCGCAGTAGGGAGCGATTATGAGCCAAATAAGCTATGTTTACAAACATGCTTACCTCCCGGATCCAAAAAACAACAAAAAAAATCGGGGGTAACCTTTCGGTCACCCCCTAATTTTACCCCAACAAGTAAGGGCTAATAGCCTTAGTGGTCCTTTGACTCCCCCAGTTGTAGGAGAGTTCCACAAGGTATCTCCCCTTTTTTAATGGGGAGGCTGAGTTGTATCCGAGGACGAGACTCCTCATCCCGTGGAAATTATGTACCGTGAGGTCCTGGAGAGATTGTATCTTCCACCTACAATCCGGTAAGGACCAGTGCAGACCCCCTTCGATCTTAGGTCGGAGGATGAGTACGTCCTCCTTATCCCCCGCTGGTCGGGTGTCGTAGAACCCCGGGAGGAACACTTCCCTCATCCAAATCTGGGTACTCGGACATTGGATAGGCTTGGGGTTGGAGCCCTTAGCCACGAACTTCATTACGTGACCGTAGTCTATCCACCAGTCCGGGTTGAGTCTCTCCAATCGGTGGGCATAGGCTTCCTTGTCCCTCTTATATTCCTCGAAATCGCTCTCAGGGAGCTGGTAGTAATGGACCTCGTCTAAGGGTAAGGAGGCATACATCTTGAATTTCTGCTTTTCCTCCAGTACCCTTTCGATGGATATGGCGTAGTCGGTTGGGACTAAAAAAGGATTGCGGTCTTTCCTATCTATCCCTAAGAACTCAATACTCACGTTGACCGTATCCACGACCTCTATCTTCACCACCCTGGTGTAAGTCTTACCCGACTCGCCGGTGAACCGGAAAGTATGGTGGTACTCCCCCGGTCTCTCGTATAGGAAGGTAAAGGTCAGCTCATTCGCATTAAACACCCGGATCTCCCCGTCCCGTGAACCCCTAATGACTTTCTCTGGGAACTTCATCGTGGCTCGGATGGTCGCTCCGAGAGAATGGAAGAGGTTTGGCATCTCCTCGAAGGACTCCGGGTAGCCACTCCGTATAGTACCCCAGGGCCCGGTAACTCCGTTAATCTCTCGGATGAGGATAGATGGAGGGTTGTCGGGATCCACGATAGTGGCTGTTCCATCGAGTAGGTCATTCCCTTTCCAATTACTATCATCTGTGTCCCACTCCAAATCAAAATCCTCTTCACTCGAGAGTTCGGTATGGGTACTATTGGAATGGTCATATAGGAGCTCGACCTTTCCCTTGGCATCACTTATCACACAGCTGTGGTGGACATCGAGGTGGATAGGTAGGAGATCTTTCTCCAGGCTATTGCCTATCTGCCACATCTTCAGTCGGAGGTCGTCGTGAGCCCAGGTATCATCCTCGATTATCTCCGATGCAATCAGGGTAGTCCTGGTCTTGTGCTTTAGGTCGGTCTTATCCTGTCCGATAGGCTGTCGTGAGTACCTATAACCATCCTCGGTCCAGTGACGGGTAAGCTCATACGTTTTCCCGGGGAACTCCAGCCAATCAAAAATCCCTCGGAGGTGACGATAACTACCTTTCTGGGCATATAGGTCGATGGTCTCCAGGACCTCCCTTCGCTTTTCATTGATAATGGCCCAGTCCGGGAGCTCTTCTCGGGGATCCCCTCGCCAAACGGAAAGGATAGTATCCAGGGAGTAGTTCACACCGAGGTTCTCCATAGTTATCCCGAGGTTTTCTTTTTCCCCTTCTACCTCGACTCCGATTTTTAGATCCGGCTTCCCATCGACGAGGATAGTATAAATCCATTCCCCTTCGTGGTCATTTCGGAGGAAGAAGGTCACCGTATCATTGGAAACTGACACCCTGGTGTCCAAGTTAAGGTTACCGGGGACTATTTCCCCGTCCTTTATGCTCTCATAGTCCCTGGGGTAAATAGTGTTCACCGATCCATTGGGGGTGCTCACAAAGACCCCCTCGGGATAGGTCTCGTCGAGCCCTGGCCCAGTGGGACAGGTAAAGGTAGCTGATCCCTCCACATAGACGCTTAGGGAGGACCATACCCCGATACCTACTTTTTTAGCCCAGTAGATGGGGTAGGTATGCCCCTCCTTGTAGATTTTTACTCCCATACGATATTGATTGGTTGAGTGGTAATTTCCTGACCGGATTTGTTCCTCCATCTCCATCCCCCCATAAGCACAGGGAAAGAGGTCGGGGAAGAGAGGAAGATATTCCCATGTTCGTCCAGTCCTCGTAAGGGGTTCTCTCCGGCATAGACCTTGACCGTATGTCGGGCTACCCTATAAGTCCCAGTACGTTCATGCCAGAGGAGCTCGCGGTCTTCATACTCTCCGTTACGGATAGCCTCCTCGTTCTTCTCACTAAGGAAATAGACCGATACCCCATCGACCTCGGGACAGACCTCCTGTATGGCTTTGGTGATATCCGACTTAGGGACGTATCGGTCATCGGTGATGTTGGAGAAGAAATTCCCCAGGGTGGCTGTGATCTTCCTGTTCACTCCATCCCTATCGACTGATCCTTTGCCCTTGAGGTAGATATAAGCACAGTACTTCCATATCTCCGGTTCTTCAATCTGGTAGGTAGCCCCGGCGAGCAGTTTCCCTCCGTTATAGATGAGTCCTTGGATAAGGTCTTTCTGCATTTCCGTGAGGAGCAGGTCTTTCTCCGTGAGGTCGAAATAAGGTTTACCTTTGAAGCTCCTCATGATAAGGGATCGGATGACCAGGGATCCGGGGTCAGACCACGTTCGGTTGTACCCGACAAAAGAGAACCGGGAGAGGAACAGGTCGAAATTCTCCGGACTGACAAGGACGAGACTACGGGAGTTATACCCTATCATCTCCCTTACCTGGGATTCCAGTTCGGCATCCGTACCACCGGTGACAGAACTTCCCGAGGCCAATCGCATCTCAAAGAGGAGGTTACCATCGACCTCATCCCCATTATCGTCCATAAGGAGGTTGCGGAAGAGGAAAGTCTCCTGAGGGTCGGTTATATTTCCCGATTCCCCATCATGAAGGAGGTATTTGACCTCTACCGACTGACCTTCGGGGGGGATAGCTCCGTGGAAGCCATTGCCAAAGACCACATCGACCCCGTCGGTAATACTCGTCCTTACGTAGTAGCCTCTCTCCCCTTGAGCCAGGTCGTAGAGGGAAGCTACTTTCTTCCATAGCTCCCCATTAACCTTGACCTCTATCGTGTCCTGGTCTAAGAAACCCAGATGACGGATATTGGTAGTGAAGAATGCCTGTCCTGAGGAGGCAAACCTCTGGGTCTCATACTTCCCTTGGATAAGGTGGAAGAGCTGGTCAGCGACCATATCCCCGGTGGAGATGGCCGTGGCCGTAGAGTCCAACTCCAGGGTATACATCACTCCGGAAGAACTCACTACCGCGGTACCGTTAGATAGGTAGACAGACGTGGTGGTCTTGTTATGAGGTTTGTTATATAGTCGTACCATACACCGCGCTGCTGTCCCGGTCGATGGTTGATAACCGGTAAGGCTAGCCAGTCCGTAGATGGATTTCCTCCGGGTAGCGGTATGTTTGTTCTGCTCGGTGAGAGCATCTTCGACATAGGCGATGAGGTTATGTCCCACGGCCGACACGGCCTGGATAATCTGCCCCACGACACTCGAAGGGTTAGAGGCGGTGTTATCTCCGAACCTTCCCAACCAGTCCTGGATGGAGTGGAGGATATGTTCGAACTGTATGTTTTTCTTGTTTATAAATCCCATATTTAACTTATTTGGTAATTAACAGAACGGACGGTGTCATTTTTCCTCAGTTCTATCTGGACTAAGGCAATATCCCTCTCCGTTCCTTCGTGGAGGGATACTTTGACGGAGGGGTTCCACCCCCTCAGGTCGAGCTGGTTAAGGTCCTGGATGACCTCCGACTCTATCTGGGAAGCCCCCACCATAGTATCAAAAAGCAACCTCTCGTATTCCGTCCCGTACTCGGGGTTAACGGTATCTCCAGGGTGGGTGTCGAAGAGGATGTCAATCTGTTGGAGGACGTAGTCGAGGTCGTCGAGGACCGGCGTGGGTCGGATGGAGAGATCTACCATATTTTTGTTGTATAGTATATAGTATATAGTATGTATTAGCTTTAGCTTATGCGTACTTCTCCAGTGGTTACTAAGGTCATATTTTCGTCTAAGACGAGATATTTGGAGTAGTCCCCAGTGACCTGTACGTTAAACACTACTCCGGCATCGACCCTACCAGTCTCCTTATATACTCCATCCCCGATCTTCAGGTGGAAGGTCTTCACAGCACTCTTGTACCGGTCGAGGTTGATGGCCACATTCTCTCTTACCCCGCTATGGAGGGTGATGGTAGAGCCTTTGGAGACGCGGAAGAAGACCGGTTGGATGATCCCGGCATGGGCATCGACCGGACTATCCAGTTTGATGATATTGACGGTCGTATTATTGACCATTCTCGTTATTTTTTGCTCCATATTTTCATTTTTCTTATATAATTCCGGGGTGATACTCACCAGCGGTAGTACCTGAATGACCCATACCCCACCAACCTTGACCTGTCGGGTAGCGGTAATGGTGTACCCTGGGGCATACTCCGGTAGGACTGAGGTGAGGGGTAGGGGCTCTTCTATATCAAAATCCACTACCGTACCCCCTTGATAGTCGAAATAGAGATGGGTAGGACCCTCGGGGTAGATGACCCCATCCCTTATATCGAGGGGAGGAGTGACAAAACTGGCATTTCTCGAGGTCGTCACCGTGGGATAGCTAAGATCTTGGTACTCCCCTCTTACCACAGTCACCTCATATACCCCGATGCTATCTGGTATCCCCCAGTAGCTACTGTAACCCGGGAGGTCTGAGGGGAGAGCCTCCGTGGGGTCGAGTACCTTGTCGAAAAGGACCTTGGGAGAATGTAGGGTAGGGAGGAAAATCCTCAGTCGAAGACTCAGCGTTACCCCATCAGGGAGGTAAAGTCTCCCCGCGTCGAGACCCAGATGGACCGTCGTGAGACCTTTTATTATTATCTTCTGCATTAGTATACCACTACTTTAGTTACCGGGTCATAGGTGAACCTCTTGGAGTATTTGCCTGGGGAGTTAGGTCGGGTCTTCCTCGCTCTCTGGGGCTTACGGTAGTCGAGGTTGGGGGAGTTAATCACGAACTTATCCAGATCGTCTGGAGACGGGATAATGATTATCATCCCCTCGTTGAGCTGCAGGGGGTTAGAGATCCCGTTGAGCTTACAGAGTATATCCGCGTACAACTCATCCCCGTAAAGGTCATAGGAGAGGAGGTCGGGTCGGGCAATCTGGGAGGGTTCTACCTCATACATAGCCCCACGGAAAGTATCCGGGATACGAAAGGTAGGACTTCCCAGGTCTACCATATCCTCCAGTTGGATTTTTCTATCTAATACTGCGCTAAAAATCATGTTGGCTTTTCTTATATATACACAAATATCTCAAAATACGTGTATGGATATCCATTTAATTAAATTATATAACTTTAAGAGCTTCGAGGGATGGCACGATCTCGAGTTCGTGAATAAAGGGATCTTCAAGATCGAAGGTCCTGTGGGAGCCGGTAAGACGACTATCGGTGAGGCTCTGGTCTTTGCCCTGTACGGGAGTATCACCGGAAAGAACAACGGAGACCTCATCACCTGGGGGAAGAAACAGAGTTGGGTATACCTCAACCTCACCCATAACGGCCGGGATATCTACATCAAGAGGGAGATCAAGAGCTACGGTCAGAGCGAACTGATCGTGGAGGTAGACAATATCCCCCTTACCGCGAGTAACAAAAAGGGTATTCAAGCCCAACTCGAGGAGATGATCGGTGTTCCGAAGATTTTTGTCGAACTCCTCTGTATCGTGTCGCTGGCCAATTTCCGTTCCCTGAGCTCTATGAGTAAGAGTGACCTGAGGGACTTCTCCAATAACATCCTCGGACTGGATATCATCGAGACCTATCTCGAGGTATGGAAGGGGGAACTAACCAAACTTAACAAGGACATCGCCTATGAGGAAGGCCGCCAGAGTGTCATTCATGAGGGTCTCTTGCCGGTAGATAAGCCGGATATTAAGCTTTACGAGAAGAAGGCCTCGGTGGAGTCCAAGGTGGAGCATGCGGCTGACCTGCAACGCACCAGGGTGAAACACCTCCACGGTATTATCAAGGAGCTGGAGACGACTATCCGGGAGACCCAAAAACATAATGAACTCATTGCTCGTGGCATCTGCCCTACCTGTGGTGGAGAGGTATGCGGGGAGAAGATAGACCCTTCGGTATTGGAGCGTCGCCTCACGAACTATAACCGCGCCCTCCAGTACCTAAACAAGAGTTACCAACAGTTCTTCACGGATCTGGATAAGGAGTATTCGGAGGTGTGTAATGAGATTGCCCGTCAGGAGATTTCCTATAATAACTACCTCGACGCGAAGAAGAAACAGCATACCGACCTCAAGAAATCGAATAAGTGTTTGGAGGTGATGGTAGATAGGAGGAACAAACTTCAGGAGCTGGTGGAGATCTTCCGTGGGGTGGTGACCGATAAGCTCATCGGGGAGTTTGTCCCCTCTATCAACTCCAATATCCAGTATATCTCCTCCCTGATCCACTCTCAGTTTATCCCGGAGTTTGATAATAAGTTCCGTTGTACACTCAACGGGGATGTGCCTATCTCGAGTCTCTCTACCGGGCAAAGGAAAATGGTAGATATTGCCATTATCCTCGGCGTCCTGATGAGTTTAGTGGTGCGGGTGGATATGAATATCCTTTTCCTCGATGAGCTCTTCTCCAACCTCGACAAGGACAATAGGGATAGGTTTGTGAAGGTACTGAAGGATATTATGTCTGACAAGACGGTGTTCATCGTCAGTCACCAGGACATCGACTGTGATGGTATCCTCCGGGTGACTAATAAGAACGGAAGTAGGATTTCATATATATAAAAAAAGGGGCGCGAGCCCCTTTTTTTTGTTTTTGGATAATCCGTGGTAACGGCCGAGCAAAAAATCGCTACGATTTTTGAAAGTCACGGAGGAAAACAGTCACCTCTCTCTTACCCAGACCCGTGTCGAGCATCTGCTGACCCATATACAAGGCGAGGATAGTAGGAGTGAGGAGGGCTTTCTTAGCCAGCTCAATAGCTCCACCCACATTACCCACAAAAGCTTCAATCTCCGAGGCAAAGGCAGCGATATTCTCCGTGGTATAGGGATTGATCTTGTCTTCGATCTTGTTGATCTCGGAAAGGTCAAAAGAACCCTTTACCTTGGTGTTTACTACAGCCTCGGTAATATCCTCCAACACTGACTGATCGCGTAGGAGACTCTTGAGGTCGTTGGAGGTGAAGTTATGGGCACCGTCTAAGGCAGCAACGACGAACTTAGCCACCTCGACCGTGTTCATCTCCGTCGTATCTACGTAGGCATCCCACACATAGGTGGAGGTAGAGGAGAGGAAAGCGTCGATGTTATTGGTAAGGACCACGGAGGTGATCTGGGAGTTCTTTCGCTGAGACCAGTTGATGAGACCCCCCTGACGGTGTTTGTTGTACACGACGAAGGAGAAATTCTTGTCTCCAAAAGCATAGAGGATAGGCTGCTTACCAATACCCACACCACCCCTCTCGAGGATAGCTCCGAGGGCTGAGATAGCCTGTTCCATCTGACGGTTATTGATGGCTTCCACCACGGCGGCCGGCCCCTTACCGGGGATGGCTTCGCTGACTGGCTCAGTGAGCGCCTCCTTAATAAATTCTGTTAGTGTCATATAATAAATGATGTAATATCGTTTGTTGTATGCGAAGGGGGCAGCCGAGCTGCCCCTGTTCATATCTTAAATAATTGCAACTTTTTCAATAGCTGGGGTGAGGATATGGTCCTCATCAGCGTTGATGACATAACCCAACTGGGCAATAGTCTTACGGTTCACGAGGAGGTTAGTAGATTTGTTGTCTCGGCTCTCCACGATCCCAATACGACAGTTCCTTACTTTTCTTTCCCCGATACGGAGGGAGGGTACTTCGATGACTGGTCGTTTGTGCTTCTCGTCTCCGGTAAGACTGACTCCCGTGTCCACGACATCAAAGGTATAGTCCTTCCCGTCGATGGAGAAAGTGACCTGGTCGCCCTTGACCTTATACTTACCCACCTCGAGAGAACAGAAGGTCGTAGCGTTCCCTGTGTCGAGCTTGGCCAGGTACTCCTTGGTCGTACCACCGAAGTTGATATGAGCGGTCTCCTTAGTACCGGAGATCTTCGACTGGATGGGGAAATCCTCCGGTGAGGTGAGGTTATTGAGTAGTACGTTGATGAAATTTTCCTTAATCACGTCGGAGATACCTTCCGTCCCGGGGCTGGCGTTGATCTCCAGGACCACATTGTCCCCGAGCTCGGCATTAGAATTTTCCACCAGAGGCATGATGTCTACCGCACACCAGGGCAGTTTGCTTACCTTGGCGGTCTCCAGGGCAATTTTCTCCTGTTCCTTGGTGAGCTTCACTGGTTCGGCCGTGGCCCCGAGGGACACATTACTTCGGAAGTCCCCAGAGAGCTTGACCCTCTTCATCGCCGCGAGGATCTTTTGCTTACCTCCGCGGAGCGTGAGGACATGGACTCGGATATCTCCACCATCGGCCTCCTCTTTCTTCTGGATAATCAGACCCCTCTCCGAATCTACGGCGAACACACACTGGAGGATAGCGTAGAGTTTTTTCACATCACAGGTAAAGACTCCCGTTCCTCCGTGGCCGTCTAAGATCTTCACGACCACTTCCAGTTCTTCCAAACTGTCTTTGTCTTCGAGATTGGCCTTAGGGAAGAGTCGGTGGATAGCCTCGGCGTACAGCTCCTCGTCGTAGAGGGTGTGGTAGTCCATATAACAGAACCTTGGCTGGGGGATCTTAGCTGCTTCTAAGAGCTTGGCGGTCTCGTATTTGTTACAGGCGATACTGGAGTAGTACACGGGGTTAAGGACGAGGATACCACGGTCTTGGAGGACCTTGACGGCATGCTCCGCATCCAACTCCCCTTGGACCCCGAGACGACTGATGACGAGGGTATCTACATTGGAGGCCTCTTCGAGTACCAGTTCGTTATCCCCATCCCAGACGATGATTTTGTTCTCCTCGCGGCGGGCATCGACCTCGTCCACGTTAAAGGCATGAACCTCCACATCAAAGTCCTTGGTAGCCTCCTCGATCAGTCGAAGGGACTTGTTCTCCTTGGGGTTGGTATTATTCGTGAAGACGATGATCCTTTCGAAGATGCAGGTGTGTTCTGATGCTTTCTCCTCTTTTTTTTCTACCACGGGGTCGCTCCCCTCTTGGTACTCCTTCAGGACCTGCCCGAGGCTACGGTGAGCCTCAAGGAGTCGCTCGAGAGTGCTGGCGTTTCTGTAATCAATAATGTCCATTTATATAAGCTTATATAATAAATTATCGCAACATAGCACAGAGATCTACGAGCGAACTGAGGTCGTAGCCATACTTCTCTGCATTCTCCCTCATCGTCTTGAGGGTATTGTTATAAATCTGCGATACTCGGGCAATGGTCACCCCTTCGGACTGGGAGATCTCCTTCGGGCTCATGGCACGAGGGGTGGATATACCAAATTTCTTGTACATGATAGCTCGGTCTCTCTGGTCTACGCCTTCAAAGAGTCGGTTCATCACCAGCTGGAACTCCTTCTGCGCGTCGTCTACCTCCAGTTCCGTAGGACTATCCTCTTCCAGTCCGAGGGTATCCCCGAGGGTGAGGTGTTGGTCAGAATGGGCCGGTTCGTCGATATCAATGACAATCTCCTTCTTGTACGTACCCCCTTCGAGCTTATCCTTGTAGATCTCCGACTTGGGTTTCTTTACCACTCGACTGTACTCGTCAATATCCCCGAGGATAGAGGCCTTGATCCACATCACCGCGATACTGGAGAACTTAGCGTTCTTGATATGTTGGTCAATCCAATCAAAGACCACGTCTTTTTCATTGGAATCGGTAAGGGTCTCGGAGAGTTGGTCGAGGATATCCCCGTACTTGAAGAGGTCGGTGATAGAATCGACGATAGCCTCTTTGGTCGCTGGCCACTCGAGGGTCTCCAACCGTTCCTTGAGATTTTCTTTGAACTGGGCCCGGGCCGGGTCGAACTTATCCCAGGCCTGGATAAGACCGAGGTTACCTGCGGAGATAAGCTCCTGCATAGAGAGACCCAATCCCTGGTAGCGCTTGGCAATGGAGATGACTGATTTGAGGTTCATCTCGATGAGCTCCTCTCGCGTCTCCGCGGAATACTCAATATCAAAATGATCTTTGTTACGTCGGTAGATACTCCCTACCTCGTCGAAATAGGTCTGAAGGGAGTTATACTCCGAGGTCTGTTTAGCCAGTTCGCCGGCCAGAAACCTCACTCCGGAGAGGAGGGTGGAGTCATTCTCGACAGCCCAATGAAGGGCTTGGGATATAATATGTTTGAAGCTCGTGGTCTTGTAGGTCGTGTTGAGCTTCTGGATGAGGTCAATAACCTCGTACTTCCCTTCAGTAATACTATGACCCATACTCTCGTACTGGTCAATGAGCTCGGTATTAGAATCAATGAATTTGTTCCATCGGTTTTCTTGTCTTTTGGATGGGGATATGGGTTTTTTAGACACTTTCGTAATTTCTTATGTATTTATATATCACTGGGAAAGGAAATAATGTTACTAACAAAAAAAGTACCCCGGTTTGGGGTACTTTTGTTAGGCCATACTCTGAATAAAATCTTTCGTTCCTCGATGGGTGTGGTCGTCGGACTCTTCCGCGTCAAACAGGTCCTGGGGGATGGCCTCCTGGGTCTTGTTACGGATGAGGTTAGAGAGACTCTCCACAATCTCATTGATCTTCCCTGTGATAGCCAACCCGGTCCTTTGCATGTCGGTGAGAGCCTTATATAGACTTCCCTGATCGGGGTTACGACCGATGGCCACTACCAGGGCGTCGTGAGCTGCCTCATTAGTCCTCCTCATCTTCAACAGACCTCGGAGGGACTCCAGCTCCACCCCGATACGAGAGCGAAGAGCAGGGTTTTTCCTCAGCCATTCTTCATCGACCACCGCCACGGAGACTTTCTCCACCATATCACTGGCATCTTCCTTGGCCAGTTCGTTGATCTCATCGAGGTCGATGGTGAATACCGGCTCGAGGTGGAGGTCATCCACGCTTTTTAGTAGTTCTTCTGCTGACAGGTCCATTTTCTACAGGTTTAGGGAGGAGCTCCGACGAAGTCGGCGCGCTGCTGGTGCAGAGTTCCGATCTCAGGTACTCCTTGACCATAGACACTAACTCCTCGGGGTTAATTCGGTTTACATAATACTCCACTATCGTCTCCATATCAATACCGAGGATATCCGTCAGGGTCTCGATCTGCTTAGTGGGTTTGTTCCACTTCAGGGTCTCGATAGTAGGTAGGTCGTGCTTTCGGAGAACGCGGGTGACCATTTCCATGTCAGGATCGATGGAGGGCCTTGGAGCTGCACTGATAAGCTTTTTCTCGGGATGGAGAAGGTCATTCGCCTCCTCTCGGAGGGAGGATGCATCCTCAATGAGTTCATTATAAGGACCATCCAAACTCTCCCCTTCCCAGGGAATATCCCCAACGATCACCGGTGGAGTTTCCGGACGTTTGCTAAGGTTACCTAAGCTTGGTACAGGCTGTCCACTGGCGTCCTTACCGGTGTCCTGTACATAATCGGCGAACATACGCCCGCTGATATGCTGACCGTCGGTAGAGATGATGAGGAGTTCGCCATTTTCAAAAACACAGTCTTTCACCGTGAACTTATGCCCCGTGGTGGGGTTCATCCACGTACCACTCACAAAAGCCGAGCTCTGGTCGATCATATGAGGGTTGCTGCTAAGATCTCTAATTGCCATATTACTTAAAATTCTTGGTGTATATATCTATTAAATCAGGATATTTCACCAAAGAGTAAATTATTGCCAAAATTCTTTTCTCTTCGTCATTAGAAAAGTACAACCATTCGTCTCCAGCCAGCTTCGTAATGAGCTTCTGGAGGTTATTGACGTGGAACTTCTCCTTACTCTCCACCTCCTCGAAGGGATAGGTACGTCTCTCGTTGACGAATCTCAGATACCTCGTGGGTTTGGGATCGTCGATCCAGATAAAGCATACGTCTCCCTTGAGTCGGGAAGCGTAGACATTATTGAGCATCTCCGGGGTCATCACAAAAACCTTCTTCGTGTCGTACTCGGTCTTGGTGATCCCGCGGTAGAACTCATTAGAGGGGGTGACGATATTGCAAATAGTAATGTAGTCTTGATTCTTAAATAACTCCTCGACCTCCAGTTGGGTGATCTGATGGGCCTTGGGATCGAGGTCGAAAATTTTCGTGGGAGAGGTCGTGAACTCCCTCCCTACCTCCACCCCGAGCTCCTCCAGAGCGTCGAGAATCTTATGTTTGCCACTCGCGTGGTTTCCTATGATGATATAGCGCATGTACGTTTTATATAATAAAAATAATACCCTTATGACAAGGATAGGGTGGCTCTGACGCAGTTAGTGGTGTTATGAGTAAAATAATGCCACCTTGTCGTAGATGGTGTAATTATGCCGATAGGAATAATTGTGCCTCCTCTGCACGCCTCCTTATCAGACCCGGATAACGACTACCGAGCTTGTCGGAGTGGTGTCTCCAGAGATCCCCAACACTGGGGCTCTTCGCCAGGATAGCCTGGGCCGTGGGGGACTTGAGGAAACCAGGACCACAGTTGAACACCGCACTGGTGAGGGCTCCGAGTTGTCGGGGAGAGAGACTGATGCCCCCTCGAGAGGCCCACGACTGGACCTGAGAGGCAAACTTATTCACATGTTCGATGAAGAGAGCTTCGAGCTCTGGTTGGGTCCAGGTCGATTTGACCATATCCATATAGGTATTCTTCGACGGATGGTAGAGGAGCCCGTAGCCGAAGGTCTTGTGTCCCTTGGCGTCTCCGAGGTTATAACCGTTGAGGTCCTTAGGACCCATAGTATATCCAAAAGACTTTCCAGTCTCGTGCTGGCTGATGAAATTAATGATATCTGTTGGTAACATAGAAGTATTAGAAATAGAACTACTGTTCGTGGTGCTGCTTACCGAGGTACTGGTATTGAATTTCTTGGCGTACATCGACCAGAGCCTCTTGAGACGGATATTCTCCGGGGCCTGTTGGGAGACTCGGCTCTGTTCTATCATCGCGGTCACTGAGAAATTGACCATCCCGGGGATAGCCATCCCGGCATAACGGAAAATGAAACACGTCCCGTCACCGGAATAGACCCACATGCGATTGCCTTGGAAAAAATCCGATACCCACTCCTTCCCATTCCACATGCAGATATGACCGTGGACCCCGTGGTCCATTACGGCAATATCCCCGGGACGACCCTGGGTAGTTGACCACGCGGCCTGTTGAGGACGACCGAAGAGTGTGGCGATGCAGTTGAATCCGATGGTAGGGAGGTAAGACTTGTAATGACAAGCTGAGCCAGGTCGGCCTGCGGTGGAGATTCCCCCTGCCTCGATAAATTGGCGTACCGCAGCTGCACAACGACCCTTGGACTTAGGTCCAACGGAACCGATATAGGTCAGTCCCGGTTGATACATTCTATCTATGGCAGCTTGTATATTAAACATTCAGTGGTGCTCTACAAAGTAGCGCAGGTGCTTGTGCCTGCTCTATATAAATCATAAGCACAAAAAAAAGGGGCATTGCTGCCCCTTTAATTTTTAGTGGAGATAGTCGATAAATGAGTCGTGGATGAGATTGATCATCTCGGCCTTCTCCCCGGTATCACTCCACAGGCTGTACAGGTCGATCCCCGTGAGGTCCTTCACCATCTCGGCGAAATCTCTATGCTCCACGTAGTCAGTCACCATTTCCTTCGTTACCTTGATCCCCGGTGTCCCTACGGCGATGCGCGTGGAAATTTTCTTAACGAGTTCGGGGAAATCGAGTCCTGCCATTGCGTTCATTGCTGTCATAATTTCAATGTAATTGCTATCTCAATTAGTTTTTGTTGTTATCCGGTCCCCTTGACCGTTGTATATACATAGGAATTTTCTCAGGAATTTTACTAAAAATAAGGGGGGGCATTCTCATGTCCCCCCAAACTTCGCTTTAATCACCCTCCCGGGCCGCTGGTACGGGGTATTTTCCCCCAAATTTGTCTATTCTTATCCTTTTATTACTTAATCACTGTGTTATATCGACCCGTGACCGAGGAGCTTACCTTGGAGATGCTCAGGGCATTAGCCATAGACTGGTTGTGCCAGGCGTTGACCATAATCTCATAATAGGTGGGGTCGTGGTAAAGACTGGTACGGAGCTCGAAGCCAATGGCATACTTAACGCTGTCCTTACCGGCTTGGTCGGAGGTCTTGTAGAGAATCATCACCGGGATAGACACTGCTTCCCCAGGGCGAAGGACCTTATTGGCATTCACCAGATTGCTCTCGAGGAGTATATCACTTGGCTCGGAGAGGTACGGGGTGACGAACATCTTATTGGTCTCCAGATTCCAAATCGACTCACTGGCCTTGATGTCGTCGATGAGCTTGGATTTCTTGGCCCAATCAAGGTCATCCAAAGGACGGAGGTCGTAGGGGTTCGTCGAACGGAACATCATAAGCTGATTACACTTCTGCTTATAAGACTCCTTATCCTTCACCTGACCCACCGGGGTGTTATACGGATCCTTCCCCGGAGTGGGTTTGAACGGCCCGTAGGGGAGAGCATCGTAGTACTGGTCACGGGGTCCAGGGAACATAGAGTAGAGGAAAGCCACGTGGTTAGTATCGTTGGCGATACGGATATTAGCCACCAACCTCGCCTCGCCAGTGTCCGTATATCGGTGAGTAGCTCCGCTGGCTACCTTCCCTACCTGAACACTGGTATAGGGGATGAGGTGGACCTCATTACTGGAGAGGGGTTCGATGTCATAGACCATATTGTCCATCACGAGGGTCACCTTCAGACTGTCGGCGAAAGTACCCTGGATCATATCCCTCATCTCTTTTATCCCGGTATCCAGTTCCATAAGCTTGTCTCGCAAGGGGATAATCCTTCGTTCTTGGGTATAGAAACCACTGGCAATACTATCGGGTTTGTGGAAGTAGGTCAGGTCCTGGTCCTGGATAGCATCCTCCACGTGCTTGGTATAACCCCCCGAGTTGAGGAGGTTAGTAAAGCGGTTGGTCTCGAGGTCTCTGGTGTTCTCCTTGACGATATCGAGGAGCTGGACATCCTTTACCAGTTCATCGGGGAACTGGACCGTGCGGATTTCACTCCACGAGCTGACCGACTTCACCCAGGGATAGCCAAAAGACCAAACGACCCTTACCCGGATATCGACCTGTTCCCCTTGGGTAATGGGGATATCGATCTGGTTGAACTTGATGTCGTTATTCTCGATCACCTGACTACCCGACCAATCGTCCCAAAGGACCTCATTCTTACCCTTGGTATACTCCAGGGTAGCCGTTCGGGGGAGGAAGACCTGCCTATTCCATTCGGTGAAGAGGAATCCATCAATAACCTCGATATTGGCCTGTGGGGTGTCATAGTTCTTGTATCGGTACTCGACCTCGATACCACGGACCGTCTTATGGGACATCTGTAGGTCTCGGAGGTAGTCCTCCAGAGGTACGTAACCTCGCACGGCGAACTTAGCTGCCTCAATAGGTACGAGGGCGTTATTAGCCGCCAGGGAGATGCTCTCCATCACCTTGGCAATACTCGTCACCAGGGTATTCTGATGGCTCTTGAGGTCGGTGAGCTGCGCGGTATAGACCGATCGCTGACCGGACATATCATCAAAAGAGATGGAGGAGATATCCGCTTGGAGGATGGAGATCTTATTCAGGGTCTCCTGCAGGTCAATCTCATAGTGTTTCTTCTGGGCATAGAGAGAACGGATCGTCTTGGCCGTCTCCGAGTCGTCGAGGTGTTTGTTCACTCGGACTACCTTTACCGATTCCTGCGGAATTGCCGGGGCTTTCTTGAGTTCCTTACCGGCATGTTCGCTGAGGGTACTACCGTAGGCCGTGGTGAGCTCGTCGAAAATATCCCCGATATTCTTTACATTCTCCGTGTAGTAGTCTTGGAACTTCGCCCCGTCGATAGTGAGCTTCGTGGTGTCAATAATTTGCCCTTCTCCCCAGCCGGTATGCATACGGGTGTCTTTGTTCACCGGAGAGATCCAGAGGATGACGTGGGGGTCTTCCTCCAGAGGTACGAGGATGGTCTTGTCACGATCCTCCTGGAGACTGACTGGTTCGGAATAGAAGATCAGTCTTCCGTGGTCGAGGTCTCCAGGGACGAGATGACAATAGGTTCCGTGAAGGACCTTGAGTTGTAGCTGTTTGCGTGCCGTGGAGACGCCGACGACCTCCAGCTTACAAGACCTATCCCACGTGAGGAGACGACAGCCAGTAGTGAGGTCGTGCTGTTCCATACCGTCCTGGAGGTGGTAGGAGAGCTGGTCTACCTCGATGGTAAAGAGCTCGTCCAGGGAGTCATTAACCCGGTTGTCGAGGATCTTTTTGATGGTATAGACCCCCGTCCCGACGGACTTCCTAAGTGGAAGGTCGTGGATCTTATCATACTCGGTATAGTCCTGGGAGGTGTAGTCCCCGGCCTCGATAAGCCCTCTTACGACCCTGTAGTCGATGGTGTGGTCTTTGCTTATGGTTTCAATTTTCCCGAGGAGCTCGGGGTTATAAATAACCATTTTCTTCACGAGGACCTGGGTAATGTAGTCGGGTAGGTCACCGACGTGCGCCACCAAACTCGGCTGAGGGGAGAGGTAGTCCTTGAAGAGCTCCTCGCGACCGACCTTCAACTCCTTATCCCACTCCACGGTAAGAGGTGATGGGGAGTACTCGTAACCACTAAGGAGGATCTTTTTTGTCGCGCCGTCGTAGTTGATATTAGCCCCACCGGAGACGGTAGCATGAACGAGGTTGTCAAAAGCATCTTGCAGGTGGTTGACCTTGTTCTCTAACTGAAGGAAAGAGGGTATGGTGAACTTCTGACCACGAACCTCCGTAGTGATATTGGTCTTCTTCGTATGGAAGCTCTCGTTGATAGCCTCGAGGATATTTAGGTTATCCCGCGTGAGCTCCGCCAGTTGTATGAGGGTGTCTGTTATATTTGCCATAGATTAATTGGGTGTGTTTTCTGGATCCCCGGCCAGGGTAAGTTCTTCCATCTCTTCTTTCTTGTACTTTTCGTTGAGGAGGATATCCTGAGGACTGAGTCGGAGGTACTTTTCCACGAGGAATTTGGAGGAGAAGTATTTCACCTCATTACCATCGGGGTCCATATCAATCATAGAATCCTTCATCTCCTGTATACCCTGGACTCGCTTCGACATAAGCTCCAACTCCATCATCTCCTCAAAAAGGTTATAGGACTTGAACTGAAGCTGGACCGCCTCGAGGATCTGTCGGTTGTCCCTGAGCTCGGGGAACTCACAGGCCAGCTGCAGCTGCAGGGGCTTGATCATGATCTGGGCGAAGGTATTACGGAGACGGTGGACAAATCGACCAAAGTCAATCTCCGTGCGAAGGGCCGAGGAAGCATCACTACCAAACCACGTATCTCCAGACTCCGCATCAAAACGACTCAGGGGGATTTTGGAAATCTTATACAACTGGTTCCGGAAGTACTTGAGTTGGTCGTTGTCCTGGAGCTCCGGTCCTTCCCCACCAATAGTCTCGATCTGTGGAGAACCACTGTCCCCCTCAGGCATCCAATACTCTTTCATGAAAGGCATCTGGGAGGTTCCGTTGACCTGAATCTCTCCGGATTCTAAATTGAACTTGATGTCTTCTCGGTATCGGTTCATCGCGGCCTGTAAGGTCTGAGTACCCAAAGCCTTATTCATACCCTTTACGGGGATGGTGAACTTGAGCTTGTAGGAGGCGTTGGTAATGGTCCAGATGAGCTGGGCCTGTTCCACAATTCGGTAGATGTTGAATGGTCTTACCAACCTCTCCAGATAGGAAACCCGGCTCACTGCTTGGGTCTCCTGATAGGCAATATATACCACCTGAGAATCGAGGAGTTTTCTCTCACTACCCATAACATCCTTATACTGAATCCAGTACCACTTGTTATTTTCAAACTTGCGAGTGAGGGTAGCTGCATCCAGTGGAACCATGCCGATGATTCGCTTGGGTTCTTCCAGGGAATCCCAAACAATCTCCCACGCGAGGTTACCTTCCATAAGATACCTCTTCATGTCATCCCAAGCCACGTTCTTCCAATTGAGCATCTTGTAGATAGATCGGAAATGACGGGAAAGGCTATCGAGGATCTGTTCCCGCACCTTCTTCTTTAGGTCGGAGAGCTCCTGTGGTTCGATGAATGGCTCACAGAAATAGGTAAAGTCGGAATCATAGACGATACACTCATTAGTCATCGTATCGAGGATATCCTCCAGCTCAGGTTGCATAGCCAATCGTCGGAGAGATTCTCGTTTCTGGGAGAAGGTAGAGTCGAAGAAGTTTTTATCCTTCTCTGACTTCTCCTTCCAGTTGCTCTGGGAGAGGAGGTGATCCCAACGGAGCTGGGTATCCTTTGGTAGTAAGGATTTGTCCGCTGGGAGAGCCCTCATATTCTTCACCACGTCATCCTCATACGACATACCCATACGGGACATGTCGGAGAAGAACTGGGAGATAGTTCTCTTCTTTTTCTTGGGTTCATTGGTGTACCTCTCGGGGTGAAAGTTGGTAGTGACACTCATCCCGGGGATACTCTGTTCGTATATTTGGCTACTTGGATCCATTAGGTAGTCCAAGCTGTTTATTACTTCTTTAATCATTTACGATAGTGTAGGGGGTATTTATACCCTGCTCGTATATATAATATCACGATATAATAACAAAAGGTGAGGGGGTAGTAAACAAATTTTTGTTGGAGGAGCTCGGGAGAGGTAGTTTTTGTGGGGTAATTTTGAGGGGGCGGGGTGGACCGTTTTTGGGGTCAAAAATAGACCCCCGAGTTGGGCTGTTTGGAGGGCTCAAAAATGAGCTGTTTTTTTAGGGATTTTTTGGGGCTTTTTTGACATGAAAAATGACTCAAAAATCGCGCTTTTTTTGCCCTGAAGCGCAAAACTGCGCGTAAACCGTTAGTCCCAGTGCGTTTGCGCGCTGTTTTGCTGAACGTGAATTTCCTTATAAGAAAAATTAAAGGAGTTTTCAGTACTTTTTTGGGGCTCCAAAATGACTGATTTTGGGTGGTAGAAAAATGAATGATTTTTTGACGATCCCAAACCGCGCACAAACGAACTTTTTGATGTCGAGTTCCAACAGCACACAAACGCACTTTTTTGGGGTCGAAAAATTGACCCTAAATTTTTTTTATTTGACCCCTGAAATTTTGGATCTGGAATGATGGTAGGGATGCAGACATAACCTATAAGCTGGGTCGTAGGCCTTGTGGGGCTCATAATCGCACCAGGACGCGCTCAAATATCTTTTCCGACCATTGGTATAGGCGACCTAATTTGAGGCCGTTAGAACGCGATTATGTGAGCCATCATAAATCGACCAAAATCTCCATAGGATCTTAATAAATTTTATCTATCACCTATCAATACATTTTATCTATCGGAGGAGCGACCATTTTAGGATCACTCTATCGCTCATTTTTCGGAGCCAAAAAAAAGCGCAAAAGCGTTTAGTATTTTTCTTATAAGGAAATTCACGTTCGAAAA
>ERZ773013.736-NODE-736-length-20276-cov-8.824193_pt1 | contig 20276 bp, 19 predicted proteins | sample MGYA00511670_ERZ773013 | MGnify/ENA primary metagenome ERZ773013 (study PRJEB29015, sample SAMEA2738120) | human oral metagenome | biome: human oral; feature: human-associated habitat; material: saliva | place: China | collected 2257 ... | reverse complement strand
CTGCACGTGCTGGATGAGCAACCTTTTCTGCCTTTCCCGCATGCCGGCCTAGAAAGGCCGATGACCGATCATCTCTGGCACGTCATGGGGCATTAATCATCGTTTCCCTAGACTGATGCTAGTATTCACGATTGCCATCCAAAAAGCTGAAGTTTGATGATAGATCGTACGATCCATATTCTAAGCTATCTTATGAAGGCAGATAGGCCTGTTACCTCTGGGCAGCTCGCTAAGGCACTTGGTGTTAGCGACAGAACAATTAAGAATTCGATGCCTCAGGTAGCACGTAGCCTTGAGGAGCATGGAGCACATCTCGGAGCTCGCCGTCATAGCGGATATTGGATTGAAGTTATTGAAGAGCCGAGCTATTCGAAATTTCGTGACAAGATGGCTCTGCGTGCCATGAATGTCAGCATGGCAAGTTATGACCACGCAGAGCGCTTGCTGTATGTCGAAAGAAGACTTGTAGCCTCTCCTGATGGCGCACGTATTGATCAGATCTGCGAAGAACTGGCTCTCTCAAGATCTGCGGTTCGTTCCGTCATGAAGGAAGCTATCTCTTTCTGCGAATCGTATCACCTGAAAGCGAGTTCCTCTCCTGGAAAAGGAGTATGCGTCATTGGCGAGGAGCAGATGATACGGCTTGCCCTTACCGAGCTCTTTGAGATTCATTTCAATACGTTCAGCCCTGATTCGGCTACCAAGGAATACGCACAATGGATTGATTGCGATTTTCAGGAGCGGCAGGACATACGTCATATATTTCTCAAGGTTTTGCGCTCGAGCGGTATCTCCCTTCGAGATAGCATGACTCAACGTATCTCCATGTACTTCATCATCGCTCGTAATCGCAATCGCGCAGGATTCCATATCATGCTGCCGAAATCTTGGATTGAAGAAATTCAGACAAGTCCATGCAATGTACTCGCAGAAAATATCTATCGAGCTCTTAGCAATCATTTCGATGGGTTTACGGTTGATGAGAACGAAGTTGCTTTCCTTGGCATTCTTCTCTTGCATAATTTTGATATTGCTTCAAGGTATGATTTGTGCGCCGTTGTACCAAAGCTATATTCGAAAGTTCAACGCACATGTACGTCTGCAATAAGAATGTTTCGGGACAGAACAGGCCTCAATCTCGAGGATGACAATCATCGTAAGTTCTGGGAACAGCGCATTCTACCGCTTGTAGTTGGAAAGCGCTATGGGCTCGATGGCTGTGAACTTTACAGAGATGATGGTGTTCGTGGGACTGCCAAAGACCCCTTCTGCATGTATCTGGGCACTATCCTGGGTGATTGTGTCGCTCGTATCCTGAATTGCAGCATGTCGCAGGCAGAAATTCGCCTCCTAGCTGCGAGCGTGCAGCTGATGCTCGTCTATGCTCCGTTACAGCTTAAGCCCCTGAGGGTTCTTGTGACGAGCGCCATGGGAATGGATTTTGCAGAGAGCACAGCTGCCTATTTGAAGCTGAGATTTCCACAACTAGTTGCCAGCGCTAAAGCATACGAGCTATACGAGATACGTGGACTAGATTCTGCGGACTACGATGCTGTCATTACTGATGCGGAATATGGATACCGATATGCGGCTCCCATGTCGCCATATACCATCAGGACTATCGACCATGACCTTGGTGTCATCTATAACAAACTTCTTGTTCGCGCTTTCGACATAATCGATCTGCTTCCGTCATCATCTTGCATGCAGATGATAAAAGGGGTTCAGTTTGAGGATGTGCATGAACTCATCCAGACACTCTCCTTACTCAATGCGCAACATGAAATCAGTATGTCAATGGTTGAGGAAGATCTTAACTTGCAGATTCCTGCGATGGAAAAATCTGTATTGAATCATCGAGGATTTCTGTTCCGGGTGATTCCTCCTTCCGAAAAGGAGAGCATCTCCTGGTATGTACTCGAACATCCATTAGCTATTGGTTCCGAAAAGGTGTCGAGCGTCATCTATGCGCGTCTTCATATGAGCGAAAGCCTACAGCAGCTTGCTGCGTACGAACGCATCTGGTCATGTATGAATGCTGTGCCAGCAGATTGGGAAGGCACATCAGATGAGATGGAAGAGCTGATGAAGAAGCTGCTTGTCTCCTCGTTTGCAATGAGAGAGTCGTCTCAGGAGTCTGTACCGCCTGCACCAGAATACTGACCGTTTGCCGGCAGCATACCATTGCTATTTAAATGATAGAAAAATTGCGTCCAACGTGGAGAATTGTGGATTTGGCCACCGTCTGCCGTATAAATCAAGCTGTCCAAACAGATGCTGTGCATAATATTTCATTAATAAAATGGTGCAATCAATATTTGCACCATTATAATGACGAATAGTATGTGGAACGAAACGCTCGGCATTTTTAACCTATGAGCTGTAACAGGGATGCAGGCCACTTCCAAACGACAAGCACCTTGTTTTTGCCGTTTGACGTGTAGCCGCGATTCAGCGAAACCATTGCATAGGGGATGCCGAGTTATGCTCAAAGTATTTCTATCGTCTCATGGCCATATGGCAAGTGGACTTGAAAGCTCGCTTTCCATTTTCATGGCGCCACCTGCAAATTTGACAGTGTATGACGCGTACATCGATGGAGACGATTCTACCCTCACTGAGAAGCTTGACGCTTTCTATGATGCAGTCGGCCCTGATGACCAGGTACTGCTGCTATCAGATATCTACGGCGGCAGCGTGAACACTGCTATGTGCTCATTTCTCGGACGCGAGAATACGCGACTTGTTACAGGAATCAATCTTTCTTTCCTTCTCGAAGTCATGTCAGAGAGCGAGCTCTCTGATGAACGCCTAGACGAGATCATTAATGAAAGCCGCAGCTTTCTTAGGCGTGTATCACTAGATGAAGCATCTGGCGCAGATGACAGCATTGCTGCCGCTGCGAATGATGAGGAGGATTTCTTCTAAGAGGAGGTGATTGCAATGATTAAGATGGTACGGCTGGACGAAAGGCTGATCCATGGTCAGATTGCAACGAAGTGGAGCCACACACATGGCGTGAACCGCATCGTGGTTGCTGACGATGAGGCTGCTGCAAGCGAAATGATGCAGAAAACGCTTATGATGGCTGCTCCTAGCGCCTGCAAAGTTGCGATTGTCGGCATGGATAAGGCACTGTCGTTTGTGAATGACCCGCGTGCTGAGAAACTCAGCATTCTTGTTGTGGTGAGCACGCCAGCGAATCTGCTTCGCATGGCACGTGAGGCGCATGGCATCGAGCGCATCAACGTCGGTAACTATGGACGCATTGCACCGAAGCGCAACGGCGAAGCGCGCAAGCAGTATACGAAGAACCTGCACGCATACGGCGATGAAGCCGAAACGCTGCGTGAGCTCCTGAAGTGCGGAGCTCCATGCGTAGTACAGACGATTCCGGACGATGCTCCGGTTCCTCTGGAACGTGTTCTGAACTAGTTCAATTTAACCATTAAGTTGGCAAAAGGGATAGCGAGAAGTTAGCTAGGGGGAGATGGTCTGATGTCAACAACAGCAGCGCTTTCATGCGCTTTGGTGTATTGGATTATCTATGTACTCGATTATGGTTTTCTAAGTTGGCAATGCCTGATTCGTCCTATTGTTGTTGCGCCAATAATTGGCCTTGTTCTAGGAGACCCAACGACTGGCATTGTTATGGGCGCCTCACTTGAAGCAATTTTCATGGGCATTTCGGCTGTGGGCGGTTCCGTGCCTTCGGATTGCCTCTCGGGCACTATCATTGCAGTGGCGTATGCAATCCTGGTCGGAGGTGACGAGGCAGTAGAGACCGGGCTTGCTCTGGCGCTCACCATCGGCACGATTATGGCATCTGTCAACAGTATGCTCATGGCTCTGTGGGGTTCCCTTGCTGCCTATTGGGAAAAGCTTGCGGGCGAGGCTAAACCCAAGAAGTTCTTCGCCATCAATGTCATTGTCTATATGGTTGCCGCACTCATTCCTTCTGCCATCATCTATCTGGGCGTTGCTTTTGGCGTGAATGGTCTCCAGAGTGCTCTCAATGCCTGCCCAGCATGGGTCATAACTGGTCTTTCGACTGCCGGCACGATGATGACGGCAGTTGGCTTCGGCATCCTCCTTTCTCAGATTTGGTCCGGCGATATCGCCATCTTCTTCTTTGTCGGATTCGTGCTTTCGAAGTCTCTTGGGCTTTCAAGCCTGGGCGTTGCAATCATTGCTGCTGCTGTTGCTTTGCTTTACTTCGTCATTGAAAAGGATGTCGTGTCTCAGAAACGTGGAGTGGTGCTTGCTGATAAGAGTGAAGATGCTGAGACTGCACCGGTAAATGCACCTGCAAATACGGAGGAGGATTTCTTCTGATGGCTAATGTAACCGCAATTGCGAGCGAGAACAAGCAGCAGATATCGGCTGAGGATATGTCTGTCCTCAAGAAGATGTTCCTGCTTTCGCACACCGTATTCATGAACTTCAACATGACGAAGATGGAAGCCAATGGCTTTATGCTGACGATGGCTCCGGCTATCGAGCAGCTCTACAAGGATGAAGATCATAAACGTGAAGCTTACGTGCGCCACAATGCCTTCTTCAATACTCATGCTGTCGCGTTCGATTTCATCGCTGGCCTTACCTATGCACTCGAGAAAGATACAGCAGTTGGAAAGGTACCTGCTGAGACAATCGATGCTATTAAGGCGTCTCTCATGGGTCCGACAGCAGGCATGTTTGATTCGCTGTTCTTCAATTGTCTGCGTGTCATTGGCGCCGGCATAGCAATTGGGCTTTGCTCTCAGGGCAATATTCTCGGCACGTTCATCTTCATCCTTCTCTATGGTGTGACACAGTCAATCCTCAAGTGGATTCTGCTCAAGACAGGCTATACGCTTGGGACGAGCTTCATCGACAGCATCTACGAGAGCGGCCTCATGCAGGTGGCAACAAAGGCCGCATCGATTCTCGGTCTCACCATGGTGGGCTGCATGACCGCAACAACAGTCGGTTTCCCACTCAATTGGACAATCAATATCGGTGAGGCGCAACTCGTCGTTCTCGATATCTTCGATTCCATCTATCCCGGAATCCTTTCCATCATCCTTGTCTGCGTCATGCTCGTATTCATCAAGAAGGGTGTCCGCCCAATTTGGCTTATCTTCGGTCTCATCGTCTTCTGCCTGCTGGGCGCTGCGATTGGTATCTTCTAGGAGGTTTGGCCGGTGAAACTCTATTCTTCACGTGTCTATCTGCCTGATGGTTGCGCAAGTGCCGCAATCGATGTGCAGGGGCAAGCCATTGCTGATATTGAGAGGGTAGATGCGTGCCCGAGCGATGCTATCAACTACGGCACACAGCGCATCATTCCAGGCATTTTTGATACGCATAATCATGGCACCCAGGGGTTTGACCTCATGGAGCCGAGGGACGAAGAAGCATACGACAGGACGGTTCGTGGATATCTTAAAGGACTGGCATCACAAGGCACCGTCAATGTATTTCCTACTGTTATGTCTCCTGCAGGAATCGCTGCAGTTGCAAGGGCTGCTGAGTCTGATGATGTCGATGGTGCCAATATCCGAGGCATCCATTCCGAAGGTCCGTGGCTCTCTCGTGTCGGAGAGAAGGGTATTCGCACGGGTTGGCCTGAGGTCTCTCTGAATACTGCCAAGGCCATGGTCAAAGCTGGAGGTGGAATGTTGCGCCTGGTTGCGCTCGCGCCGGAAATTCCAGGGATCATGGAGCTCGTAGACTATTTTCTGAACGAAGGCATTACGGTTGCTGCGGCGCATAGTGACAACAAGTATGCCGCAGCGCAGGCTGCATACGAGCGCGGCATTTCTGTCGCAACGCATACGGGTAATGTCATGACCGATATGCACCATCGCGATGTTGGCGGCCTCGGCGCAGCGCTTCTAAATGACGACGTAATGTGCGAAGTGATTTGTGATGGCATGCATATATGCAACGAGATGCTGAAAATCTACTTCCGCGTCAAGTCCACGGACAAGTTCATGATGATCAGCGATTGTACTGCATTCTCCGGAGCTCCCACAGGGACGTACACTTCGGAGATGGCGCCGACCATCAACGTTACAGACCAGGGCTTCGTCTTGACAGATACAGGACGTCTTATGGGGTCAAGCCAGTCGGTGCTCTATGGCATTTCGAATCTTGTCGAACATGTTGGTATCCCTCTGGAAGACTGCTTAAAGATGGCCTCCCTCAATCCTGCCATCAAATATGGGCTTTCTGATCGAACGGGAACTATCGAAGTTAGCAAAAACGCCGACCTGGTAGTGATTTCTGACGATTGGAAGGTACGAGCAACATACGCGCGTGGTAAGAAAGTATATGACTACAGCGAAGAGGGATCTGTGTTCAACCAGGATTTCGTCGAAGCTCACCTGAAGAGAGATTAGCTCCTACTCAACATAGTTTAGCAACGAGATGGCACCTCCTGGTATGGATACCATCTCGTTCTGCATATAGCAAGCAACTAGACATAACACGGCGAATCCACACTTCGAGTACAATAGGGAAATACGAGCTAACCATCCAGGCGCGACCTATGATGATGCTTGCAAAGACATATACCATTGGAGGCATCATGGACGACTACAGCTATCTTAGCATTACAAAGCGCAAGGACATCATGGTTTGTTAGAAGGGCCATGAGGGGCTAGCCAGATAGTAGGGAAGCTTGGCCGTGACAAGTCGACCATATCCCACAAGATCAGGCAATAACAGCTGGGAAGGCCCTGCAAGGCGTCGCTGCTGTGCATCGATGAAGGATGCACTGCAGGCACCCCAGGATCACAAACGATCTAGAAAGGCACTTTCTGGTCGTGGGGCACATGCTGGCGAGCACTGGTTGCTGGAGGAGATAGCGGGCCGCATCGGCATCGCGATGCAGTGCCCGGACCTTGCCGTAAGCGACACCACCATCTAGTACGCCGTGGAGTCAAGGCTGCTGGACTGCGAGCTTTCAGGGCGCAGGAAGGCCGCAAGGCTGCTTGGGCACCACGACAAGCGCAGGAACAGCAAGGGCAGCCAAAAGCGCAGGAGCAAGGTACACATCACCCACGACATCTCGAAGCGCCCGAAGGAAGCCTCCCTAAGGAGCCGGATTGGAGAGTGGGAAGGCGACAGTGTGGCTGGCAGGCGGGCGTATGCCTTATCACTCAGGTGGAGCGCCTGCCTAAGCGGATACCTTGTTGGTGGCAAGGCCTTAGAGAGCGAAGCCACGCAAAAGTCGCTCTTTGGTAAGAGTGTACATACGGTCACATTCGACAGGGGCAAGGAGTTCTCGGATGCAGAAGGCCTCCAGGAGGCACTGGGGGCGACCGTGTACTTCTGCCGTCCCTACCATTCCTGGGAGAGAGACCAATGAGAACACCAACAGGCTTCTCAGAGACTGATTTCCGAAGGGCAAAAGTCTCGACGATGTCGCCGATAGAAAGGTGCAGAAGGTATACGATTTACTCAACTGAAGACCCTGCAAGCGCCTGGGTTGGAAGTGTCTCTGGGAGGTCTACCATCGCCAGTCGTTGCACTTGCTTTGAGGATTCGCCCTATATATTTACCCTGCCTTTTGTGCGTTAGTGTTGGTTAGCGTTGTTTTGATCGTTGTGGTCATGTTCCCAGAGCGCTATCTCTTGAGCGAGGCTTTCGACCTTATCTGTCAGACGGGATACGTCGGAGGAGAGATTGAAAAGCTTTATAAGCATCAGGGCAATAATGACAACGAAGACGAAGTTGCTCGGTGACAAAAACCCCAAGAGCCGGGAAAAGAAGAAGGCGATGCCCGGGAAAACAGCCAGAATAACTAACAGCACTGCGGATATAACCCAAAAAATTGAATCTTTGATACGTATCTTAGACTTCTTGACTTTGTCTATGACGATCGCGAGTGCTAGTACAGAACCGACAATCAGCACAACACGTAAGACTGGTGACATATAGATTCCTTACCTAAACCATTGGAAAAGGATGAGGGAGATACAGGTTCGGGCCATATAGGAGATGGAACTCCAGAACCTCAGATAGCTGGTGCCACCTTGACGCTCACGCATTTCCGCCGGTATCTCAATAACTTTTGCGCCTTTGCGCATCAGGAGAGAAATGGTATCTGGTTCAGGGGAGACATCGAATGCATGCGTGAAGAGATCAATCATTTTACGGTTATACATACGCATGCCAGAGGTAGGGTCTTGAATCGTTTGCCCAGTTGCACCCTTTATCAATGCGGTGAGCAGTTTTGCACCTGCCCCTCGAGCCCCCACCGCTCCACTGCCGGCGGCACCACGGGAGGCAATCACAATGTCTGCATCCTGCTGCTCCATCGCACGGGCCATATCTGGTATGTACCCGGGTCTGTGTTGTCCATCTGCATCAAACTGAACTGTTGCGTCATACCCGTGTCGAGCGGCGTACTTCATACCTGTCACAAAGCCTGATGTGAGTCCCGTGTTGATGGGAAGGTTTACATGATTGAAGTTATTTTCATCGAGTATCTCGCTGGTTTTATCCCTGGATCCATCGTTGATTACCACATAGTCAACCTCTGGGCAAACGCGCCTAAGCTCTAAAACGGTAGCTTTAATGCATTCCTCTTCATTGAAAGCAGGAATGATCGCAAGGATTCTCACGAGCTAACCTCCGTTTAGACAGTCAAACTTCTTGGTTGAACGCATGCTTCGATCTGAATGATGTTAGTAAACCTCTATAGACGCGCTCAGGTTTACTAAAAAAGTGCTCTTTTCAGTATAAACAGGTTAGGACTGATAACAAACCCTTACAAAAGAGATTCACTGTAACTATGGCTATTCAGTCACTTACATAATCGTTCCGCGCCAGCGTCGTCGATTTATATTCTAAAAAATTGCACTTGATATGAGAAATTACAAGTGTGTCCGTAGCAGATTGAAGAGACCGCCTCTCCAAGAGGACCACTGTAGAGGTGTTAAAACCTCATGTGCAGGATCAGAAAGGTCCAAGCACATGAGGCTTTGATACTATCGATACGTTCTTCTTTATTGCTTATTGCTCTGCTTGTTGCTCTCGTTGAAGTCCTCCGGAGAGAGCCCCTCAACAAATTTATGGAACTCACTCAACTCATGTTGCTTCTCTTCCTCCTCGACGTCCTCGAAATCAGGGAATGATGCAGTATTCAAGACATCGGTTGTGGTGTAGATTGGAGTGCCGGTACGGACCGCCAAGGCAACCGCATCAGAGGGACGGCAATCGACGAATGCCATGCTGCCATCCGACTTGATGAGTCTCAGCTGCGCGAAGAAGGTGGTTCCCTCCACGGCGTTGATCATCACCGCATCGAGCGTGGCACCGAGTGCTTTGATTGTCATCGCCAGCAGGTCGTGCGTCATCGGACGTCCGCCTTGGGTGCTGCTGCTATTGACGCCGGTGCCGATTGACATAGCTTCGACAGGGCCGATCTGGATGGGAAGGCGTCCTCTGTTGTGATTTTTCGTATGGATGTTGTTAGATGCATGTGGCTTTAGAATCATCAGTGAGGAGACGGGACCTCCACCAACGACGATCGTCTGTATGTCTAATCGAATGAGTGCCATGACTATCAAACCTTACCTTGCTTCTCTATTATGGCAATCATACCCATGTATGTACCATATCAAAGAGCTGTAAACGATATTTTTACTGAGCGGCTACATCACCATGGAAGTAGTCATGTACTGCAGAGTTCAGAGGCTCTATTCTGCACTCTGTATCCATAGTATTCCCAGAGCATGGGACTCAAAATCAGAAAACTCCTCAATTAGTTGTTGACGTGAGATAGATTTGAGCATAATATGTTTCTCTACGTTGGGCCTGTAGCTCAGTTGGTTAGAGCGTCCGGCTGATAACCGGGAGGTCACAAGTTCAAACCTTGTCAGGCCCACCACTTTATGTGACAATAGTCACCCCAACGTTAGCCGAGTCGCCGTTGGGGTGATTATTAAAACCTTCTGGGCCCAACCAGAAGTTAGTACGGGGAATTAGCTCAGCTGGGAGAGCGCGGGCTTTGCAAGCCTGAGGTCAGGGGTTCGATCCCCCTATTCTCCACCAATTGTTCAAGGCCAGGGATTTTCTCCCTGGCCTTTTTGCTTAGAGATGCAAAAACATACCGATAGCCGCCAATATCAGCCACTTATCGAATAGTTGAAATATTTTCGAAAAAGTTTGAGTACGATTTACACAGGAGTATGTTCTTTTCATTGGAGCTGTGGGTGACCACAAGGAGAGAAAAGAGTTCTTATGTCAAACCTTACTCGTCGTAACTTTTTTGGAGTCAGCGCAGTTGTAGCAGGCCTGGGTATCACTGCCTGCAAAAAGTCCGATTCTGATGCTGGCGAGAAAAAAGAATCTGACACCAACTCTACAGACGCGGTTGGAGCACCAGAAGAGCTGGTAAAGGCAGCAAAAGAAGAGGGTAAGCTGATTGTTTACGGCTCTTGTGAGGAAGAGTATATAAACGCAGTTTGCGCCAATTTCAAGAGTCTATATGGCATTGATGTTCAGGCACAGCGTCTCTCAACCGGAGAAGTTGCTGCAAAGATTGAGGAAGAGAACGGTCATCCATCAGCAGATGTTTGGTTCGGCGGCACAACCGATCCTTACAATGTCACCTCCTCAAAGGGTCTTCTTGAGCAGTACGAGCCAAAGAATGCGTCTCACCTTATTTCCGACAAGTTCAAGAGTACAAATAAGGACTGGTACGGAATTTATAAGGGCATCCTGGGCATTCTGTACGATAAGGAAGAGCTACAGCGTCTTAAGCTTGACGTGCCTCAGGACTACAAGGATCTTATCGATCCTAAATATAAGGGTCTTATTTGGTCTTCTAACTACAACACCGCCGGTACTGCAAAGCTAATCATCAACACCGTTATTCAGAAATATGGTCATGATCAGGGTATTCAGTATCTTGTTGACCTTGATAAGAACATTGCTCAGTACACCAAGAGTGGCTCTGGTCCTTCCAAGGCTATTGGAGCCGGTGAGTGCACCATCGGAATTGGTATGCTCCACGATGGTATTTATCAGATTGTTGACCAAGAGCATGAGAATGTTGGTCTTCAGATTCCAAGCTCTGGCGCATCATACGAGGTTGGTGCAACCGCAATCTTCAAGGGTGCTGCACATCCAAACGCAGCTAAGCTCTGGATTGAGTATGCACTGTCTCCAGCCTGCGTCGATCTTGCTCAGAAGAATGGTTCTTACCAGTTCTTGGTACTTGATAATGCAAAGCAGCCAGAGATTGCTACCGAGTACGGTCTTGATCCAAATAACGTTATGGACTACAACTTCGAAGATGCTAAGAAAAACACCGAGCAGTATGTCAAGGACGTTATGCAGGCACTTGGTGGCGGAGATAGCCGCTTTAAGACCGAGTAAAACCAACGCAAGCAAGCAAACAATGCTGTTGCTCAAGATCTGAGTGGCAGATTATACTGGGTAGGCAGAGATCTGCCTACCCAGTTCCACATAGAGCTTTGCGTATAGGTTTAGTGTTTCAGAGTTAGGACCAGCATGGCAAAATCCCAGAGCGCTCAACTTGAGCGAAAGAAGCTCCTTGGCGATCCAATTTTGATAACGACCATTGTCGTTCTTATCGCCTTCTTAACCCTTTTTATTTTGTATCCACTTGCCATTCTTATGGTTGACTCTGTAGTTTCAGATAACGGAGTTACCTTTGATGTCTTTACTCGTATCTTGGCCATGCCATCCTTTAGCCATGCAATTACCAACACCCTCAGAGTTGGTTTTGCGGTAGGCATTTTATCAGCGATTATTGGCCTTCTTTTTGCCTATGTTGAAGTGTACGTAAAGCTTCGTACAAAGTTTATGACAGGCCTTTTCCGCGTGGTTTCCATGCTTCCTGTTGTTTCTCCGCCATTTGTTCTCTCGCTTTCCATGATTATGATGTTTGGCAAGAAAGGCCTGATTACCCGCGGTCTTTTGGGTATTTTTGACAACAACATCTATGGTTTCTGGGGCATTTTTATTGTCCAGACTATGTCGTTCTTCCCTGTGTGCTACATGATGCTTAAGGGTCTGCTCAAAAACATTGACCCATCCCTTGAAGAGGCAGCACGTGACATGGGCGCAAGCCGCTGGAAAGTATTTACCAGCGTTACACTTCCTCTTATTTTGCCTGGCTTAGGCAACGCTTTTCTCGTCTCATTTATTGAGTCAATTGCAGACTTTGCTAACCCAATGATTATTGGTGGCTCCTACGATACCCTGGCAACAACTATCTACCTGCAGATTACAGGCGCGTACGACAAGCAAGGCGCGGCTGCTATGGCTGTTGTTCTTCTTTCCATTACGCTGCTTATGTTTGTTGTTCAGAAGTTTGTACTGGAAGCAAAGAGCACGTCTACACTTTCGGGCAAAGCAACGCGAGCTAGGATGCTTATTACGGACAACTCAGTCCGCATTCCACTTACCATTCTTTGTGCACTGGTCGCACTCTTTGTTATTGGTATGTATCTCTGCGTTCCTTATGGTTCGTTTGTTCGTTCCTGGGGCTCAAATTACGAATTAACAACAAAGTGGTTTGAGCAGGTATTTACCAAGTACCACGGCTTGCAGGCGTTTAGCGACTCGTTTATGCTTTCGCTTATTGCAGCACCAATTACCGCTTTGCTTTCGATGATCATTTCTTATCTGGTAGTAAAACGTCGCTTCCGTGGCCGTGGTTTTATCGAGGCTGTATCCATGCTTGCCATGGCAGTTCCTGGTACGGTCTTGGGTGTTGGTTATATTCGCGGTTTCTCAAGCGGCGTTATGCACACAGGATTTTTGCAAGGTCTGTATGGTACAGGACTTATCTTGATTATTGTCTTTGTCGTGCGTTCGCTTCCTACAGGAACACGCTCGGGCATCTCGGCACTTCGACAGATTGATAAATCAATTGAAGAGTCCGCATACGACATGGGCGCCGACAGCTTTACGGTGTTTATGACCGTTACGTTGCCGCTGATTAAAGATTCGTTCTTGTCTGGCTTGGTAACGGCGTTTGTTCGTTCCATTACCGCAATTTCTGCAGTTATCCTCTTGGTCACACCAGAGTTCCTGCTCATCACCGTTCAGATTAATGAGTTTGCTGGTAAGGGTTCATATGGTATGGCCTGCGCCTTTGCAACAATTCTGATTGTTATTACCTATGGCTCGGTATTGCTTATGAATTGGGCCATCAAACACTTTGGCACCAGCCGAGCACTCAAGGAGGAGTAACACATGGCTACAGAGAAAAAAGGCGTTCGCCTTGAGCACATTTCCAAGATTTATCAGGATCAGAAGACTGGAAAAGACTTCTACGCAGTTCAAGACGCTAACATCAGTATTGCTCCTGGCGAGTTTGTTACACTGCTTGGCCCTTCTGGCTGCGGAAAGACCACTATTCTGCGCATGATTGCTGGTTTTGAGAGTCCTGATGAGGGAAAGATCTTCCTTGGCGATGAGCAGATTGATGAGCTTACTCCAAACAAACGCGATACCGCTATGGTGTTCCAGAGCTATGCGCTACTTCCTCACTACAACATCTTTGACAATGTTGCCTACGGCCTCAAGCTTCGCAAAATGGACAAGGCGGTAATTCGCGAGAAGGTCCTTAACATCCTTGGTCTTGTTGGACTTGAGGGTATGGAAGAGCGCATGACCAACCAGCTTTCTGGTGGTCAGCAGCAGCGTGTTGCTTTAGCTCGTGCTCTGGTTATTGAGCCAAGCGTGCTCCTCTTTGACGAGCCTCTTTCAAACCTTGATGCGAAGCTCCGCGTTGACATGCGTAACGAGATCCGTCGCATCCAGCAAGAGGCTGGTATTACCGCCATCTACGTCACACATGACCAGTCAGAGGCAATGGCACTTTCAGACAACATCATCATTATGAAAAAGGGTGTTGTTGATCAGGTTGGCGATCCTCAGACGGTTTACTATCACCCAGCAGACGAGTTTGTTGCAGACTTTATTGGCGAGTCAAACTTCCTGCATGCAGTTGTTGCAGAGAAGATTGATGCTGAAACAGCGCTCTGCCATTTTGAGGGACAGGAGTTTGAGGTCAGCGGATGCTCTCACCTGGATAAGGGTAAAGAGTGCTGCATTGTCCTGCGCCCTGAGTCAGCACGTCTTGCTGATGAGGGAACACTTGCCTGCGAGGTAGTTCTTTCCCGCTTCATGGGTCACTACCAGAACTATCATGTCATGGTCGGCGATACGCTCATCAAGATTACCGATTTCAACCCACGTACCCACAAGATTTACAACGTTGGTGACCGCGCCTTTGTTGACTTCACCAAAGATGAGGTCCACGTTCTGTAAGCGCTTTGGTTAAAGCAGTAACGTCTGGCGAGAAGATTCGTTGGTCTTCTCGCCATTTTTGTCAGATGGTTGATTTGAGCCAGTTTAGTTTGCAGGTGAGCAGCTTGTGATCGGGCTCAAGCGAGGGATCCTTGATTCTTTTAAGGAGCATCTTGCAAGCTGCGTAGCCTTCTTCATAGACAGGCTCGACAATGGTTGAGATGCTTTTAACGGGCAGGTCAGTCCAATCGGTGTTGTTGAATCCCAACAGGCCAACTTGCTTTGGAATCACTGTCTCGTAGGATTGCAAGGCATTATAGACACTTTTAAGAGCCCATTGATTTGGCACAAATACCAGTGTTTTCTTTGATGGAAGAATGTGATTATTGAGCCATTGCGTGATGTCAGAGATAGAGAGCGTGCTTTGCTCCATGGTGAGACGCTCATGAGGTTTATTTAAGGCCTCTAAAGCATCAGTGAAGCCAGATTCTCGTTCAATTCTGGTACGACCTTTTGGCTCTCCACCAATGATTAAAAAGTTTTCGTATCCGCGTTCAACGCAGTGCGACGCTGCTGAATAAACGCCGTCGTAGAGGTTGCTTTTTATCCAGGAAGTATTAAGGGCAAGAAGGTCGCAGTCAAAATAGACAACGGGTTTTCCAACTTTAGCAATTCGTCTATCTACCGCTCTGAATTGATTGGTGGGCTGGATAAGCATGCCATCTGCTCCAATTGAAAGCATTTTCTCAACCCAGTCAGCTTCAAGCGTGGGGTCAAAACGAGAATTACAAATAATTGTCTGATAGCCAGCTTCAAGAGCAGCATCTTCAATACCGTTAGTCATTTGAGCCGCCCAGGCATTAGTGTTGTCCAGGATGAGAACAGCAATAATTCCAGAGCTTTTCTTAACCATTGCTTGAGCTTGGGCGCTTGGAATATATCCCGTATTTTCGATTGCTTTTTTGATACGTTGCTTAGTTGCTTCGGACATCTTTTCAAAGTGTCCGTTAAGGTAATTTGAAACGGTGGCAATAGAAACATTTGCTAATTTTGCAAGGTCAATGATAGTGGTCTTAGACATTGGCACTCATTTCACCGAAATTTTTACAATGTACTTGCAAAATACCAACGTTAGTGAGTGTGCTGGATTCTACGTTGGTTAAACGTTTAACAAAATTCATCATAACACAAGGTAGATTAGACGTTTACCGAAATCCTCTTTTAAAAAAGATTGAAACAATGCAAAGTATGAGTTGGAAACGTACGTCGTAAAAGACGTGCTCGTGCGCCCCGCATAGGGGCTCACAACTTACTTTGCGAGAGGACATAACCATGAACGTCGTTGCTGTATGCGCTTGCACGGTTGGAATTGCTCACACCTGGATGGCAAAAGAGGCTATTGAGAAAGAGTGTGAGCGTCGCGGCTATGAATTCAAGGTAGAAGCTCAGGGTGGTTACGGTATTGAGAATGAACTTGAGCAGGATGAAATCGATGCTGCTGACGTTGTTCTTCTCGCCATTGCAATTGGCATCGAAGGCGATGAGCGTTTTGACGAGAAGCGCGATGAGGGTCGAGTTCTAACGTTGGATCCTTCGCTGGCTATCGCAGATCCAGCAAAGGTTATTGATCAGGTAGTTGCGCTGGCTGAGTAGCAAGCGCATAAGTGATAACGCAAGGAAGAAGAGAGGAGAAACCCATGGCAGAGGAAAAGAGTCCCTCAGTTTTGGGCAAGGTCGGCAAAGACCTTCTAAAGGCGTTTAACACTGGTGTTTCGTACTTTATTCCTATTGTCGTAGTTGGCGGAGTCTTCTTGGCTTTCTCGCTAGCTACAGGAACTGCAGGAAAAGACGGTATTGAAGTCACCAATCCTTTGATGCAGAGCCTCAACCTTATTGGTATGGCTGGCATCAAGATGATGATTCCTGTCCTTGCTGCTTACATTGCCTATTCTTTGGGCGGAAAGCCTGCTCTGGCACCTGGTTTTGTCCTTGGTTACCTGGCAAGCAATCCTGTTCCTGTAGGCGAGGTCCAGGTTTCTACTGGCTTCTTGGGTGCAATGGTCCTTGGCGTTGCTGCTGGCTATCTTGTTCAGTGGATGAAGAGCTGGAAGGTTAATAACACCATTCGCACCATCATGCCAATTCTGATTATCCCAAGTTTGTCTTCACTGGCTCTTGGCATGCTCTACATCTACGTTTTAGCAGCTCCACTTGGTGCATTCATGGATTGGCTGACCAGCCTGCTTTCAAGCCTTCAGGGTGGTTCCGCAGTTGTACTTGGTATTGTAATTGGCCTTATGACCGCATTTGATATGGGTGGCCCAGTTAACAAGACTGCTTCTACCTTTACCATGGCTCTTATGACCGCAGGTGTTTATGGCCCTAACGGCGCATTCCGTGTTGCAGTTGCTATTCCTCCACTGGTCTGCGGTGTTGCATCTCTTATTGCTCGCAGCAAGTTTGACGACACTGATAGGCAGATGGGTATCTCTGCAGTCTTCATGGGACTTATTGGTATTACTGAGGGCGCAATTCCATTTGCTGTTAAGGATCTTGCACACACCCTGCCTGCAATCATGATTGGTTCTGCAGTTGGCGCTGGTCTTGCTGCTTGGCACGGCATTGAGTGCTTTGTTCCTCACGGCGGCATGATTGTTGCTGCAGCTACAAACAACATTGCCCTCTACACCCTTGATATGGCAATTGGTGTTGCAGTAGGTGTTGCAATTCTTGTTCTTACTAAGCCAAAGCTTGAGGACAACAAGTAATACATAGCGAGAAACGCATGTACCTTTTGGTCTTAGACCTTAAAAATTGAAGTTAAAAGGAGAGGGGCGTAGGGATTCAACCCCCACGCCCTTCTTATTACCAAGAAACACTCTTGGGAAGGGGTAATTATGGAAAAGCTACCAATCAAAAAAGCTGTTGAAGGGTTGCTTAAGCTTCAGGACACAGGAAAGTCCGCCACGCTGTTAGGAATTGGACCAATGTCGCCCAACCTGCTCCAGGCAGCTTTTGAACTTGGTAGAGACTGCGATTTTCCTCTGATGTTTATTGCATCTCGAAACCAGGTTGATCTTGATGAACTTGGCGGAGGATACGTAAATTCTTGGGATCAGAAGCGTTTCTCGGAAGATATTGCTGAAGCAGCTCAGAAGGTTGGCTTTGACGGTCTGTATTACCTCTGCCGCGACCACGGTGGTCCTTGGCAACGTGATGAGGAGCGCAACGCTCACCTTCCAGAAGATGAGGCTATGGAGCTTGCCAAGAAGTCTTATCTTGCCGACATGCTTAACGGTTTTGACCTGCTGATGATTGACCCAACTAAAGATCCTTTTGAGATTGGCAAGGTTATTCCGCTTGACGTGGTTCTTCGCCGTACAGTTGATTTGATTGAGTGGTGCGAGAAGGAACGTGTTTCTCGCGGTCTTCCTGAGATTGGTTATGAGGTTGGTACCGAGGAAACAAATGGTGGCTTGACCTCTACCGACAAGTATCACACCTTCATTGAGCAGCTTAAGAGCGAGTTGACCGCTAAGGGTCTGCCTATGCCAACCTTTATTGTTGGACAGACGGGAACGCTTACACGTCTTACTGAGCAGGTTGGCCACTACGATTTTGAGGCTGCTATTAGCCTTGCTGAGATGGCCAAGAGCTACGGTGTTGGTCTTAAGGAGCACAACGCAGACTACCTTGATGACGTGACGCTGCTTGAGCACACTCCTGCAAATGTCACCGCTTCAAACGTAGCTCCACAGTACGGAACAGAGGAGACTCGCGCATATTTGAAGCTTTGCGATGTAGAGGATCTTCTGGTTAAAGAAGGTCTCCTGAAGGCAGACGAGGTCTCTGGCTTGAGAAACACCCTGTTGGTCAAGGCAATTGAGACTGAGCGTTGGCGTAAGTGGATGGTGGGTGACCAGGTCAATCTGACTGTTGAGCAGATTCTTGCTGATCACAAACTGTCGCTGGATATTCTTGATATTTCTGGTCATTATGCATTCAATAACGACGAGGTCAAAGCCGCAACCGAGCATCTGTACAAGAACCTAGCTCAGTTCAATATTGATGGACAGCGTTTTGTTGTTGACCACATCAAACGTCCTCTTCGTCAGTATGTTGAGTGCTATAGGCTTGAGGGAGTTACTACGCGCATCCGTGAGGCACTGACAGAGTAAGTGCTCGTGCTTTCAGACACGGTGTTTTGCCGTTGTAACACCTTTGCTGTCCAATTTTGGACAGATAGCTGACAAACCTAAGAGGTCGAAGGCTTTTTGCTTTCGACCTCTTTTCTTGTGCGATGTATCATAGAGAACAATAGTTACAAAAACGACGCTAAGGAGCGGCATGGCCGAAAACGACGAGCGCAAAGATGGAGTTTCTCCCGAGCTTGATATGCTCTCAACTGAGCTGCTTGGAGATGCGTTTGACCTGCTTGCAGATGGCCAATCACTCAACGTTTTGCTTGTAGTTGAGGACGCGTCAGGCACGGTTGCAAGCTATGAGTTCTCCGATGACGGCCCAGAGGAGCTGCTTGAAGGCGCCCATAAGCGCGTGCTTGACCTGGCAAAACAGAAGGGCGATAAAGAAGCAGGACTTGAAGAGCCTGTTCGCTATGCGCTTGTATATGAGGGAGCCATTCAACTGCTCAAAGAGGGCGGTTACGAAGATGCCGTGCTTCTTGAGTTTGGCGAGAAGGGCTATAAGAGTTTCTCGGCATATTCTTTAGTTCACGGAAAAGGCCAAGGTGACCAGTTTGTGTGGTCTGATCCCGCTCCAGCAGGGGAGCTTGAGCCACTTCTGTAATGAAAAAGCTGCGTTCATTGAAATTTCTGGGCGCTCTAGGCACGTAATTGCACTAAAGTTCTAAAGCTGATAAAAATTGGACCTGAAGTAGCAAGTCCAAATACATACCTTCGAGAGATAGAGACTTATGCGTCAAGACAACATCAGAAATATTGCTATCATCGCCCACGTTGACCACGGTAAAACCACCATGGTTGACCAGATGCTTAAGGCAACCGATGCATTCCGCGAGAACCAGCAGGTTCAAGAGAGAATTCTGGACTCCAACGATCAGGAGCGTGAGCGCGGAATTACTATTCTGGCAAAGAATATCTCTATTGAGTACAAGGGCGTCAAGATCAACGTTATTGATACCCCTGGCCACGCTGACTTCGGCGGCGAGGTAGAGCGTGTTTTGAAGATGGCTGACGGTGCACTGCTTTTGGTTGACGCAGCTGAAGGCCCTATGCCACAGACTCGCTTTGTTCTGCGCCACGCTATCGACGCAGGCCTTTCTATCATGATGGTTGTCAACAAGATTGACCGTGACGGCGCTCGCCCAGAAGCTGTTGTCAACGATTCTCTTGATCTGATGATGGACCTCGGCGCAACTGATGAGCAGCTCGAGTTCACCATGGAGCACGTCATCTTTGCTTCTGGCGTTAACGGTTACGCTCGCCTTGATCCAAATGATGACAACGACAACATGTTCCCTCTTCTTGACATGATTATCGATGGCCTTCCAGCTCCAGATGTTGATATCGACGGACCTCTTGCTATGCAGTGCGTCACCATCGATCACTCCGACTACCTGGGCCGCATTGGTATTGGTCGCGTGTATTCCGGAACTGTTCATACTGGCGACAAGATTCTTGTTGTCAAAAACGACGGCTCCCGTGCCATGAGCCAGGTCAAGCAGCTGTTCACCTTTGACTACCTTGGCCGTAAGGAGTGCAGCGAGGTTGACGCAGGTGATATTGCGGCAATCGTTGGCGTTGATAACACTGATATTGGTGACGTCTACACTGACCCAGAGAATCCTGTTGAGCTGGATCCAATTGAGATTGATCCACCAACCCTTTCCATTATTTTTGAGCCTTCTACCTCGCCACTTGTTGGCCGTGAGGGAGACATTGTTGGTGGCCGTCAGCTTAAAGAGCGTCTGATGACAGAGCGCGAGAATAACGTCACCATGCGCATCGAGGAGC
>ERZ773013.733-NODE-733-length-20306-cov-7.967903_pt1 | contig 20306 bp, 21 predicted proteins | sample MGYA00511670_ERZ773013 | MGnify/ENA primary metagenome ERZ773013 (study PRJEB29015, sample SAMEA2738120) | human oral metagenome | biome: human oral; feature: human-associated habitat; material: saliva | place: China | collected 2257 ... | reverse complement strand
TCGGCGGCAAGCGCTACACCGACATCGAGGGCTACTATCCCCAGAAGTCCACGGGTAACGCGTACTTCGTCGAGTACGCCGAGGGGCTCTACTACGGCTATCGCTACTACGAGACCGCTGCCGTCGAGCCCGAGCTCGTCCCACATGAACCGGTAGACGACGAGGAAGCGTTCCGGGGCGGGCGTCTCACGGCTCGCCATGCTTGCCCCGTTCCCCGTCTTTGGCGGCCACGAGGAACGAGTTCCTCATGACCCAGGCACCGAGCTCCGCGCGCGGTATGAACATCCCTCGGACCTTTCCGTGCAGTCGCCTGAACGGCAGGGGGTCCTCTTTCCTGCTGGCGAGCGCCCTCACGAGGTTCTCCCCGATGCCCAGAAGCGCCGAGACGTCCTCGACCGAATAGAAGTCCTTGAGGGGAACGTGAGGCCTGGCCTGCCTGGTCTGCTTGCCCTGTTCGTCTACTGCCATAGCCGGGTCACCCCTTCGATCGCCCGCAGCGCATGCGCCCGCGAGCGGGGTCGAAGCGGCTGGGATTCAGCGGGTACGCCGGCGAATCAGGGTCTATCGGCTTTCCGATGGGGCGTGTGCCCCGCGCGAGCAGGCGCATTATCATCGAGGGTCGGCTCAGCTGTTGTCGCCCATTGCGCGAAGCGTCTCATCGAGCTCTTTCCTTCTGACACGCAGCAGCCTCCCGATCCTTATCGCGGGAATCTGCTGCCTCTCGATGAGCTTGTAGACCGACGATCGCGAGATGCGAAGGTACTCGGCGACTTCCGGGACGTCGAGCAGCGCGTCGTCTTGGCCGTGGATGTCTGAGCTCGGGGTGGCAGCGAATCCCCGTTTCCCCGCCTCGGCACCCTCGCGGTTCTCAGCCCCATTATCCGACGTGGCGCCGCCGAGCCCAGCGGCATCGTGCCCGGGCTCGCGCTCCATGCTGAAGATGTCGTCTTCCATGTGTCACCTCTCGTCTGGCATCCAATCCGTTCGGGTGCCCTTTGATGCCAAGGAGCCCGTCTCCTTGGACGATGTCGAGAGGTGTATCCCGGTTCGCTTGCGCGCGCAACGCGGCGCGGGCCGCCAAGGCGCTCCAAGCCACTGCAAGGCATCGCCGGCCCGTGGCCGGGATGACGGCGCCGGACGGGGATTGGCGGCGCTGTGCGCTTCGGGTCTCAATGCGGTCGACGGCGGCCGGCGTTTCGAGGGGCACCGGATCGCGCTGATATCCGAGCGCGACCGGGCCGTCCGCGGTCGCGAGGCGCTGGGCGCGCTAGCAGGCATCGTCGCTTCCGGTGCCGACTGCCTGATGCGTTACTCGTTGACGAGCTTGTGCCCCGTGCTGGGCGGCGCGGGCGCAGCCCTCGTAATCGCCCGGGAGCCCCGGACGTCAGGATGCTCTGAATCTGAATCGTCGCGCGCGCCCAGCCGCTGCCATCGTCCTTGTCCAGGTCGTCGAGTATCAGCAGCTCGCTCGCCAGCCAGTGCACCCGCCCCGGCAGCTCGACGCCGAGCGGGAGTGAGCGGTATGCCGCACCACCGGCATGTGATGGGGTCGGGCTCCTCGAACTCGAGCCCCCTCTCACGCGCCTCCCGAGGGGCGAGGAAGCCGTTTTCTCTCATGAGCTATGCTTTCCCATTTCCTTTCGGATGACGAACCGACACCGGCGCCCCAGACGAGCCGTCAGGGTTGAGCGTCTCTCGGGGTGACATGTCGTCATGGGGTGACGGCTGGTCAGGGGGCGATGGCTCTCCGTGCGCCAGCTTCGTGAGCCATGCGCTACCTCTCGTCCGGCATCTCTTCGCACTGGATGCTCTTTGATGCCAAGAGGCCCAGTTCCTCGGACGATGTCGAGCGATGTTTGGGATCCGTTGGCGACAGGCAATGCGGCCTGAGGCACTAGGCCACCGCAAGGCGCCCTTGCTCGCCAGCGCCCGACCTCTATGGCGTACTTGCCCGGCAGTTGATAGCCGCCATGCGGATTCGACCATTGCCCCTTGCGTAGTGTGTACCGCTGTGTATACTGTAGATAGTGTGTATATACGATATATTATTCAGCGACTGAGCGGACTACACTAGAACTCTCACGGGACGGCGTGCGGAGAGCCTAAATGACGAGGAACGACCCATGGACATCATCATCTCGAACGCGAGCGGCAAGCCGATCTACGACCAGATAGCCTCGCAGCTGCGGGGGCTCATCGCGAGCGGGGCTTTGGCCGAAGGAGAACGCCTGCCCTCGATCCGTGCGCTCGCGAACGACCTGCGGGTGAGCGTCATAACGACGAAAAGGGCCTACGCCGACCTCGAGGTCCAGGGCCTCGTCGAAACGATACAGGGCAAGGGAACCTTTGTCGCCGGCGGCAACCTAGAGATCCTGCGGGAGGAGAGGCTCCGTCACATTGAGGAGCTGCTCTCCCAGGCAATCGAGGAGGGTTCGGCTGCGGGCATCGGGACATCCGAGCTTCACGACATGATAGACGCGCTGGCGGAATGAAGCAGGCAGGAGGCACCATGAACGAACTTTTGACAATAACCGACCTCTCGAAACGCTACGACGGCTTCGCGTTACGCGACGTGTCGCTCTCCGTTCCCGCGGGCAGTGTCGTCGGGCTCGTGGGCGCCAACGGCGCCGGTAAGACGACGGTCATAAAGGCCGCTCTTGGCCTCATCCGACCAGACGGAGGGAAGGTGAGGCTCTTCGGCACCGCATCCCCGCACGACGCGGCGACCAAGCAGCGCATCGGCGTGGTGTTCGACACTTGCGCGCTGCCCGAAGAGATAACTGTGGCTGCTGCCGGCTCGCTCATGCGGTCGGTTTATGGACGATGGGACCAGGCGGCCTTCAAGCGGTGCCTGGGCGAGTTCGGCCTGCCGGAGGACAAGAAGGTCTCTGACCTCTCGCGCGGTATGAGCATGAAGCTATCGCTGGCATGCGCGCTCTCGCATGGGGCAGAGCTGCTCGTCCTCGATGAGGCGACGGCGGGCCTCGACCCCATCGCTCGAGAAGAAGTGCTCGGGATGCTGCGAGAATTCATGGCCGACAAGGGGCGTGGCATCCTCATGTCGAGCCACATCACGAGCGACCTCGAGAAGATTGCCGACTACGTAGTCTGCATCAAAGCGGGCCGTATCGCGTTTTCTGTCGAAAAGGATGCCATTACCGACGTGGCGGGCGTCGCGCAATGCAATGCGGCGGAGTTCGATTCCGTCGCGGAAAGCTCATTCTTCGCCCCTGGCGAGATGCGCTTCATCAGGCAGCCGTACGGTACGGCGATTCTCGTGCCCGATCGGTTCGCGTTCGGGGAACGGTTCCCCAGAATCGCGCTTGACCGTGCCGACATAGACGGCTACCTGAACCTCGTGTTGAAGGGGGAAATCCGATGAAGGCGATGATTCTCTCCGACCTCATCATCATGCGCAAGTACCTGGCTCAGCAGTCAGTCATCGGCCTCGCGCTCGGCATCTTGCTCGCGTTCGTGATGGAAAACCCCTATGTCGTTTCGCCGCTCATCAGCGTAACGGTGAGCGGGAACTGCGCATTCACCGTCCTCGCGCTCGATGAGCGCAACGGCTGGGAACGCTACCGCCTCGCGCTGCCGATCTCCCGAGCAAACGTGGTGTCCGGGCGCTACGCGAGTCTCGCCATAGCAGTGGCTGCCGGCCTCGTCGTGGGGCTGGTCGCGTCGCTCGCCGCCATGGCGCTCGCAAGCGCCTTCATGGCGATGGGCTACGACGTTGACGCCGTGCGCGCGCTCGGCGAAGGAATCGATCCGGGAGCCTACACGCTCTCCGCCCCGATGGGCCTGCTCTTCATAACCGTGGCACTCGCGGTTACCCTGCCGCTCGCGATGCGGTCCGGCATGACGAAGGCCGTGCGCTTTATCCCTATGACCATCGTATTGGTCGTGATACTCGTGTCTGCGGCGATTGGCTCGAACGATGCTCTGTTCGTCGCCGAATTCCTCGACGGCATCTTTGCGGACCCCAACGGGCCGGCTATGTTCGCCGTCGTCAGCCTTGTGGGCTCTATCGCCCTCTACGCGGTTTCTGCCGGAATCGCGGCAAGGCTCTACGAGGCGCGGGAGATGTAGCCGAACCGACTCGTTTCCAGCCGCAGTGCCCTACGCGGCCTCGGGTTCGCTCGCGGCGCCTCTCTTCCTTCCGCGATAGTGAATTCTCAACGAGAGGATGGGCTTGGCTGCGACACTGCCCTTAGGCACTCAGGGTGGCAAAGGGCCGGAATCGCGCAACCGGATCCGGCTTCTCTTTACCGCTCGGCAAAACGATCCGCATCCGAGAACCGCTGCTTCACCGGTTCTCGGATGCGTATGCGCAGCAGTCGGGCACGCGGGCACCCGCCCTTCCTCTTTTCTCTAGGCTACCTGATGTCTCGCGAAAATGCGCATCGCAAGCGGTGTGCAAGCTCCTAGGAGGACTGCGTAGAGTATCGCCAACGCAGTGGGAAGGTCGATTACCGTCGTCCCCGCCGCATAGCTGACCATGCGGCTGAATGCGAAGTTCATTCCCGCCATGGGCGTGAGGGCTCCAAGCTTCGCGAGCGGAGGGATGAAGAGGGCGAACATCCCGAGGAAGGCCACCGCCATCGGAATCACGGCCACCGGCATCGTGGAGCGCATCTTCGAAGACAGGAGCAGCGTGAGCGCCGCCATGCCGATCGCGACGAGATAGCCGAGGCCGTAGACGGCGAGCATGGCCTGCCCGACTGTGAGCGGGTATGGGTTGTCGAATCCGAAGACCACCTGCGCCGGCAGATCCCACCCTCCAGCGCCGCACACGGCCACGTTGATCCCCACGACGACCGCCGAGCAAAGCCACCAGTATGCCGTGGCGAACGCTAGCGCCGCGACGGCCTTGGCGGCGGGAAGAGCCCTCTTCCCGCGCCTCGTTGGCAGCGCCACGGCGGCGGTGCGGTTCTGGTACTCTCCCGCGTACACGCCCGAGAGGGCTATGCACAGCGCCACGATCGCGAGAGCAAGGAAGCTCGCCCAATCCAAGGCGTTCTTCCATGCGCCGGCGTAGCCGAATTCAACCGGCCACTGAATCTGGTCGAACTTGCCGCGCCAATAGGACGCCTCGGCATCGCTGTAGGGGAAATAGTGCTCGAAGCCGTCGGACAGCGTGGCGTCTATCCTCGCAAGCGAGCCCTCTCGCAGGGTCGTCGCGCGCGGGCTTGCGCTATCGAGCGTGCCCACGATCTCGTTGTAGTAGTCGTCGGAGGCGACGGCCCTCGTCTGCTGCCAGAACTCGAGACCGTACTGGGCGATCATCGCGTCGCTCGACAGGTCGTAATAGCCGGGGGTTCCCTCCGCGAGCTCGTTGGCGCGATCGAGGACAGCTGCGTCTTTTGCGATTCGGGCGTCGTCGAGCACGCCGGCATGCGACTCCTCGTTGTTGCGGCATGCCTGCTGGCCGGCGAGCCCCTCCACGACGGCGCCCGTTGCATGGTCGCGCGTGGTTGTGGTCGCCAGGTTCATGAAGGCCATGCCTGCCAGCAGGGCGAGCGCGATCAGGCACGCCGCCATGCCTGCGCGGTTGCCGATTATCTTTCTGAGTTCGAACTTGATGAGCTCTCCCATTGCGCGCTCCTAATGGATGCCCGCGTCGCGGAACGCGTGCAGGTACAGGTCTTCCAACGTGGGTTCGACTGCCCGCGCCCCTTCCATGGGCGAGGCGTCTGCCACCACGCGCACCACCGCATGCCCGTCTGCGGCATAGCGCACGTTGGCCACGGGCATGCGCGCCGACATCTCCTCGGCGAGATGCGCCTCCACATGGCATTCCCACACCTTGCCCGCGGCCTGCGAAATCACCTGCTCGGGCGTGCCGTCCATGATGAAGCCGCCCTCGCGCATCACGAGGATGCGGCTGGCGATGAACTCCACGTCGCTGACGATGTGGGTGGAAAGTATCACGATCTTGTTTTGGGCGAAGCTGGCGATGAGGTTGCGGAAGCGCACGCGCTCCTTGGGGTCGAGGCCGGCCGTGGGCTCGTCGAGCACCAGGATGGCGGGGTCGTTGAGCATGGCCTGGGCGATTCCGAGGCGCTGCTTCATGCCGCCGGAGAAGGTCTTCACCTTGCGCCGCGCGTCGTCGGCAAGCCCGACCTCATCGAGCAGCTGCACGCTGCGGGCGCGGCCGTCTCGGCTGGAGAAGCCCTTGAGCGTGGCCATGTAGCGCATGAACTCGAGCGCCGAGAAGTCGGGGTAGTAGCCGAAGTCCTGCGGGAGGTAGCCGAGAAGCGCCCGATACTCGTCGCCCATCGACAGGGCGTCGCGCCCGTCGAGCAGAACTTGCCCGCTGGTGGGGCGCAGCACGTCGCAGACCATGCGCATGAGCGTGGTCTTGCCCGCGCCGTTCGCGCCCAGAAGCCCCGTCACGCCCGGGGAAAGCATGGCCGACACGCGGTCCACGGCTATCCTCGCCCCGAACTGCTTGGTCAGCCGATCCAATGTGAGTTCCATACTGCAATCCTTATCTAGTGGTAGGTTTTCGCCATTTGCGGCGAGAACGCGTCCAACCCCGCAGAGGCCGCACGCACGAGCACCGCGACCTCGCGCACGAGCCACGCGAGCGCCGCGGCGGCCGCGGCGATCTACGAGGCGAGAGAAGCCGTCCCGTACATGTCCGGCCACATGCTCGCAAGGGCAATGAGCACGGCGCAGCACGCTGCCGCCCATGCCCAGCAGAGCGCTGCGGCAGAAGAGGGCGCCGCCCTCCTGATCAGCGCTAGCGAGCCGGCGCAGGAGCAGAAGAACGGCGGGCAGGCGCAAAGCGCGACCGAGAGCGCGTCGGCGTCCAGAGAGGGCGCGACCGCGCCAACCATGAGGGCGACCACCAGCGACGACGAGCAGCCCAGAACGATCAGGCGCGCCACCATCACGCTCGCCGCGTTGCTGGGGCACGAGTACTCAAGCTCGGCCACATCGTGCAGCTTGCTCGCATGCACGCTGGGCACGCCGACGAGCACGGTCGCGGCGGAGAGGACGCCGACGACGAGCTTCGCGAAGCTCGCGTCCGCGGTGCTGTTCGCCGCGGCGAGCATGAGCGCGACGATTCCCAGCTGTGCGACCCAGGTCCATGGAGGTACGTAGCGCACCTGGGACGCGACGAACGGGGCGAACCCCATCCTGCGGCCCCGGGCCCTGCGCATCCGCGCGTCCTCGGCGGCCATGGCCCGAGCGAGCGAATCGATAGTGTTCGGCCCCGCCTTCTCCCGTTGGGCGGAATAGTGCTGGGAGAGCTCGATTGTGAGCCTCGCTCGCTCCGCCTTACCCATCAAGACCACCCTCCTCCAAGTCCTCTTCGAGCACCTTCAGCGCCGCCTTTATCCGCCTGCGCGCTGCGAAACGGCTTATCCCGAGGGCCTGGGCGACTTCGCTTACCCCTAGGCCCAAGCCAAACCGCAGTTCCACGACCTCGCGCAGCTCGCCCGTCAACCGCTCCAACGCGAGGTCGAGATCGGCCTCGCGCCCGTCGCGCTCGCCGGCAGCGACCTCGAATTCGAGGCTCACCGTCTCCAGCCGCCTCTCGCGGCTGGCGTCGATGCACACGCTTCTCGCTATCCGCATGAGGTAGGCGATGGGCTTGCCGCGCTCGCGGTACCCCCTGGTGCGAACGAAGCGCAGGAACGTCTCCTGCGCGAGGTCGGCCGCCTCGTGCCCGGCGGGCGCGTGGCGCCTGCAGTACGCCAGCACGTCGTCGTAGCACTCTTCGGCAATCTCGCGCGCCCGGTCCGTATCCAGGGCGCCGGTTTCCCGTCTAGGCAAGCCAAATCACCTCCTCTACCCACTACAACGTAAAAGCCGCCCGAAATGTGCGGCCTTCCACGATTTTAATTTCGAGCATTCTCCCATGGGCGCCGTGAGCCGGCTCGATTGGTGGGGCTTATGGCGCACCGAGCTGGTTGCGAGCAAGACGGAAAACCTCGATTCCAAGGTTGTGCGCACTCTGCCAGCCCGCTAGCTAGCCGCCCTCGATTGCTTTACTGATTTCTGCTGTGCGGGCCTTGCGGACGCTTCTTCGATTTTCCCGTACGCATGAGTACTTGTTGCGGAGATCTCCTTCCGTACGACGAGCTCGCAGAACGGCGCCTTCGATACGCGCAGGCGCTATGCGATTTGCGGTACGTCCACAATGCCGTCGGGCAGGCGGTTCGATTCCAATGCCGAGGAGGCGGCAGTTCATCATTTGCATACCTGGCATTCTCGCGACTTTCTGCGTTATTCTTCGGTATCTCAAAACTACCGGGAGCGCACTGAGTGGCATCTGGAGGACGTCGTATTTCATGGGGTGGTTCAACCTTCTCGCCATTTGCATACGTTGTTCTCAGGTCGCAGCGAGGCCCAAGGAGCCGCGTCTCTTGGACGGATAAGCAGAGACGAACTTATTGTGAGGCGTGCGCGCAAAGCCTGACGGGATGCTGGGTCACGCTAAGGTTCGCTAGGTTATAGTTGAATGAAAGAGAATGGGTTAGATTGACCACTTTCCACTCTCAGAAATGGAAAGCAACTTGTTTGGATGAGAGCGTTTAATATTACAAACTAGTTAATGACGCCTACTCTATGTTGACGCAAGGGACAACAGGGCAATGAAAATCACATCCATCACTATCAACAACCACAGCAGAATTTCCGACTGCACCATCGATGTCAGAGACAACTTAATTCTGGTGGGAGCAAATGGCAGCGGGAAAAGCTCAATCATAAGGTGCGTAGACCTGGTGCTTGGCAAGACGACACAGCAGCTGTACTACTCCATCGACAACTCTGACTTCGAGAACGAGGAGCAGCCTTTTGCTGTTGAAGTTAAGCTAGAAAGGCTCAGCGAAGATGAGCTGTCGTTTTTCCCAGATGATTACGATGTAATAGACAACTCGTTGACCGTTCGCATGGAAGCCGCTCTGGACAAGGACGATCTCACGATCAGGCGATACTTTCCAAAAGGCGTCGGCGATAACAATTTGAGAAGAGAGCAGCTTGAGAGTATCGGATGGAGCATGATCCCTTCCGATTTTTCAACCACGCAGCTTGACCCAGGCAGGAAGACCATCGTTGATGACTACCTCAAAGAGGTGGATGCCTCTGGAGACGAATCGAAATTGGCTGAGGCCATCAAGTCTCTTAGTGATGCGATTGACGGCTCGGATGCCTTCAATGAAGCATTGAGTACCCTGGCGGGCCAGCTTGACCCTGTGCTCGATGGAGGCATCACGGCAAACAAGCTTCACTTCGTCCCCGAAGCGGCAATCAACGGAGATTTACTGAATAACGTCCGGCTTCAGATTGAGAGCAAGTCAGGAACCGCTCGTCAGGCAACAGAGCAGTCTGACGGTACTAAAGCCCTTATAGCATTCTCTATCTTTGGGCTACTTAATTCGGGCGGAATGATTGCCATTGACGAGCCGGAAACTCACTTGCATCCATCGGCGCAGCGAAACTTGATACGTATTCTGAAGAGTGCAGGAAAGCAGCTTGTCATAGCCACGCATTCTGGAGTTGTTGCTGGAGAGTTCGAACCTGACAACATAACGGTTACTCGCGAAGGGATTCCGCCCGCACAGCCAAGTCGAGGGTTCCTTTCGGGCAAAAAAGACCAGGCAACCCTCGCAAGGTGGTGGATAAGCAGCAAAATTGAGCTTCTGACGGCTAAGCGGATTATCGCAGTCGAAGGGCAGTCGGACAGAATGGTCCTTGAAGAGGCTGCGGTGAAGATGGGACGTCACCTCGAAAGGGACGGTATTGAAATCCTAGAAGCTGGCGGGTGCCAAGAAATGCCGCATGTATTAGACATCTTTGGAGAAAGCGGATTCGGCCTCAAAGTCAGTATTTTGATTGATGAGGATGACGGAAGAAATCTAGCCAAACTAGCGAAGAGGCTTGGAGTCACGGTCGATAACCTCGCAGAGAAATCTGTCTTTGTATCAAGAAAAGATCTTGAAGACGAGTATGTTTCAGCTATTGGGGCGGACAGGCTATGGAACGCAATGTGCAATTCGAGTCTGTTCACTAAAAACATGCTGAAAAATTGTCAGATTGCATCTGGCGCCTCAACGCCAGATGAGCAGGACCTGGCGGAGTATTGTCGATCAAACAAAATCATATGTGCTGTAGTCGCCTGTGGAACATTTGACAAAGGGACGGCGGAGAAAGTGTCAAGCGTTGCTGAGGTGCTCCAAAATGCAAGCTAGCGCGCCTGGGGTCACCAAGGAACAACAAGAGATTTTCGATTACGAGCCTTATGGCATGGTGATTACCGCGCCAGCTGGCTGCGGTAAAACGGAAGCGCTTGCCTATAGAGCCAAGGGTCTCCTTGAACGATACGATTTTTCAGGAAACGGTAGAAGACTGCTTATCATCTCCTTCACTAATCAGGCGAAGGACAACATTAACGAACGGCTTAAGAAGTACATCGGCGTGCAGACGCTAAGAGAGCATGTCACCGTTTGCAATTTTCACGGCCTAGCCTCGCGAATTATTAAGTCGCACGGTCAACTTATAGGCATCGGAAGTGATTGGACTCTTGCAAATGTTGACTGGGTGGGAAGAGAGCTACATGCTGGCGGATACGGATGGAATGACAGCGACCGGGCTAGGCAGGTCTTACGCGATGCAAAACTGACGTGCCTGACCGATGACAACGTAATGAAACAGCTTGAAGGCGCTGTTGGACAAGCTGGGGAAATTGCTCGCACGATTGAGAAAAAACGCATCAACGGAAAGATGATTTCCTACGACGACCAAATTAGGATTGCACTGTGGCTTCTAAGCGATCATAGGGTAGCTGACCTTTACAGAAATCATTTCTTCGCGGAGCTGGTTGACGAGTTTCAGGATCTGACTCCTCAACAATTGAGGTTCGTGAAGGCACTTTGCGGAGAGAACATCACTTTTGCCGGTGACGTCGCTCAAAGCATCTATTCGTTTGCTGGAGCAGATGTAGCCTACGTACAACAGGAGATTGCCAAAGATTCTGGTAGGCAGATAAAGCTACTGAAGTCATTTAGGTCGGCACCTACAGTTCTGAATGCAGTCAACTCTCTTTCTCCGGTAACCGGTAGCGAGCATCTCAGAGCCGCCTTCCCCAGTCGCTGGGGCTCGGGTGGAGTCGCTGGGCTTGCATCTTTTGATGACGAGGACTGTGAAGCTGCGTGGGTAGCTGTCATGTCAAAGTCGATCTTGCGTCATTGTCCACATCAACGAATTGGCATCATCACGAGGACGGCTAACCGGGCCATCATCGCGAAGAGGACTTTAACGCAAAGCGGAATCGAATATACCGATTGGGGAAGCGGAATCTTCAGACCAGAGGTAGCCGGAGTCCTTAAACGCATCTGTTCTGATATACAAACCCATTCCTTTGCAAATAGTCTTGAAGCTCTCCAATACATTCAACAGAGGGCTGCTACCTATTATCACGTTGGCCAAACTGAGGAGCTAGAAGAAGGCTGCGGCTGGCTCTTTGATCAACTTTTCCAACGTGGTTTTGGTTTATCAAAAGCGCACGAACTCGAAGAGAACATCACCGTAAAAAGAGGTAACGAGACTATCGCAACGCATGAAGGCGTTCACTGCCTCACGGGTCATGCCGGAAAAGGCCAACAATTCGACTGGGTATTCGTGCTTGGCTTGGAGGATGGAACTATACCTGACTTTAGAGCGAAAAGCCCCGAGTCCAAATGCGAAGAAGCCAGGGTGCTTTCTGTAATGATCTCCCGTGCGCGAATTGGTGTCTTCGGGACTTATACAAAAGGAAAAGTTGATAGATGGGGGAAGTATCGCGAGAATACGCCCTCGGAGTTTATCGAGTATCTGAAAAAGGCACCCGGATTCTTGCGTGGCAAAGACGCTATCGAGACATGGTGCGGCAAAGCTGACTGGCCAGAAATAGCATTGATGTAACTTAGGCTGCACGATGCCGCAAGTGAGGATGTTTGAATGACCTGTCCTGTAGTCACTTCGCTCTATGTGAAGTGCGTTTTCCCAGTTCAGCACTGTCACTCTCTAGTCGGGATTTGTCACTCTTGGATCGGGAGGCGCCGCACCCGTCGGCACCGTTTCAGCCCATGTAGCCAGCTGCGCGCAATCTAACTGCGTTTCCGCAGGTCCTACGTGTCACTCTTCGGTTGGGCGGAAATACTCTCCCCAGGTGACTACAGAGCGTGTAGTCACCACTGACTACATGGTGACTACGCTGAGTTGGCGATTGAAGAGTGACGGTTATCGCAGGTCGGCGATAGTGCCGACTACGCAGAAACGGGCCATGTAACGATTGAGTGGGAATAAAACTCATTTGGCATTGGCTGGCAGTTGCTGGCATCGAATGCCGTTCCGTATGCTTTCGCAGCATCAGTAGTACTTGAGTTTGGGATAATGTGTTGCAATTGTAGGGAAATAGCCTACAATTGCTACATGAAGCATTCGAACCACATAGATAAGATCGCAGAGCTCTCCGAGTCTGAGGGCGTTTTTACCACTGCACAGGCGGACCGTATGGGCATCCCGCGCGACGCCCTACACGACGCGGTCGAGTCCGGTCGCCTCGTGCGCGTCGTGCGAGGTGCCTACCGCATGATGGGGTCCGGCTCTTCCTTCACGGACGAGCTGGCGGCGATATGGAAGCTCACCGCCCCGGCGACGTTCTCCCACGAGAGGATGCGGGTTTCCGATTGGGACGGCATAGCCGTCGGAGGGTCCACCGCCTCCGCCCTCCTCGGGATCGGAGACCTGCAGCTCTCGCCCTACCGGCTCTATGCCCCAAGGAGAATCAACACGAGGAACCCGTCGGCGAGCTTCGCTAGGCGCGCGGTGGGTCGCGACGAAGTTACGTTCGAGTCGGGGCTCCCCGTGACGCGCTCCGAGCGCACCGTCTTCGACCTCGTCGCGGACGACGAGGACTTCTCGCTTGTGGCGGATGTCCTGGCGGACGCCTCGAGGAAGTACCAGGATTTCGACTACGGGAAGCTTCGGGGACTGCTCGAGGGCCGTTACGGCGAGAAGCGGGGATGTGAGATTTTCCGGAGCCTGATGGATGATGCCGGGCTTCTCGGGAGGGGGACGCGGGAATGAGGTACAAGAGCGCGGCCGCACTCGAGATGGCGGTCAAATCCGCGGTGTCGGCGTCGCCGATGGATACCGGCCGCGCCGTGTCGGCATTCTACTTCCACCGATTGCTGTGCCGCGTGTTCGCCGGCGGCAACGGCTCGTTCGTGCTCAAGGGCGGCCGGGCGATGCTCGCCCGCACCGTCGACGCCCGCGCGACGCGCGACATCGACCTGCTCTCCACGGAAGGGAGCCTGGAGGATGCGCTCGAGGAGCTCGTCCGGCTCGCCGAGACCGACCTGGGCGACTTCGTGACGTTCGAGTTCGCGGGGTCGCGTCCGATAAAGGCCGAGGACGAGTACAGGAGCGGGCTGTCTGTCGGGTTCGTCCCCATGCTCGGCGCGAAGCGCATGCAGCCCGTCTCCGTCGACCTCGTCGTCGACGAGGTGCCGCTCGAGGGAGCCGAGCGCATCTCCCCGGCGGACAGGATAGAGGTGGACGGGCTTGAGACCTGCGACTACCTCGTCTATCCCGTCGAGGCCGCCCTCGCGGACAAGCTCTGCGGCATAGTCGAAGTTCACGGAGGGAGAGCGTCCTCCAGGGTAAAGGACCTCGTAGACATCGCCGTCTATGCCACTACGGCCACGGTGGACGGTTCGGGGTTCCAGTCCCGACTGCGCCGCGAAGCCTCCGCGCGGCGCATCTTTCTGGGCGACTCCTTCGGATTGCCGAAGGCCTGGGGCGCTCCCCAGGCGCGCCAGTACGCGAAGCTCTGCCAGAGGACGGGCCTTCCGGAGGCGTTGAGGAACATGGAAGCCGCATCCGAGCTCGCCGGCAGGCTCCTCGACCCCGCGATCCGGGGAGAGGCGGGCGGCAGGCACTGGAATCCGGAAGCGCGCGAGTGGGAGTAGGCGCCGTGCGCCCGGATGGCCGGCTTGACGGCGCGCTTGCGTTCGGTTAGAACGGTGTGCATGGAAAACCTACAGGTTTTGTAAGGGCGGGACCCACCGGGCCCCGCTCTAGTTTTTTATAGGGACAAAGGCAGGTGCGCACCGGGGTTTCCCGGTGCGCACCCTTCTCGCGTCCCTAGACCTTGGCAGCCGAGTCTTGATTCGACTGGGCCCCAGCATCAGTCTCCCTTCGGTTGCGGCGATGCAGCGAGTTCCTGTCGCAAGGGATGCGCGGCCATGGGACTCCCGATCAGGTGTTGTTGCCCATGGCGCGGAGCGTTTCGCCTGGCTCGTCATCCCTGACACGCCGAAGTCTCCAGGTCCTTACGGCGGGGATTGCCTGCCGCTCGACGAGCTTGCGGGCGGACGTCTTAGATATGCGCAGGTGGTCCGCGGCTTGCGGCACGTTCATGAGGCCTTCGGGCAGGTCATCCGCTTCGAATGACGGGACGGCAGCAGGTTCCCGTATCTTCGCCCCGGCATTCTCGCAGCCTTTGGAACCACTATCCGATATTCCCGTATTTCACGGGAACGCGTCGCATTGCATCTGGAGGATGTCCGTCTTTAACGGGACGGCCTTCCATCCTCTCGCCTTGCATCTGGTGAGCTTGAGTCGCAACGAAGTCCAAAGAATCTCGTCCTGTTGTTGAGGCAAACAGGGAGATGCCTGTTGGGAGGCGCGTGCGCTAAGCCACGTGGAACGTTAAGCCGCGCTAGGTTACGAGTTGCCGGCGGCCTGCCTGTCGGCTGCGGTCATCTACCATGTGATGATGTTGTCTCGGCTACTATCCTTGCCGTCGGCATCACGCCAGCGAGTGGTGATTGTGAATTTAGAAGGTGATCCAGCAGCGAAGAATACGGCCATGATCGAAGCTTTCCCGGGGTTCCAGACGCTCGAATGGTTCCTTGTCCCGACTATAGAAATAGGGGTCATCGTCGCACGTGGTAGTCACGTCGGTCACAACCGTGCCTCCGACATTTGCAATGCGAATATAATGCTTCTTGAGCCCGACCAATACATGGCGCGCTTCGACTTTTGAGGATGTTTTTGCAGCTGCATCCTCCTGAGCTTTTTGCAGCTGCAACTCGCTTAGTTGTTTCTGGATTCGGCGAAGTTCTGCATTTTGCTTTTTCGTCGCTTTTATCGAGGCGGTAGTTTCTGATGGAGAAAAAGCCAGTAAGGACAAGGCTCGCAACAGAGGTAACGATAGGCGCCCATGTGGTGACAAGTGAAAGCTCAGCACTCGTCAGATCTTCCGCCCTTTGAATGCCCTCTTCAGCTCTTCTGCGGCCGCTTCGACGATTTCGCCCCGCATATCGTCAATGGCAGCATCGATAGACCCGGCATTTGCCTCTATGAGTTCCTTGCGAGAGAGGGTCCTGCCACAGTGCGCACAGGTGAATAGCCAGTTATCGGTGTAATCTTCGTCTTCTCCGGGCTGCTCAGATTCGAATTCCGTGCAGCCGCAAGTTGGGCATGTGAGGCTAACCTCAATCGAAAGATCATCCATTGTTGTCTCCTGTAGTACGTTGCAATGGTGGTTAAATTTTATCGCTTGCATCAGAAACGAATGCTCTCTGGCGTAAGCAGGGCGTGAGAAGAATCAGCATGTAGTCACCTCTTTCGTCAGAAGGTGCATTTCACCTGTTCAGAGCCGTCACTCCTCACTCGGAACATGTCACTTTTGGGTCGTTGTGTGCCACACTCCGTCGGAACGTCATCAACCCATGTAGTCAATTGTGTGCAAGCGAAGTGCGTTTCCGGAGGTCAAACATGTCACTCTTCGGTCGGACGAAAATACTCTCTCCAGGTGACTACAGCGTATGTAGTCACCACTGACTACATGGTGACTACGCTGAATTGGCGATTGAAGAGTTATGGTTATCGCAGGTCGGCGATAGCGCCGACTACACAGAATCGGGCCATGTAACGATCGAGTGGGAGTGACGGGAGCGCATGTTTCCCATCTGAGCGCGATTGCCCTCCGTCGCGTTTTGCTCGAGCGGGTGTCAGTATCGCACGAACGTGTCGTCGTTCGCGCTTCCGCCATCCGCATCTACGTACCGTTCGACGCTCATATGCAAGTCGTACTTGTCGCGGAGTTCCGCGATTCGCGCCATCATGGGCGTTACGTGGTGCGCATCGAGAGCGGCCTGGTCTGCCCACTGGTCGACGAGCAGCACCGTGTCGGGGTCTGCCAGGGCTTGGAAGTACTCGTAGCGCAAGTTGCCCTCTTCAGCGCGAATGGCGCTGGCCACACCTCTCGACTCCATCTCGCGCGCAAAGCCGAGCGCCGCACCGGGTGCGCCCGTGTAGCGTATGTTGATCGTCAGCGCCATCGTGTCCTCGTTCGTGTCAATCGCCATCCTATCGGGCGTTTTTCGCCCACTCCTTAAGCTCTGCCTGTGAGGGGCGCCCGTTCAAGAGGCCGCCCGCAAGGACCTTCGCGTCGGGCGCAAGGGCCTGCATGCGCCTTGGTGCCTGCCCCAGTCCGCTGCCGCCGCTCGTCGCGAAGGGCACGACCGTCTTGCCAGAGAAATCGTAGGCCTCAAGAAACGTGTCGATGATGCGGGGCTCCACGTACCACCACACGGGAAATCCGACGAACACCGTGTCGTAGACGTCTATGTCCGCGACCTCGCCCGCAATCGCCGGGCGGCACGATTCGTCGTTCATCTCCGTGGTCGTGCGGCTCTTCTTGTCCCGCCAGTTCAAGTCTGCGCTTGAGTAAGGCTTCTCGGGTACGATCTCGAACAGGTCGGCTCCCGTCGCCGCAGCGAGGTTCTTCGCCACCTTCGCCGTCGTCCCGCTCGCGCTGAAGTACGCAACCAAAATCTTTGCCATCATGCTCTCCTTTTTGGGTGCCTGCCTACCGAACGCCCTGCGAAGCCGCCCCCCTGCGGCAACTTCACCATCCGATGCGCCAGTCGCGCATCGGATGGCACCGATCCGCTCGGCATCAGGGCTAAGCTTCCCGAGCTCGTCTACCGCCCCTCGACGCCCCGGTTCTCCTAGTACCTGTTTATCCTGCACTTCGTCTTGATCCGCCTGATGTCGTCGGGTAGCTCGTCGAGGGGCATGTTGCGAGGGGTATCGCACGTGCCCGACTCGGCCGCCACGTCGTAGAACCAGCACTTGTACTCGATGAAGTCGCGCGCGAGCTCGAGTTCCTTGATCTGCGCGTCAATCGCGGCGCGGCGATCGTGGACGATGCGCCTGCGCTCCTCGATGGTCGAGTCGCCCTCGGTGTAGAGCCGAATGTATTCGCGGATTTCCTTGATAGGCATGCCCGACACCTTCAGCCGCTCCACGAAGCGCATCCATTCCAGGTCGTCTTCGTCGAACAGGCGCCGCCCATCGCTTGCGCGCTGCTGGTTGGGGATGAGCCCGTTCTTCTCGTAGAAGCGTATGGTCGATGCCGGCATGCCCAGCTTTGCCGCCGCATCGCCTATCGTGTACACCTTGCTCATGCAGACTCCTATTTTGCGGGCCCGCGGTTCATCTTCGCGCAGTCGCCGACCTTCTCGCCGGTGACGAAGTACTCGTAGGTGGGGAACTCGAAGAGCACGGGCTTGAACACGTGGTAGTCGATTTTGCCCTTCTCGTTCAGCACCGTCTCGTCGGCGTAGACGGAGAGCACCTTGCAGATGAAGTTGTCGAACTTCTCGAGTTCGTAGTTGCCGTCGGCCTCGCACTCGATGGAGACCTTCGCCTCGTCGATCAGCGGCGCTCCCGCATTGCCCAACGTGTAGGCGAACGCGGTCGACTTGTCTTCCTTGTTGCCGCTCGTCGTGCCTATGAGATCGGCCTTCGCAAGCCACGACTCGTCTACCACGTTCAACGAAAGCAGTTTGGTGTCGCGGATGCCCCGGTTGATGTAGTGCGCCTGCAGAAGCGACACCATGAGATGGCTGTGAGCGACGGTGCCCGCGTGCGCCGCGAGCGTCCAGGTCGGCTTGCTGTCCACCATGGTGCCCACCACGATGACAGGCGAGGGGTAGAGCGCGAGCGTCGCGCCGATGTTCTTCTTCATTACCTCATCTCCTTTTCCCAGAAGCGTATTGCGTTGATGCCGAGCGAGTCCGCAATCTCCTCGAGCTCGGCGACTTCGACGTCGGAGAGCTCGACAGCGGCTGCCGCGGCAGCATCTGCCACGTGGCTTTCCCTGGTCACGCCGACGATGGGCAGCGTGCCCTTGGCGATGGCCCAGGCCACCGGCACCTGTGCGATGCCGACGCCGTGCGCCTCGGCGACCTCGGCGAGCTTGGCGTTCAGGATCTCGAGTTTGTCGAGCACGGGGTTGTACGCAGCTGCGCGCGCCGAGCCTTCGGGCATGGGGTGGGTCGTGTCGTACTTGCCCGAGAGCGCGCCCTGCTCGAGCACCATGTACGAGAAGAACGCCACGTCGTTCTCTTTGCACCAGTCGAGGATGCCCGAGTCGATGGAGCTGCGGTTGATCAGGCTCAGGTGGTTCTGCACCGCACCGAGCTTCAGGCCGTGCTCGCGAAGTATCGCGTCGGCTTCCTTGATTTCTGCCAGGTCGTGATTCGACACGCCGATCATGGGCGCGTCATCGCGGCCTTCGAAAAACTCCGCGAGGGCGCGGGTCCACTTGGGCGCCTCCGAGGCGTTGTGCACCCAATAGATATCGAAGCTGTCAAGGCCCATGAGGTCGAGCTGCATGTCGTGCATCGTCGCAACGGGGCTCGCGGCCGACGCGTCGATGCACTGGGGCGTCAGCTTGTCCGATACGAGGTAGCTGTCGCGTGGCAGCCCCTTGAGCAAGCCGGCGAGCGCCTTCTCGGACGTGCCCATGCCGTAGGCGAAGGCGGTGTCCCAGAGGTTCAGCCCCGCGTTCATCGCCGCATCGAAGATAGGCTCGAGCTCAGCTGCATCGATGCCGCTGCCGAACGTCCCGTCGTTGCCCCAGGCCCATGCGCCCAGTGCGATTTTAGGGAATTTGGTGTCTGCCATGGCGGTGTTCCTTTCGGCTGGTTTTTGCTTTGCTGACATCATTGAAGAGGATTCTGCAACTTAAACCATGGTTTAAGTCAAGCGACAATCTGGAGCCTTTTGAAGATTCTTTATCGCGTCTTTGAAGGTGGTAATCAGATGATTGCCGTTTCGGGCTTTCCGGAAACGTTGCCGCAGTTCAAATGCCGTATAGATCCACTCCCGCCCCATGCTCCCCATATTCATGCCAGAACACCTTCGATGCGGCGTTTTTTTGGAGAGGGGGGTGGTAGCCGCTTCGTTTGAAGAAGGGGCATGGCTGCCACTCGCATCCGCAGGTGGAAGGGGCTGTCTGCACGTACCAGCTGCCGCTGCGAGAGCAAGGTGGCACAAACCCCGCGCGGTCTCGCGAGGGGAGGAACGGAAGAATTGACGGCGGCATCTGCCACAAGGGCCAGGTCGGGCTCACCTGCAACTCCAGCTGTCTCGAGGGGAGCGGGCCCATCATATTCAAGGAGCGCCTCGCCAATGGCTTGGTTCCATTCATCGTCTCCGACGTCGTGAAGGCCTTCTGTTGCAGGGTTCTTTCCGAAGGGCCACGAGTAGGGGCTTGCCGGCAGCATCGGTGGCATCTGGCTGCTGCCATCATGCCCCTGTGCATCACTGCGGGCGTGTGGGCATATTTTTCCAGCGGCATTCCGAAAAAGCGCAAAGAGGGCTGTTGCAAGTCGCTTGACGCGGGCAGGAAACGCCGCCTTTTCCGCTAGAGGGGGAGTTGCACGTCTTTCGCCCGCCCCGCATCCTGGAACATGTCCTCCGCCTGCTGCGCCGGCACGCCCAGTGCCCGTGCGTACGCGCGCATGACCAGGGCAAGCTCACGCGACACGTCGAACGGCAGACCGCTTATTCTCGACAGCCCGGACTTTGACCTCCGAATCGTCAAAGCAAGTGCAACGCCTCGCCGTGGTATACCTCCCAGGGGCACCTCCAGCCGTAGCGCTTGCGTGGCCTGCGGTTGAGGTCATCGTACGCCTTCCGGACCTCCTCGTCGCTGACGGCCGACAGGTCCGTGCCCTTCGGGAAGTACTCCCTGAGGAGCCCGTTGGTGTTCTCGTTGATCCCCCTCTGCCACGGGTGGCGCGGGAGGCAGAAGTACACCGGCGCCCCCAGAGCGTCCTGCAGCTCGGACGCCGCCGCGAACTCCGAGCCCCTGTCCAGCGTCACGGTCCTGACGACCTCTCCGGACAGTGCCCGCTCCACCGCCGCGTTCACGTCCGCGCTCGAGCCGGACGCCGCCTTGCCGCCGACGAGGTAGCCGCTCGCCCGGTCGACCTGCGTGACCAGGC